>Ga0302315_10001290_pt1 | contig 25808 bp, 23 predicted proteins | sample III_Palsa_N3_1_FD_200532 | JGI IMG/M metagenome (GOLD analysis project Ga0302315, IMG submission 200532) | Peat permafrost microbial communities from Stordalen Mire near Abisko, Sweden - III_Palsa_N3_1 | ecosystem: Environmental > Terrestrial > Soil > Palsa > Peat permafrost | place: Sweden...
GTCTCGCGGTGTATCTGGGCTTCAATATCGAACACTTTGCTTTTGGCGAAGGTCTCGGCGCGGCGCTCGGTCCGGTCTCGCCGCAGCCGGACGTGCTGAATTACAGCTGGCGCGAATACGGCAACCGGGTGGGGGCATGGCGTTGCCTCGAACTGTTCGATTATCTCGAGATGCCGGCGGGAGCGCTCATCAATACAGCGCTCTACGACCATTGCCCTGAGTTGATCGCCGCCTGCGTCGCGCGTGGCGATGAACTGATCGGCCATGGACACACCAACGCGCACCGCCAGAGCGATCTGGACGAAGACGCCGAGCGGGAGCTGCTCGTGCATTGCCGCGAACGGATCGCGGCGCAAAGCGGCACGGCGCCTTCGGGCTGGCTCTCGCCGTGGATCTCCGAATCGCACCTGACGCCAGATCTGCTCGCGCAGACAGGCTATCGCTACACGCTGAACTGGTGCCACGACGACCGGCCGGTGCGGATGGCGACGCGTGGTGCACCGCTATGGTCGATTCCGTATCCGCAGGAACTGAACGACTTGCCGATGCTGGTGGGCCGGCAGATGGACGCGTGTGCGTTTGCCGACATGATCGTCGATCAGTTCGACGAAATGCTCGAGCAGGCTAACCGCGGCAGCGCGCCGCAAGCGCTGGTGATGGGGATTGCCCTGCATCCCTATCTGGTTGGGCAGCCGTACCGGCTGCGCCATCTGCGCCGGGCGCTTCAGCATATTGCCGCGGCACGCTCGAGCGGTGACGTGTGGGTGACCACGCCAGGGGGCATCGTGGCGCACATGGATGAAGTGGAGCGCAACGCGGGCACAGATCAGAGAACACTATGACCGTGAAATCGAAGGCGGCCGCCAACGGGCAGAAGACCAGAGACCATGATTCCGAAGACGATACGGCTGTGGAAGCCCGCATCTATCAGTCGATCTTCGACGGCGTGCTCGACCATCGCCTGACGCCAGGCACGAAGCTGCCGGAGCCGCAGCTATGCCAGTTGTTCGGGGTGGGGCGCGCGGTCGTGCGGCGGGTGCTCGAAAAGCTTGCGTATGACGGTATCGTTGTCCTGCGGCCCAACAAGGGTGCGGTGATCGCTGCGCCGACGCCCGAGGAAACCCGCGAGATTTTCGAGGCACGCCGCGCGCTGGAGCGCACGCTCGTGGAACTGGCCGTGGAGAAGGCCAGTGCTCGCGACATCGAGGCTCTGCGACAACAGCTTGCCGAGGAGCACAAGGCAATGCACCGCTTCGACCAACCGGCGTGGGCCCGCCTGACGAGCTGTTTTCATCTGCGCATCGGTGCGCTGGCTGGCAATTCGATTCTGCAAAACTATCTGACGGAGCTGATTTCGCGTACTTCGCTGATTGTTGGGGTGTACGAAGCGCCGGGTAATGCGCCGTGCGAGCACGACGAACATGCGGCGATCGTTGATTGCATCGAGGCGCGCGATGCAGCGGGCGCGGTCGCCCGTATGACCTCGCATCTGCGCGAACTGGAAGAGCGCATCGAAACGTCGCGCATGCCGGGTGAGAAGAGCCTTGGGCAGTTGCTGGGGATGACCGAGGCTTGACTACTCGCGGGGCGCTTGCTGTCAGATCACGTTCGGGGCGCACCGTCTTCGTCGTCGTTTTCGTCTTCAACGCCCATGGCGCGGCCATCGCTGCGCGGATCGTGTGCACCGTAGGCGGTGCCGTCCGCATCGATCCGTATCGCGCCAGGATGACCCGCAAGCGGACTTTGAGCCGGGATGGCGCTCACATCATGACCGCGCGCAGCCAGTGCCGCGAATACGTCGGGGCCCGCATCCTCTTCGAGCTTCAGCGCATCGCGCGTATCCGAGAAGGTCTTGCCGAGTAAAAAGCGTGGACGGGCGAGGGCGCTGAGCGGATCCATGCCGTAATCGATCAGGCGCGTGAGCACGGCAGCGAGCGTTTGCGGCTGACCGTCTGCTCCTTGCGTGCCGAACAGCAGGTGCGGGCTGCCATCCTTTAGATACATACCAGGGTTAAGCGTGTGAAACGGCCGCTTGCCCGGTTGCAATGCATTGTGATGCGTGGAGTCGGTGCTGAACGATGCGCCGCGGTTGTGCCACAGAATCCCGGTGTCGCCTGCGACAACGCCACTGCCCCAGTCGAAGTAGACCGTCTGCAGAACGCTGACACTGCGGCCGTCGCGATCCGTGACGCCGATAAACACCGTGTCGCCCGGACGAAACACATGCGGCCAGGGACGCGCGGTTTGCATGCTGATGGAGTGGGCGTGGGCGTCGAGCGTGTCATCGGCGAGCATCGCGTCGACCGGTACAGCCCGGAAATCCGGATCGCAGACGAAGCGATCCCGGTCGATGAACGCGCGCTTCACCGCTTCCACCAGCAGGTGGTAATAGTCAGCACTACCTTCGTCGATTGATCCGAGATCGAAGCGTTCAAGGATGCCCATGATTTGCAGCGTTGTAACGCCCTGCGTAGGCGGCCGCATGCTCACCAGTTCGCCGCCGCGATAGGCGACTCGTAGCGGAGGTTCGTCGCGCGCGCGGGTTTTCGCGAGGTCGGCTTGTGTCAGCGGCGAGCCAGCTTCCTGCAAGCCGCGTGCGATTCGCTCGGCTAGTTCGCCCTCGTAAAACTCACGTGCACCGAAGCGGGCGATGCGCTCGAGGCTACGTGCCAGCGCGGGCTGAACAAAGCGATCGCCGATTGCAGGGATCCAGCCGTCCGGTGCAAACGTGTTCGAGAAGCCTGGTAGTTCCTGCAATTCGCCCGCACGCAAACTCTGCCAGAAGTGCTGCGAGGGCGTGATGGGGAAACCGTTGGTGGCGTAGTCGATCGCCTTTGCGAACAGCGTTGACCAGGGCGTTTGGCCTTGCCATGCAGACTGGCTGATCGCGTACACCCGATCCCACGTGTCGACGGTTGCCGCTGTGGTTAGCGCGGCTGCGGCGCCGCGCACAGGGATGGCGCCAGAGAACGCAGGCAATGCGCCCGCCGCCTGACCGATGCCCGACACGGTGCGCAACAGGCCGTTGCGGTCGCCGATCACCCAGAACGCGTCGCCGCCGAGGCCGGTGAAATGTGGGTAGGTGACGCTTAGCGCCGCGCCGATCGCGATCGCCGCCTCGATAGCATTGCCGCCAGCGCGCAGCACATCGAGCCCCGCAGCGCTGGCCAGTTCGTGCGGACTGGTGACCATGCCGCCGTTGGAGCAGGCAAGTTTCGGGTTGTGCATCGAGACTCCGGTACGGCAGAGGCGCCGTTCTGTGTCCCGAGTATAGAGGGCGCATCAGCGCCGGAAAAGTGCGGATGGCCTGATAGAGCGCATCTGTGCCTTGCGAGGCTGAATGCTTACTCCGGTGTCGGCTCCGCTTCGAGGCCCAGCCAGCTCACGCTCGACACGCCTTTTTCCATGCTCAACCGGCTGGCGATGTGCTCGAGCTTGGGTTGATCCTTCGGATGCAGCTTGAGCGTCGCGGTTACTTCGGTACGTCGCGGATCGTTCTCGTAGTCGCGGCTCGTGAGACTCTGAAACGACAGCGGCGTCGACGACATCGAATTCGACAGCGCGGCACGGATATGGATTTCGTCCTCCTCGCGGCACACTACGGTCAATGTATATTCGCGCACCAGGTCTGCCGCCGACACCGGCGCGGTATTGATGGCGCGGCTCACTTCGCGCAGCACGGTGTTGGTAATAAGTACGATAGCGGTCCCGGCGAGGGCCGGCCCGTAGTGTCCGGTGCCGCAGAGCACACCCACTGCGGCCGCGCACCACAGTGTCGCGGCCGTATTGATGCCCTGAATCGAACCCTTGTCGCGCATGATGACGCCGCCGCCGAGGAAGCCGACGCCGGACACCACATACGAGGCGATTTGCGTGACCCCGCTGCCGTTTCCGGTCAACACGCCCAGCGTAACGAACAGGCACGCGCCGCTTGCGACGAGCGTAATGGTGCGCAGCCCGGCTGTGCGTTGCCGCATCTGGCGCTCGAGGCCGATGGCGATGCCGCACGAAAATGCGGCAAGCAGGCGGATAACAAAATCGAGTGTCATGGTTCTCTGTTCATCTTGTATGTGGGTGCGCGCAGCGCCTGCTCGAGCAGCTACGACAGGGGCGTTCTCGGTACTCTCGCCACACTCCTGCTATCGTACGGTGTCACGCATGTCCCCATGCGTGGAAATCAGGCCGCATCGTGAAGCGCGGCCAGGCTCGTTCAACTCAACCTTTGCTTTTCTTCATAACGCATGTCCGGTGCATCTCTGCCCAAGCCGAAGACCTCCCGCAATCTGCGTTGGCTTGCCCTCTGGGGGCCGGGCCTGCTCGTCATGCTGGCCGATTGCGATGCCGGCAATGTCGTCACTGCTGCGCAAGCAGGCGCTCAATGGGGATTGCAGTTACTGGTGGTGCTGCTTGTCCTGATCCCGCTGCTTTATATGGTCCAGGAGCTCACGGTGAGGCTCGGCATCTTTGCGGGCCGAGGACATGGCGAACTGATCCGCTCGAACTTCGGTCCCGTGTGGGCATGGATCTCCGCCGCGGGCCTCGTGATTGCGGTGCTCGGCTCGCTGGTCACGGAGTTCACAGGTGTAGCGGGCATCGGTGAAATGTATGGCGTGTCACGCTCCCTGACGTTACCGCTTGCTGTGCTCGCGTTGATAGCCGTGGTGCTGACCGGCTCGCACAAGCGCGTCGACAAGGCTGCCATCCTGATCGGCGCCTTTGAGTTGACGTTCTTTGTGGTGGCCTGGAAAGCTCACCCCGATATCCGCAACGCGTTCGCGCAAATAAAAAGTCTCCCGTTTGGCAACCGCCAGTTTGGTTATATGGCCGCTGCGCTGATTGGTGCGACCTTCAATCCGTGGATGGTGTTCTACCAACAGGCTGCGGTCGCCGATAAAAAACTCGCGGCACAAGATTACGGCGCGGCTCGTGCAGAAACCGCGTTGGGCGCTGTCCTCACCCAGTTGCTGACGGCAGCGGTGCTGGTCGCCGCTGCCGCGACGCTATCGGGAGACGGCAAACCGCATGCGCTCGAGAGCGTCGGTGAGATCAGCGACGCGCTTGCTACGGTCGTCGGCCCGCAAGCTGGGCGCTTCCTGTTTAGCGCGGGTGTGCTCGGTGCCTCGATGGTGGCGGCAATCGTTTGTTCGTTGTCGCTCGCCTGGGGACTCGGTGAAGTCGCGGGCTACAAGCGTTCGCTCGAAGACCGTCCCACAGGCGCGCCATGGTTTTACGGCGTGTACATCGTGTCCGTCGCCGGCAGTGCATATCTTGTCTGGCTGGCGCCGAATCTCGTTTCATTGAACGTCGCCGCTCAGGTAGTCAACGCCCTGATGTTGCCGCTAGTGGTCGGGCTGCTTATCGCCCTTAGCGCGACCTCGCTTTCCGGACAACACCGTCCGAGTGGTCTTTACCTTTGGCTGGTGTCAGGCGTGGCAGCACTCGTCAGTGTTGCCGCTATCGTCGGCGCAGTCTGGGGTTGGATGTCCTGAACGCTCGCGCGGGCCTATGGTTCAACAGACGCGAGCGAACACAGCCGCGAGTTGGCGCTCGCGACACGGTGCCATATGGACGCGCGTAACCACTGCGTTCATATGACGCTATAAGGTGCACGGGGTGTATTGCTACGGCGCGCACCGTCTGCCTGCTGGCAAGACGGCGGCTAATTGAAGAGAGCGCGGGCGTCCTGCCGGTCAGGCAGCGAAACTATTCGAAGATCGACAACTACTCGAGTCCAAGGCATTAGCCCCTTTTGTAAAGACGCCCGGATTTTAGGCGTGCGAACAAGCGAAAGTCAACATGATTCGCCCAGCAGAGCAACGATAGTTTGAAGCCTTGTACATAAGTCTTTCAGATGTGCCGAAACAGCGTACATAAGCCTTTCATCTCCTCGCTGCCACTACATTGGTCTTTCATATTTGATGGCCAGAGAGGTAACGTGAAAGCAACCTCCAAGAGGATAGGAATGTCCGGTCTGGTGGCGCTATGTAGGGCGCTCCACACGCTGCGCGCCATTACACAATCTTTGCAGCTACCTTGTCCGGTTTTGCGGCTTCTTGACGCGGCGTGTGCTGAAATACATACATCATGTATGGACTCGTTAGAGCATTCGGAGTTCTAAGTGTAGGGAGCGTCATTGCCGCTGAACTGGGCGATGACGTCGTACGGGCCGCACTTCGACGCGGCGGCCGACAGTCGAGGCTGAAAAAATGACAAATGACGAGATCAAGGCGTTGATCGTTGAGATCCGACGCTATGCGGAGCATCGCCTTAGCGACGTCGCACGAGGCGTAGAAACACCGGCGCTGGCGGCACTGATGGTCGAGAAGTTCGGCGAGGGAATCGCGAAAGCCACCCAGTTGCTCGGGGTGGAAGGCTGTAGCGAACTCGGGCGGGAAATCGACCGGCTGGTGCGCGAGGTGGATCCGCATTATCCGACGCATCTTCAGTACCGTTTCGAAGCACGCCCGGCGGGTCTCGCCATCAACGGCGCGGCGCACTGAGGTGAAGCAGCAAGGCGTGCCGCCCGCTGGCGTTGCGCCCAACAGTATGGGGAATCGTATGACGTTCAAACAATCCAGGGGAAACATGACCGTAGAGGCCTGCGTGTTTCCCGCTCCGGGACAGATGTTCAAAGGCGCCCTTCGCGTGACCACCACGCGTGACGAAAAGACGCTGCAACAGATCACTGGACGTGGCTGTGGCCGGCCGATGCGTAGCTCCGATGCTGCGCTCGCGTTGGCTGAACTCGAAGCCCGGCGCATTCTCGGCCTCTGAGACAGGCGGCATGATATTTCGACCGCTTTTCCGGTCGCGTTTGCTCGCGCTGAGCGCGACGGGAAAAGCGGTTGGGCCATGTCGAGGAATTTTTACGCGAGCTTAATGCCAATTCGTGTAGCCTGAGGGCAAGCAATGAAGCGAGACGCGATATGGCGCATCCAATGACAAGCCTGAGGGCTCTTCTCGGAACGGGCAAGAGCCGGGTACAACCCCGCTCCCACGCCACAGCGGGTCGCAACGTGATGATGCATGTCACGCTCGACGCGCAACACGCCACACCTTTACGCCAGGCGCTGACTCGCGACTGCGGCGACCAGCCGTGGACCATCCGGGTTGCGCCACTGCCCGGAACGGGCCGCGTGCGGCTTTCTCTCTATCTGCCCAAGACCGCAGTCGATGGAGCGATCCAGCGGGTTGCCCATCTGGCGCCCACCGCGGAATTGGGCCAATTGTTCGAAGTCCCCGATACGGTCACCGAGAGCTGGCGTGGCTTGATGCACGCCGAGTCTCCGCCACGCATCAACGCTTCCGAAGCAGCAGTGCCTCGCGAGGACGAGAATGCGCTTGCCGGCAGCGCGATCGCACAACTGATGTCGCGGGAGCATGTCCTGCTCGGTCTGGATGTAGCGGACCGGCAAGCGCTGTTCGACGAGCTCGGCCGCTTTTTCCAGCAACGTTACGGGTTGCCTGCGGACGCCGTGACCGCTGGCCTTGCCGCGCGAGAAGCTATGGGCTCGACGGGACTGGGTCAGGGCGTGGCGGTTCCGCATGGCCAGATCAAGGGCCTGCGCGAGGCGATGGTGCTGTACGTCAGGCCGGTCACGCCGATTGCCTTCGATGCGCCGGACGGAAAACCGGTTGGCGATATCGTGGTGCTGCTCGTGCCGAAATGGGCCAATACCGCGCATCTGCGTCTGCTGGCGGAAGTGGCCGAGCGGTTTTGCGACCAGCAGTTCCGTGAACAACTTCATGCCTGCGAAGATGAGCATGCCGTCTGCCAGCTGTTTGTGGAGTACGAGGCGGCCTGATTAAGAGGTGACAGGAAACGATAAGGGCCGCGTCTTGTTGAAAGCGCGGCCCTTATGCACTGAGCTGGTTAGTAACGCTGATGACCTTAGTGAGCCGCTCCGGCAAACTCCGCGCGCAAATCCTGCAAAGCCTCGCGAGCGGTACTCAGACTCGCCACCAGTTGCGCGGAAGCCCGCGTAATCGGCATCCGCGTCTCGTCCGTCATGGGGTGATCGAACGCCAGCATGGCCTTGATCGCGGACGGGTTGGGGGCAGTGAACAGCAGCTTGATGACCGGCAGCAGGCTCGTGAAGAGCGTTTGAGCTTCTGTAACGCGGTCCGATTCGGCGAGCGCTTGCACTTCGATCAGCAGATCGGCGCAGACATGCGCACTGGCGAGGATCCCACCTGTGCCGCCTGAGCGCAGGCAGTCGAGGAAGGCGTCGTCCGTGCCGCACAACAGACTGATGGGCACGCTGCGCAGCCTGTCGAAGTGATCTTTTACGCATTCCTTGATCGCGACGACGTTGTCCAGCTCGGTCAGGCGCGCGACCGTATCCGGCGCGATGGCGACGCCGCTTCGATGCGGCACGTCGTAAAGCACGATCGAGCGGTCGGTTGCGAGCGCAATCTGTTCGAAGTGCCATTGCACGCCGGCCTGATCGGGACAGATATAGGAAGGGGGTGAGACCAGGTAGCCGTTGCAGTCCCAATGTTCGTAGCGGCGCAGCTCGCGGATCACCTCGCGTGTGTCGGACCCGCCGACGCCGACCAGTACCGGCAGGCGGCTGCCGACCACGTCGGTGATGGCCTGCAGTACCGTGACCCGTTCGGTCTCGGACAGCAAGGCGGCTTCGCCGGTTGTGCCCAGCGCCACCATGCCGCTGATCTCGGTGCGCGAGTAGTACTCCGCCAGATGCTGTAACGCGTCGATATCGACTTCGCCGTTGCGCATCGGCGTAACGAGCGGCAACCAGATGCCTGAATACATGATTAACGCGCCTCCCTGCTGGCGTTGCGGCGCTTGAGCGGTCCGATCATCGCGTAGGGTAGCGAAGTAATCAACGCGTGCATCGTGAAGTCGAGGTCGTCTGGGGAGATATCGAGGTCGAGGTGAACATGGTCGTGCACAACCTCGGTGCTGACTACATACACGCCTAGCGGAGAGTGCAACAGTGACTTGAGTTGCGCACGGGCATCGCGCTCGCAGTCGCCGAGCAGTGTCACCGGCAATAGTACGCGTGGCGAAGGGAAGGGGATGACGTTGTGGCGTGAGACGGGTTGCGCACGGTGAGTTCCGGTGTCGTAGCCCTGGAGTGTTTGCGGAAGTGCCATGAGATCGAATTCGTTGCTGTGGTTGTTCAACACAGTAACTAGAGTAGACGCCTCGGTGTAAACATCGCGCAAAAATCCGCCCGTTTGATGGAAAAATGCGGTGGCGGTGGAAGGGCTGGGATCATGATTTCAGCGCTGAGTTTCTACGAAGCGTTGAGTTCTGCGAGGCCGATTCCGCCATACCAGTCATTAGTCCCATCATTGCAGAACACCCCCATCCAGACAAACCCTGATTGCTGCATGGAATTGGCCGCTGCTATCGTTCGCAGGTCTTGTGGAAGCGCTTCCACCCAGCTTCCACCTAACCGGTTTCAACGGTCCCGCGCAACGAATTGCATGGGACCAGAGCAGCGCGCTCAAGCGCCAACTCTGGTCGACAAAGGAGAATCCGTGGCAAACGACGCATCCGCCCTGTCCCAAGACCCGAACGGTGACCCGTTCTCGCCATCGGCCGATTCCGTGCTCTGGCGCAATCAGTTCCTGCTCGGCGCAGCCACCGCGTCGTATCAGATCGAGGGGGCCGTTCACGAAGACGGCCGTCTGCCGTCGATCTGGGACACCTTCTCGGCCATTCCGGGCAAAGTGCTGGCCGGCGACACAGGCGAGGTGGCCTGCGATCACTATCATCGCTGGGAAGCCGATTTCGACATTCTGACGTCGCTCAACTTCGAAGCCTATCGCCTCTCGATCGCATGGCCGCGCGTCATGGACGAACACGGCAAGCCGAACCAGAAGGGTCTCGACTTCTACAAGCGTCTGCTCGGCCGCCTCAAGGAGAAGGGTCTCAAGACCTTTGTGACGCTGTACCACTGGGACTTGCCACAGCATCTGGAAGATCGCGGTGGCTGGCTCAACCGCGACACCGCGTACCGCTTCACCGACTACGCAGACCTGATGAGCCGCGAACTCGCGGGCCAGGTCGATGCGTGGATGACCCTCAACGAACCTTGGTGCTCGGCCTATCTCGGCTACGGTAACGGGCATCATGCGCCGGGCCTGTCGAATGCACGCTTTGCCACCCAGGCCATGCACCATCTGCTGCTCGCGCACGGGTCGGCGATTCCGGTGCTGCGCGCCAATGACCCGGCATCGCAGAAGGGGATCGTCGCCAACGTGGGCAGGGGTACCGCGAATTCGGAAAGCGCTGCCGATCGCCGCGCCGCGCATCTGTTCGAGGTTCAGCACAATGCGTGGATTCTCGACCCGCTATTGAAGGGCGCGTATCCAGACGATCTGTTCGAACTTTGGCCGGGTACCGAGCCACTGGTGCTCGACGGTGATCTGAAGACCATCTCCGCACCGCTCGACTTCCTCGGTATCAACTACTACTTCCGTACCAACGTGAAGAGCGACGGCGCACACGGCTTTACCGAGGTCCCGCTGGAAGGTGTCGAGCGCACGCAGATGGGCTGGGAAGTGCACCCTGATGGGCTGCGCGATCTCCTGATCGGTTTTAACAAGAACTACGCGAACCTGCCGCCGATCTATATCACCGAGAACGGCATGGCTTCTGACGACCAGGTGATCGATGGCCGCGTCGACGATCCGCAACGGATCGCGTTCCTCAAGCGCCACCTTGCAGCGGTGGACAGCGCGGTCAAGGCTGGCGTCGATATTCGCGGCTATTTCGTCTGGTCGTTAATGGACAACTTCGAATGGGCCTTTGGTTATGAACGGCGCTTCGGCGTGGTGCATGTCGACTACGATACGCAAAAACGCACTGTCAAACGCAGTGCCGAACTGATTGCAAAGTTTCTGGAGGAACGGAAGTTACGTAACTGAGGCACGCAACTGAGGTACGCAGCGGAACAAGCTGAACTGGTTTGTATGTCGACCTGAAACAAAAAGGCGCAAAGCCTCTAGGAGACGGAATGAACTGCAGAAGGAAACTCTTGAGCGGTATTGCTTTGGCCCTCGCTCTCAATGGCATGGTTGCCCATGCCGATCCGTTGAAGGCCAACGTGATCCACTGGTGGACCTCGGGCGGCGAATCCGCCGCGATCAAGCAGTTCGCGGATGCGTACAACAAGGCCGGCGGCCTGTGGGTCGATAACGCGGTGGCCGGCGCCGATCAGGCGCGCTCCACGGCAATCAACCGGATTGTCGGCGGCGATCCGCCCACGGCAGCGCAGTTCAACACATCCAAGCAGTTTCATGACCTGATCGATCAGGGCATGCTCAACAATGTCGATACGGTAGCCGCCAAGGAAAACTGGAACGCCATTTTCCCGCAGTCGATTCTCGAGTCGATCAAGGTCAACGGGCACTTCTATGCCGCGCCCGTCGACATTCATATGCAGGACTGGTTCTTCTATTCGAAGCCTGCGTTCAAGAAGGCGGGTATCGCAGTGGAGCCGCAAACCTTCGATGAGCTGTTCACCGATCTCGACAAGCTGAAAGCCGCCGGCTACATTCCGCTCGCGCTGGGCGGCCAGGCATGGCAGGAGAAGATCACTTTCGATGCGGTGTTTGCCGATGTCGGCGGCACGGACCTTTATCTGAAGGTCTATCGCGACCGCGACCAGAATGCGGTGAATTCGGCGGCCTTCAAGAATGTGCTGACCACCTTCAAGCGTCTGCATAACTATGTGGATCCGGGCTCGCCCGGCCGCAACTGGAATGATGCGACGGCGTTGGTGATTTCGGGCAAGGCCGGCATGCAGATCATGGGCGACTGGGCAAAGGGCGAGTTTTCGGCGGCCAACCAGGTGGCGGGCAAGGACTTCGGCTGCTTCCCGGGTTTCGGTCCGCATTCGCCGTATATGGTGGCGGGCGACGTCTTCGTGTTCCCGAAGACCGACAACGCCAACGCGATCAAGGCGCAGAACCTGCTCGCGACCGTCATGACCTCGCCGGAGGCGCAGGTGGCCTTTAGCGCGAAGAAAGGCTCGATCCCGATTCGTCCGGATGTGGATACCTCGAGCCTCGACATCTGCGCAAAAGAGGGCATTGCGATCATGAAAGACAAGTCGCGCCAGTTGCCGAATCCGGAGATGCTGATTTCGCCGGACGTGCAGGGTGCGTTGACCGACGTCATTACCAACTTCTGGAACAAGAACGAGTCGGCTGAAGATGCGCAAAAGGCATTTGCCAGCGCGTTGAAGAGCTGAGCACCGCGATGCGCGCACTCGGCTTAGCCTCGACATCGCGACGACCGGCGAGGCGGTCGAGACCGCTTGGGCGGCGTTGGCCGCTCGCCGCCTGGATTGCGCTGTTGCCGATGGTGGTGACGGTCATCTTTGCCTACCTGGGCACGATGCTATGGACGGCTAAGGTATCGCTCACCTTGTCGCGCACGTTTCCGTCGGATCGCTTCGCCGGGGTGTCGCAATACGTGCGGCTGTTCCAGAACGATCGCTGGATAGTGTCGCTGCAGCACATCGTGATCTATGGCGTGTTTTTCATCATCGCGTGCATGGTGATCGGTTTGCTGCTGGCGATCTTTATCGACCAGCGGGTGGTAGCAGAGGGCGCATTGCGTACGGTGTTTCTGTATCCGTATGCGATGTCGTTTGTCGCGACCGGTCTCGTCTGGCAGTGGATTCTCAATCCCCAGTTGGGCGTACAGGAGGTTTTGCATCGCATCGGTTTTGCGCACGCACGCTTCGACTGGATCGTCGATCAGGACTGGGTGGTCTATACGCTCGTGATTGCCACGGTCTGGCAGGCCTCCGGGCTCGTGATGGCGTTATTGCTGGCCGGGCTGCGCGGCATTGACGACGAGATTTGGAAGGCGGCGCGCATCGACGGCATTCCACGCTGGCGGGTCTATGCGAGCATCGTGGTGCCGATGCTCAAGACGTCGATGTCCACCGCATTCGTTCTGCTGTTCGTGATGGTGGTGAAGCTGTACGACGCAGTGGTGGCGATGACCCAGGGCGGCCCTGGCACGGCGAGCGAAGTGCCGGCCAAGTTCATCATGGATTACCTGTTTGGCCGCGCCAATATCGGACTCGCCTCGGCGGCGTCGGTCGTATTGTTGACCACCGTGCTGGCGATTCTCGCGCCGTTCTTCTATGTGCGCAGCCGCGCCGCCTTCCGAAAGGACGTTTGATGAATACGCTCCCTTCCGGTGTAACTCCAGTTGGCAAACCCGCCGTCGCCACTGCGCCCAGACCTCGTCCGAAGCGCCGCTCGCATTTCACGCCTGCGCGTTTCGGCGTCTACGCGTTCCTGATCACCGCGGCGCTGTTTTTCCTGCTGCCGCTATACGTGATGCTCGTCACCTCGGTCAAGCCGATGAGCGAGATCCGCATGGGCAACATTCTGGCGCTGCCTCTGCATTTCACGCTCGCGCCGTGGCGTGATGCGTGGGCATCGGCCTGCACAGGTCTCGACTGCAACGGGATCCAGGTCGGTTTCTGGAACTCGGTGCGCATTGTGGTGCCGAGCACCATTCTCTCTATCGCGATCGGCGCGGTGAATGGCTATGCGCTGTCGTTCTGGCGGCCGCGCGGCGCGGGAATCCTGTTCGCCATTCTGCTGATGGGCGCCTTTATCCCCGTGCAGGTGATGGTCTATCCACTCGTGCGTGTGCTGGCGAGCGTGCATCTATTCAGCTCGCTGCCGGGCATCGTAGTGATTCATACGATCTTCGGCATGCCGATCATGACGCTGCTGTTTCGCAACTACTACGCGTCGATCCCGCTTGAACTGTTCAAGGCGGCCCGTATCGATGGCGGGGGTTTCTGGCGCATTTTCCTGCAACTGATGTTGCCGATGTCCACGCCGATCATCGTCGTTGCGGTGATCATGCAGGTCACCGGCATCTGGAACGACTTCATTCTCGGCCTGGTGTTCGCAGGAACGCGGAATCTGCCGATGACAGTGCAGTTGAACAACATCATCAATACCACCACCGGCGAGCGTCTCTACAACGTCAACATGGCGGCCACCATCCTCACTTCCATGGTGCCGCTTGCGATCTACTTCATCTCGGGCCGCTGGTTTGTGCGCGGCATCGCTTCCGGCGCAGTCAAAGGGTAGGCCAAGGGATAGGCATGACCAACGTATCGAATGTATCGGTTCGCAATCTGCGCATCGAGCTGGGCGCGAACACGGTCATCGAGTCGCTCGATCTCGATGTGAACGCCGGCGAATTCGTCGTGCTGCTCGGACCTTCGGGCTGCGGCAAGTCCACCTTGCTACATAGCATTGCAGGCCTGATCGATGTCGCCGACGGCAGCATCGAAATTGGCGGCGAGGATATGACCTGGGCCGATCCGAAAGATCGCCGCATCTCGCTGGTGTTCCAGTCGTATGCGCTGTATCCGACCATGAGCGTGGAGCGCAACCTGTCGTTTGCACTGCGTATCAACGGCACGCCGAAGGCGGAAATTGAACGACGGGTGACGCGCGCCTCCGAGATGTTGCAACTCGGGCCGCTGCTCAAGCGCAAGCCGGCACAACTGTCCGGCGGACAGCGTCAGCGCGTGGCGATTGGCCGCGCGATCGTGCGAGAGGCGGATGTATTCCTGTTCGACGAGCCGCTCTCGAATCTCGACGCCAAACTGCGCACCGAATTACGCCGCGAGCTCAAGCAACTGCATCAACGGCTCGGCGCGACGATGATCTACGTCACGCACGATCAGGTAGAAGCGATGACGCTCGCTACCCGCATGGCGGTGATGCGGGGCGGTGTGATCCAGCAGATCGGCACGCCTGGCGAAGTCTATGCGTGCCCGGATAATCTGTTCGTGGCGGGTTTTCTCGGCTCGCCCGCGATGAATATGCTGCAAGGGCGGCTGGAGCGGCGCGAGGAGGGCATGCGCTTTCTCACAGAGCATCTCGATCTCGACGTGTCGCGCTATCCGTTCAAGACGCTTCCCGATACGACGCGGCCCTGCGTGCTGGGTGTACGTCCCGAGGATGTGCGCGTCGGCGGGGATCTGGAGCAGCGTGGCAACGTTTCGCTGATCGAGCCGATGGGCAACCACCGGGTTATATGGCTCGATTATCATGGCGCCCAGATCGCGTCGATCGATCAGGACAAGGCGCCCATCGCGGTAGGGGAGGCGCGCGCCTTTTCGCTCGACAGCGCACATATTTCGCTGTTCGACGAGGCCGGTGGCGCCCGCTTATGAACGGCACGCTTTGATGGAGCGAGTGTGGCAACCCTGAAAGACGTGGCGGAGTTGGCCGGAGTCGGCATGTCGACGGCATCGCGGGTGATTTCCGGCAAAGGACCGGTCTCGGCCGACGCCGAGCGCCGCGTCAGGGCCGCTATCGAGGCGCTGAATTTCCGGCCATCCTCGATCGGCCGCGCGATGGCGGCGCAGTCGCTCGGCATGATCGGCCTGTTCGTGCCGACTTTCTTCGGCTCGTACTACGGCACGATCCTCAAGCAGACCGACAGCGAATTGCGCGCAGTGCACCGCCACGTGGTGGTGGCGACCGGTTGCGGTGAGTCGTCGCCGCGCGAACAGGCGCTCGAAGCGGTGGAGTTTCTGATTGGACGCGATTGCGATGGCGTGATCGTGATCAGCCATGACCTGCATGACGACGACCTGAATCGTCTGCATCGCATGCACCCCAAGATGGTGTTTCTCAATCGCGCGTTCGAGCAGTTGCCGGAGGCGTCGTTTTGCGCGGACCATATGCGCGGCGGCGAACTGGCCGCGCGCACGCTGCTCGAACATGGGCATCGCGAGATTGCGGTGATCTCGGGGCCGTCAAGCTCCTCGGACAATCAGGCGCGTATTGACGGCTTCTTTGCGGAACTGGGGCGCCACGGTATCGAGCGGGCGGACGTGACGCTGATCGAGTCGGACTTCTCACCCGAGGGCGGTTATGCGGCCGCGCAAACGCTGCTCGACGCGAAACAGCCCTTTACCGCGGTGTTCTGCGCGAACGACACGATGGCGGTGAGTGCATTGGCGCGCTTTCAGCAGGCGGGTATTTCGGTTCCAGGCGACGTTTCCGTGATCGGCTATGACGACGACTACTCGGCAGCCTATGCAGCGCCCGCGCTGACGTCCGTGCATATCCCAACTGCGGAGCTGACGCGCAATGCGGTGCGCTGGCTGGTGAATCAATGCTATGGAACCTCGTGGGAGATCTTCCGCGAGTTTCCCGTGACGGTGACGATGCGCGCCTCGGTGGGTGCGCATCGGCGGTGCGTAGCGGCCCGGTAAGAGCCCTTAGCTGCCCTCGCGCAGCGATTGCTCGTGCCGCACGCGAGCTTCTTCATCGAGACGCGTGTCCTCGAGTTCCTGCAGCACCGCATCGAGATCGACCGGCGTGGTGTCGAGTTCGACACGCCCGGTCAATTGCACCTCAGGATGCAAGCCACCGCCTTCGAATAGCGCCCAGATCTCCTTGCCGTACTTCGCACTTAGCAGATGCGGCGCGAAGCGGCCAAAGTACGTCGCAAGGTTGTCCACGTCGCGCTCGAGCATGGCGGGCGCTTCGAGATTGCCGGCGGCGTCGACCGCCTGCGGCAGGTCGATGATCACCGGGCCGTCCGCGGCGAGCAGGATGTTGTACTCGGACAGGTCACCGTGAATCAGACCGGCGCACAGCATACGCACCACTTCGTTGAGCAGCCGCGCGTGCAGTTCGACCGCACGGGTTTCGGTCATCTCCACATCGTTCAGACGCGGCGCGACGTTGCCGTCTTCGTCGGTTACCAGTTCCATCAACAGGACGCCGTCCGTGCAGATATACGGTTGCGGCACGCGCACGCCGGCGTTGGCCAAACGAAACAGCGCATCGACTTCGGCGTTCTGCCAGTTCTGTTCCTGCACTTCGCGGCCATAACGGCTGCCTTTTTCGATGGCACGCGCTTCACGGCTGTTCTTGACCTTGCGGCCTTCTCGATACGAGGCGGCCTGGCGGAAACTGCGCTGCTTTGCGTCCTTGTATACCTTCGCGCAACGGGTCGAATCGCCACTGCGCACGACGTAGACGGTGGCTTCCTTGCCGCTCATTAGCTGGCTGATGACTTCGTCGATCAGGCCTTCTTCGACAAGCGGGAGCAGGCGTTTGGGTGTCTTCATGCGGCCACCGCCTGCACTGTGTACGGGGCGGTAACGGCGACGCGATGGAGGACGGCGGGGCGGATAGGCATGGCCGCCTGTGAAAAGGTGGCTTGGAGCGGAGATAAAGTCATGCCCGATTATAAGGTGTACCGGGCAGTCGGCAGAATTCATGGGGCATAACGACCTTTGATGGGGTTGTGTGGCTGTTCGTCCGAGACATCTTGCGCATTGCGTAGTGGGGTGTGTCTATCGCCTGTTCGGGTGCCATGTCATTGCTTTCGTCACCGTAAGATTCGTAGGCGTCCCGTTGACGGCGGTAAAGGGAGCTTTCGGCCGCGTCAGGGTGAGGGTGTGTGCCAAATGTGGGTCGAATGTTGCCTGGACCCCTTGTTTTGCGGGGTTTACCTGATTTTAAAGCACGGTCGATCCTTTACACTCGCGGAAAATATTGGTTACGGGGTGAAAGATGTTGGTCACTTTCCTCATTGCATGTCCGCTCCTGATCGCGGCACTGTTCGGCTTTGCCAGGATCGTCGATCCGCGTACCGGGCAGCTCAAGCGCTAGCCGGGATTGGCGGTCGTTTTAACGGATTGGCAATCGAGTCTTGCATTGAAGTGCCCACTCGCGGCAGGATGCGGGATTGCCACCTGATTAAGCCCCCATTCCTGCATGCAAGAAACCCCAGAAAAACTGGCCAACCGCTTTGGCCTGCTAAAAGGCATCCTCCCTCTTGACCGTGCGTCCGCGCTACGCGATGCCCTTGCCGGTATCACGCTGGCGTCGATGGATATTCCGCAAGTACTCGGGTACGCGCGCATCGCCGGCATGCCGGCCGTGACCGGCCTCTATACGGTGTTTCTGCCGCTGGTGGCGTTTGCGTTCTTCGGCGCGTCACGGCACCTTGTGGTTGCTGCGGACTCGGCGACTGCGACCATTTTCTCCAGCCAGCTTTCCACCATGGCGCCGATTGCGAGCGCCCAATACGTTGCGCTGGCCGGCATGGTCGCGTTGCTGACTGCCGTGCTGCTGCTGGTGGCGCGGATCTTTAAACTCGGCTTTCTGGCCGACTTCCTGTCGCGTACCGTACTGGTCGGCTTTCTCGCGGGCGTAGGCGTGCAGGTGGGTATCGCGATGCTGGGCGATATGCTTGGCATCGCCTTCACCTCGTCGCACAGTACGGCCCAGTTAGCGCAGATCGCGGGTCATCTGGGGCAGGTCAACTTCCCGACCCTCGCGGTTTCAGCGGGCGTGGTCGCCTGCATTTTGTTGGCGAAGCGCTTCTCGCCGCGTTTGCCGGTGCCTTTGCTGGCGGTGGTGGGCGGCATTGCCGCCAGCGACCTCTACGATTTCGCCGGACACGGGATTTCGATTCTCGGACCCGTCGCCGGTGGTCTTCCGCCGTTCCGGCTGCCGGTCGCGAGCTGGCACCAGATGGTCGAACTGCTGCCGGTGGCGGCCTCCTGCTTCGTGATGATCGTCGCCCAGAGCGCGGCCGCTGGGCGTGTATTCGCGCAGCGCTATCACGAGGACGTCGATCTGAATGCCGACATTCTCGGGCTGGCGGCGGCCAATACCGTAGCCGCTTTTTCCGGCGCATTCGTGGTGAATGGCAGCCCGACCCAGACCGCCATGGCCGAGCGTGCCGGCACGCGCAGTCAGTTCGGACAACTGGCGTTTGCGGGCGTGGTAGTGGTGGTGCTGCTGTTTTTCAGCAGGTATCTGCAATATCTGCCGCACTGCATCCTCGCCAGCATCGTGTTCACGATCGCGATCGGGCTGATCAATGTGCAAAGCCTGAGGGCGATCCGCCGCGAAACGCCGGGGGAGTTCACGCTGGCCGTGATCACGGCGCTTGCTGTGGTGGTGCTCGGTGTCGAGCATGGGATTCTGTTGGCGGTTGTGCTCTCCTTGTTGCGGCACGTGCGGCACAGCTACCGGCCGCATACGATGATGCTGGCGCCCGGAGCGGGTGGGCGCTGGCAACCGGTGCCGGCCAGGCCCGGCACGCAGACTGCTCCGGGGCTGATCGTCTACCGCTTCGGTGCGGATCTCTTCTACGCTAACGACCATTTCTTCGTCGAAGATGCGCGCGCGCTGGTTAGCCAGGCGCCGGACAAGGTGCGCTGGTTCGTCGTAGACGCGAGTGCGATCACGGACCTCGATTATTCGGCGGCACGCTCGTTGACCGATCTACTCGAATTGTTGCAGCAGAAGAACGTTGGGGTGGTGTTTGCGCGCGTGAACCGTTACCTGCGCGCGGACATGGACCGTCATGGCATTACGGAGACGGTCAAGGCGTCGTGCGTCTTCAGCACGATGCATGAAGCGCTAGCCGCAGTGGGCGTGACGCCGCAAGTGTCGACGCCGGGAGTGATATAGCGGCGGATTTGGGGCGTGTCGATGCCGCGGTTCGGCATCGGTTCCCGATGCGCCCGTGCTACTTCGAGAATTCGTCGGGCACTTCGGTGACGCGTCGCTGCGAAATGTGGTTCATCCATTCCGTATCGCTCACGTTGTCGCGACGCGCTGGCGGCGCAGCAAGTGTTTCATGGCTGGCTCGCGCGCCGGTTGGCATCGTAACGGAGGCGTATTCGTCGCGGCCCAGTCTTGCTGGCGCGAACGGCGAGTAGTCACCGGCTGCCGATGGCCGCGCCACCGACCGGTGCGTGTGGCTCGAATGCGCGAGTCGATGCGAGGGGCCGGACGATACTGCGTGGCCAGCGTGGCGTCTAACCTTGGCGGCCCGCGTAGCGGATGGATGAGCGATATGCCGCCGTGCGTGATTCGTTTCGCGCAAGCCGTGACGCCCGCTGTCTGTTCCATCGAGGCGAGGTTGCGAAGCTGTCACTGCGAGTTTTTGTGCTGCGGCCTGGCTGGTGTCGCTATGTAGTGGAGCTTGTAGCGGTGCGGATATGCCGCCGCCTTTGGCGAGCTCGGGGTGCGGCGTCGGCGCGGTGTCTCGCTTCGCGTGTTGATGCGACAGATAACCCATGCCGATGCACGCCAGAATCGCCGCGCCACCGATCGCGCACAAGCCGGCTGCACGAGTGCTGGAACGGTTTGCAAACGACTGATGTACCGCAGGCGCGTCCGGCGCCATGCGTATCGTAGACAAGGCCATTGGCACGTTCTCGTAAGGCGTTGTCGCGCAAGGTGACCCTGACTCAGCGGGGGCGGCAAACGACTGTCCAGGCCGCGTTGACGCCCAGTGACACATCGACCAGATGGTTTCTTCGCGCAGACAGAAGGTCCGCAGCAGCGCCTTCAGACCGGCACGCAAACCACCTTCAGGAACGAGCAGGGTCCATTCGCCTCCGAAGGGGGGCGGGAGAGGGCCGGCTGCAGTCAGACGCGGCTGGCTGATGCGGCCTTCGACCGAGACGAAAGAGTTGATCGTCGACATGGTCTTCAGTTCTGTCCTATCCCTTCAAAAAAGACGCCCGCAACGTGCGGGCGTTTCATCGGCCACGACCGAGAGATGGTCGTAACGTGCGGGGAACCATAAAGGAATACTAACGGACTGTGTGACAAGTCTAGTCCAAATTTTATCGGCTGGATGGAAAAACATTCGATAAAAGATAAATTTATTCAGCGAAAGGTCTTTAAAAGGCGTTCTTCCGTTTACGATTTTCTTTCATATTGGTGCGGCGGAGAGGCTTGCAGGCTGTGGCGTTTCGTCGAATGAAAATATTGATTAAATTAAATCGGCTGCAGAAACTTTGCAAATTGTTAGTAAAACTTATTTAAATAGAATATCTTCCCGAAACTCAAAAAATTGAGTATCGTGGACTCTCTTTCCGGTGCTGTCTGTCACCAGGAACTTTCCCCCGGGAGATCTTCAATGAAACTCGCGTCGCACGCTACCACGGTCTTTAGATCCGTCATTACATGTGGTGCCCAATTCGAAGAATACGTCAACGCGATCGGGCGACCGCGTTTTGCCATCAGTTGCGGAGGTGACGATCCGGGCGGGGCCCGGGCCGAGCTCGATGAATGGGTGTTTGCGGATGACGTCGAATGCCTGATGCGGGAGTTTCTGGATTGGGACGCACGCGGCATTCGCATGGAGTTCGATCAACCGGTCACCGGGTATGCGGACGCTGTCGCAAGCTGGACCGTCGTCGGCTTGCCGCCCCACTTCAACGATGCGACATCGAACCTCAATAGCGGCTTGCTAGGCGTGATGTGCAAGGCGATGGGTCCGGAGGGCGCGCGCCGGGCATTCCTCGAATCGGTGTTCAACGACGCATGGACCTATGATTTCGTGGCGTTGCGCGCGAATCGCTACGACAGCTTCATTGAGGAATGGAAGTCGGATGACGATAAGAACGCAAGGCCCGAACACTATCGGGCGCAGAAGCATTTCGGCGTGGTCGTCGATGCCGGAGGGCTTGGGGTTGGCAGCAGGCCGCTGCAGTACTGGGTGTTTATCGGCGTAGCCAGCGGCAGCTTGAGCGCGCAACAACTCAGAGATGCCGGACTGACGTGGGAGGAACTGATCGGTCAGGCGTGTGTGATCAACGGGCTAGGGGAGGTGGAGCGGATCGGCAACCACCGCGTGATGTAGCAATCGAGTCAGGTGACGGGGGCGCATGAGGAGTGTGCCGTTCGAGCCTTGCGCTCCCCGTCTGCTCGGCCAGCCTCTTCTCGCGGCCCGGCTGGGCTAGTCGGGATCGTTAGTCTCTTCGTGTGCCGGTTCGAAGAACCGGCTACGTGCCGCCAGAATGCAGGCGCCGGCAAGCACAACACACAAAAACGCTACCGTATAGGCAAGCGGCTTGCCGTGCCACAGGCTGTTGAACCATTGATGAAACTCAGCCATTGCCACTTCTGCTGTGCCGCCGATGCGCTGTAGTTCGCGCAGGTATTGCTGGTTGTTTGTGACGCCGTAGATCTGTTCCGCGCTGTCCTCGGCCGGCGCCGCGACAAATATGATAACGGCGCCTATCAGACCCACCAGAAGAATGACGGCGCTCGCTAAATACAGGCGAATCTGCAACGGCGTGTGCTGATCCTGCGTGTCCTGTCCTTCCTGCCCGTCCGGTGTCTGCCTACTGCTCATCTCTTGCCCATAGCACTGCGCCAGTGTGGCATCCGCCACAGTAGCGCAAGGCTAACACGCGTCGCGTGTGCCGGCCCCACGTCGTTCTTCTAGCTGCGCGAAGTCAGGAGCTTGAGACCCGCCACGCTAAACACGACGGCGAGTGAGCCGTCCAGCCAGCGCCGGATGGAGCCGTACACGCGGCGCGCGGTTTCGGTGGAAAACAGCACCGCGTAACTGCTGAACACAAATACGCCAATCGCCATGCAGCCGAGTACGACGGGAGCCGTGCGGGCAGCGCCGCCCGCTGCTGGAACGGCGAGCGAGACGATCGACAGCCAGACCAGAATCGCCTTCGGGTTGGTGAGATGCAGCAACAGGCCGCGCACGTAAAGCCGCCGCGACGATTCTGGCGCGCGGGTGGCGCGGGCGATTGGCATCTGCGGCGTGAGGGCTGAACGGGCCGATTTCCACGCGAGCCAGAGCAGGTACAGGCCGCCCACGACGCGGATTGCCACCAGCAGTTGCGAATAGGTGGCAAGGACCGCAGACAGGCCCAGCGACGCCAGCAGCGCCCACGAGAACGAACCTGACATGACGCCGAGCGCGAAGGCGAAAGCCGACTTGCGGCCCGACCCCATGGCGAGCGACATGATGGCGAGGTTGCTCGGCCCGGGGCTCGCGGTGCCGACAAAGTAGGCGGTGTAGGCGAGCAGGACGTTGGCCGACAGGAAGGCGCTGGCAGTCATGAGACGGTTATCCAGGGATAGATTCGTGGCGGCGACACGGGTGTTGCTAGCCTGGACGGACTAGTCCTCCACGTGGCCGATCTGTATGCCTGGCTATTCTGCACGACGCTACCGCTGTTCTCACAGATACAGTTGAGGCCAGCGCAAGCAGCACAATCAGTCTGCGTCCATCGTGGGTAAGCCGCGCGTCTTCGTGCTCCGCCTACCGGTTGACGAGCCGAGCGGGGATGCACGCGAGAATCAGCACGGCGGACAGCGTCAGCGTACCGGCCACGACGAACAGTCCCGAAGACAACGTGTGGGTGAGCGTCTTCAGCCAGCCGATCACAGCCGGGCTGATAAACCCCGCGAGATTGCCGGTGCAGTTGATCAAGGCAATCCCCGCGGCGGCGCCCGTGCCGCCGAGGAAAGCGGTGGGTAGTGCCCAGAACATCGGCAGCGCGGTCACCACGCCCGCTGCGGCGAGTGTGAGTCCGAGCATCGAGAGCGCGGAACTGTCGCCGTTCGTCGCGCAGATGCAGAAGCCGGTGGCGGCGACCAGTGCGGGCAGCACAATATGCCAGCGTCGCTCGCGGGTGCGGTCGGCGTTGCGGCCAACCGCGATCATCGAGATCAAGGCAACGGAATAAGGAATCGTCGTCAGCAGGCCGATTGTGAGCGGGTCGCTGACGCCTGTTGCGCGAATGATGGTGGGTTGCCAGAAGCCCAGCGCATACGAGCCCATCACGACGCCGAACAGGATCAGGCAAAGCAGCCAGACCCGCGCCGAGGTGAACACCGCACGCACCGAGCCATGCGTGCGCACGGCCGCATCGGCGTCGATTTCGCTCTGGATCTGGCTCTTCTCGGCGGCGCTGAGCCATGTCGCATCAGCGACGCGATCGTCCAGATAGCGAAGGATGGCGATGCCAAGGACAATCGAAGGTAGCGCTTCGACAACGAACAGCCACTGCCAGCCGTCCAGCCCCCACGTGCCTTGCAATGCGTGCATCAGATAGCCGGACAACGGGCCGCCCAGCAGCCCCGATACCGGATTGCCCGCCATCAGCAGCGCGACCATCTTGCCGCGGCGGTGCGACGGGAACCAGTAGGTCAGATAGAGCACCATGCCGGGGAAGAAGCCTGCTTCGGCCACGCCCAGAAAGAAACGCACCACGTAGAATTCAAGCGGTGTGCTGACCCATGCGTTGGCCATCGACAGCAGCGCCCACGTGACCATGATGCGGGCAATCCAGCGTCTTGCGCCGAGCCGGTGCAGCAACAGGTTACTTGGCACTTCGAACAGAAAATAGCCGATGAAGAAGAGGCCGGCACCGAGCCCGTACGCTGCTTCGCTCAAATGCAGGCTGTTGAGCATCTGTAGCTTTGCAAAGCCGACATTGACGCGGTCCAGGTAAGCGACCACATAGCCGATAAACAGCAGCGGCATGAAGCGAAAGGCGACGCGCCGGAACAGCAGATCGGCCGGGTCGGCCTCGAGCGCGGGGGAAGGTGAGGTACGGGTGAACAAAGCTTGTCTCCTGGCCCGTCACGCGGATTGTTTTAGGGAGCGCGCGGGCGAATTATTGTGTGGCGGGACGCGAGGGACGGCGAGCCGCGGCGCTTGCCCGCGCTCGCCGCTGGTTGGAGCCAATTGACACCATCGGCCAGCGGGCTGCACCGGGGCCAGCGAACTGTGCGAGGTGCCAGCGTGCAGCGCCGTAAGCGGCCCGGAGCGCCGACTGGCCGCTTTAACGTTCGGCGAGCGACGCCGCGCCGGGAATCTCAAAGCCGATCTGCGACAGCCCCGTCTGCAGGTCGTGGCGCTGCGCGGCGTCGAGTTCGACGAGTGGCGGCCGCATGGTGCCCCATCCTTCGTCGCCCGATTGCCACGCGATCGCAGCCTTCATGGCGGCAATCATCGGGAAGCGCTGAAATACGGCGCGGGTGGTGTCGAGCCGTTGCTGTTGCTGCGGAGCGTCAGCGTCGCGCCAGTGGGCGGCGAGGTGCGCGATCGCCGTGGAATTGACGTTGCCGGTCGCGGTGATGCAGCCCGCACCGCCGCCTTTCAGCGTGGCGAGCAGGAACGTTTCGCTGCCGGCGAATACGTCGAAGCCTTCGGGCTGGAATTCGCTCAACATGCCGGCGGTGTTGTTCCAGTCGCCCGAGCTGTCCTTGATGCCCGCCACCACACCCGGATAACGCTTGAGCAGGCGCTCGATCAGGCCGAAGCTGAGCCCCACCTGAGAGACCTGCGGGATGTGATACAGGTAGACACGCAAGCGCGCATCGGCCACCGTATCGATCACCTGAGCGAAGCTGCGGAACAGGCCCTCGTCGCTCACGCCTTTGTAGTAGAAGGGCGGTAGCATCAGCACGCCGACGCAGCCGCTTTCCACTGCGTGGCGCGTCAGTTCGATGGTGTCGGGCAGGGCGCAGGCGCCGGTGCCCGGCATCATGCGCGCGGCCGGCAAGCCGGCGTCGAGCAGGGCGTCGAGCAACTGGCGCTTTTCCGGCACGCTGAGCGAGTTGGCTTCCGAGTTCGTGCCGAATGCGGCCAGCCCCAGGCCCTGACTGAGCAGCGAGCGGCAGTGTTTGACGAAGCGTCCCACCGAGGCTGAGCCGTCTGCGTTGAACGGTGTCAGGACCGGCGCCAGGACGCCACGCAGACCTGCGCCGTGCGAAACCTGGCCCTGGGTGGCCGTGGCTGGCAGGACATCAGTGGGGATGCTCATGGGGCGTGTCTCCTTCGGTTTCCGTTTGGCCGGGCCGATTGGCCGGACCACGTTTGTCTGGGCCGCGATTGGCCGGGCCGCGATTGGCCGGGCCGCGATAGGCTGGCTGTGGCATCTATGCTCAGCATTCAGGTGCCAATGCAGTATTGCGTGCCCGCAGACGACGAAGAAGAGTGGCGCGGTTGCTTCAAACGATAATTATTT
>Ga0302315_10001294_pt1 | contig 25729 bp, 26 predicted proteins | sample III_Palsa_N3_1_FD_200532 | JGI IMG/M metagenome (GOLD analysis project Ga0302315, IMG submission 200532) | Peat permafrost microbial communities from Stordalen Mire near Abisko, Sweden - III_Palsa_N3_1 | ecosystem: Environmental > Terrestrial > Soil > Palsa > Peat permafrost | place: Sweden...
AAACCTTATCCTGCACCTTCGTTACCGTGCATTTCCCATCGGCACGAAAAACGATGATCTCGTCAATATCCGAGCAATCGCACACGAACTCGTCCTTTTTAAGGCCGGTGCCTATAAAGCCGTCAACCCGGTTCACATACAGCTTAACATTGGCCAGGGCCACCTGCGCGGCTTCTACCTTATCAAAGGTGCGCAGTTCAGTTTTGCGTTCGCGGCCCTTGCCGTATTTTTCCTTTAGTTTGGTAAACCAATCAATGGTATAATCAGTGAGGTGTTTGAGGTGATGCTTTACCGTTTTTATCTCATTCTCCAGGTTTTTGATCTGCTCATCCGTTTTCTTCACATCAAAACGGGTGATGCTGCTCATCGGCTTATCGATCAGCTTCTTATAGTCCTCTGCCAGTATTTCCCGGTAAAACAGCGGGAAGAAGGGCGTGAACAAGCGGTTCAGTACTTCCAGTACCTGCTCAAAGTTTGATGAACCTTCGTAATCGGCATGCTTGTACATGCCTTCCTGTATAAATATTTTAAGCAGCGAACTAAAGAAGATCTTTTCCATCAGGTCCTTCAGCTTTATCTGTAGCTCTTGTTTCAGTAGTTCGCGGGTAAAGTGTGTGCTTTCGGTAAGCATATCGTTCACGCTCATAAAGCGCGGCTTATCGTCCTGTATTACGCAGGTATTGGGCGATATGGATACCTCGCAATCTGTAAAGGCATAAAGCGCGTCGATAGTTACATCGGGCGATATACCCGGTGCCAGGTGGATCATTATCTCTACGTGCTGAGCCGTATTATCCTCTATCTTCTTGATCTTGATCTTGCCCTTGTCATTAGCCGATATAATGCTGTCAATCAATCCGCCGGTAGTGGTGGTAAAGGGGATTTCGGTAATGGCCAGCGTTTTTTTATCGCGTTCGATGATCTTTGCGCGCACCCGTACCTTGCCGCCCCGCTGCCCGTCGTTATAAAGCGAGGCATCGGCCATACCGCCGGTAGGGAAATCGGGGAGTAAGTTGGGTGTGCCGCCTTTCAATACATCGATAGAGGCATCTAAAAGCTCGATAAAATTATGCGGTAATATTTTGGTAGCCAAACCCACGGCAATACCATCGGCACCCTGCGCCAGTAGCAAAGGGAATTTAACGGGCAGGGTTATGGGCTCGCGGTTACGGCCGTCATAACTGGCCTGCCACTCGGTAGTATCGGGGTTAAAAGCAACTTCGAGCGCGAATTTGGATAAACGCGCCTCGATATAACGCGGCGCGGCGGCTGAGTCGCCGGTTACCGGATCGCCCCAGTTTCCCTGGCATTCTATCAATAAATTCTTCTGGCCTATCTGTACCATGGCATCACCAATAGAAGCATCGCCATGCGGGTGATATTTCATGGTATTGCCAATAACGTTGGCAGCTTTATTAAAACGACCGTCGTCCATCTCCTTGAGGGAGTGCAGTATACGGCGCTGAACAGGTTTTAAGCCATCGTTTATATGGGGCACGGCACGATCGAGAATTACGTAGGAGGCATAATCCAGGAACCAGTTTTCGTACAGCCCGTCGAGAGAGGTAATGTTGTGTAATTTTTCTTCGCTATTGGCAGGTATATCTTTCGGTGTTAAATCTTCGCTCATTATTAGCTATAAAAATTATGATTGGTAAAGATAATATAATGTGCAGCTATGCGGATATGCGGACGGGCAGATTTTTTGAACAATGCGGCCAGGATGTGGAGATGTTGGATGTGCGGATGTACAAATATGCGGATGTGCAGATTTTTTGGCTGATAGAAATAATATTATTATATATACAGAACTTAGAAGAATGGCTGTGTTACAAGCTGTATTAACTAAAATGGGGCTTAAATATCATGTGGAAGACGAGGAAGATGAATAGGGTGATCTGTCCGAAGCAGAAATTGAAGGGATAAAGGCGGGACTAGAGGATTCTGAAGCGGGGCGAACTTATTCCCATGAGTATGTAATGTCTGAAATGAACAAAAAAATAAATGGGTTTATTAAGAAATAATGGCCAATCGGAATTTAAGATGGTCTGAACGAGCGTTAGGAGAAAATGAAAAGCTGTTAGATTATTTGCTAAACGAGTGGGGTGAAGAAATTACTTTAAGAGTTAAAGAACAAATTGAAAAAACAGCTAATAGAATCAGAGTATGCTTAAATAATTGTGTCAAGTTAGAAAATTAGTAACTTGATATAATAATGAAAGAAGAGAAGTTTGATTTCGAAGAGTTCAGCCGCAAAGCGGGAGAATTACTAAGGCAAGGGAAGCCATTAACAGGCAAAGATGGCGTATTTACGCCATTGCTTAAACGCGTTCTGGAGGCCTCATTGGAGGGCGAACTGGACGACCATTTACAGGAAAGCCGTAAACCGGAAAAGAACCGTCGCAACGGCCATACGCAAAAAAATCTCAAAAGCTCTTTGGGGAGCATTGAGATTTTTGCCCCGCGCGACCGTAATTCCACATTTGAACCGCAAACCATACCCAAACATCAGCGCTCGGTAAGCGACGATATTGATAAGCAGATACTGGCTTTATATGGCCGTGGTATGAGCTATTCGGATATCCAGTCTCATTTAAAAGACATGTATGGGGTAGATATATCCGATGGGACACTAACAGCGATTACTGACCGTATTATACCTGCCATAAAGGAATGGCAAAACAGGCCGTTAGAAAGTGTTTATCCCGTGATCTGGCTTGATGCTATGCATTTTAAGGTACGCCATGAAGGGATGGTTAAAAGCCGTGCTATTTATTCGGTATTAGGAGTAACCATAGATGGGCAAAAGGAAGTGATCGGGATCTACTTCGGCGACAATGAAAGCAGCACTTACTGGCGACAAGTATTAAACGACCTGAAGATGCGCGGCATACAGGATATTTGTATAGCCTGTATAGATAACTTAAAAGGTTTCGGGGATGCCATTGAAGATGTATTTCCAGCCACGCAAGTACAACTGTGCCTGGTACATCAAATGCGTAACAGTATGAAATATCTGAACTGGAAAGACCTTAAACCGTGTGTGGTCGATCTTAAAAAGGTTTATAAAGCTAACAATGCAGAAATGGCTTTAGTAAATCTTGGCCAGGCAGAAGAAAAATGGGGCAGTAAGTATGCGGTCATCTTTAAAAGCTGGCGGGCTAATTGGGATAGAATTGCTACTTTCTTCCAATATCCACCAGCTTTAAGAAAGATCATTTATACGACCAATCCGATTGAAAGCTATCACAGGATGGTAAGAAAGGTTACTAAAACCAAAGGAGCCTTTAGCTCCGAAGACGCCATCGTTAAACAAATTTACCTGGCCACCATTAATTGTAACACCCGATGGCAGGGACAAATGTTTAACTGGACGGCTGTCCGAAACGATTTGAATATGTACTTTAGTAATAGATTGTTTAATGACACAATTATTTAAGCACTACCTAGAATCATTCATACTCCAGAACATTTCCCCATTTTTTTAAGATATATAAAGAAGAGATCGTGATTATTTCACTTTTCGATAACAGGCAAAATCCCAAAAAGCGTAAACTGTGATTTTTAAAGATTTTCAAATCATCAAATTGCCAGATTGTCAAACTACTCCTTCCTCATCTCCCTCCCCATCTTCCCATAATCCCATTTCCGCAGCATAGCATTAATGGTATTTACTATCCGTTTGGCCCGGGTTTCGCTGGTTTTGGCATCGTTTATCCATTTAATAAAATAATTGCGGTGCGATTTGGCCAGCGTGTTGAAAAACTCCAGCGCCTCAGGTTCAAAGTCGAAACACTCCTGCAGGTCGGCAGGGATGTCTATCTTAAAATCCTTATCCTCTTCTAACCTTACCTGCAATATGGCCCCGGCGTTTTTATGCAGCTTTTTCCGGATATCGGCTTTAAGCGCCAAAATAAAATTACCCTCGCCCATGGGCATAGCGGCAAGCCCTTCCACAGCCAAAGCATCCAGCGTGCCCTTTATCCTGAAGGACTGTTTATTGCCGGGTTTTAGCTGCTGCGCCATATCGGCAGGAATCTCAATATAGCTCCAGCCGGTTTTTTCGCCCTGCTCTGCAAACTGTAAAATTATAGTAGTAAACTCCAGCATTTGTCAATAATATCTCCTAATTACCCTGTTAGGTAACGATTGGTTTACACCTATGTTAAATGTTTGTTAAATGTGCACAAGGGGCCAGTTTATTGTAACGTTTTACATAAGACTATTGTCTTATGAATATACAATGTAATATTAAATTTAAAAATTATGAAAACGTTAAGATCAATGCTTGCAGTAATTGCCTTACTTGTTGCAGGCACAGCGGCTAATGCCCATGTTAAAACTATTGGCGGAAACGCTACTACGGATGATGCGATAAATACTTACATCAGCGCGATAACCAGCGGTAAAACCAGCAATTTGGATAAAGAGCTGGATGATAATATGAAATTCAGCGTTCATCGCGGCGATAATGTAAATTCTATAAACAAAGACGAATTGCTGGATAATTTGAAAGATACTGGTGCCAGCCAGCCGCTTAGTACCAAAACAACCAGTTTGCAGGATGATGACGGCATTGCTAAAATTAAGGTTGAATTTATATATGACGGCTTTATGCGCACCGATGTGGTAACGCTTAACAAATCAACCGGATGGATGATAACTAATGTGGATAGTACCACTAAGTAATGTTGTGTTTATTTGTTTAAAAAATTAAAGGCTCCTTTATTGGGGCCTTTTTTATTTCAGGCTATTGTGGCACATCCAATTCCTTCCGCATTTTAACAATGGGGAGTTGTTCGCCATCGGGCATTATGGCTGGTATTTTTGCAAGGCTTTTATAGCCCAGCGCGGCATATAGCGGCTCGCCGGGCAGGGTTGCGCCCAGTTCCATTGCCTTAAAGCCATTGTTTTTCGCAGCATTTTCGCATAATTCTATCATCATTCGCCCAATGCCGCGCCGGGCCCAGGCCGGGTGAACAAAAAACGCGCGGATACGTGCTGCATCCGTTAAGGGATCGAGCAGCGGATCGGCCACTTCCTTATGCTGATCGCCGCCGTACAGAGTTTGCCGTTTGCTCCACCCGCCGCAGGCTATAAGCTCATCTTCATCTTCGGCCACGTAATAAGTACCATCTATCAGCAATTGCGTATCAACCCCGAAAATATATTTTATGGCGCTTTCAATCTGATTAGCGCTATAATAATTTTTGCTTAGCCCGCGTACCGATTGGGCTATCAGCTTTTGTAAAACAGGCACATCGTTAAAAGTAGCCAAACGAGTAGTTATGGGCATAGGGTTACTGTATTTTAACGCAAATATTGCTAAACATTCAATTAAAAGCGCTAAATGTTAATTGTTTGTTAAATGTGTCTTTTTAAGCAAAAAGCGTGTAACGTATGGTAGGGTACGGCTGTCATATAGGTATAAAATTTATCAAAAAAACTTAAAAATTAATATCATGAAAACTCTAAGATCATTCATCATCGCCTGCTCATTGTTGGTAGTTTGCGGCGCGGCTAAAGCAGCCGGCACCGATGAAGGTAATTCATCAAAAAACTACGTCATTAACACCTATATAGATGCCATGACCCGCGGCCGTTTAAGCGGTTTGAACGATGTACTGGACCCAACCGTAAAATTCAGTATGCTGCGCGGCAAGCACATGCTTAGTTTCTCGAAAAAGGATATGCTCGATTACCTGCAAACCAGCAAGGATGTGGACCAAAATTGCATCACCAACACCGAGATTGAACAAAGCGACGCCAATGTGAGCGTGGTAAAGGTGGATATGAAATTTGATGGCTTTGTGCGCAGCAATTACGTAACACTTGCCAACACCGGCGCCGGCTGGAAGATAACCAACGTTTACAGCGTTTTTAAATAAGAATTTGGTTTATGTTTATTGTTTGTAAAGCCCTCTCCGCTATTGCTGCGGAGGGGCTTTCTTGTTTTAAAAGAAATTCAAAATCCGAATTTCAAAAATTTCAAAATCAGTTCACATACGGCTGCAAAACCTTTTGCCATTTATCATAACCCTTGCTGTTGAGATGCAGGTAATCGGCTTTAAATAAGCTGGAATCGGGAACGGTGGTGCCATCTTTGTAAATACTGGTAGCCACATCAATAAAATGGCTTTTGGGCTTATCGCCCAGGTAAGCTTTTATCAACGTATTGGCCTTAATTACTTCGTCAAAATATTTGGCGCGGCTGGGGCTCGGTTTTATCGCCATAAAGTAGATTTCGGCCGAAGGCAGCTTTTGGTTGATCATGATCCATAATTTGGTAAATTCATCGGCAACTGTTTCACCCGATTTGCCTGCCGCTATATCATTTTCGCCGGCATAGATAAATATTTTACGCGGCTGGTAAGGGAAAAGGATGTAAGGCGTATAATAATCAACAAACTGCCAAAGTTGGGAGCCGCCAACGCCGCGCTTAATGATAGGTGCATTAGGGAATCGCTGTTCAAGGTCGCCCCATAAGCGGATAGACGAACTGCCGATGAATAAAATGCCGCCTGGTTTGGGGAAACTTAAACTATCCTGGTGTTTAAACGCGCGTATCTCGTTAGCGAAGGGGAAGCCCGTTTGCGCAAATACCGGCGTGGTAAATGCAAGCCCGAAAACGAGCAGTAATATTTTTATTTTCATGTTGATGTTTTAGGGTTGGTTTTTGATTGTACTAATGTAGAAAATTACAACTCATAAATCATTATGTTTGAAAACTGCGTTATGTAATTATATGAATACAAAATATTTGTCCGTAATCCTGCTATTTTTAGTGAATTACGCCGTTGCACAGGTAAAGCACACGGTAACCAAATCAACTATTACCTTCCAGATAAAAAATCTGGGCTTTAATACCAGTGGCAATATCAGCGGTTTGCAGGGCGATATCCTTTTCGACGGGGCGAACCTGGATGCCAGCCACATTAATGCATCGGTTGATGTAAGCACGATTAATACCGATAATAACATGCGGGATGAGCATTTAAGGAGCGACTCGTTTTTCGACGCGACCAAATATCCGCAGATCACCATCAAATCCGTAAGCCTGAAACACAAAGGGGGCGATAATTATACCGGGCAGTTTAATTTAACCATAAAGGATAAAACGCATTTGGTTGAAATTCCCTTCACCTACATTGCAACGGGCGGTACGGCCTCGTTTAACGGCACATTTAAAATAAAACGCAGTGATTTTGGCATAGGCGGCAGCAGCATGGTATTATCAAACGATGCCACGGTTACTATTGATGTGGAAACGAGTAAGTAACCCAAAACCTGTCATCTCGAACGAGGTACGAGGAGAGATCTTCTACGCCGTGTATAGCCGCTTTGCTAATTGTAGAAGATTTCTCCTCGTACCTGGTTAAATGACATCGGTATTAGTTAATCACTCTTCCCTTAACATAAATATAACCTTCAATTTACGCCTCATCGTTTACAAATCGTAACTTTAAAAATATGAAATTACGTGTACTGGTTTTTATAAACGCGGCAGCGGTAGCTATCACCCTTTCTATTGTAAATTACTATTTCAGGCATAATTGGTACGATGTTATGATCACCTTTTTGGTGACCATTATTACCAGTTTTTTGATTTTTTATTATTTGATAGAAAAATATATCTACTCCAAAATAAAACTGATCTATAAGCTCATCCATAACCTGAAACTTGGGCGCGACCTGCGCGATGCCCTGGGCGAGCATGTTAGCGCCGACCCGATAAACGATGTGGAGCAGGAAGTAAAGGAATGGGCGCGGATAAAGAAAATTGAGGTGGATGACCTGCGCAAACAGGAGAAATTCCGCCGGGATTTTTTGTCGAACATATCGCACGAGTTTAAAACACCGCTTTTTGCCATACAGGGCTATATTGAGGCCATACAGGACGATGAATTTGAGGACCTGGATATGGCCAAACAGTTTTTACAAAAGGCGGCCCGCAATGTTGACAGGCTGAGTTACCTTATTAAGGACCTGGATGAGATATCCAAACTGGAATCGGGCGAGATGCAGATCAAATACTCCAAATTTAAGGTTAACGACCTGATAAAGGAGGTTTTTGAGTCGATGGAGATGAAGGCCAAGCAGCATAACATTAAATTAATATTCAAACAAAAATATGATGAGCCGATAATGGTAAATGCCGACCGCGAGAAGATAATACAGGTGTTGGTTAACCTGATAGACAACTCTTTTAAATACGGTAAAGAAGGCGGCAGCACATCAGTAAGCCTGTTTGAACTGCACGATCAGGTACTTGTTGAAATAACCGACGATGGCATTGGCATTGAAGAAAAGAACCTCCCGCGCCTGTTTGAGCGCTTTTTTCGTACTGATACCAGCCGTTCAAGGCAAATAGGAGGGTCGGGGCTGGGGCTGGCCATTGTTAAACACATTATCGAGGCGCATCAGCAAACCATTAATGTGCGCAGCACCGAGGGCCTGGGATCAACCTTTGGGTTCACTTTGCAAAAGGCCAAGCCAAGTTTACAATTCCCTAACATACCTGTTTTAAAAAGTTAACATTAACTTAACATTGCAAATGTACATTTGCTGAAATCCAACAAAAAGTATGTCACTAAACAGCATATTCCAATATTTTGTACCTAAAGATAAAAAGGTATTTTTCCCGCTATTTGAACAGGCAGCCAGCAACGTAGTTGCCATAGCAACCGTACTTGTTGAAGCGGTAAACAGCACCAACGCCGCCACGCGCGAAGAACTTTACAAGCAAATTGATAAGCTGGAAAACAAAGGTGATGAGCTTACCCACCAGATATACCTTGAACTTGGGAAGAATTTTATAACGCCCTTCGACCGGGAGGATATACATGCTTTAGCTACCGCTATTGACGATGTGGCCGATAATATACAAGGCGCTGCCAACCGTATGAGCCTTTACCGCATTGACGAATTTAACGATCATATCAAAAAATTATCGGACCTTATATTACAGGCCAGTATTGACCTGGAAAAAGCCGTTCGTGAACTGAAGGACCTGCGCAACATACGCGCCATTGCAGATTCCTGCATCCGCATTAACAGCGTAGAGAACCAGGCCGATTATGTATTTGACCGCGCCGTGGCCGACCTGTTTTTGTATGAAAAAGATGCCATTAAGCTAATAAAATACAAAGAGATACTGGCCGTGCTTGAAACCGCTACCGATATGTGCGAAGATGCCGCCAACGTAATGGAATCAATATTAGTTAAAAACGCCTAAAGCAAACTTGCCGATAAATGGTTACTACCCTCCTTATTGTTGTTGTGGCGCTGGCGCTGATATTTGATTATACCAACGGTTTTCATGATGCCGCCAACTCCATTGCAACTGTTGTTTCCACTAAAGTATTAACACCTTTCCAGGCGGTAATGTGGGCCGCTGCCTTTAACTTTCTGGCTTATTTTGTAGTAAAAGATCACAAGGTAGCCAATACGGTATCAAAAATTGTGCAGGAGCATTTTATTACCATGCACGTAATACTGGCCGGCCTAATAGCTGCCATCACCTGGAATTTAACTACCTGGTGGTTTGGTATACCATCAAGCTCATCGCATACGCTTATAGGCGGTTTTGCAGGCGCGGGTATAACCAATGCCCTTTATATGGGCGCTAACGGGTTAAGCGCCATTAATTTGAAATTAGTATTAACCACCATAGCATATATAGTACTGGCGCCTATTATAGGCTTAATAATAGCCTACATTGTTACTATTATCATATTGCATATATGCCGCAGGGCCAGGCCATCCACAGCGGAGCGCTGGTTTAAAAGGTTGCAGCTCATATCATCGGCCTTGCTTAGCTTTGCACATGGTACCAACGATGCCCAAAAGGTAATGGGTATTTTATATGTAACGCTGATAGCGTCGAAAATTATTCACACAGGCGCGCCCATGCCTGATTGGATCCCGCTGGCCTGTTACTCGGCCATATCGCTGGGCACCATGTCGGGCGGCTGGAAGATCGTTAAAACCATGGGTTCCAAAATTACCAAGATAACGCCGCTTGAAGGCTTCAGCGCTGAAACCGCCGGTGCCATCACCCTGTTAATTACAGAGCGTTTTGGCATACCGGTATCAACCACGCACACCATTACGGGTTCTATTATAGGGGTAGGTTTAACCAAGCGGGTATCGGCAGTGCGCTGGGGCGTTACCATTAACCTGATATGGGCATGGATAATCACCATACCGGTTTCCGCGCTCATAGCGGGTATTGTATTTGTGCTGCTGAGGTTTATAGGATAATATTACCCGCATTAGTTCGTTTTTTCCGGAAACAGATCCAACAATCCGTAATTTTTATCGGGATTTTATCTTTATTAATCGGCTTATGAAAAAGTTATTACCTCTTGTATTTTTTGCCTTTATCACGCTATCGGTTATTACCACTTTAACCGGTAGCTCGCAGGCGATGGCGCAATCGCAGCCCTCCTTATTTGATATGGCCGATGGCTTAAAGCAGGCGCTTTTGCAGGGTACCAGTAAAAGCACCAGCCAGCTATCTGCCCTAAACGGATTTTTGGGTAACCCGGCGGTAAAAATAACTTTTCCGCCACAGGCGCAGCAGGCCGAGCACACCCTGCGCGGTTTAGGTTTAAATAAGCTTTGCGATAACGTGATATTATCGCTCAACCGCGCCGCTGAAGATGCCGCCGGGCAGGCCGAACCTATTTTTGCAGATGCTATACAGCACATGAGCTTTGACGATGCCACCAATATATTATTAGGTAACCAGGATGCCGCTACGCAATATTTTAAGCGTACCACAAGCGCCGCGCTGGCAGCCAGGTTTAAGCCGGTAATACAGGCCAGTTTAAATAAAGTGGGTGCCACCAAATATTATGGCGATGCCGCCAAGGCCTATAACAAATTGCCTTTTGTTGCTCATATCAACCCCGATGTTGCTGATTATGCCACTCAAAAGGCTATAGATGGTATTTTTATTGAAATGGCTATTGAGGAGCTTAACATCCGCAGAAACATTTCGGCACGCTCAACACCCATGATGAGGCGGGTGTTTTCTTTTGCCGACCAGGGTAAAAAAGCATTTTAGGTTTTTAGCCATCATGGCGCTAAAATTGCCGTTGGTAACAGAGTTCTTACCATTGGCTATCATTTAAAAACAAAACCAAAGTGTACCTTTAAATTAAAAAAGATGAAACCCCTATTGTTTGCCTTATTGCTTTGCATTGGTACTTCGGCTTTATTTGCGCAGGGACAGAAAACGGTTATTTATAGTAATATAACCTATCAAGGCAAAGTTGATTATGGCGATCTGAAAAAACTGCTGCCTGATAGTTTAGCCGCTAAATTATTGATCGACCCTAAAAAGGCCTATAATCTTCGCCAGCCAGATCATGTGCTTTTGTGGATGACAACAAACGGCTGGAAACTGGTTGGCACCAATTCCAATGTAATGAGCGGGTCTTCCTTTATAGGCTACCTGATGAGCAAGGAAATTTACCTGGATTCGGCAGCCTACGCCTTGTATGTGAATAATTTGATGAATATAGAGGTGAAAAAGAAAAAGTAAGCGGCGATAAAAATAATATCGAACGTCGAATAATGAATTAAAAATTTCGATATTCATCATTCCTTGTTCGATGTTCGATATTCAGACCCTACGTGTGTTTATCTCCTAAACAAAAAAAGCGACAGGTAATCACCTATCGCTTTTTTTGACTTTTAACTTAACACTATACCATCAGGTTTATCGGCTCTTGCAGCAAGGCTTTCAGCGTTTGCAGAAACGCGGCACCTGTGGCGCCATCAACCACGCGGTGATCGCAGCTTAGGGTAACCTTCATTACATTGCCGGGTACTACGGCACCGTTTTTAACTACAGGTATTTGCTGTATGCCGCCAACTGCCAGTATACAGGCATCGGGTGGGTTAATAATGGCGGTGAACTCATCAACACCAAACATACCTAAGTTGGATATGGTGAATGTTGAGCCTTCCCAATCAGAGGGCTGCAACTTTTTAGCTTTGGCGCGCTGCGCAAAGTCTTTTACCTGCGTTGATATGCCGCCCAGTGATTTTTGATCAGCATCGCGGATAACAGGTACCAGCAGCCCTTCGTCAACCGCTACGGCAACACCTATGTTGATGCTTTCGTTATAGCGGATCTTATCGCCCAGCCATGATGAGTTGATGTTTGGATGTGATTTTAACGCGATAGCACAGGCTTTCAGCACAAAATCATTAAATGATATTTTAACCGGAGATAGCTCGTTTATTTTAACACGGGTAGCGATAGCTGCATCCATATCGATCGACATGGTGATATAAAAATGCGGCGCGGTGAATAAGCTTTCAGATAGTCGTTTAGCTATTACCTTACGCATCTGGCTAACCGGTTTTTCGGTATATTTTCCAACTCCCACATATTGTGTAGCGGCAACTGGCTGTGGCGCAGGCGCGGCGGCTGGTGCAGCAACAGGTTGCGGAGCAGGGGCAGCTACCGGGGCAGGCGGCGGAGTAACCGGGGCAGGCGCGGCGGCAGGTTTAGCTGAAGGTGTGTAAGCTTCAATATCCTTTCGCACTATACGGCCGCCATCAGCCGATCCTTTCAGATCGCTCAGGTTAATGCCTTTTTCCTTTGCTATTTTGCGTGCCAGCGGCGATGCCTTTATGCGGCCGTCGTCATCGGTTGAGTGAGCGGTTTCATCGCTGGGTTCGCCGGCGGCAGATTCCGCAGCAGCAGGCGATGTTTCTTCAACCGGGGCGCTTGCGCTAGCTTCAGGGGCAGCAGTTGCAACACCGCTATCCTGTAATAATGGAGTTATATCGGTACCGGCCTTGCCCACAATGGCTATAATACCATTAACAGGGGCAGCTTCGCCTTCTTTAGGGCCTATGTATAAAAGTGTACCGTCTTCGTAGCCTACTACTTCCATAGTAGCCTTATCGGTTTCCACATCAGCCAGCGAATCGTCAGATTTTACCTTATCGCCAACTTTAAAGTTCCATTTATTTATAACGCCTTCCGTCATGGTATCGCTCAGGGCAGGCATGCGTATAACTGTAGCAGGTATGCTTGAAAGATCAACCTTAGCGGCCGGAGCCGGAGTTGGCGCAGGTGCCGGGGCAGCAGCAGGTTCCGGTGCAGGAGCTTCCGCAGGTGTTTCCTTAACAGTTTCAACTGGCTTTGCTTCCGGTTCAGCTGCACCGCTCAAAGCGGTTTTATAATCTTCGCCTTCGTTACCTAAAACGGCAATTACAGCATCAACCGGGGCCGATTGTCCCTCTTCAATACCAATAAATAACAAGGTACCTTCCTGGTACGATTCAAAATCCATCGTAGCCTTGTCCGTTTCTATCTCGGCAAGCACATCTCCCGGCTTTATTTTATCGCCAACTTTTTTATGCCACTTAGCCAGCACACCATCGGTCATGGTATCGCTCATTTTGGGCATTTTAACTACTTCAGCCATATACTATTTTGATGAATAGTTTAAATTTTTTGTGTAATATAATTTAGTCCTTAATATAAGGATAATCTTTCTGAACATATACATCGGTATACAGCTCTGATGCTTCGGGCCATGGCGATTCCTCTGCAAATTTTACAGACTCATCAACTTCAGCCTTAATTTTGGCGGCTATCTCTTCAAACCAGGCCTCGTCGGCATAACCTTCTTTTTCAATGGTTTGTTTAACCATTTCAATCGGGTCTTTTGCTTTGTAGCTTTCCAATTCTTCTTTGGTGCGGTACTTCTGCGGATCGGACATCGAGTGCCCTTTGTAACGGTAGGTACGCATCTCCAAAAAGGTTGGTCCCTCGCCACGGCGTGCACGTTGTACAGCCTCATCCATAGCGTTATGCACGGCTACAGGGTCCATACCATCAACCGGCGATGAAGGGATGCCATAAGGCAGGCCTAATTTGTAAATATCGGTTTGTATGGTGGTACGCGCTACCGAAGTTCCCATGGCGTAACCATTGTTTTCGCAAACAAAAATTACGGGTAAAGCCCATAAGGCAGCCATGTTAAAGGTTTCGTTCAGGGCACCCTGGCGTACGGCGCCATCGCCCATATAGGCAACGTTCACAAACTCGGTACCTTTAAACTTTTCAGCAAAGGCTATACCTGCTCCCAAAGGTATCTGGCCGCCTACTATACCATGCCCGCCGTAAAAGTGTTTCTCTTTATCAAACATGTGCATACTGCCGCCCTTGCCTTTTGAGCAGCCGGTGGCTTTGCCGTAAAGCTCAGCCATTATAGCGTTTGATGTTACACCTTTTGCAATAGCGTGGGCGTGATCGCGATAAGCGGTGATCATGCTGTCCTCTTGTTTCAGCACCGACATGGCTCCGGCTAAAACAGCCTCCTGCCCAATATATAAGTGGCAAAAGCCACGAATTTTTTGTTGTCCGTATAGCTGACCGGCTTTCTCTTCGAACCTGCGCATCAACAGCATCCACTCATACCATTTAAGGTAAGTATCCTTATTTATTTCGATTGAACTCATTTGTTAAACAGCCAATTTTTCTTGATAAAGCGCAAATCTAATTATATCCTTGAAATTATCGAAACAACAGCGACTTTCTTGGAAAAGATTTCTTAATTATTACAGTACATTTAAAATTGTGGTGACGAAGCTACCTGGCAAAAGCCGCATATTATAATCGCGCCGAAGGGAAATATAGCTAAAAATTGTTAAAAGGCATATAAAAATCGTATAAAGTAGAAAATGAGGTATTTAAAAAGCATCAGAATTATATTAATTGAAAAAAAAGTGCGATTTATTTGCAATTTTAAAAAATTTGAATAGTTTTGTAGCATAAGATATACACATTGTCTGTTTTAATAAACAAATTTGTTGCCCTAATACAACAAACGAAAGATTGAATGAAGAAAATAACTATTGGTATTGCCTTATTCTTCAGCGTTTTGGCTACACAGGCCCAAACAAAAACCGACCAGGATCAGCCGGCTGCTAAGGCAGCGGATGAGCAGGAAAGTTTAGCTAAGGATTATCTATCTCAAATAATGGGTGTGGCCCTGTCGGCTACCTCGAACATGAAGCTTTTTCATTTTGTTTACGACTGGATCGGTACCCCGTATCGTTTTGGCGGAAGCTCAAAAAATGGAATTGATTGCTCCGCATTTACAAAAGAATTATACAGCGAGGTTTTTAACCTTGATATCAGGAGAAGCTCACGCGATATTTTCAGCATGGTTAGCCCTGTTGGTAAAGATGACCTGAAAGAAGGCGACCTTGTTTTCTTTAAAATTCATAGCCGCCGCATATCGCACGTTGGTATTTATTTAGGTAATAACCGCTTTGCGCATGCCTCATTAAAAGGGGTAGCCATCAGCAGCCTTGATGACCCGTATTACAGCCGTTATTTTTACAGGGGCGGCAGATTGCTAAGCTCGTTTAAAGATCAGTTAGATAATTTACCGGATGACGATAGCGGTAAATAGATATATAAGAAATTAAAATGAAAAATCCCTTCAATAAATGAGGGGATTTTTTTGTCCTATTTAATTTATAGCGCTTGTTTAAAACGCTCAAGGTTTCAAACCCATCGCTACTACGAATTTGATGATAATTTTATTCCTCATCCTTGGTAGTGCGCACTAAACTTATCCCCGAAAAGAAGAATAGCAGTGAAATTATGGCTACTACGGAAAGTGTTGTTGCGCCCGCGCTGTGATTGATGATGCTGATGCCGGCATAAATTAAGCCTATAATACCTAACACCGTAAGTATTGCTCCAAAGGTTCGTTTTAAGTTCATGGTTGTTTTGCTGTTAATTAAAAGCATTTGTAAAAAACAAATAACACACCAATAATTAGTTATATATTTATTTTTCAAATTAATCCCTCATGGAACCATCAGTAATAGCATTATTAGTAGTAATTTTTATTTTATTGGTTATTTTATCCTCCTGCTTTGTGACTGTTAAACAAGGCACTATTGCGGTAATTACCGTATTCGGCAAGTACCGCCGCATCATGTCGCCGGGGCTGAATTTTAAGATCCCACTGATCGAGAATGTGTACTCGCGCATATCCATACAGAACCGTTCGGTGGAGCTGGAGTTCCAGGCCGTAACGTTCGACCAGGCGAATGTGTATTTTAAGGCGATGCTCCTGTACTCGGTTTTAAATAATTCAGAAGAAAGCATTATTAACGTGGCCTTTAAGTTTGTTGACGAACGCAATCTGATGCAGGCTTTGATCCGCACGGTTGAAGGTTCGATACGTGCCTTTGTGGCCACCAAGCGCCAGGCCGAAGTGCTGGTTTTGCGCCGCGATATTGTGGAGCACGTAAAGGATCAATTGGATACGATACTGGAGAACTGGGGCTACCATTTACAGGACCTGCAATTGAACGATATTACATTTGATGATATCATCATGAAATCAATGAGCCAGGTGGTGGCATCAAACAACCTGAAGGCAGCCGCCGAAAACGAAGGGCAGGCCTTGCTGATTACTAAAACCAAAGCTGCCGAGGCAGAAGGTAACGCCATCAAAATTTCGGCAGAGGCTGAGCGCCAGGCTTCGCAATTGCGCGGGCAGGGTGTGGCCTTGTTCCGCCAGGAAGTGGCCAAGGGTATGAGCGTTGCCGCCAAGGAAATGCAGGACGCGCACATGGATACTTCGGTTATATTGTTTACCATGTGGACGGAATCCATCAAGCATTTTGCGGAGAACTCGCAGGGTAATGTGATCTTCCTGGATGGATCAACCGATGCCATGCAGCAAACTATGAAAGAAATGATGAGCCTTAACATTTTACACGCGGAGAATAAGGCTAAAAAATAAAACGGTATTTAAAAGTGATGAGGCGGAGCTTGCTGGTGTTGATAGGTGCGGTTGTTTTAGGTTTACCGGCGCTGCAAAAGGCATCGGCGCAATCCGCTTATCAAATACTTACCGTTAATGATTTCCAGGGCGCGCAGCGCGCTAATGGCGATGGTGTGGTTGCTTATACCAACTGCACCATTGATTTTCATTATGAGGCTACTCGTAAAAATGGCTATTACCTGCTGAGCTTTGATATTAAGGTGATCATGAACCGGAACAGGTCGTGGTTGGACAGGTCGAAAATCACCTCTCAGGCTATGCTGGCCGAAATTCTGAAGCATGAACAGGGGCATTATACCATAGCCTATATGGAACAGCAGGAATTGCTGCACACTGTTTGCAAAACTGTTTTTTATGACGATTATGAGCAGCAGGCCAAGGCTATTTTCGATAGGATAGATACCAAATACAAACAGCTGAACATTGATTATGATACAGATACCGGGCACATGGTGAACCGGGAGCAGCAAAGCAGCTGGAATGCCTATTTTGATAAAAGGCTGGCGTATAGCCCCCCAAGCCCCTGAAGGGGAAGCTTTTGATTTGCGTATGGAGGCTTTTTCGCGCTCCGTTCACTCTCCCCGACATCGCTTCGCTCGCCTACCCTCTCTTCGCCTGCGGCGGCAAAGAGGGTAGGCGCAGTTTTTTGCCTTCTTTGTTGCGAAGTAAAGTTCCAATAATGATCGGAACAAGAGGGGAACTTTTTTGGTTAAAACGCTTCGCCTACTGAGATGAACAGGCCTCGGGAGCCTTCGTTGCCAAAGCCGTAGTTGATGGATATATTGGTATCGGAAACTTTATTTAGCTTTACGCGTAAACCGGGGCCGTAGCCAGGTTGTACAGATTCCAGGTGAGTGCCCTGCTCTGCCGAGAATGATTCGGCGTTAATAAATACGGTGCCGCCTAGTACACCGTTGGCGGTTATCTTGTACCGGTATTCCGATTCGAAATAAACCATTTGCGAGCCTCGAAACCTGCCTTGTATGTATCCCCTGCCGGTGGCAAAGTTGGCATCCCAGGCGGTGGCGGGCAAATCGAGGTAAGGCGGTTTGCCTGATACGATCAGCCAGTCATAACTCCAAAGCGCCAGTACGTTATCCGATCCTTCGGGCAGCTTTATGTATTTGCGGGCATCGATAATAACTGATTGAAAGTTGCTGGTGGCGCCCAAAGCCTTTTCGCTGGTACGGAATTGCAGGCCCAGGTAAGCGCCAAGCGATGGATTAATGGCGTTATCGCGCGAATCAAATAATCCATCAACAGTAAAACCCGAGGCGATAGTACGCGACGCGGTACCATATTTAGTATAATCGGATACATTACCGTTATAATTTCCACTTTGCGATACGTTCCAGTGATCGTCGAAATCATAACCTAAGCCCGCGTAAAAATTGCCGCTGATATGCCTAAGCACCGTTTCATAAAACTGTATGAGCTGGTAATCCATAGGGTCCTCATCACTTATTTTGGAGTTGCTGCCCAGGCCGTAGGTGCTTTGCGGGTATTTAAAATAGCTGTAGCTGCCTGCAAAATTATAATCGTTATTGCTGGTCCAGAAACTGGTTTGCACCGGCATAATAAATTGCTTTTTTTGGGTGTACGAAGCGCTGGCCACTATGGTTGATATTCGCGAATAGGGGCCGTTGCGGAAAGCTACGTTACCCGAAACCACTATGGCAAAATCGGTTACCAGCGTATAGCCGATTGCCGGAACTACAGAAATTTGCGGTTTTGACGTAATGGAATCAATTTCGGAAGTTGGTTTGCTGTGGAAAAGTTCTTTTAAAACATCGCCCAGATCCTTTTGCGGAACACCCTTTACCGTAATTGTGGTGGTATCTTTTATACTGTTGCTGGCGGGGCCGTTGGGTAATATTCTTTTAAGTGGTATGCCCTGGCCCTGGCTTTGCTGCGCGTGCGCGCCCAAACCAGCAAATAAAGCAGTAATAAATAGGGGTATAATAAAATATCTCATATTGTTGCTTACAATTACGGGTTGCCATTATTCATAAGCAACAACATCAACCTAAATAACCACCCATTTGTAATCGCTGCGAAAATAGTCATTCTGTTGAAAATGATTTAAATAATATTGTCATATAATATCAAGAATATCATAATAATATGAGCAGGCAGAATCGAGATAAAAGATAGTTTCAAAAAAATCAGGGGAGTATTATTTTTTTAAAACATTATATGTAGTATTGTACATACATAATAAATCTGTGTGTTTATTAAATCGATTAACCTGATTATTTGAAAGGAATTGTTATTTTTAAACGCCAATAAAATAGATCGGGTAAAAGTTAAAAAAGCGCAGCGTGTGATAAAGCGCTTCGCTCTTATTTAAAATATATTTTACCAAAATAATTGACGAAGAAGTTGAAAAAATCTAATTACGAAAAACACCCTTTTATACAGGTTGAAGCTATAAATGAATCGTGCGTGGGCGGGTGGGAAGCTATAAGCAAGCAACTAAACGCACAAATTGGCAGCGGGGGCAAAAAAATAATAGTTATAGAATGTTACCAGGGGGTAAATGAGCAGGAGCTACAGTCGAATTTTAAGAGTAGGCTTAAACATGATGTTTGGATAACAGCTCATGACGCGCTGAAAAGCGAGGCCGAAATATTAAAAATGACCTACCCGGATGTTACCGACGACCGGATATTCGGCTACCTAAGCAGGCTGAATGTGGCCGATTATTTAGATGAGGATAAAACATTCCATTTAAGGCAACAGGTAAGTGAAGCCAATGGTATAATTATAATATACGGAACCGGCGCGAGTTTAATAGCACCCGAGCACGACCTGCTGATATACGCTGATATGGCGCGCTGGGAAATACAGCTGCGTATGCGGAAGCAGGAGATCAACAACATCGGCCTGAAAAATAGCCACGAGGACTTTGCCACACAATATAAAAGAGGCTTTTTTGTGGATTGGCGTGCCTGCGACCGGCTGAAGAAAAGGCTGTTTGATAAAATAGACTATTGGCTGGATACCAATAAGGCCGGCAGCCCGAAGCTGGTAAAAGGCAGCGCGGTATTGCAGGGGATGAAAATTGCCTCGCATCGTCCGTTCAGGGTGGTGCCATTTTTCGACCCCGGCCCCTGGGGCGGCCAGTGGATGAAAGAGGTGTGCGACCTGGACCGATCAGTAGTGAACTATGCATGGTGCTTTGATTGTGTGCCCGAAGAGAACAGCCTGCTGTTACGCTTTGGCGATATGGAGGTAGAGATACCGTCCATCAACCTGGTTTTTTATGAAACTGATAATTTGCTGGGGCCAAAGGTTCATGCCCGTTTTGGCGATGAGTTTCCTATCCGTTTTGATTTTCTGGATACGGTAAAAGGCGGTAATCTGAGCCTGCAGGTTCATCCGCTAACGGAATATATACAGGAAAAATTCGGGATGCACTACACGCAGGACGAAAGCTATTATTTTTTAGATGTAGACGGCGATGCCGATGTGTATTTAGGCTTGCAGGAAAATATAGACCCTGATGAAATGCTTGAAAATTTACGGGCGGCCGAAAGAGGTGAGCAGGTATTTGATGATGAAAAGTTTGTTAAAAAATGGCCGGTAAAAAAACACGACCATGTTTCCATCCCGGCGGGTACGGTGCATTGCTCGGGCGCGGGCGGCATGGTATTGGAAATAAGCGCCACACCCTATATATTTACCTTTAAGCTATGGGATTGGGCGCGTTTGGGTATGGATGGCAAACCGCGCCCTATAAATATTGAACATGGCAAAAACGTAATCCAATGGGATAGGACGGCCACTTGGGTTAAAGAACATGCTTTAAACCTGGTGGAGGATTTAGGCAGCGGCGATGGCTGGCGCGAAGAACGCACCGGCCTGAACGAACTGGAATTTATTGAAACCCGCAGGCATTGGTTCACAGGCAAGGTTAGCCACCATACCAATAATATGGTAAATGTGCTTAACTTAGTGGAGGGCCGCGAGGTGATAGTGGAAAGCGCTGCCAAAGCATTTGAACCTTATATAATACATTATGCCGAAACCTTTATTGTACCGGCAGCGGTGGGTGAATATACCATTCGCCCGCATGGCGAATCGGTGGGGATGGAATGTGGTACTTTGAAAGCTTATGTTAGAGTTTAAACTATAAATAAACCAATTATGAACCAGGTACAAACATCACCGGCCTCTACCACGGGCTTCGTGATCAAACTAACAGTGGTAGCCGCGTTGGGCGGGTTTTTATTCGGGTATGATACGGCGGTGGTATCGGGGGTGATCCCTTTTATTACCACCAAATTTGCATTAACAGAGCACCTGGTGGGCTATGCCGTGAGCAGCGCGATAGTAGGGTGTATCATCGGCAGTTTTTCGGCCGGCCCCATTAGCGATTCACTCGGCCGCAAAAAGGTACTCATATTCACCGCTGTTTTGTTTGCCATATCATCAATAGGCGCTGCCTTTGCCGGTAGTTTAACGGTTTTTGTTTTATTCCGCGTTGTGGGCGGTATTGGCATCGGCGCGGCATCTATGCTATCGCCATTATATATATCAGAAGTTGCTCCCGCCAAAATAAGGGGCATATTGGTAAGCGTTTACCAACTGGCCATTGTAGTAGGTATTTTGATAATTTATGGCGTTAACTTTGGAATAGCCGGTTTAGGATCGGATATATGGAAGGTTGAAACCGGCTGGCGGTATATGATCGGGTCGGGATTGCTGCCTTCGGTGTTATTCCTGGGATTGTTATTTATTGTACCCGAAAGCCCCCGGTGGCTTATTAAAAATAAGCGCAGGGCCGAAGCTATGGATACGCTGGAAAGATTGAACGGTACCCAGGAGGCCATAGCCGTAGCAGATGAAATAGAGGCCACCATAAATGTTGAAGAAGGCACAGTTGGCGAATTATTTAAACCGGGCTTGCGTAAAGCAATGATAGTAGGCATTTTTCTCGCTTTGTTTTCACAGATAACGGGTATAAATGCCATTATTTATTACGCGCCAACCATATTTGTTAACGCGGGTTTTAGCGCGCACAACGCCCTGGGCCAAACCTTCCTCATTGGTGGCATTAATTTCATATTCACCATTTTAGCCATTTTATTGATAGATAGAATGGGGCGTAAAAATTTGCTGCTATGGGGTGTGGGCGGTATGATACTTTGCCTGGGCGGTACCGCTTACTGCTTTTTGGCACATGTGCAGGGTATATGGCTGGTTACCTGTATCTGTTTGTATATCGCCTGTTTCGCCGCGTCGTTGGGGCCAATTCCCTGGGTTATTATTTCAGAAATTTTCCCTACCAAAACACGTGGCATCGCCATGTCGATCGCTACGCTTGTGCTTTGGGTGGGTACATTTTTGATCTCTTATTTTACGCCAATTATGCTTGCCGCAGGTAACATAGGTAAAACCGCCGCCGAAGCCGGAGGCTACACCTTTTTAATATTTATGTTCAATGCCGTACTGCTTTGGCTGTTTACTAAAATATGGATACCCGAAACCAAGCAAAAAACACTGGAAGAAATTGAAATGAGCTGGAAGAAGTAGGAGTTGGGGCAACAGGTTAGCGGTTTAATATGGTTTTTTCCTATCGCCATTGCGAGGAACGAAGCAATCTTTAAGGTATACCAATCAATGTACCTACATCAGTTGCAATAATTCGCTCCGTTGAAACAATATAATAGTGCTTTACAAAAAATTATTTATGTTTACTGATTTGCACAGTTTATAGATTGCTTCGTTTCTCGCACTATATTAACAGATCCAACACCGCTTTCTCCCCATCCTCACCAATAAACTCTAACGCCTCGTTTATTTCTTCCAGTTTAAAATGCTTGCCGGTTTTAGTTTTAAAATGTGGCAGGTGAATAATTTCGCCGATCTCCGTCAGGGCCTTTTCCAGGCGCTGCGAATCCCGTACAGTTTCACTTCTGAAATTCCCAAAGCTGGTAATGCTCAGGCCTTTGGCATTTAATATATTGGTATGGAATGTAAATGGCTCCTCGCCGCCCAGGTAGCCATAAGTATATATGGTAGCGTAAGTAGGCAGCACATCGATGATCTGGTTTAAAATGGCGCCGCCTACGCCGTCAAAAACTGCCCTTGCTTCCAGTTTAAGCGCCAAATCTTTTAACTGTTGCTTAAAATCAGCATCGGTTTGTACGATGATATTTTCCGCGCCAAGGTTTTCCAGTTCCTGCTTCCCTTTTTCATTTCTTACCAGGGAGATCAACGGAAAATTATAGGCCGAACAAATACCAACCATCGCTATTCCGGTGGCCGATGTCCCGGCAGTGCTGATGATCGCCTTGTCGCCATTCTGTTTTATTTGCTGTAAAAAGGCATAAGGCGTGATGATGTTCACCAGCGAACCCGAATAATCCGCCGTATTAGCACCATCCGGCAGGATAGCGCAATCCAGGTAAGGCACATGCGCATAGCCGCACCAGGTTCCCACTATGCTTTCACTCGGTTTTAATGAGCGGTATACAGCTACCTTTTTGTTGGTGTAAATTTCAGGCACGCCCTGTCCCGCCTCGATCACCGTGCCGGCACCCGATACGCCATAAACATTGTAAAGGCTGCTTGCCGCGCCTAAGGGGAGCGGCCGGTGTATAAATGTTTTGTCGCCCGGGTTAATGGCACAGGCCTCCATTTTTATCAGCAGGTGGCCGGGCTCGGCATTCGTCGGTTTAGGTACGTTTTGCAGTTCAACGCTGTTGCCGGTATGTACTATCGCCTTCATTAAATTTTCCATTTTTTAATATTTTATTTTCAAAAGTAGGCTCAATACTATACTTTTACAAGTAGTACACTTAAACTGTATTAGTAAAAAAAACTATAGTGTTTTGATAATGAGCGACAATAAAATTGATAAAAGGAAAAAAATTCTTTGCCCGGTAGAATACGCGGTAAGTTTATTAAGCGGAAAATACAAATTGCGCATTTTGCACGCGCTTATTAAGGAGAGCCCCAAGCGGTTTAAGGTGCTGGAAAGGGAAATTACCGGCATCTCACCTACCATGCTCACCTCGCAGCTGCGCGAACTGGAAGCAGACGGACTACTCAGCCGCACAATTTTTGCGACCGTGCCGCCAACGGTTGAATACGCGCTCACCGAATTTGGTAAAACCACCCTCCCGATGATGAACGAGATCAAGGATTGGGGCCTCGCGCATAAAAACCGCGACAATTAAGATCCAAATTACTGATCCTGGAAAACTTACGAAGTTTAAAAAACTTCGTAAGTTGCTAATCTCCAGGTTTTATTTGTTTTTAAAAGGCACCTACAATAACAAAACCTCTATGCCTCTCTGCGAAATCTCCTATACCTCTGTGGTTAAAAACTCCATCATAAAAGCCTCTGTGTTCCTCTTTGTGTCTTTCCTTTGTCTTTGTGGTTAAAAAGCACCAATACCTTATTTACCAAACAAAAAAGCATAACCCACACTCGCCGTAGCCGCACCGGTATTATTTTTGCCGTTAGCCGTGCCCTGCTGTATATTCAAAAAGCCGTAGTTGCCGCCGCCTTCAATAAAAAAATAGCTGCGTTTTAGCCGGTAGGCCAGGCCCAGGTTGCCTTCAACACCAAAATTGGTTTTGTTAAGCTGGGGTTTTATATTTTGAGTATTGTCTAAATTTTCCGGGCTGGGCGTTATTGGCTGGTTACTATCGGGGGTGGGATAAAAATTACTCGATCCGCTGGTTACCTGCTTCGCGTTCAGCAAAAAGCCTACAAAGGGGCCTGCATCAACATATATCCTAAGCGGCGAATGGCTAAAGTTCCAGCCGAATTTGGCCAATACGGGGATCATTAAATAATTCAATTTAGCCTCGCTTTTGTAATTGGCATATACATAGGTAGGCGCTGTTTGCCCTTGTGCCGTGTATTCTACAGCAAGCGGGGCAGGCGTTGGCAGCGCTTGCAAGCCATCCTTTTTACCGCCCTGCGATGAATATTCAATCATGGGCTGCAACGAGAACAGGTCGGAAAACTTAAATTCGCCATATATACCCGCGTCGGGCCCCTGCCTTGAGCTGTAACCCGTATTCAGCGGGTTTTCCTCGCTGCCACCCGCCGATAAGTTAGGTATGCTAATACCACCGCGCAAACCTATGGCTACATCCTGCGCGCTGGCTTTAAAACAAAACATCAGTAAACCAAAAACTACTAAATAAAAAATAGACTTTTTCATAAAAACAAGATTTAAAGGTTATTACAATTATTTGTTAGTATCAAAATTAAGTATTGATTAATTCATATTTACAACCTATAGTAGTATGGCCCTTAAAAGATTACTTGCTAATGAATATTGATGCTGCACAAGCGCGTTAATAAACCTTTAAATTATTGTTGTATGGAATTAACTAATGTTATTTTATGTTAATTTTTGTTAACGTTTTTTGATTACTAAAAATTTAGTTATACATTAGGTCTTCATAAACCTGTGTATGAAATTCACAATTCTACTCCTTATTTCCTGCTGTATTTTTTCCTTAACGTCGGTAGCGCAAAGCACGTACGCCATTAAAGGCGAGATAACCGATACCGCCGCCAAAGTAAAACTGGAGAACACCTCCATTGTGGTGCTCAATGCTAAGGATTCCATTTTGCGGGCATTTACCCGTACCGCTGCCGATGGCTCATTCACTATCAACAACCTGGGCAAGGGCAAATTCATTTTGCTGGTTACCTACCCGGGCTATGCCGATTATGCCGAACAATTCAGCCTGGATTCTGCCAGCCGCCTCCACAATTTCGGTAAATTGAACATGATACTCAAAAGCAAACTGCTGGCCGAGGTAATTATCAAAGGCACGCGCGCTGCCATAAAAATAAAGGGCGATACCACCGAATTTAACGCGAGATCGTACGTGATACAGCCTAACGATAA
>Ga0302315_10001295_pt1 | contig 25705 bp, 24 predicted proteins | sample III_Palsa_N3_1_FD_200532 | JGI IMG/M metagenome (GOLD analysis project Ga0302315, IMG submission 200532) | Peat permafrost microbial communities from Stordalen Mire near Abisko, Sweden - III_Palsa_N3_1 | ecosystem: Environmental > Terrestrial > Soil > Palsa > Peat permafrost | place: Sweden...
TTGGCATGATGGAGCATATTGAACCTGCGGGCATCCACTCGGGCGATTCATTTGCCGTATTACCTCCGTTCGACCTGTCAGACAATGCCATCAGCCAGATAGAAGAATATACTATTAAAATTGCCAAAGCGTTAAACGTATTAGGTTTGCTAAACATACAGTTTGCCATTAAAAACGATAAGGTATATGTAATTGAGGCCAATCCGCGCGCATCGCGCACGGTGCCGTTTATAGCCAAAGCTTATGATGTGCCCTATATAAACATTGCCGCTAAAGTTATGCTGGGTGTTAATAAACTGAAAGACTTTACTATCGAGCGTAAACTATGGGGCTATGCCATAAAAGAGCCTATATTCTCATTTGATAAATTCCCGGAAGTAAACAAGGAGCTTGGCCCCGAGATGAAGTCGACCGGCGAAGCCATCCGTTTTATCCCCAATTTGCAGGATCCATATTTCAGGCATCTTTACAAGGAAAAATCAATGTATTTGAGCAGGTAGGCCCCTATTCCACTTCCAGCCCTTTTACCTCAAATGTCAACCGTCTTTTCGGATCAACATTTACGGTATGTTGCTTTTTGCCAACTACAGTATCTCCTGCAAAATGCTGGCCGTCGTCGGCTATAAATTGTTTTTGGGCAATCCCTTCAACTATTATGGTATGGCCTTTCAAGTTGGCGGGAATGTTTATATTGTAATTTGTAAAATGAGCAGCTATTATCCTTCCGCCGCCGGCATCCATATCAAACCAGCCACCTTTTGATTTGGTTACGCTAAGCACTTTTCCTCTTAATGTGGTACTTATACGCGCTTTTTTACCCATAAACGCCTCTACTTTTGAGGCATCCATCATGCCTATAGTATTTGGCTTATCGCCAAAAACCGAACCATGCGGCAAATGCTGCTGCGCAAATGACTTTATAGAAAGTAACAGGATAAATAAAAACAAAGATATTTTCATAATAGTATTTTAATATCATTACAACCATAAAAGCAAAAGGTTTTCTTTAAACCCGTCGCAGACCGGTTCACCACTCATATATGTTAATATTTGTTAAATAAGCCCTGCAACGTGTCTATTGGAGCAATAAATAAATTTTGAACTCATATATTTAAAAAATTTATTTGTATTAAGTCAATAGCTTAAATATTAGTTTAATTCAAAGCAGCAATAACATTATCTTTGCGACCGCATTAGGTGCGCGACATTTTTTTATAACTCATGAGAAAACCTCTTAAAGGCACGATATTTTCAGCATTAATATTGTTATCAATTATTTTTTTAGGTACCGGGTGTACCAAAACCCCAACTGCCGGTGAGGGTATAACCCCTCCCTTAGTAGTGACCATGAACATAATAAGCACCCTAACCCAAACTTCAGCCATAAGCGGCGGAGCGGTTACCAATACCAATAGCGGCGTTGTTACCGCAGACGGTGTTTGCTGGAGTTCAAGCAATCAAACACCTGATATTACAGATTCTAAAACATCCGACTCAACAGCTACCGGCAAGTTTACCAGCCTTTTAACCGGTTTAACAAGCGGTACAACTTATTATTTGCGTGCTTATGCAACTAATGCAGGCGGCACAGGTTATGGCAGCGTAATAACATTTAAAACTAACTCTACATCCGCAATTATAAACGCTACTGTGAGTACAATTGCGGGCAATACTGCCGGAAGTTATGGTTTTCAAAATGGCGCAGGATTATCGGCGCTGTTTAACGGGCCGCAGGCAATATCATTTAACCCCATTGCCGGCAACCTTTATATATCAGATACTTTTAATAATTTGATAAGGACGATGACTACGGCTGGCGCAGTATCATCTTTAACCAACCCTGCGCTGGGCTGGGTTGACGGCCCGCTTTCAAGCGCATTGTTTTATGCCCCTGCAACCGTGGCTTTTGACGCACAGGGTAACGCCTATGTAGCTGATCTTGGTAATAACATTATACGCAAAATTACTACTGCCGGCGTAGTGAGCACGCTTGCCGGAAACGGTTTGAACGGATATGTTGACGGCCCGGCCCTTACTGCCGAATTTAGCAGCCCCTCGGGTATAGCGGTCGACTCAAAAGGCACCGTATACGTGGCAGACCGGGGTAATAATATAATACGTGAAGTTTCGCCAAGCGGTACCGTTACTTCGCTTGCAGGGCTGCTGGCACCCGTAGGCGCGTCGCAAAACAATTACCCCAATTATTTGGATGGCACTACCTCTGCCTCTGCATTTAATGGGCCGTGCGCGGTAGCGATTGACGGATTAGGAAATTTGTATGTAGCTGATATAAATAACAGGGCTATACGTTCAATTGTAGTGTCAACCGGCGTTGTTACTACGATAGCAGGCAACCCGGAACAAAGAAATGTAGTGGGTGCCCCGGTAGCGCTGGCAACCGACGCAGCAAATAATTTATACATTGCCGACGAAAGCGGCCGCATATTAGAAATAACTGCTGCACATACTTTGTATGTTTTGGCCGGCTCTTTAAATACGGCGGGGTATGTTGATGGGCCCGGTGCAAGTGCGCTATTTAACAATCCGCAGGGTGTAGCTGTTGATGCCCAGGGAAATGTATATGCAACCGATTTTAACAATAACGTTATACGTAAGATCACTATAAAGATTCAATAGCATGATCTCAAAATATAACGAAAGCCCTGTTTACCAAAGTAAGCAGGGCTTTTGTATTTGAATATACAGTATAATCACCCAAACAACAGCCCAAATACCTCCTCAATATTGGATACCGCTTTAACCGCTATTTTGTAGCGCGTCAGGTCCATTTGCTTTTTATCCTGCGCCGAGGAGGGGAGATTATATTTGGAAATAAATATTTGTTCAAAGCCTAACTTCTGCGCTTCGGCAATGCGCTGCTCAACCCGGTTTACCGCGCGTATCTCGCCCGATAAGCCGATTTCTCCAGCAAAGCAGGTTTTAAATGGGATGGGGATGTCTTCATGAGATGATATGATGGCTGCCGCCAGGCCCAGGTCGATAGCCGGGTCTTCAACCCGGATGCCGCCTGTTATATTTAAAAACACATCTTTTGCACCCAAATGAAAGCCGCAGCGTTTCTCCAGCACGGCCAGCAACATGCTCATCCGTTTGGTATCAAAGCCGGTTGCGGTACGCTGCGGAGTACCATACGCGGACGTACTTACCAATGCCTGCGTTTCTATCAGCATAGGGCGCATACCTTCCAGCGTGGCCGAAATAGTGATGCCGCTTAACGGCTCATCGCGCTGTGAAAGTAATATCTCTGATGGATTGGAAACTTCGCGCAAACCCTCACCCAGCATTTCGTAAATACCCAGCTCAGAAGCCGAACCGAAACGGTTTTTAATGGTACGTAATATGCGGTAAACATGGTGCCTGTCGCCCTCAAACTGTAAAACGGTATCAACCATATGCTCCAGTATCTTAGGGCCTGCTATCATGCCGTCCTTGGTTATATGACCAATCAGGAATACCGGCGTAGCGCTTTCCTTAGCAAAACGCAACAGTTCAGCCGTACATTCCCGCACCTGCGATACGCTGCCGGGAGTTGATTCAATATGAGATGAGTGCAAGGTTTGGATAGAATCGATCACCACCAAGTCCGGCTCCAACTCCTCTATCTGCTTAAAAATATTCTGGGTAGAAGTCTCGGTCAATACATAACAGCCATTCCCCAATCTTGACTCTTGACTCTTGACTCCTGACTCTCGACTCAACCTTTCCGCCCTCATCTTGATCTGGTGGTCGCTTTCCTCGCCCGAAACATACAACACTTTAATATTGGGCATACTTAAAGCCAGTTGCAGCATCAGTGTTGATTTGCCTATGCCCGGCTCGCCGCCTATTAATACTAACGAGCCCGCAACAATGCCACCGCCCAGTACCCGGTTAAATTCATTATCAGGCGTTAACAGGCGGTGTTCTTCGTTAAAAACAATATCAGCAACCGGCACCGGCTTATTGGCGCGTTGCTGCGTGGTTGAGTTGGCTTTCCAGTTAGGTACGGATGTATTGGCTTTTTCTATTACCTCTTCAACAAAGGTATTCCATTGCGCACACGACGGGCACTTACCCAGCCATTTGGCCGATTCAAAGCCGCAGCTTTGGCAGAAATACGCTATTTTGGTTTTAGCCACCCTATTGATTTATAAATGTGCAGATATGCAAATGTGCAGATTTTATTGGAATACGGAAAGGGAATTGCTAAAAATATTAGGAATTGTGTTTAGAGATATTAAAGGATGGCATTCTATCTTTTTATAATGGGCAATCGCACTTTACCGGTCGAGTCTATTATTCCCCAGCGACCATTTTTAGAAACAATATAATATTCAGGGTTTTTAGGTGTATTTTCTCCCAAATTAGCTAACCTTATATTATCATATTCACATGGGATGATTAGCCGCCCCGTTTCGCCATTTAACAAGCCTGTTTTTCCGTTACGTTTAACCAGATATTTACCCTGAGATGGCAGTATTTTATTATAAACAATCGGGACAATTATTTTTCCGTCACTATTAATCAACCCATATTTTTCGTTTCTTCTCACTAAAACCAAGTGGTCTCCTTGTACAGCGGCGTTATCATATACACAATCGGCAACCAGTTCTCCTCGTCTGTTTACTATGCCATACTTCCCCCCATTTTTTACAATTACAAAAGTTGGAAAAACAGCCGCTATCAAATCATAATTTACAGGCACTCTTAATTCCCCATCGAGACTTAGCAACCCCCATTTTTTATTAGTGCGCACTCTATAGGAAACAGCCTCCCTCGGAGGGTTAGACATATTCTCGGGCATGGCTAAGCTCAGGGTATCATATTTTGCCGGGATCACTTGTTTTATGTCGGTATAACCAGCATTAAATTCAAAAAGACCTAATTTGCCTTCCTTTCTAACGAAAAATCTTAGTGCTCCGGCACTTGGCCTGTAATAACCTCTATAATCCGGCTGATCATAAATAGGATCTAAGAGCACTTTCCCATAACGGTTTATTATACCGTATTTTTTATTCACAGTTATTTCAAATATTGTGGCAGGTGTATGGCTTACAGAATTAGAAAATTCTCGGTTAAAATCGTCAAAAAAGGGAGGTGTCAGTTCGCGACCGGTTGTGTCCATTACACCCCATTTGTTGTCTCTTTCGTAAAAAATACGCTGACGGTCAGGCTCCGAATAGTAGCCGACATCGTATTGGGCGATAGACTGATAATGATGATACTCTTTATCATGACTGTTATAGGCGATATCATCTGTAATAAAGAAATGATCAGTAGCAGCATTACCATCATAACCATTCCAGACCGGGAATTTTACCGCTGCATAATGGGATTTAGCAACCTGTTTACCAAACTCATCAAACAAAGTATAACAATCTTTTTGCATTGCGGCATAACCGGGCCCAAAAGGGTCTATTTGCTGATATTCGATAGGGACTATGAGTTTATTGTTAATATCGACTACGCCAACCTTGTCGCCAATGTAGGCCAACGCGCGGTCGTTTACTATTATTTCTATTTTGTCGTATTGTGCCGGGACAAGTATTTTTCCGGCACTATTAATCACCCCGTATTTATTGCCCATTTTTACATAGGCCAGCTCTTTTACAAAAATGCCCACACCATCAAAAAACGGTGAGACAATTTCTTTACCGGTACGATCCACCACAGCCCATTTATTGCCCGATTTAACCCCAATATATTTGTCAAATAGAACCGAGGTTTTAAAAGGTATCTGCCTCCAAATAAACTCGCGGTGCCCCACATCATCACCATCACCAAATCTGGGTGGGGGCGGTGTGGCATATTCAGAATAGTTAAATGGGACAATAACGTTATTATTAGTATCGATAAATCCGAATTTCCCGTCTTTGTAGGCTGCGAATAGTCCGTTTGTACATCTATATAGCCGATTGTAAATGACCGGAATTTTTATGCTGCCTCTTCTGTCAATTAGCCCTTCTGCGGTCGGGATTGGGAGGCCATAAAAGCCCCCCCCGGTTGAAACTAACGCATAATTATCATCAAACCAACTGCAATTATTATATATTGGCTTTATAATAATGTTTCCTTTAGTATCCATAAAACCCACATGGTTGCTGCTTTCAATGAATGGATTTTCGCCTTTTATCATGAATGGTCTCAGGGTGTCTGTATGATTGGCGCGATAAGCGAGTATTACATTAGTGTCTTTTGAAACAAAGTCGTGGTAATTAGGATCGTATGCACCAGGAACTTTGTCTTGACCAAATAAAAAGCTAATATTGAAAATCAGCGCAAATAAGACGGGAAATAGCTTCTTCATATAATCATGATGCGGTTTAGGAAGCACTTCCATAAATGTAACTATTTTTATTTAATGCTTAATTTTTCGAAGTGACTAAATCAAATAATATGCAAACGTTCATTTACCATCTGCACATTTTGTGGCCTATATTACATACTGATTACCATTGAACGAATGTGTAAAAACAATCAGGTCAGTACAATCCTTTCCGTGACCAGAATTTTGATTTGTATCGCCAATTGATAATAGCTTTCCGTCTCTTCTTTTTCCGGCATAAGGTTGGCATCAGGATACCTCCCGTTTACGGCATATGAATTGATATCTAAAGGATCAATTGTTGCAAATATTGGGTCGAAGTTTGCACATTGATTTAACAGGAAAATAATATCATGTGTTTTTTCTATTGGCAATTCGTTGTAAATCAAATATGCTTTCAGGTATTTTTCTACAGCTTGCTGGCAGTGAAAACAAGCAGTATCTAAAATCATCGGTTCTATTTCTAACAACCGCTGGGCGCTTATCAAATCATGTTTAGCTTTATTAACCCATGATTCGATGTAGGCTTTAAGGGCCGGAGTCATAAGCAGAGCCCTTCCCTGATAGCTGTACGTACAATATGGCCCGGTAGCTGTTGCTTTTCGCTGATTTCTTCTTCGCTATTGATCAATATATCAACGGGAATTCTAAGTGTGTCAACAATGGCATGGTTAAGGTGGGTATTCCAGCGTATTTTTTCTTTTGGTGTAAAAGTTTGCGGCGTAATAACAAGCAAATCATAATCGCTGAACCGATCCCCATCACCCCTGGCACGTGAACCAAACAGTAACACGCGGGAACCTGGTATATTAGATTGCACCGTTTCCCTGATCGCGTTATAGATTGCCTGGCTGTCCATATACAAATATACAAATTCAGCCGAAGAAAGTACCTAAACAATACTAATACGGGGTATTAGATTTGACAACTTTTAAAAAGTTGTCAAATCTTTCCCGGTTAAAGCAAATTTGCTATTTAGATAGGATAAATAATTCCCCTAACCAAAAATGCAGATGCTTCCTCAAAAACATCTGCATCCCGCACGTGCGGGATACATCAAAAAATCTACAGCTTAATCTCTTCGCCTTTTGATGAAATAAAATGGAATTCGGTAATTTGGTAAGACGGGTTGCTCTTAACTTTTATCCACTGGCCATATTTAAAAAACCATTTGATTTGGCGGGTGATGAAGCCTTGTTTAATATAGGCTTCAATATACGGATGTACACTTAGTGTTATGCCCTTTTCGTTTTGCTCTACTAAAATAAAGTTAAAGTTGGTTTCAATATCGTCCAGCAGCAATATGGTTGGGCGTATGGTGCCGGTGCCGTGGCAGGCCGGGCAAACCTCGGTGGTAACAATATTCATTTCGGGGCGTACACGCTGGCGTGTTAGCTGCACCAGGCCAAATTTACTTGGCGGCAATATGGTATGCTTAGCGCGATCAAGCGACATTTCAGACCGCAGGTAATCAAACAAATCCTTGCGGTTGTTTGGTTTGTGCATGTCGATAAAATCGATCACCACAATGCCGCCCATATCACGCAGGCGCAACTGGCGTGCTATTTCTTTAGCCGCTTCCTTATTTACCTGGAAAGCGTTTTCTTCCTGGTTTTCTTTATTGGCTGTACGGTTGCCGCTGTTAACATCAATAACATGCAGCGCTTCGGTATGTTCGATAACCAGGTAAGCACCGCCCGCTAAGTTTACTATTTTGCCAAAAGCGCCCTTTATTTGCTTATCAACCCCGTGATGTTCAAAAATTGGCTCCTTATGTTTATGCAGGCGGACAATATTTTCCATTTCGGGGCTTATTTCATGCACATACGCGCGAATCTCTTCATACAGCGTAGCGTCATTCAAATAAATATGTTGAAAATCGGGGTTTAATATATCCCGGAGGATGGTAGAGGTACGGCCAATTTCGCCTAATACTTTTTTGCCCGGCTCAACAGACGGCAGGCGGGTTACAAATGACTCCCATCTTGAAATAAGGTCAAGCAGGTCTTTTTGCAGTTCGGGTACACCTTTGCCCTCGGATACAGTGCGGATAATAACGCCAAAATGCTTAGGCTTTATCCCTTCTACAACTTTGCGCAGGCGGTTTCGCTCCGTGTTGCTCTTTATCTTTTTTGAGATGGAGATAACTTCAGAAAAAGGCACTAATACTACATACCGGCCTGCTAAAGACATATCCGAACTTAACCGGGGGCCCTTTGTTGATATAGGCTCTTTAGCTATTTGTACGGGAATAAGCTGGTTTTTGGTTAGTATTTCAGAGATCTTTCCCCCTTTACTAATATCCGCATCCAGCTTAAAGTTATCTAAAAGCTTTGACTGGTACCCTCCACTACGCACTTGCTTGGTTAACTTAAGCAGGCTTTGTACCTGCGGACCAAGATCCAGGTAATGCAAAAATGCATCTTTCTCATAACCAACATCTACAAAGGCAGCATTTAGGCTGGGCATGATCTTTTTGATACGGCCCAAATAAATATCACCAACGGTATAATTGTTGCTGATTTGCTCTTTATGAAGCTCTACAAGCTGTTTATCCTGTAATAATGCAATAGTAGCCCCGTTTGGGGATGAATCGATAATTAATTCTTTTATCAACTGCTACTCCATTTCTTTAAACAGTCCCGATACTATCGGGACCGCAATGAATAATAGGGTAAAAAACAATAATTGCCTTCCTCTCTTTAAAGCAGGAAAAAATAAAGCCGTGTTAAACGGCCTTATTTTTTCTTATGCCTGTTTTTTCTTAAACGCTTTTTGCGTTTATGGGTAGCCATTTTGTGTCTCTTACGTTTTTTACCGCTTGGCATAATACTAATTTTTTAATGTGTTAATTTTTTAATTCTTTAATATAATCATCAATACGCTTACCAAAAACCGGGTCGGGCATTAATTCTTTGCATTTTTGATAGGCCGCAATGGCTTCTGCTTTTCTTCCTAATTGCTTATAGGTTTCGGCCAGGTAAAAATAGGGCTCCAGTTCAGGCTTAGGGTCATTAGCTATTATCGTTTTAAACCTGTCAACCGCTTTTTCATATTGACCCGATTTCATGGCGAACAAGCCTAAATTAAGATTTGCACTTCTGTTTTTCGGGTCCTCCTTAACTACTTCAAGCAGCAACCCAATGCCTGTCATTGGCGATGCGGCACCATTTACATCTGCTATACCCAAACCCATTTTAGCATCAAGGCTTTTAGGCTGTAGTTTCAATGCGCTTTGAAAAGCCTCAGCTGCATCCGCCGTATATACCGCTTTAGAAGATGAATCCTGTGTTAATTTGTACGAATCGTTAAAACGATTGCCCGCATCTAACCAGTTTTCAAACTTGTTTTCAGTTTGCGCAATAGCCAAATAATAAAAGGCTGCCGGCGCGGGCTGGTTATCGTCATCCCACTGCAAGGCCAGTTGTTTCTCTAAAGCCGGTTTATTACTTTCCGGTGCATTTTTCAACTGGCTCTCCAAATCGTTTATCTTACCCGACAACGCGTCGCCGATAGCAATTTTTGCTGCTGCCGAAACTGTGGCTACATTTACATTAGCCGCAGCAGGCCTGTCGCCTGCAACACCGCCATTTGTACGTGTAGGTTTAGGTTTTACCAAACCTTTGGGCGGTAGCAAATACAAATAGCCTGTAATAGCGCAAACCATTACAATTACAACTATTTGCTTTATTTTCATCACCAGTAATTATTTGCTTGAGTTTACTTTGTTACCGCTTCTAACTTTTTCAACAAAAGTTTTAGCCGGTTTAAAGCTGGGAACAAAATGTTCCGGGATAATTATAGCCGTATTTTTTGAAATATTACGTGCTGTTTTTTTAGCTCTCTTTTTTACAACAAAACTTCCGAAGCCCCTTACATAAACATTTTCGCCTTCAACCATTGAATTTTTAACAACCTTGAAAAATGCTTCCACGGTTTCTGCTACGTCAACTTTCTCAATTCCTGTTTTTGATGAGATTTCGGTTATAATTTCTGCCTTAGTCATATCCTGTTTTACTTTAATAAATTATATAATTACTTAACTGTTTTGGGGTTGCAAAAGTATTGCTTTATTACTAAAGAGCGAAATAATTAACAGGTTTTTTTTATTTGTTAGTAAAAGCGTTACAAAACAGGCTATAAATGGGCATATATCTACTACTTTTATGCCTTATGAACCTATCAGACGAGCTTATTAACTGGTATAATAACAACAAGCGCAACCTGCCCTGGCGCGATACTACAGATGCCTATTTAATATGGCTGTCTGAAATAATTTTGCAGCAAACCCGCGTTGGGCAGGGTATGCCTTACTATTACCGTTTCGCCGAAAAATACCCCACGGTAAGCCGGTTTGCTGCCGCGCATGAGGATGATATATTAAAACTATGGCAGGGGCTGGGCTATTATTCGCGTGGCCGAAATATGCTTAAAACCGCCCGGTTGGTGCAGGAGCAATACAACGGTAAATTTCCTGAAAACTACGATGAGTTGATTAAACTTAAGGGCATTGGCGAATATACGGCGGCAGCTATAGCCTCATTTTCGGCCAACGAGGCAAGGGCGGTGGTTGACGGCAACGTTTACCGGGTTTTGGCGAGGTTTTTTGGCATTGAAGAGCCTATCAACAGTACGCCGGGCAAAAAGACTTTCCAGGGTGTTGCAAATGATCTCCTGAACAAAGAACACCCCGGCCTGCATAACCAGGCTATGATGGAGTTTGGGGCGATGTTATGCAAGCCCAAAAACCCGGCTTGCAGCATTTGCCCGGTAAGGGAGGGATGCGTTGCTTTTATTAATAATGCGACTGCAACGCTGCCTGTAAAATTAAACAAGGTTAAAATACGCGAACGCTTTTTTAACTATTTTTTAATAACTGATGGTGAAACGATATTGATGAATAAAAGAGATGAAAGCGATATCTGGGCCAACATGTACGACCTGCCATTGATTGAAACGAACACGTTTTTAGAAATAGATAAATTAGTTTCGTTGCCGGATTTTATTGATTTTTTTGGCGAAGAAAATAGCATAACAAAAAACCTGCCTCCAAAAAAACACGTACTTACACATCAACGGCTATATGTACGATTTATCGTGCTTAAGCAGGTTCCGGTTAATTTAAAACCGGGCTGGATTTTCATAGAAAGAATTAATTTAAAAAAAATAGCGCAACCTAAAGTAATTTTTATATTTTTAGATGATTTTTTTAATTAGAAATAAATACCCGCCTGTTTAAAACTATGTCTGGAATAAATAAAGTAATACTCATAGGCCATTTAGGCAAAGATCCGGAAGTGCGTTACCTGGAGGGTGGTGTATCCGTAGCAAGCTTCCCTCTTGCTACTACCGAAACATTTAATAAGGACGGCCGAAAGATAGAGCAAACCGAATGGCATAACATTGTGTTGTGGCGCAGCTTAGCAGACGTAGCCGCTAAATTTTTAACAAAAGGAAAGCTGGTTTACATTGAAGGAAAGCTGCGCACCCGGTCGTTCGAGGACAAGGAGGGAATAAAAAAATATACTACTGAGATTGTGGCGGAAAACTTTACCATGCTTGGGCGAAAGACTGATTTTGAAAGCGATAACGGCCAAAAGCAACCGGTAAAAGCAAATGGCGATATTGATATGAATGCCGCAAACGACGACAATCCTTTTTAAAAGCCTAATTTCTAACCTACATATAAAAAAGCCCGCTACCGATTCATCGGGGCGGGTTTGTTTTTTTATATAAGTTTGCGAAGATAATGTTACCCTTTTAGCGAAGGTGATGTTACAACAATACGAAATGAAAATACGCTGGTTACCCCCCTATAGTTTTTGAAAATACGCCGGCAAATACCCTGTAAACTCTTTGAAGGCCCGCGTAAAGTGGCTTTGGTCGTAAAAACCGCAGGTATAAGCAGTTTCCGTGAGGGAGCTGCCCGATTTTAAGAGTTGGAGGGCTTTTTCCACCTTCAGTTTACGCATATAGGCACCGAAAGTGCAGGCAAAATAGTACGGGAAATAGTGCGAAACCGTTACGGGGTGTACGCCGGCCGCCGTGGCCAGGTCATCCAGCGTCAGCGTTTCCGCCCAGCGGTCATTCATCAGTGCATGAATCTTGCGCATCCATTCCGGAATGTTTTGTTCATACCGCCACTTTTCCGCGCGGTCCAGGAACTCCAGCAGCAGCATCTGAATGGATGGGAGCGCCAGGTCGTCCGCAGCGATCAGTTCCCGGTACACTTTGAGCATCAAAAAGCGCGCATCCGGAGTTCTCCCGATCGTTTTTCCAAAAGCATCTTCGGAAAAACCGAAGCGGTTAAAAAAGAAAGCGTCCATTTCCAGGTTCACATGCAGGGAATTATGCATATTAACCATTTGGTGAGGCTCACCGGAAAGGTAAAAGGTGGTCGTGCCTGGCAGGCGCTCATACAGGTTCTTCTTTTTTTCCGAACAACCGCCCCGCAGCACGAAGCTGATATGGGCGTTCTCATGGCAATGCCACGCATCGTTAAACTGATGCTTATGGTACCTGCTGACACTGGCATAAATGCCCTCCTGCTGCACCTTACCTAAGATATCACCTGCGTATTCGCCCTGACCCAGTATTTGCATATTGTTTAACGATCCATTAAGGTCAAAATTATAAAAAAACTTGTTTGTATTCACGTGCGCGTTTTCAATAGGAGGGCCGGACTTTTCAAACCAGGATGAAATTAGTCCGCACATTAAATCCATCCTATTTAAAATCCTAAACAGACCTTTACTTTGCATTATGAAAAATAGTTTAGCTTTCTGTTTCCTGCTGCTGGGCAGCTTAGCTGCAACCGCACAAAAACCATCGCCGGATAAACAGGCCGATGCATTTATCCGCAGCAAAATGCAGGAGGGCCACATTACCGGCCTTTCGCTGGCCGTGGTCAAAAACGGTAAAGTGGTTAAAGCTACAGGTTACGGCCTGGCCAACGTGGAAACACGCACCCCCGCTACTGCAGCAACGGTTTACCAGATTGGTTCCGTAAGCAAACAATTCCTTTCTGCGGGCATTATGCTGCTACAACAGGATGGCAAATTGAATATTACCGATAAGCTCAGCCGTTACATTCCGGATGTGCCTGCCACCTGGAAAGATATCACTTTGCAGCGCCTGCTCAACCATTCGGCCGGGCTGCCGCTTGATATTCCGGCCTTTGATCCCTATAAAATACAAACCGATTCTGCGCTGACCAATTCGCTTTTTTCGGTCCCATTGCTGTTTGCGCCGGGCGACAGTTTAAGTTATTCCAACGCCGGTTATTTTGTGATCGCCGACGTAATCCGCCGGGTCAGCGGGATGCCCTGGGCCGAGTTTATCAGCAAGCGAATATTCCAGCCTTTGAACATGACATCTACCCGTACAACCACCACAACCGAATTGGTTAAGGACCGCGCCCGTGGCTATAACGTAAAAAAGGGCATAACAACCAACGCGGAAGCCTGGATCCATGTTCGGCCCAGCGGCGCATTTTTATCTACTGCAGGCGATATGGCCAAATGGGATGCGTCCCTTTACGGCAATACCCTCCTGAGCGAGGCCAGCAAGCAGCAGCTTTGGGCTCCGGCGAAACTAACCATGCACGGCAAAATAATAGAGGTCGCTTACGGGCTGGGCTGGGGCCTCCAACCATTCCAGGGCCACCGGCGGGTACTTCATAATGGCGGCATGCCGGGCTTCTCTGCCGATCTCCAACGTTTCATTGATGACAAACTCACTGTGATCGTCCTGTGCAATACCGAAGGTGTAGATACCGATAAGCTGGCGGAAACAGTTGCTGGCTTTTATAATAAAGCACTGAAAATGAAAGCTCCATGATCAAAACCTGTAGCCTCGTCGCGCTGATCTGCCTGTTATGGCCGCGCACCGTAACCTAATCTCACAGTTTTTTTTAAATAAACTTAAGAAGCGGGTAAGGGTAAAAGCTGAGTTGGTTGTCTAATTATCAAAGAAATTATAATTTGATATGATAAACATAGACATGAAAACAATGCCCCTCAAATCAATTTTAAACATCCTGCTTTTCGGATGCTCCTTTTTAAACACCGCGGCACAAAAACTTCCTAATGTGCAAACGGCGAGTGTTCGTGCACCATCTGATATTAAGATAGATGGGAAAACAACCGAATGGAATGGCAAATTCCAGGCTTATAACCACGCGACAGATATTTTTTATACGGTGTCGAATGATGACTCAAAGCTGTACCTGACCGTTCAAGTGCCAGACCGGTCTGTAATAAATAAGATAATGCGCGGGGGCATTACATTTACTGTTCAAAAGTCGGATAAAAAGACCGACAAGGGAGGAATAAGCATTACCTATCCGCTATTCGAACAAAGAAACACACCTTTCGTTCCCCCTGTATTTGGCGTTAGAAGGGGGCCTGGTGATGAGATCGCCACCCCGGCAGGTTCATACAATCGTGTTAACGATTCAAAAGATTTCAAGAGCGATACGATGATGAGGATATACAACAAAAGTTTGGATAATTCGAAATACATAGGTGTTACCGGCATCAAAACCCTCGACACGCTGATATCGGCTTACAATACCGACGGCATCAGGGTGGCCCAATCATTCGACAACAGAATATGCTACACCTATGAACTGGCTATAGATCTTAAACTTTTAGGGCTGAAAGTTAGCGATGCCTCCAAATTTGCTTATCATATCACCATCAATGGGCTAAGCATATTTACCGTACCCGACCCTCAACCCAAACCGGGAGGAGATAATGTTAGAATAGATATGGGTGGCTCGGCGGCAACGGATATGTGGGGTGAGTATACGCTGGCAAAACATTAATACTGTATCATTTAACCGGCCAAAGATCAAAAGCACCTGTTTAAATAACTAAAATATGAGAACAACACACTTTAAAGCTGTTTTTAGTATCCTGTTTTTTGGATGCTCCTTTTTAAACGCGGCAGCACAAAAACTTCCTAATGTGCAAACGGCAAGTGTTCGCGCGCCGGCTAATATTAAGATAGATGGAAAAACAGCCGAATGGAACGGCAAATTCCAGGCTTATAATCACGCTACGGATATTTTTTATACCGTATCGAACGATGATTCTAAGCTCTACCTGACCGTTCAAGCCGTCGATAAGCTTGTAATAAATAAAATAATGAGCGGCGGTATCACATTTACCATCCAAAGATCGGGCAAAAAGACCGACAAAGGAGGAATAAGTATTACCTACCCTTTATTCGAAAAAAAGAACAAACCTTTTGTTCCTCCAACAGTTGGCAACAAAGCGTTGCCGGGTGACGAAATAAGCACACCGGGCGGCACGGGCGGTCATGTTGCCGGTACAAAAGAGTCCCAGGATGAGTCAATGATGACCATATACAACAAAAGCCTTGATGCGTCAAAATACATAAGCGTTACGGGCATTAAAACCACGGATTCATTGATCTCGGCTTATAATACTGATGGGATCAGAGTGGCCCAGTTATTTGACAACAAGATGCAATATACTTATGAACTGGCTATAGACCTTAAACTTTTGGGACTGCAGGCAAATGATGCATCCAAATTTGCCTATCATATATCCATCAACCCTTTTATCCCTGCTGATATCTCTGCTGATCTTACCGCTTCTGTTCATACCCCTGCAAAACCTGTCGCCGGATTAGGTGCGGTCATTGCAGACGACGGCATGAGTGGTTCGGCTGCTACGACAGATATGTGGGGCGAGTATACGCTGTCAAAACATTAGCATAAAAGCAGTCTTTGACGTAGCTTTATAAAGATATTTGATGAACAAAAAACAAACGGCTTAGTGGATTTGGCAGAACTGCGGTTAGTTGAACAGGTGGCTAAAGGAAGTGAACCGGCATTTGAAAGGTTTTTTAAAACCTGGTTTAAAAGCCTGTATGCCTATGCCTTTACGATGCTGCAGGATGAGATAATGGCCGAAGAAATGGTACAGCAGATGTTTTATAAAATATGGGAAAAGAAAGAACAGTTCGCCGTTCATACATCAGTAAAGGCATTCCTGTACAAAGCGGTGTACAATGAATGTTTGAACTACCTGAAGCACCAAAAACATAAGGCCAATCATAAAGACCATGTGGTTTATATTAACCGCAACCAGGTAAGTGATGAAAACGCGGCCATGCGTGTTGAGTTAAACGAGTTACAGTCGCACCTGCAAGCAGCATTAAGCGAACTGCCCGAGCAATGCCGGACTATATTTTACATGAGCCGTTTTGACGAACTCAAGTATCGCGAAATAGCGGAGCGGATGGGCCTTTCCATTAAAACGGTTGAGGCGCAAATGGGAAAGGCGTTAAAAATATTGCGGAAAAAACTGGTGGACTTTTTACCGCTGTTAATATGGTTAATATTAAAATAAGTTAAAGTGAAAGCAGCTAATGAACATATTGATCCCCACGAATTGCTGGTAAAGTATATTACCGGCGAAGTAAGCGCACCAGAAAAACTACAGGTTGAACAGTGGATTGATGCCGATGCCGAAAACAGGCAATATTACGAGCATTTTAAACTGATCTGGGATGAAAGCCTGGCGCTGGCCAATGATAATGACATTGATGAAGACAAGGCCTGGGGGCGTTTCAGGGAGCGGATACAAAATGAATATATTGCCGCAGCCAGGCCGGGAAACAGCTACGTTTGGCTTAAGGTGGCGGCCGTTTTTTTACTGGCCGTTATCACAATTTTATTTACAATTGATATTTTTAAACGCAAAAATGAAGCCCGGCGCTTAACAACAGTAACGACAAGCAGGTCACAAAGGAACACTATTAAATCTGTCGCCACCAATAAGGTAAAAATTGATACCCTGCCCGACGGATCTACTGTTATACAAAATAAAAACTCTACACTTACTTATCCTTCAACCTTTACGGCTAAAACGAGGGCCGTTGCACTAACGGGGGAGGCATTCTTTAATGTGCGGCATGACCGCAAAAAGCCTTTTATCATCAAAGCGAATGATGTGCTGATCACGGTACTGGGTACATCATTCAACGTAAAAAGCAACGGTAAAACCACCGAGGTAATAGTTGAAACAGGTATGGTGAGCGTACAAAGGCAAAGGCAAACAACTACTTCATATGGAGTTGAAAGAGGAATAGTAAGTGTGCAAAAGCAACAGCAAACCGCTACCTTACATCCCGGCGAAAAATTGACTGCAACGGATACCACAGCGGGTTTTAAGAAAGAGTTCGTGGCAGATAAAAGCTATCGCTATTATTTTGATGAAAAAGTGCAATTGCCTGTCAAAGATCAGGTTAAGAAACTTATAAAAAGAGATACGCCCACAAATAAACGCCTCTATAAGTCAAAACACGACTCGGTAAAAACTAATTAAGAGCCCAGGGTAAACGCATTAAAAATAAATATGCGAATTAAGGAGGCACCTACGGAGCCCTAAACAGTCGGTTTGATTTTTTCTATAAACACGGGACTCCGCCGGAGTCAAAAAAACCATAAATTGATATTGGCTACAGCGTAGCCTCGTGTTTATAGAAAGATAAAACAATAATAACAGGCTCCGTAGGTGCCTCCTCTAATAATTACACAGGATAACTATTTTAACGCCTTTGCCCTGATTAAGGGACCCTTAAAAATAGGACTTCTCTTAAAAAAACTATAAACCGCAAAATAATGGCCTGTCAACACCCAGGGGGGTTATACAAAGAAAGCCCGCTACCGATTTATTCGGGCGGGCTTAATTGTTGATTTTAGTTAATTTAATTAACCAATTGTATTGAGATGGATATGGAAAAACGAAACTTAAATTATTTTCTAAGCACCAGGTAGCTATATGGCTGTAATGTATATTGAGTCCCTAAGGTAACAGAAGTTCCCGCAAAGCCATCGGTCCAGGCTGTGTTTTGCAATCCGGCAGGTATAGCGTAGTTTGTTACGCTGTTACGGATATTTACCAGGATGACCACATCATCGGTACCCGATTTTTTTTCGAAGGCAACTACATTTGCATCGCCATATTCGGTTATTGCGCCGGTTTTTACCGCCTCGTGTGCTGCCCTGAAAGCTAATATTTTTTTGTATGCCGCAACCATATCAGGATTTGCCGTATAATTAACAGCCACGTCAACAAAAAAGTTAATGCTGCTCGGATACCCCACTTCCTGGCTATCATATATCAAAGGTACACCGCCCATATAAGCTGCCAACACAAACGCGGCCTCCGCCCCTTGTTTGCCGTTATATTCTGTAATTGTGCTGCCGTCGGATGACGCGTCATCATGATTGGTTATATACCGCAGTTTTAAACCCGTTGAAGGAATAGCGGCAATTTCGCCCGCGCTGGTATTAAACAGGTCACCTGGCGTTTGTGTGCCTGCAAACAGGCCCTTAAGCGTGCTGTAATAACTAAATGCATAACCCAGTTGAAACCCCGCACTTATTTCGGCCCCCGTAGTACCTTCGGCCAGGTAGATCAGTTTATGGGTTTTAATATTGCTTAATGTATCCAGCGCCTGCGTCCAAAAACTGGTCGTAACGTTATCTGCAAAATCACAGCGATAGCCGTCAATATTTGCCGCGAATATCCAGTATTTCATTTCCCTGATCATGGCCGTGCGCATATCATTGCTATTAAAGTTTAAAGCGGCTACATCCGTATAAGTAGTTCCCGGCGGCGCAATGATATTACCCGACGCATCCTGCAGGTACCATGATGTATTTGTTGTCCAGGCGTTATCCCATGAAGTGTCGTTCGCTATCCAGTCCATAATTACAGCCATTCCCTTAGTATGTGCCATGGAAACTACGGTTTGCAGATCGGTTAACGCGCCAAAATCGCTGTTCACACCTTCGCCATCTTTTACACAATAAGGCGAGCCTACACTTTTAAGCACGCCAATGGGATAAGTAGGCATCAACCATATCACATTAACGCCTAATGCTTTAATGGAATCAAGCCGGGCTTCCAGTCCAACGAATGTGGCCGGGGTTAGCGTACGGATATTTACTTCGTACATCACGATGTTTTCAGAGGTAGGTACATTGCTGTAAGGCGTGCCATATTGTGGCGGATCGGTATAAGTAGTAGTGGTAGTTGTTGTCGTTCCCGAATCCGAATTTTTTTTAGCACAGCCCATCACTGTACATCCCAACAAAACGGGAATTATAAAATGGGATAAGTTTAATTTCATCGTTTTAATTTTTTCTATTCGTTAATCCCAATTGTTTCGTGGCTAATTTTTTAAAACAAGGTAGGCGTAGGGTTCAAGGTTTATTGATGCCCCTAACGCCGCTTTCTTCCCGGTAAACGCGTCTCTCCATGAACTGTTTGCCAACGCAGTCGGCATGGCATAAGTAACCGGCTTATTCCTTAAATTAGATAGTACCAATACTTTCTTCGCCCCCTCCGTTTTTGTAAATACGCAAACATCGTCGCTGCTGTATGAAGCCAAAATGCCGCGCCTCACTGCTTCACTTTTGTTCCTGAAAGCAATGACCCTTTTATATTCGGCGGTTATATCGGGGTTATTAAGCGTCCAGTCGACACGGCTTCTGTCAAATGGGAACACGAGGCGGAACGGCGTTCCTATTTCCTGCCCGTTGTAGACCATTGGGATGCCTTTCATATAGGCAACCACCACAAAGGCCGCCATCGAGCCCTTTTTACCGCCAAAAAGATCTAAAGGTGTTCCATCCGAACTGTTAACATCATGATTGGTAAGGTATCTTACCATTTCCTGCCCGTCTTTAGCATTTTCATAATCGCGCTTATTTACAGTATCAATGGACCTAACCGACTTGTTTCTTTTATAGATATTCTTAAGATTCCCGTAAAAACTGAATCCGAAATTATAATCGAACCCGGCAGAAAAGTTTGCCGCCCGGCTTCCCTCGGCCAGGAACAATAATTTATGCGAGTGCATATTTCTTAACGTATCAACAGCCTGTGTCCAGAAATCTACAGGTGGGCCATCGGTATAATCACAACGAAAACCATCAACGTTGGCTTTTAATACCCACGATTTCATCGACCGGATGAGCGCCAACCGCATTTCGCTATTTTTAAAATTTAACTGCGCTACGTCTTCCCAATTTTGTGGATACTTTATCTGACCGGTAGTATCTTGTACGTACCATGATCTATTGGCTATCCAGGGATTGTCCCATGAAGTATGATTAGCAACAAAATCAAGCATAACGGCCATTTTTCGTTTATGGGCACCATCCACAAGGGCGCGAAGATCGTCAAGTGTCCCAAACTCATTGCCCACAGCATTATAATCTTTTGTAGCGTAAGGAGAGTTTTTAGCTTTTAACTGGCCGACAGGGTAAATAGGCATCAGGTAAATCACGTTTATGCCCAATGCTTTTATAGAATCTAAACGGGCGGTAACGCCTTTAAAATTGCCGTCCTTACTAAATGACCGCGTATTTACCTGGTACATTGTGACATCCCTGCTATCGGGAACGCCGTTAAATGGCTTGCCGTATTGTTTGGGGTAAGGTTGGGTTAACGCCGGGCCAGAAGCCTGCGCCGGTGAAATTGCCGGGCATAGACAGGCAGCAGCTATTATACCCCATAAAAAATGTTGGGCCCTCTTTTTCATAAATTCTATAATTGGTTATGGTATGCTGTTGGTCAATCAGCACAATACAAATGAACTGTTCAATAAAACAAAAAACAATACCGCAAAAGAAAATATAACGTTTAATTGCCAATAAAAATTATTAATATTTTGAAAAACAGTGTTTTATGACTGGGTGACAAGTAAGACGACATTAAATTATATATTGAAAAAGAAGCGGGTAGGAGCATTTTGGACAAAAGAAAAAATGCCTGAAAACTACCGTGGCGCTTTTCATGAAAAGCGCCACGGTAATATTTAAATTTTAACAATCATTCCTATCTTCCACCCGGAGGGCAATGTTCCCTTAAATACGAAGTAAATAACGCACGCAGATGATTAGAAGTATTTACCCCCTCGTTAATACCGTGCGTACGGTTAGGGTATTCCATCATCTGGAATGGCCTGTTGTTTTTTACCAGCGCATTGATTAGCAATTCGGCATTTCTAAAATGCACGTTATCGTCGCCGGTGCCGTGTATGTACAATAAATTGCCTTTTAAATTTTGGGCATAGGTAACCGGAGAGCCTTTAATGAACGGCGCCCTGCTGGCGGAATCAATCGGTACACCCATGTAACGTTCCTGGTAAATATTGTCATAGCTTAACTGCCATCCTACCGCGGCAATGGCTATGCCTGTTTGATAAATTTCAGGGTACTGGAACATGAGGTTAAGGGTTGTTGAACCACCACCGCTCCAGCCGTGTACGGCTATTCGGGTTGGATCGACAAACGGCCATTTTAATATTTCTTTGGCGCCCATGGCCTGATCGCGGATGTTAACCCCGCCAATGTTCTTATAAATAGAATGCCGCCATGCTGCCCCTTTAGGGGCTGGTGTGCCACGATTATCTATAGACATTACGATATAGCCGTCATCTGCCATGCTGCCGCTGGTAGGGATGTACTGACCGCCACGCCCCATGTTAAAGTTGTCATGAACTAATTCAGACGCAGGCTCGGCGTAAACCTCAAATACAACAGGGTATTTTTTTGACGGATCGAAATTTTTTGGTTTTACCATATAACCATCTAACGATACGCCATCTTCAGTTTTTACAGTGAACATCTCAGCTACACCGCCTTTTGCCTCTGCTTTAATAGTAGCGCCGCTAATGTGTTTATGATCGGGTATACTTACCACTTCACTCTCGGGCGCCGTGGTATGGCTTTGGAAGTTGTGCGTCGCTGTTTTGCCATCATGTGCAAAAGTATAGGTATGCGTACCCGGCTGGTCCATTGGGGTTAAACGTGTTGGCATGGTGCTGCCATCCAGGTTGGTTACATATAGGTACGATTGTGTGGAATTATCCGGCGAAGCCATAAAATACAGCTTGTTGTTAGCTTCATCAACAAAACTTTGGCTTATCATATCAAAGTTGCCCTTGGTGATCAGCGTTTCTTTGCCTTCGCGGTCTATGCGGTACAGGTGTCTCCAGCCGTCTTTTTCGCTTTGCCATAAAAACGATTTACCATGATCTATCCATGCCCATTTACCTTCGGTGCCACGCACATCAACCCAGGTATCTGATTTTTCTTCATTAATTAAACGTACAGCGCCTGTTGTGGCATTGCCAATAAATATTTTGCTGTCGTTTTGCGCGCGGTTTAATTGTTGCAAGATTACCTCGTTCGGATTATCGGTCCACTCCATACGCGGAATGTAGTGCTGAATATGGTCGCCCGGAACATTCATCCATTTGGTAACGGCGGTAGCTACGTTCACCGCGCCAACCCTAACCGCGCTTGGGTCTTCACCGGCAACCGGGTACTCAACCGGAACAACAAACGGGTAGATAGAGTCTGTCGTGTTCAGCATGAAATAATTTTTGATCTTGCTTGCATCCACTTGCCAGTAGGCAATGGTTTTGCTGTCAGACGACCAGCGGAAACCGTCGCGGCAATCAAATTCTTCTTCGTAAACCCAGTCGAATGTACCGTTGATGAGTTTTTTAGTGCCATCTTTGGTTAAAGGCTTAATGATGCCAGTGGTAAGGTTTTCTAAATATATATTATGGTCTAAATAGGTTACATAAGCTACATTCTTAGCGTCGGGCGACATTTTAGCAAACATTAACGTCGATTCAGGTTTGCCTTTACCCAACTTTATTAGTTTTTTTGTCGAAGCATTATATACCCAATAATCGCCACGTGTATTTTGGCGCCAAACTTTTTTACTGTTGGTGTAGATCAACAGTTTTTTCTCGTCAGATGAAACGCTGAAGCTGCCGATGGCAATAGCTGGTTTTCCTGTAGGCGTAAGGTCTGCAGCCGTAAACAAGACTGTTTTTTCATTGGGGTCTTTAGAGTTGGTTTTTACAATATCGCCATTCTGGTTAGCATATTGATGGATGCCATCAGGGGCCCATTGGCCGCCTCCTCCTCCTCCGCGGCGTTGTGCATTAGTGGTTTCTTGAGAAAAAACCAACACTACCAGCAGAAAAATTGCTGGTACGTAATAAGTAAATTTAGTTTTCATGAATGAGTTAATTTATAGTGATCAGTTAATAAGCGAATTTCAATAAAAATTTTGCCTGAATTTAGTCTTTAACCGATATATTTTTCTATTACATGAAAAAATAGTTGTTTTGTTAGCCTGATGTATCGCAATAGTTACACAAACTAAAGAGCAAGGAGTAAGCACGACCTGTTTATATGATATAATACGGCAGGACAGAGATATACTGTTACCAGATAACAGCTATAGAATGATTTAAGATAAATAAGCCGCCAGCTCTGCATTTAGCAGGTCCGGCAATACACTACTATATCAATTAAATCCCTGCAGGGTAATATTAAATATCAATACTGCATTAGCAGGAACTGTAGGGGTGCCCCCTGGACCGTAACCCAAAGCTGATGGAACAAGCAATAGGATAGTGCCGCCATCATTAATATGCGGTATGCCAATTTGCCAGCCCAATATTGTACCCGGAAGAGGGACATATTCGCTGGGATTAGTTTCAAAAACTACCAGTCCGTTCAAATATTTACCGGTGTAATTGATACTTACATTTGATGTTGACGTAGGATATGGCCCTGTGCCGGGTGTTATAATTGAGTAATAAAGCCCTGACGGATCTTTTGTAGCAGTTATATTATTCTGCTGCATGTATGTCTGGATAGCAGCATCATCATAGGCGGCTTGCACCGCAGCTGCTGCGGCAGCATCGTTACTTTTTTTACAGGACGTTAAACCGGTAATAAAAACAAATATGCTGAATATCAAGAGGTATTTTTTCATATATAATGTAATGAACAGTATTCTAAAAATTGATTGTATAGCTAAAAATCATATTTATTATTAATTAAGCCTAATAAAAACCGATCAGGTCAAGCGTATATATCAATACAGCGTTGGGAGGTACAGCGCCGTTGGAGACCGATCCATAGCCAAGGTTAGATGGTATAATAAAATACAGCCTGCCAGTCTGGTTAATATGGGTCAGGGCAATTTGAAAGCCCAATACAGTACTGCTTAATAAAAGCGATACATCGGATGCACTCTGACCGGTTTGTCCGTCTAAATAAGTAAAGCTATAAGCTACCTGCACTGTTGATGAAGTTGGGGCATAAACAGGATATGGCCCACTACCGGGTATTAAAATTTTATAATAAATACCGGATGGATCTTTTGTAAGGCCGGTAATATTGTTGGCTTTTATATAGGCCTGTATTTTGGCATCGTCAACTGTCGCCTGTGTTGCAACTTCATTTTTGTCGCAGGCAGACAGACCTATGATGATCAAACTAAATAGTAAAAGATATTTTTTCATGCAAGTTTTACTTTATAACAGAATTTACTGTTGAAAATTATTTAGACAGTTAAATTTAAAAATCGTTTAACGACGGGCCGCAAGATAGCAAAAAAATTATCAGCGGTTTTTATGCAATTGTTAAACTGTGTTAAACCGTGGTTTTTATCTTTAATTCGTTTAATTGTGCGTCAGCAATGGTTGATGGTGAATCGATCATAACATCCCGGCCCGAATTGTTCTTAGGGAACGCGATCACGTCCCGGATAGAATCCAGCCCGGCAAATATGGAACATAACCGGTCAAAGCCGAAAGCGATACCACCGTGCGGCGGTGCACCGTATTCAAAGGCATCCATTAAAAAGCCGAATTGCTTTTGGGCCTCTTCGGTAGAAAATCCTAAATGCTTGAACATTAATGATTGCAACGCGCGGTCATGAATACGGATAGAACCGCCGCCAATTTCAGTTCCGTTAATTACCAGGTCGTAGGCATTTGCCCGTACATTGCCCGGATCGGTGTCCAGCATGGCTATGTCTTCCGGCTTTGGCGAGGTAAACGGATGGTGCATGGCATGATAACGCGCTGTTTCTTCGTCGTATTCCAATAGCGGGAAATCTAAAACCCATAGTGGCGCATAGGTATTTTTATCGCGCAAACCCAAACGTGTGCCCATCTCCAGGCGCAATTCATTTAATTGTTTGCGTACTCTATCTGTATTTCCTGCTAATATCAGTATCAAATCGCCCGGCCCGGCCTCAAAAGCGGCCGCCCAGTTAGTCAGTTCTGTTTCGTTGTAAAATTTATCAACAGATGATTTGAGCGTACCATCGGTATTATAACGGCAATAGATCATGCCGGTTACGCCAATTTGCGGGCGTTTTAACCATTCGGTTAGGTCATCAATCTGCTTGCGGGTATAGTCGGCACAGCCGTTAGCGTTAATGCCAACAACCAATTCGGCATTGTCAAATATGCCAAAGCCTTTGCCTTTTACAATATCATTCAGTTCAACAA
>Ga0302315_10001298_pt1 | contig 25662 bp, 23 predicted proteins | sample III_Palsa_N3_1_FD_200532 | JGI IMG/M metagenome (GOLD analysis project Ga0302315, IMG submission 200532) | Peat permafrost microbial communities from Stordalen Mire near Abisko, Sweden - III_Palsa_N3_1 | ecosystem: Environmental > Terrestrial > Soil > Palsa > Peat permafrost | place: Sweden...
ACGTCTTATCTCTTTGACCCTAGCACTCGCACTGTTTAACCAGTGCCCACACAAATTGCTTGGCTTTTATCTTTTTAAAGAACTTTTTAAGAACAGCAATCCTAGCTTCTACGTCTATCCTTGTCAATGCTTGTTTTAAACTAAATTTTACCAGAATATAGTTAAATTTCTTACTAATTTCAGAGGGTTCTGTCTGAAGCTTAAAAGCGGAACAAAAATAAACCAAAATAAAAACCGTGTATATTCAAAAACACTGTGAATATCAACGTTTTGCACTTTTTTTCACTTTCCATTAGCATGTTTTTTCAGTCCCTCATATTAAAATAAACGCAATGGAGCAGATGATGACCGATCCAATCATTAAACAAGCCAGAAAATTACTAGAAATAGAAGGCTTCTATGCAAGAAACCACAGAAGAAGCAGAGAGTTTGTTGAAACAACTTTGGGAAGAGCGCTGGTACTGACAGCGGCACAACGCCTAGAATCTCGGGCCTTACAAGTTACTTATGCAGCTGCGCAAGCTGATTTTACCGCCAATCCAACTCTTGAAACAGCCACTCGATTGGTCGACGCACATCAGAATCAAAGCAATTTTAAAAGGGAATCCGGATTTCAATTCGAATCTTTATCCGCATTTTATGCTTATGAAACACTGGAGTATGCTCATCGATTGTTAGCAACCGAGGATTATTTATTACGAAACCAACGACAATTTCTGCTTCGTTTTACCGCAACAACACTCAGAGAAGATGGATTAACAGGCGAACAGCGCTCGATCCTTCATACATCCCGAGAAGCATATGCCAACGCACGGTTACGATTTCAAAGAAATGAAACGCCTGAGACCGCAGTCAAAATGTCGATTACCTATGAGAGCTACGCGAGCGCCAAAGAAAACCTTGGATTTTCATCCAACTTTCACAGCACCTATGACGAACGCGTTCTGCCAGTGGATCTGGTGGATTCTGCCACAGCCGACCGCCAAATGCCCCTTTTAGAAGAACTGCCTGCATTTGAAGTGGACCCGCAGCACCGTATGGCTCCTGCAGTAGAGCCTGTTGCCGTTGTGGTGGACAATCGGAGATTGTTTGCTAACACGGATATGGCCCGTGATGCAGAAGAATTCAGAAGAATAGCGATGAGAAGCATACGTCGATTCGGAGAATAAAGAAAACCCACAGACTGGAATGTCTGTGGGTAAATGCTTCCTTGATGTGACGACTACAAGTCCTTAGGCCCTTTAACCGTTAGTATTACCACCGGTAAACGGTGTAAAATCACTGCTAGGCGTTTGGCAAGTACTTGGAATGTTTGTTGTACCCGTGGCAGCGCAACCCCATTGAATTGACCCTGTATTTGAAGAGTCAGTTCCAGGGGTAAAGGTTACCGAGGGTGCAGTTCCACCAAAAGCTGTTGTAGTACCCGTTACTGTAATAACACAGCTAGTATCTGCCGCAATAACAGCAGATGCGACGGTGGCTGTCGCCGGGTAGCTAAACGTAACATTCGTACAGTTTGCTGTGTTTGGCCCACCATTAGACATCACATATTCCGCTACCGCAGTTTCAGCGGCGCTAGCTGCTGAGAAAATTTCAGCAAAATGTGACTTTTGAACATAACTTTGGTAGCTTGGCACCGCAACCGCTGCCAAAATACCGATGATAGCGATGACTATCATCAATTCGATTAATGAAAAACCTTTATCTCTTGTCTTCATGATCCTATCTCCTCACGCAATCAATATTACTTTTGTACCTACATCCTTATGGGACGCCTTAATCCCTTACCTAACTAGTTTAGACGATATTTGATAAAAAGCGTTCAATCTTAACACGGGCAAATTTTCTCTTCCCAACCTGAACAACATATGTCTGATTAGCCCCTAATATCAGTGCCTTATCCTCTACTCGTACGCCCTCTATTTTCACTGCCCCTTGCTCTATTTGTCTCAAAGCCTCTGAGGTACTCGCTGTTAAAGCGGCACTCTTCAGGACCTGTGCAATTGCCAAACCTTGCGATTCAGTGGTTAAGACTATCTCTGGCATCTCGTCTGGCACTAAGTGTTTTTGAAACTGCGCGACAAAAGCCGCATGTGCCTCTTCTGCGGCGGCTACATCATGAAAGCGCGCAGTTATTTCTTTGGCTAATTCAATTTTAATGTCTTTGGGATTTCTCCCAGCAATGGCAGATTTTTTTAGTTCGTTAATGTCTGCTATTGTTCGAAAACTTAAGAGATCATAATAGCGCCACATTAAATCATCGGAAATGGACATCAGTTTTCCAAAAATTTCTTTGGCAGGCTCGTTGATCCCAATATAATTTCCTAAGGATTTTGACATTTTTTGCACGCCATCTAATCCTTCTAACAGAGGCAAGGTCATGACCACTTGCGGCTTTTGGCCGCTGCTTTTCTGCAACTCTCGGCCCATCAACAAATTAAATTTTTGATCTGTCCCACCCAATTCAACATCTGCCTGCATCGCAACCGAATCGTATCCTTGCATCAAAGGGTATAAAAATTCATGGATCGCAATGGGCTGATTTGCCTGATAGCGCTGCTTAAAATCATCTCGCTCCAGCATACGTGCCACTGTATATTTTGCCGATAATTCAATCAGTCCTTTACTCCCTAAAGCTTTTAACCAAGTCGAATTAAATAAAATTTCTGTTTTATCAGGATCTAATATTTTGAACACTTGCGCTCGATACGTATTGGCATTCTCTTTGACCTGATCTTCTGTTAAGGGTTTGCGCGTGATATTTCGACCGGTAGGATCGCCGATCATCCCAGTAAAATCACCAATTAAAAAAAGAATAGTGTGGCCAAGTTGTTGAAACTGCCTTAGTTTATTTAGTAAAACTGTGTGCCCCAAATGGAGATCAGGTGCGGTTGGATCAAACCCTGCTTTCACTCTCATCGGCTGACCGCTTTTTAGGAGTTCTATTAATCCTTCTTCTAAAAGAATTTCTACTGTGCCTCGTTTTAATAATTCAAAAGCTTCATCGACAGCGTTCATGGTTATCGCTCCAGTTATATAACTTAAATACTTTCATTTTTAATCTTTTTGTGATAATACTAGGGTTGATAGTCAATACATTAGATGTTTATTAACTTACTATTAACCGCTGACAGGATTTCATCAAAAATCGTGAAGTTTGATTATAAACCCAAAATGCCCCCACGAGAATTGCTACTCGCTAAGCGGGGAGTTCGCTTTGGCATCGGGTTTGTCTTGTTCCTGGTCCTGCTTATTTCTTTTTCATTCAAACAGCCAGTCACACCAGAAGCAGAAACCACTCCTCCTGCATCGACCCTCGCTGCAGTCGATCCTGTTCAAACCATTCAAGCCAAAATTTTAGCAAACCACCAGCCTGCCGCTCCTGCAGAAGCTTCTTGGCAAACAATTAAAGTCCGCAGTGGTGACACCTTGTCTAGAATTTTTAATCGCTTAGGGATCCCAACGGCCGATGTGCATAAGATCCTAACAGCCAATACCCATACACGACGCTTAGCCGCTTTACAGCCTGGACAAACCTTAAAATTAAAAACCACAACCGATCAAAAAATTGAAGCACTCACTTTGACACTTTCCCCTGGCAATGATCTCTTTATTCAACGCACTGCCAATGGCTTCCAAGTAGAACATAAAGTCATCCCCATCGAGAACCAATTAGCTTTTAGCAAAGGTGAAATACATAACTCTTTATTTTCTGCTGGGACTCGCGCAGGACTCGATCGCCGTGTACTAAATCAACTAGTTGATATTTTCAGCCGCAATATTGATTTCGCGCTCGATCTAAAACCCTATGATACTTTTAGAGTGCTATACGAAGCGCGGTATTTAGAGGGAGAGCGTATTGGCAGTGGGCATATTTTAGCCGCCGAAATTGTTAACCGCGGACAAAAGTACACCGCTGTTCGCTACACCGATAAAGCAGGCCGTACCGGTTATTTTTCGCCAGATGGTTATGGCATGCACCAAGCATTTTTGAGAACACCGGTTAACTTTGCGCGGATCAGTTCTCAATTTGGTAGTCGACATCATCCTTTATTACATAGCATGAAACAGCATAAAGGAGTTGATTACAGTGCCCCTCATGGAACACCCGTCCAAGCCACTGGAGATGGTAAAGTGATTTATGTCGGATCCAGAGGCGGTTATGGCAAAGTAATTGAATTACAGCACGGCTCACGTTATAGCACTTTGTATGCACACCTGTCGAAATTCCATAAAGAATTGAAGATCGGCAAAGAAGTCAGACAAGGTCAAATTATCGGGTATGTGGGACGCACAGGTCTTGCAACAGGTGATCACCTGCACTATGAATTCCGAGTAGATGGGATCCATCGAGATCCACTCACTGTTTCACTCCCAAGGCGTAATCCGATTACAGAAGGGAATAGACGGCATTTTGTGGCACACGCCAGAGAAATGATCCGTTTGCTAGATATGCATGAACATAAAATTAATATGGCGCAGTCCAATGAGGCTGCGCCATTAAGCCCGCAGTAAACTTAGCTTTCTTCGAAAGGTTCTTCTTTCAACGAAAACGAAGAGCCACAACCACAGGTTGTTTCTGCATTCGGGTTTTGCACGACAAACTGTGCGCCTTTTAGGTTTTCGACGTAATCAACCACCGCATTCAATAAATATTGCATACTCATGACATCGATAACCATGGTTGCGTTTTCTTGTTTAATCACGACATCATCTTCGTTGATTGTTTCATCGAACGTAAATCCGTACTGAAAACCAGAGCATCCGCCGCCGACAATATACACCCGAAGCTTTAAATTTAAATTTCCTTTTGCTAGGATCAACGTGCTAATTTTATTAGCCGCGGCTCTCGTAAAAGTAATGGTGTCTTGCTGTTTCATCGCCAGATTATCGCTTGTTTTTCAGATAGAGTCAACATACTAAATTAATAAAAGGCACTACACATGTTAATGATTAAGGCGTTTCATTTGATTGCTATGATCACCTGGTTTAGCGGGTTATTCTACTTGCCACGACTTTTCGTATACCACGCCATGAGTGACGATACCATCAGCCAAGAGCGCTTTAAAATCATGGAGCGAAAGCTCTATTACGGTATTATGACACCTGGCGCTGTCTTTACTATTGTGCTGGGTTTATGGTTATTGCAGGGCTATGGCTGGCATTTATATAAAGCATCGCTGTGGTTACATCTAAAATTTGGGCTCGTGGCAGCGCTCGTTTTATTCCACGGTTATTGTGGCTACCTGCGCTGCCAATTTGCCCAAAACAAAAACCGCCACACTCACGTGTTTTATCGATGGTTAAATGAGTTGCCAACAGTTTTATTAATCGCCATTGTGCTACTCACCGTTGTTAAGCCGTTCTAAGCTTTAAGCAGTATGCTCAATTTCGATCATTTCAAAATCGGATTTAGTCGCACCGCATTCTGGACATCGCCAGTTGGGCGGAACATCCGCCCAGCGTGTTCCTGCCACGATCCCATCTTCGGGCCACCCTAAGGTTTCATCATAGATGTAGCCGCAAAGTAAGCACATATATTTTTTCATGAAGCGAGTTCTCTTTCTTTCGCAAAATTCACTTGAATTTGACGGCCTTTAAATTCCGTTCCATGCAAACTCATGGCACGCTCTGCTTCTTCTCTAGAACTAAAGGTGACAAAACCAAAGCCCCGAGCTTTACCGTTATAACGATTCACTGGAATATTCACCGAAGCGACTTTTCCTTGCCCCTCAAAATAGGCCGCTAATTCCGATTCTGTTGCTGTATAGTCAATATTGCCAACGTATAATTTATATTGATTATCAGAAGCGGCGGCGGCAGCTGCCGTTCCTGTCTCTTGTGGTCCATCGATCATTTCCATTTCTGCTAATTCTGCTAAATACCGATTGGCGCGTCTTAATTCATTGATCACGGTATTTAATTGTTGATTCGCTTGTTCTTGTCGTTTGAGTGACTCATCGACTCTCGCAAACGCTTTCTTTTGTCTGCAGACAGTCGTGAAATAAAGCACACAGAAAACAGCCAGCATGGCTAATAGTGTCAATGCAAGATTCAGATCAATTGATTTTAATATTTCCATTCTAAGATTACCTCATTCGTTTATTCAAAAAACTAAATAACCTACCCTCGTTGTGGCCTCACGAAAAAAAGCTTAAGATCGAGGCTTCTTCACCAGATAGGTTATAACTGATGGCCAATTCTACCAATTTATTCGCAAGGGCACAAACCGTCATTCCAGGGGGTGTTAACTCTCCCGTTAGAGCGTTTAAAGGCGTTGGTGGCACGCCTGTGTTCTTTAAAAGCGGTCAAGGGCCCTACCTGTTGGATGTTGATAATCGCCAATACATTGATTTTGTAGGTTCGTGGGGGCCCCTCATTTTAGGACATGCACACCCTAGCGTGGTTAAAGCTATCCAACAAGCTGCCACTAAAGGCTTAAGTTTTGGGGCACCTACTGAGCTTGAAGTCGAGATGGCAGAGACTTTAAGCCGCCTTGTCCCTTCTCTAGAACAAGTGCGAATGGTTAATTCTGGGACAGAAGCCACTCAGAGCGCCATAAGGCTCGCTCGTGGCTATACAGGTCGTCATAAAGTACTGAAGTTTGATGGTGGTTATCATGGCCATTCAGACGGTTTATTAGTGAAAAGCGGCTCAGGCCTCTTAACGCTTGGGATCCCAGGATCCCCTGGCGTGCCTAAAGCCTTCACTGAACTAACCCTCACGGCGCCGTTTAATGACAGCGCTGCAGTCAGTACCCTCTTTGAAGCTTTTGGGAATGATATTGCTGCCGTGATTGTCGAACCCGTAGCATGTAACATGAATTGTGTGCTACCAGCCCCACATTTTTTAGAAAATTTACGAAAAATTTGCGATCAGTACAACAGCCTGTTAATTTTTGATGAAGTGATCACGGGCTTTCGCGTCGCCCTCGGCGGAGCCCAAGCTTATTATCAAGTCAAACCCGATCTCACTTGCCTCGGAAAAATCATTGGCGGTGGATTACCCGTCGGTGCCTTTGGCGGCAAACGAGAGATCATGCAAAAATTAGCCCCGGTGGGACCAGTCTATCAAGCAGGGACTTTATCCGGTAACCCTATCGCATTAACCGCCGGATTAACGACTTTAACATTATTACAACAGCCCTTGTTTTACGAAACGCTCACCGAAAAAACCGCCTCTTTTATGCAAAATTTAACCGCGCTTGCCAGAGAATATCAGATCCCTTTTCACACCAATACGATTGGGGGGTTGTTTGGACTTTTCTTCACGAAAAGTACGGCTATTACTCATTGTGACGATGTGGCAGCTTGTGATATCGCCTTATTCAAAAAGTTTTTTCATGAGATGTTAAAAGAAGGGATTTATTTCGCTCCTTCTGCTTTCGAGGCGGGTTTTATGTCAAGCGCGCATACTGATAGCGTCATCGATCAAACACTCAGCGCCGCCCAAAAAGTGTTTCGCCGTTTAATGAAAATTTAGTGAAAGATGGTATTCTCAGATAATAAAACAGGCACTTTGGTTGTTAAGGCGATTTCATCCATGGCAATGCTTAGGCGGTAAGCTAAAATTTCAACGCCTTTTTTAGCAGCCTCTCTCAATAAAATCCCGTATTGTTCGTCAATAGTATTAGCGGTTTTCAGCGCATAAACCCCATTATGTTGAATACAATATAACAACACAGCACGACAACCATTTTCTCTTAACGCAATCAGCGCTTTTAAAGCCGCGATGCCTTCTCCTTTTTTATTGGGGAAATGACCTTCGTTTTTTTCATCTCCAGACAAAACATTTTCTAAGTGAAGAAAACACTGCTGACCTTCGCTGTTCATTAATAATTCGATACCATCGCCAATCTTTGGAACCAATGGCGTTTGCCAATCATTAAAGCCAATGAGTTCCGGGATCCTCCCGAATTTAATGGCTTCCTGAACTAAGTTTTGGGTATAAGCTGCATGAACACAGACTAACCAGCCCCCATTTACCTCGCTTAATTCCCAAACATCTAAACACCCTTGAGACAAACGCACAGGAGACGAAAACCAAACACGACTGCCCAAGATATCGCACTGCGGCATCAAGCCTAAATTAGGGCAATAGAGCATTCTCTTTTGTCTATTTTTAAGGGAGACCTCGGCTAAAAATCGATAATGTCTTTTGAGCAAGATGGCTTCGGTCAGTGTCTGTTTGAATTTCATTTTTCCACCAAGATAGTTTGTTTACATTCTTAGTTATCGGCCCAGTCGAGCTTTTTTTTAGGTGCAAGGTCCCGTTGATAGAAAAAGGAGGGATGTGCTATAAGTTAGAGTTTAGGGAAAACTGGTTAAAGGGGATATAATGGTTGCTAAACCAAAGAAAGCGAAGTCTACAACAACTTCTGCCAAAAAATCGTTGCCTGAAAAAGCACCTGTTTCTAATCATTCCATGATGCCGTATAAGTTTGAAGCTTATCAGCCAAAAAAAGATGAAATTTATATGAACGACCTCCAAGTGCAACACTTTCGCACGATGCTGGACGAATGGAAAAAAGAATTAATGAAAGAGGTTGATAACACCCTCACTGAAATGAAAGAAGCAAGCGTAACAGTCTTAGCCGATCCAAATGACCGAGCAACTCAAGAAGAAACGTTTAATCTAGAATTAAGAACACGCGATCGAGAGCGAAAACTCATTCGTAAAATTGAAGAAGCTTTGCAACGGATCGACGATAAAGAATACGGTTACTGCGAATCTTGCGGCGTTGAAATTGGTATTCGCCGTTTAGAAGCGCGCCCAACAGCGGTATTGTGTATCGAGTGCAAAACTCTAGACGAAATTCGAGAAAAACGCTCAAGTCAATAAACTTTTACTCTGATGCTTTTGAATGGCTTGGATCAACCCTTCGGTAGAGCTATCTAAAGCGCTTATAGTATTGGGATCGCGTAAATAAGGGAGAATTTTATTCACTAATTTTTTCCCTAATTCTACCCCCCATTGATCAAACGAATTGATCTCCCACAACACTCCTTGCACAAATACTTTGTGTTCATAAAGCGCAATCAAAGCGCCTAAAATAGCGGGCGTTAATTTAGGATATATCAGCGTATTAGAGGGTCTATTGCCTAAGCATTGTTTGGCCTCAGCCAATGGTTCGTTCGCGTTCAACGTGCTTTCTGCCAGACTGCCTTCCATTAAGGCTTTACTTTGACTTAAACAACTAGCCACTAACAACTGCTGCTGCTCGGGGTAATCTGCGTGTCCTTCTGCGGGTAACAGAAAATCCACCGGGATCACTTGTGTTCCTTGATGCAATAACTGCATATAGGCATGTTGTCCATTGCAGCCTACCCCACCCCAAATGACGGGGGCTGTTTGATGATTCACCACCCTGCCATCTTGTTTCACTCGTTTTCCATTACTTTCCATTTCTAATTGTTGTAAATAGTCAGGCAGTTTTTTTAAGCCGTCATCATAAGGGATCACCGCATGCGTTTGGCACTGCCAAAAATTATGATCCCAGATCCCTAATAAACCTAATAAAACTGGCATATTTTCCAAAAACGGCGCCGTGCGAAAATGTTCATCTAAGGCATGTGCCCCGTTTAAAAAAGCTCTAAATTGTCCCATCCCAATGGCAATGGCTAAAGGCAATCCCACCGAAGACCAAATGGAATATCGCCCACCCACAAAATCCCAAAATTCAAAAATATTATCCGGCAAAATCCCAAACCGTTCGGCAGCGGCTATATTCGCTGTCACACCCACTAAATGCGAGAACGCAAGCTTCTCTCCTAAATCTTTTTTTAACCAGGCATAAACGCTGCGCGCATTTTGTAAAGTTTCTGGAGTGGTAAATGTTTTAGAGTTAATAACACACAATGTTTCTGCCGGAGGTAATTCGTTTAAAAGAGACGCTAACGACAGGCCATCGACATTAGAAATAAAATGGATCTTAATATCTGTCGATTTATACGCTCTTAAGGCCTCTAGTGCCATCCGAGGGCCTAATTCTGATCCCCCAATGCCAAGGCTAATCACATGTTGAATACGCTCACCGCTCGCCCCCAGATGTTTACCTGTGCGACAATTTTCAACAAACGTTTCCATTTTGTCTAACACCCGATGCACATCGGCTTTGATATCCCGATCGTTTAGCATAAAGGGTTCTGGGGTTGGATCGCGTAAAACAGTATGTAGCGCTGCACGCCCTTCAGAACGATTAATCGCCTCTCCCGAAAATAGTGCTTCAATGTGAACACTCAAATTCGCTTCTTCGGCTAATTTTTCGAGTTTTTTTAAGGTTTCTGCCGTCACCCGTTGTTTGGAGTAGTCTAGTAACAAATCGCCTAGGCGAATTGAAAATTTAGAAAAGCGCCCCAGATCCGCTTGAAATAAGTCTCGCAGGTGAATGCCAGCCATTTCTTGCTGATGTCCTTCTAAATCGCTCCAAATACTGGATAGCATACAGTTTCCTCCTGAAGATGGGACTTTGTCAATCAGGCCGTATTCTATCCTAGCTGCTTCCCATTTGGAAAATATTCTCTATTGCTTATAAGTCTCCATCTCTGCTTTCGCTGCAGCTGTCATCCTGTCATCTTCCACGCCGAGACTACTGCTTCTTCGATGATGCCCCCATGCTGTCTCCATGCGAGGAGAAGAGCCACCACTTTCCTCTGAGAATGATCCTTCTGCAATACTCAATCTTCTAGAAAATTGCTCTACCGTGTTTTCAAATACTTTTGCTAGGGTTGGGCGATACAACAATTGTACGTTTGGTAAAGCATAACCACCCTCTACCGGTTCAAATAAGGCATCCACATATTCAAACGGTGCCATCCCACCGGCACAAACCCAAACCTGGCTCGTGTTATCTTCATCAGGTTCATTTTGAGCATCAAACACTTCAATCTCTTGATCACTTGGCGCTGGAAAGGAGGCTACGGTGCCCAAAGGAAGCCCTAATGTTTCTGCTCTCTTTATGGCAAATTGAATTAGCGCCTCTCTTAAAATAGGACGCGCTGCATCAGGGTAAATTTCTTCCAAGAAAAGCGCTGGTTTTCCACTTTCTTCAACCGTCGAAAGTTTTAGCATGCAACGTGCAACGGTTTCCCCTTTGGCATTTAGAATAGCCAACATTTTAACATGGCCACTCATCACATATCCCATCAAACATTTATTCAAAGAAGGATCGCCATCCACACTTTGGCAACTTCCTTCAACGTCAGTACCACACATAAAAAGACGCCAAAAATTCGCCGTTTCAACCACCTTCCAACCCGTCAAATCCATCGCTGTACTTGGCCTTTTATTACTTTTTAGCCCCGTGATAAGCCCAGACACATCATGTTTAAATTGACCGCCAGTAACCGAATGGCATTTTGCCATCACATTCAATATTTTATTTAATATTTTTAGATGTTCATTGTGCCTATCAAGCAAGCTCCTCTCTAAATTGATTGGCTTTTCAAGCAAGTCCAGCAACTGCAACTGAATAAGCGCATGGGCTGCCTCAGGAGATAATTGTTGAGCTTGATTATCTTTTTTCTTTGCAGAAGAATATTCGAGTGAAAGCGTTTGGATCTCTTCTTTTATCTTTTCTCTTTGACCTGTTTCTTTTGTCGCCAGATATTTTTCTAATAAGCCGTAATATTTAGGGTCAAGATGACGGTGACGCAAAGCTTTACTAACAAAATTTTCAAAATCTGGTTTATATTCTCTAGCCGTGATTTTGTTTTCTTGGATAAATGCCTCTAAATCCTGATCTGCGTCTTTTTCCCACCGTGTTTTAAGTGTTGGGCTTACTGTAAAAACATCATCCAGCTGAGGATTCAATTGAGGGTTATATCGCATCTTATAAAAATCACTACCCTGAGGTGATAAGACGCTTTGGACAAAAAGCTTAAATGTCTTTCTTGCTTCATCCGCTTTGCTATCTGTTAAAGATTGCATTTTTGAATAGTAGGTTAACAATGCCGTTTCATTGGAACATTGCCCAAAGGTTTCATCATAATAGGAGAGCTGAGTGTCGCTCAGTTCGAACAATTTCTGAAAAATTTTCCTAGCTTGTTCTTCAAAATCTTGCGAACTCAAAGAAACAAGCTTAGATAAATGCCCCATATAAGCTAACCCCTGAACCATCCTAAAATGGCCCATCCTATTTTTAAATTCAGCATCTCTATAATATTGAGGCAGCGTGGTTTCTACTATTGACTTTTTTGCTTTCTTTAGCGCTTTAGCCCTGCCTCCTTCTCTTGCTGCTTCTAAAGTTTTTACATGCTTCGCGACCCCTAAATGCGCTAAAATATTTTCATCTAATCGTTTCAGAGCATCTTCTAAACTAGAAACTCTTTCTCTCCTATCGACTTCTTTTTCCTGATAAAATTCCTCAAAAAAACCACTCAATAATGTTTCAACCCTTTGAAAATGGACGCTATTGGCAGATAATATTTTTTGAATAAGTCTTATTTTCTGAGCAGGAGGTAGTATCGTATCTGTAGAAATAGCCGCTACCCCTCCCATCATTGTTCGATAAAAGCGCCCACTAAATTTAGCACCATGGCACAAAGGAAGCAGTTCTTTAACTTGGCTTAACAAAGCAGGCCTTGAGCTTTCATCGGCTTCTTGCAAAACAATATCTGTCAATAATATAGCCGGCAACAAAGAATCTACTGCTTGACCTTCAACTAACGAAAAGTATATTCTCTCCTGATCTCCACATATCTTTTCAAAAAAGATAGAAGTCAAATTGTAGCGCATTTGGGGATGAGCGAAATCTAAAATTTGCTTCATCACCTTGTTGAAGGTCTCAGAAAAGCTCTGGCCTTGCTTTTGCCGCAGAACTTCAGTTAATGCTGGAAGATTAGCAAGTTTACTGCAACCCCAAGTAAACCATGCGACCATTCTCAAAAAAGGAAATATGGTATCAGAGGTTTGATGAGATTCAATGGAATCTAAACATTTTTCAACAAACGACAAAGGCGGCAAGTTATCTCGACAAGCGTTTCTTAGTGCAGGAAGGCCTGTTTCTCTTATTTTTTCGCCTATATAATCCTCCTCGTCAACCCCCGCAGCCAACTCATCCATAATCTCTTTCAATGCAAATAATATTTTATTTGCCGGCTGTTCGCTGTCATAAAGGAAAAATGCAGATGCTCGAAAAAAATCCATCGGATATTTTTCAGACGCCATTAAAAAAATATCTACCCTATCTGTCTCAGGTGTTTTTGAAAATTTCATTTCTTCAAGACAACTGATAAACGAAGAATCAAACTCTATGCATTTCCTAATGACTTCTGCTCTTTCCCGGGGCTCTAAAGAAAACTCTCCAATACGCTTTGCTATAAACCATACATCTTTTTCTGTTGCGACAGTCAAAATATCCGCTATAACCGAGCACAGCTCCTGACTAGTGGGACTCGTTAACTGCTTCGCCTGGCCATCAGAGAAAATTTTTCCCACTATATAATAACCTCTATATTGCATTTTCATCAGTTCAAGTCTATCTTCCGCAGCAGTAGCAGCGACTATATCATTCATTTCATCTGCAAAATCAAAACACGTTTTTTGGTTTTTAGGGCGAGAAACTCTATTCAAGCTTAATAGAAAATCGAAACCCAATTTGACCAGATTATTGCCCAATAATCTTACGCCGATTAACTTATTATCCTGATTCAACACCGTTAAATGTCGCATAACACTTTCCGCACATAAATCACCCAGTTTTGTTTCTTCTAGCCCCAAATACCTTAAATGAGATTGACCTCCTAAGTTTGCAAAGAAAGTATTATGCTCTGACTCAGAAATAATAGAAAAATCATTACCCTTTAATTCTAACCCTGTAACAGCTTGATTAGTGATAGCTCCCATTAAGGCTAAAATTCGTGCAAGGCCTTTCTTAGCTAGCATTGTTTCATTTAACCTTAAAATAGTTGGCTCTGGCAGTTCCAGTTGGTTAATGAATTGTGCCAGATAAGCTATTTCTTCTTCAGTTTGATCTAGCAACCTCACCCCAATAGTGAGAATATATAAAAATTGCTTATATTTTTTCATTTCAGACATTAGCTGTTCAGTAGCTGGCGTTGCTTGCGTAACGCATGAAAAATCAAAACTGGTTGAAAGCTTGGAGTATGGTTCAGCAGTTAAAACAAATGATTTTATGTATGATAGACTCGCTTTTAATCGCAAATCGGCTTCGATTTTTTTAAGAACAGGATGAGAAGCTAGCCAGAAATCTAATATATCAGATGAATTAGGTGAATACTGATCAAAAAATGGCACGACTATTTCAGTAAATTCTTCAGAAGTTAAACCTGGCGCAAAGAGTGCTTGAGGGATGCTGCTTCTATATTGAAAACTTATCTGGGCTTCTAAAGATGCTTTCTGCCAATCTTTAGACCAACCGGAAATAACAGCTTTAACTGTATCAGTTAAACCATTACTATATAAATTAAATAATTGTAAAGATTCTTTTTGTTCGACTTTTAGAGAAATTTCTTTTAAATCTACCGGATTTAAACCCAAAAGCTCATTATATCTCAAGTCCACATAAGTGACTGGAGTCTCCAATAGGGATAAAACGAGTTCTTTTAAAATAGCTGGGTTTATCCTCTCTAAACGACAATTAGTCATCTCAATATGAGCTATTTTATTTTTAACGCATTCTTGAATAAAGATTGAAAACAAATCATCGCCCATTTCACCTAAATCGACGGAACTAAAAGTAACTCCAGCACGAACATTACATCGATTTATTAGCGAAAAAAAGTCACTGATATCTTTTGCCGATGTCAAACCAGAAGGGCTACATTCACCAGTATACAAATAGCGTTGTCCCTGGGAATAACTTTTTCCTGCCGAAAAAATGAGGACCGTATTATCGGTAATATTTCCCACAAATGCTGAAAAATTTTCTTTTATTTTAGTCTGTACAGGATCCAGCAAACGCATCGTATCTAGTAAAAAAACTGTACAGAGAGTATGTGCACTCAACTCTCCAGTACCATTTTGATTTAAAAAATCTGTTAGAATTGGCAAAGCATCGCGTTCAATATTGACTAAATTTAAATATACTTCAAAAGCCGGAATAACATGTGTTTTTAACTTATCAACCAGTATGTTCATTTGTGCAACAGAAACCGAACAATTTGATAAATTAATACTTATTCTACTGTTGGGGGACAAATCCTCGAACGGTGAAAGAACATCTGCTTCAAAAGTTGAAAACATGCTTTAAGACTCCCAAATAATATTCAAAAGATTATTGGCAAACAAAACAAAAGGTTTGTTATCGTACTTTCTTCCCGGGAGCAATGTCAATACAAATGGGCCTCAACGCTTTGTTTTATGAGTGAGATTACGTGTAGTATCACTACCCAAAATAAATTTTAAACGCGAGGAGCGAGATTAATATTAATTGAAAAAATTTTTATATTTTTTGGCAAGAGGGTGGCATGCGTCGTGGGTTAAGCCCCAAACAATACCACCCTTTTTCTGAAGTTTTAAGACTCGTCTTCTTCTTCGTCTTCTTCTTCGTCTTCTTCCTCTTCGTCATCCCAATCTTCATCGAGATCTTCCGCTAAAATAAGCGGCTGATAAAACTTCAAGCCTGCTCCGTCCGAATGCGCGATTAATTCGCCCGCTAAGCTATAGCCTAACTCTAAGGCCTCAGCAACTTTCTTTTCAAACACTTCAAGACTCGAATGATTGCCTTCAATCACCATATAAGGTTTCATACCCTTCTCCTTTTTCATTTCCCATCAACATTGATTATTAAAATTTACTGTACGCCTTTCTGCTTCTTTCGTCTAGCACGCGACTTAACATGATTCTTTAAGGTCGATCTTAACAGCGTTTGCTCTTCGTCGCTGGCATCGACATATTTTTCCCACCAGGCGCTCAAGGTTTGAACGGATGTTTCTCCTGCTTTTGCACGTAGTAGCAAAAAGTCGTACGCTGCTCTGAAGCGGGGATGCAACATCATTTGTACAACACGCTTTGGCGTTCTTTTCGCTAAACGATTTTGCAAGATCCAAATCTCACGAACGGCTTGTGATAATCGACGAGAAATAGCAACTACTTTTTGCTGATCAAGCAGAACAGCATCACAAGCGTCAAAAAAAGCAGAAAATTCAGATGCGCCCTCTTCCAATTGACTGTGTATTTTTGTTTGCAAGGGATACCACAAAAAAGCTGCCAGTAAAAAGGGTAATCCGACAGGCTTATCTTCTGCCACTCGATCGTCTGTATCTTGTAATACTTGTTGAATAAAATCATTGACAAGAATTTTATTTTCGTCCTTCTTTAAACACTGTTCTGTTTGCGGAAATAAAATTTCGAATAATTGATAGCGTCTCAGCAAAGCAAAGCTTTCTTTAGAAAATCCACTTAAAAACAGTTTACCATACTCATCGACTAATCGTGCAGAAGGGACTTGTTTGACTAAAGCACCGAGCTCAAAAAGTGGTTTTTCGGTTTCTGTCTCGATCTTAAATTTTAATTTCGCTGCAAATCGAATGGCCCGCAGCATTCTAACGGGATCTTCTCGATATCGCTGCTCTGCATTGCCAATCATTCTTAAACAACCTGCGTTTAAATCTTTAAGCCCATCGACAAAATCAACAATACTAAAATCGGCAATATTGTAGTACAAGGCATTAATCGTAAAATCGCGACGGATCACATCTTCTTCTAAAGTTCCATAAATATTGTCGCGTAAGATCATCCCTTCTTTTGAATGTTGAAAATGCGAGGTAACGGGTTGGCTATCTTGCGAACTCGCCCTAAAAGTAGCCACTTCGACAATGTGCCCCCCAAAATGAATATGGGCTAAACGAAAGCGGCGACCAATCAAACGACAGTTTTGAAATAATGTTTGAATTTGTTCAGGATGTGCATCGGTTGCAATATCAAAGTCTTTTGGGTCGCGTTTCAGTAAAACGTCTCTCACTCCTCCGCCGACCAAATACGCTTGAAACCCTGATTCTTTCAAACGATATAATACTTTTAGAGCATATCTGCTGATATCAGCACGAGACACTGTGTGCGCTGCCCGTGGAATAATATAGGCAGTCAGCGGGGAATGCTGCTGTGATTTTTCTTGCTTACATTTAAGCCAGTTTGATAGTTTTGAAAGTATCGACAATTGCGGGACCTCTTCATCTTAAAGTCATTTTATTTAATAGATATAATACCACCCTTCTTGCTCCCTTCGTCTAGTGGTAGGGTCTGCCTTTCTTATTTATTGACAGACTTCTCTAGAATCCCCTCATCCGGCGCTACGCGCCACCTTCTCCCACAACGGGAGAAGGAAGCAAAACCCTAGGATTTTTTTATGAAATTAGAAAGTGTTACCTATGATCCCGGTTCAAACTGTTATTCAATCTACCCGGTTTGTACCGATCGCCTACCTTCTCCCGTTGTGGGAGAAGGTGGCGCGTAGCGCCGGATGAGGGGATTCTACCTTCCAATAATTTAAGATAAAAAACTCAGTGCAGTGGCTATTTAAATCCGCTATAATCCCCGTTATGGCCATACCGCTGTGTGACCACAGAACTCTGTTCGCATAAATAATTAGCTTGATAACTAATTATTATGAGGATTGGGTGTCATTATTAGATAAGTCTCAGGAGACATGTAATTATGCAAAATCAATTGTTCGTAGGTAATTTGGCTTTCTCGACAACCAAAGAAGAGTTAGAAGCTTCGTTTTCAACTTATGGTACTGTCATGGAAGTTAAAATTCCGATTGACCGTGATACCGGGCGAGTCCGTGGCTTTGCCTTTGTAACATTCGAAAATCAACAAGCTGCAGAAAAAGCGCTTGCCCTTGATGGTTCAGAATTAAATGGCCGTCAAATTCGAGTGAATGTTGCTCAGGAAAAGAAACCAGGCGGCACCGGTGGCGGCGCTAGTCGTGGTGGACGTCCAGGTGGCGGCGGTGGCGCTAGTCGTGGTGGACGCCCAGGTGGCGGCGGTGGCCATGGCGGTGGCAACGGCGGAAACAGAGAAGGCGGTTGGTGGTAATTCCCCATTCGCATAACGAATTGCTGGCATGCACAAACATGCCAGCAGTTTTTAACAGAAATGGATAGCATACTCAGTCAATTCAAACGGTTCATCGCTTTACTGCTGCTCATTGCGTTTTCTTTAGTTCCAACCCTTATTTCTCCAGTCTTTGCTTCAGACTATTCATCCGAAGAATCCATTTTCCTCCCTGTCGAAGATGCTTTTGTTTTAAAGGCACGCCTTGTTCAAGAAAATCACGTAGAGCTTTCTATTCAGATAGCCCCCCGATGTTTGCTCTATCGCGATCGATTAAAACTTAAAACATTAGAAGGAAAAACTATTTCGCTGCAGCACGAACATTTGCCACAAGCTAAGATCAAAAAAGACGAATTTCTAAATGAGGCCCATTTTGTCTACGCCAAAACACTTACCTTCAGACTCCCATTGCCACCCTCTAAAGGATTACGCATAGAATACCAAGGTTGCGTCGAAGACGGTTTTTGCTATAACGCTATTTCGAAAGAAATTGTTTTTTCAAGAAAAGGCACAGCTATTATCACCGAACTTTCACCTGATGAATTTAATCAGCCAGCATTATCTGAAAGCGATCACATCACTTCAAGCCTGCAATCAAACAATCTATTCTTCACTTTTGTGATCTTTCTCGGGATGGGTATTTTGCTAGCATTCACCCCTTGCGTATTACCAATGATCCCTATTTTAGCGAATATTTTGATGGGTGAAGAAAAAATGCCGTCAACCCGGCGTGCGTTTTTTTTAGCCAGTCTTTATGTTTTAAGTGTTGCTGTTTGTTATGCCATTGCTGGCGCATTTGCCGGCATAGCCGGTAATCACTTTCAGGTTGCGCTGCAAAAGCCCATTTTCTTAGCAATCTTAAGCTTTTTATTATTACTCTTTGCCTTAAGTCAATTTGATTTTATTCATATTCAACTTCCTCAAATTTTTAAGGACACACTACATCGATTACAACGAAAACAAAAAGCAGGATCTTTCATCGGCGCTATTGGCATGGGTGCTATTTCAGCTTTTATGGTTTCTCCTTGTGTGACACCTGCATTAATTGGCGCCTTAAGCTACATTAGCCAAACCGGTAATGCCCTATTAGGGGGTATCGCCTTATTTGCCTTAGCGCTCGGGATGGGCTTACCCCTGTTACTCGCAGCAACCCTTGGCAGTCATCTCTTACCTAAAACAGGTCGATGGATGAGAAAATTAAAAACACTCACTGGCATTTTACTGATTATTCTTTCCTATTCACTGCTAGATCGCGCGTTTCCCACACAAACAGTCCCAGCTGCTTTTCAAACAATAACAGCCCTGACAATTGATAATGAAGCCGCCTTCAATCAAGCATTAGAAAAGGCACATTTAGCCAAAAAACCATTGATCATCGATGTTTATGCCGACTGGTGTCTTGTTTGTCGTCAAATGGATCAAGATATTTTTAATAACGAACCCTTGTTATCCACGTTAGAAAGTGTGCATCTGGTACGATTAGATATCACACAGCAAACACCCGAGATCCTCAGCCTGCAAAAACGCCTCAAGATCATGGGCCCTCCGACGATTCTCTTTTTTGATGAAAATGGATCTGAACTTAAAAATTTACGACTAGTCGGAAAAATTAATTTTGCTGACTTCTCAAAACAAGTAGACAAAATCGTTCATCTCCGGCAAAATCCCCTTAATTAAAACCGCTTATAGAGTGATCGCCATGGACATTCGCAAAGTTCAAAAACTGATTAAGATGTTAGAAGAATCTGAAGTATCGGAAATTGAAATCCGAGAAGGGGAAGAATCCGTCAGAATTAGTCGACAAACTAAAATAGCCCCTGCACCTAATTATACTCACCTCGTTGCGACGCCAGAAGCGCCCTCTCTAACAGCCGCGACATCTTCCGTAGTGCCGCCTAAAGGCCAAAAAGAACCCTCGCTTTCTGCGAATGAAAAAATGATCACCACGCCCATGGTTGGCACCTTTTACCGCGCCTCCGGTCCTAGCGCTAAGCCTTTTGTAGAGATTGGCCAAACAGTTAAAGTCGGAACCGTTTTATGCCTAGTAGAAGCCATGAAAATGTTAAACCAAATTGAATCCGAATACGCCGGTGTGATTAAACAAGTATTGGTTGAAAATGGTCAACCCGTTGAATTTGGTCAACCCCTTTTTATTGTTAGCGACGAATAACATGTTAGATAAAGTCGTCATAGCCAACCGAGGCGAAATTGCGCTCAGAATTTTAAGAGCGTGTCGCGAGCTCGGGATTAAAACGGTGGCCGTTCATTCTACGGCCGATAGTCAACTCATGCATGTAAAATTGGCCGATGAATCCGTTTGTATTGGGCCACCCGCTTCTGCTTTAAGTTACCTGAACATTCCAGCCATTATTAGTGCTGCAGAAATTACCGATGCCGTTGCTATTCATCCCGGCTATGGTTTTTTATCTGAAAATGCCGATTTTGCCGATCGGGTTGAACAAAGTGGTTTTATTTTTATCGGACCTAAACCTGAAAACATTCGACAAATGGGCGATAAAGTATCGGCCATTCGCATGATGCAGAAAGCAAAAGTACCCTGTGTACCTGGATCTAATGGTGCTTTAACCGACGATTCAAAAGAAAATTTACGACTAGCGCGTGAGATTGGATATCCCATCATCATTAAAGCAGCTGGCGGTGGTGGTGGCCGCGGCATGCGTGTTGTGCACAGCGAAGCGGCTTTATTAAATGCGATTACCCTCACCAAAGCAGAAGCAAAAACGGCTTTTAATAATGATTCTGTTTATATGGAAAAATTTCTAGAACATCCCAGACACATTGAAATACAAGTGTTGTCGGATGGAAAAGGCAATGCGATTTCTTTAGGTGAACGCGATTGCTCAATGCAAAGACGCCATCAAAAAGTCGTTGAAGAAGCCCCAGCCCCTGGTATTACCGAAGGACAACGAAAAAAAATTGGGGAACGATGCGTCAACGCCTGCTTAGAAATGGGTTATCGAGGGGCAGGAACATTCGAATTTCTCTATGAAAATGGGGAATTTTATTTCATCGAAATGAATACCCGCGTTCAAGTAGAACATCCGGTCACCGAGCTCATCACTAATATTGATATTGTTAAAGAACAATTAAAAATTGCAGCCGGTGAACCCTTAAGCATTCGACAATCCGATGTTAAAATACTAGGGCATGCTGTTGAATGCCGCATCAATGCTGAAGATGCCAAAACTTTTATTCCATGCCCTGGGAAAATTCAGCAATTTCACGCGCCTGGTGGTCCTGGAGTTCGATGGGATTCACACATTTATAGCGGTTACAGTGTCCCTCCCTTCTATGATTCGCTCATTGGTAAACTTATTACATACGGACAAACACGCGATATCGCCATTGCCCGAATGAAAAACGCATTAGATGAAATTGTGATCGATGGTATTAAAACCAATATTGCTTTACATCAAGGCATTATGCGAGATGCTAATTTTCAACAAGGTGGAACCAATATTCATTACCTTGAACATAAGCTCGCGAATTAGTTTCTGCGATGGGATCATTAGAACTCACTTTTAATACAAGCGATGAAAACGCCTCTCTCTATTCAGATTATTTAAATCTCCTCGGGGCGACTTCTGTCACCTTGCAAGATAACGAAGCAGAACCACTCTATGAACCGCCGCTAAATACCACGCCAATTTGGAAAAAAACCCGTGTTTCTGCCTTGTTTTCTGCTGATACTGATATGAATATGATCCAAGATTTTTTAAAAAATAATTTAGATCTTGCCACTTTTAACACCTTAGCAATAACACCCCTGGCTGAAAAAAATTGGCTAGAAGCTTGGAAAGAACACTTTAAGCCCATGCGCTTTGGAAAAAATCTCATGGTGTTGCCGCATGATACACCCATCACCGATGCAGGTGTTATTCCGCTCTTTCTTGATCCTGGCATGGCCTTTGGAACCGGCACCCACCCAACGACTAGTTTATGTTTAGATTGGTTGGCGTCTCATCCTCTAAAAGATACTTTAGTGATCGATTATGGATCAGGTTCTGGCATCTTAGGGATTGCTGCTTTAAAGCTGGGTGCTTCTTTTGTGTATGCGATTGATCACGACCCTCAAGCGATTGTGAGTACAAAGCAGAATGCCGCCCGTAATGGCTATTTAAATGATCGCATCACTGCCCTACTACCTCATGAACTCGTGCTCCATAAAAAAGCGGATGTGATCTTGGCTAATATTTTATTAAATCCTTTAATAACCCTCGCTGAAACATTCGCAAAACAACTCGATCCGCAAGGCACTTTAATTATTTCTGGGATCTTAGCAGATCAGCAAATCACCTTAGCCAAACATTATGAGTGTTTCTTTTCCGTGCAATCTAGTGCAATAGAAGATGGTTGGGCTCGGATGACATTTATTCCTTTATTTTAAAGAAATAATCCGTCCTAGTATGTAATTCCTCCTTTCCCTGTCAATCTAGGGAACTTTAAAGAAAATATCTAAACTAAATGACAAGCAATCAGAAAATTAAGTGCTTGTTCACTGATAGTTAGTAAATTCCTTAGAGGAGAGTATGATGGCAAAAGATTTCAACCGCGCCCAGGAAGAACTGGTAAATATGGCAGACAGACGTATCTTAGCGCGTGGAGGAATTCAAACGACTAGTAGAGCAGGGAAAACCAGTGATGGAAGTGTAGGAGATATCAACAAGAGATTAGATGAACTTCGAGCGATCCGAGCGAATCTTTCTCATGACACTGATGCGCAAAAGATATTAAAAACCTGCAATATAATGGATTCCCAAGGACATATAGCAGACGAAGACTGGAATAAAATTGTAGAACTTGCAGGAAACGTAACAGTGCAGCAAGAACGAGAAAATGATACATACACAGCTAATATGCAACAGCCGAGAACTGGCAATATGTCCCCTAAAACTATACCGAATGGCAATAATAGACAAGGATCTTCTAATCGTTCTGGCGCCGTTGACCTGAACGCCAAACAGAATGAACAAAATTCTAAAACGCCTGCTCCTATGATATTTCGTCATCCAGGTGAAGATGATCCTAATCAAATTGCTGTGCCCAAAAAAGGGAAAGATGGAAAACCATTGCCTGGAATTGAATATAGATCAATAACAGAAGTCGAGGATAAACATCTAACAAAGTACATTAGTGACTATTCCAAGAGCTCTCTAAAGCCAACAACTTTGCAACAGCAACGATACACGAACGTAATAGCTGATCTTGAAAAGCGTCGTAAACAAGAGGATAAAGATAAACCTTGTGTCATATCGTAAAAAAGAAAATGGAAACGATTGCGCATCTGTTTCATGGGTATACTGAATGTTATCATAATGGCAAAAACCAGTATTTTTCCCACCGGAAAGTCGGTATGATGGTCTCATTCCTGAGTAATACTTGATGAATGAACCGTGCAAATTGGAACTTATAAGTTAGAAAATAATCTAATACTTGCCCCCATGGCTGGTGTTACCGACAGGCCTTTTCGCCAACTCTGTAAACAGTTAGGCGCCGGCATGGCGGTTTCAGAAATGGTTTCTTGTAATTCGCTCTTGCGAAAAAGTGCTAAAACCTTAAGACGTGCTAACCATGAAGGCGAAAGCCTACCGCGTTCTGTTCAAATTGCAGGCGCCGATCCTTTTATGATGGGAGAAGCTGCGCGCTTTAATGAAGCAAATGGTGCCCAAATTATCGACATTAATATGGGTTGTCCTGCCAAAAAAGTGTGTAACACTTTGGCCGGATCGGCCCTGCTAAAAGACGAACCCTTAGTGACTCGTATTTTAGAAGAAACTGTTAAATCCGTTTCTATTCCCGTTACTTTAAAGATCAGAACCGGTTGGGATCCTGATCATAAAAATGGGGTGGCGATTGCAAAAATTGCCGAACAAAGTGGCATCCAAGCTTTAGCCGTACATGGCAGAACACGCTCGTGTTTTTTTCGAGGAGAAGCTGAATACGAAACGATTGCCGCGATTAAAGCCGCTGTTCGAATCCCTGTCATTGCCAATGGCGATATCGAAACACCCGAACGCGCTAAAGAAGTCTTACAAATTACAAAAGCAGATGGATTGATGATTGGGCGCGCTGCACAAGGACGCCCTTGGATCTTCCGAGAAATAACGCATTATCTAGCGACTGGAGAATATTTACCCGAACCTTCTCCATCCGAAATCAAAGCTATTTTACTCGGCCATCTTGAAAATCTTTATGAATTTTATGGTGAAGGCATGGGAGCAATGATAGCGCGAAAACATGTTTCCTGGTACAGCAGAGGACAAACAGGTAGCGCGCGTTTTCGGGATCATTTTAATCGTTTGGAAAAGATCGATGAACAAAAAGACGCCATCGAAGAATTTTTTACGTAATCAAATCTTGTCGGCCTTACAAACATATTTTGCCGAACTTGATCATGCTTTACCTGCCGATCTTTATCAGCTTGTGTTAACAGAAGTAGAAGTTCCTTTATTAGAATTAGTGATGAAAAAAACCAACGGGAACCAAAGCGTTGCTGCCAAATGGCTAGGCATCAGTCGAGGCACACTCAGAAAACTACTGGCGAAACACAATCTCGCCTAATCCCGACGACAACCCCTTTTAAAGCGCTTTATTATCTGATATATCTTTAAGAAGAGAAGCTGTAATTGAGGATAGTTAGATGCAAGTCAGCCAAAAAATTAAGAAAGTTTTAAAACTTTTTCCTTGGATATTTGTTTTCGTTATTTCGCCCGTTTCTTACTCAGGCAGTCCGACACCAGAAGCGCCGCCACAAAGCATACCTATTTCTTCTCTTACCTTAAGCGCGCCTGTTTCTTACGCAGATGCGGTAGCCTTGGCTGCCCCTGCGGTGGTGAGCATTAAAACAACCAAAGAAATTGCAGTCGATCTAAACCCGCTCTATCAAGATCCTGTGTTTCGATACTTCTTTGGTTTTGATGATAATAACAATGCACAAGGCCCTACACAAAAAAATGCGCCTAACGCCAATGCACCGAAAGAGATCTCTCAAGGGCTTGGATCGGGCGTTATTATGAATGAAAAAGGCTATATCCTAACCAATAATCATGTGATCCGGGACACCGATAGTATGATTATTACCCTAGCCGATGGTCGCACTGTCGATGCAAAAGTTGTCGGGACCGATCCCGATACCGATCTTGCTGTTATTAAAATTAATTTAGATAAATTACCCGTCATTCCCATGGGTTCTTCTAAAAATCTGCGCGCAGGCGATGTCGTGCTCGCCATTGGAGATCCGTTTGGATTAGATAAAACCGTTACCCAAGGGATTGTCAGTGCTATTTCTCGTACAGCTAGAACAGAAATTGGTTTATTAGAAAATCTTATTCAAATAGATGCTGCGATTAACCCCGGTAATTCAGGCGGTGCATTGATCGATAGCTTTGGTCGCCTTGTTGGCATTAATACGGCTATTTACACGCGCAATGGCAGTAACCAAGGCATCAGTTTTGCTATTCCAATTGATCAAGCCACCGAAATCATGAATCAGCTCATTGCAGGCAAACCCATTGTCAGAGGGTATTTGGGTGTTGTCATGCAACCGCTCACCAAAGAAATACGGGAACAAATTCATTATGAGACAGGCGAAGGCGTTTACATCCGTGCAGTTATAGGCAGTAG
>Ga0302315_10001304_pt1 | contig 25592 bp, 31 predicted proteins | sample III_Palsa_N3_1_FD_200532 | JGI IMG/M metagenome (GOLD analysis project Ga0302315, IMG submission 200532) | Peat permafrost microbial communities from Stordalen Mire near Abisko, Sweden - III_Palsa_N3_1 | ecosystem: Environmental > Terrestrial > Soil > Palsa > Peat permafrost | place: Sweden...
CCGATGTTCGCCACCAGAATCGGCAAGGAATTCAGTTACGCTCAGATCGAACTGGCCATGGCTTACGAATCGCTTCAGGGAGGCAAGGCTTTATTGGTGGCGTAGGCGCGCTTGGTCAATCAAATTTGGTCAATCAAATTTGGTCAATCAAATTTGGTCAATCAAATTTGGTCAATCAAATTTGGTCAATCAAATTCGCCAATAAAAAAGGGTTAGCCGAAGCTAACCCTTTGCAAACTTTGGTAGGCCGTGCGGGATTCGAACCTGCGACCAACGGATTAAAAGTCCGTGGTTCTTTTGATTCATTGATGTTCATGGAGTTTGTTTGTTATTGATTATAAAAGAAAATATTAAAAATATGTATATGGTCTAGGTTATGATGGTGTATCATTTTTCATCTATTACGTAACCCCGGCGTAACCCCAGATGATGATCGAACACCATATCAATTTCACCAAGGCCGCCTTGCAAAGCCTCCCCTTGCCTGCTTCAGGACGTGTTACATATCACGATATGAAAACTCCTGGTTTGCAGTTGCGAGCCACGGCTACGGGTGTGAAAACATTTTCAGTATTCCGGCGTGTCAAGGGCGGTAGCCCGGTGCGAATAACGATTGGTCGTTTTCCAGACGTAAGTATCGAGCAGGCTCGACAACAAGCGTTGTTACATGCCTCTGAACTGGCTAATGGCAATGACGTTGCTGCGAGTCAACGAAAAGCCCGAGAGGTAATGAAATTTAGTGAGCTTTTTGCGGAGTACATGAAGCGCCATAGCAAGTTGAAAAAACGTACCTGGGAAGAGGACGAGAGCAAGTACGAGCAATACCTGTCGGGGTCGCTTGGGCGGAAACGCTTGTCTGAAATTACCCGTAAGCACATCGCCGATATTCACTCGAAAATTACCGCCGATGGGCATCCAGTCACGGCGAATCGTGTGCACGCCCTAGTATCCAGCATTTTCGGATGGGCGATCTCGGTCGACCTGTGGGAGGCGAACCCTGCCATCGGCGTAAGAAAAAACCAGGAGCAATCACGGGATCGTTTCATAAGGGGTGCTGAGCTGCCACTTTTCTTCATGGCATTGAAGGCTGAACCGAATGATTGCATTCGAGATTTTTTTATGATGCTGCTGCTGACTGGCGCACGTCGCTCAAACGTTCTTGAAATGGAATGGAAAGACATTGATCTTGCCGATGGCCAATGGTGCATCCCACGGACGAAGAATGGCGACAACCAAATGGTGATGCTTGTGTCAGAGGCTGTGGAAATTCTGAAACGGAGAAAAACGGATGAAGACAGCGCCTATGTTTTTCCTGGCAGTGGCATAACTGGGCATCTCGTAGAGCCAAAGAAGGGATGGCATCGCATACTCGCTCGCATGGCTGGGCAGCAGGTGTTACGCACTTTGGCTGAGCGCCTGGTTTGGACCCCTGAAGCGTTTGACGAGGCTGCAACTGAATTTCTCACTTTAGCCGATCCAGACGAAGCGCTGAAGATACTGTGTGAACGAATGGCCCAAGCAAAGTTTCCAATTCCATCCCCACTTTTGCCCGACATTCGCATTCACGACCTCCGCCGAACTTTAGCCAGTTGGCAGGTAAAGACTGGGGCGACCCTGCCAGTGATTGGCAAGAGCCTGAATCATCGTTCGCCGGCGACGACGGCCGTTTATGCTCGAATGGACAACGATCCGGTCCGGGCATCGGTCACAAAAGCGACTAACGAAATGTTGAGAGTAGGGGAGGCACATACCCAGATCAAATATGGTCTCGGCGATGTGTCAAAAGAGGACGTTAATGCCTAGCCCGCTATAAGGTTACATTGCATGAGCGGCGCTACGACTGCAGACCGGATGAGTTTATGAACGTCACTGGCTTTTATTGCAGGTTTGTTGTACGGCATAAATAAAATCTCCAACTGGTCGCCGAAAGCGCTTATATACGTCCAGAACTAATCGTTCTGCAGGCCCACGTTCGTCATCAGAGAACGCGCCGCCGCCCTCGATTGGGCGAAGTATGGTCATTGAGGGGGTTCCGGAATCTCTGTAGCCCACGAGAACGACAGCGAAATCCTGGATTTTATTGCAGCTCCAACCAGCATTGCGTAATGCCACAACCTCTTCCAATTGAGGCCATTCATCCGAATCTGCGATGATTGTACCCGTAGGGATCCATTGCTGAGCGTTACTAGTCATCGGTTGAGATAAGCCCGTCATCAGTATCAGGAAGGAGAGCATGCGGAGCACTTCTGACGAAGCTGCACCACACTCGCGTCGAGTGAGTTCTTGAATTTTGATCGTGGATTTCAATTCAACAAATTTCTCGTTCATCGAGTCCCTCTTAATTCCTGGAGTGCAATTCCTGAAAGCTTCGCAACAATCTGCGCTTTATCGATGTTTGGGATGCGGCCCGCCTGGATCCAGTTATGAACGGCGGCGTTGCTAACCGCGCAGGTGTGGGCGGTTTTTGTTGGCCCGCCTATTCTGTCGCAGGCTATTTTTACTTGATTTGATGTGTGGTACATGAGCTTTGTTGTCCTTTTTGTTGATAAGCTCAAGTCAATTAATTGATAACTGCTTGTCTATTTATATTTTAGTTAAACCATGATGCCGATTTAGAAAAAATAAAATATTTCAACAAAAAATACCCGGAAAAAATTTTTTGTTTTGGAGAGTATTGCAAATATTATGTGCTGAACAGCAACAGACTATACATGTATCGGCACCTGCTGTTCAGTCACTCAACTCAGCAGTAACACTCAAGATTCCTCCGGCGACTGCGGCAATCGCCAATATAGCTAGGGAAATTAGCAATCCTTTTTGCGTCTGTGCATTGGCTCTCCGAATGCGTGCTGATTTCTCCGGATCAATATCCGGTAGACGAGCTTCGTCAGAGTTATCCCGCTGCCGCCTACTGTCTTCTTCTTCTTCGTTGCGCTTGTGCTCCTCTTCGAGCATCGCCTGAAATTCTTCCTTTTTTGCATTGAGCTCTTCTTCATCTCGTCGCTCGAGATCTTCCACATATCGGCGAATTTCCTCTTGATCGTCGTAGTGTGAAAATTCAGTTTCGTCAAAATCTCGCATGTTAAGTCGCTCCGATAATTATTTCGACAGGGATGAACTTTTGTACCTCAAGAAACTTCATTAAAAGCGTTGATGTCCCTCCGTTCGGTGGGTTATATATATTGACCGATGACGGTGTTTCGTTGGAAAATCATTGCCCTCTTGCTGCATGCAACTGACCTGTTAGCGAATTTTCGGCCGCGCCTTCGACTCCACCCATACGTAGTAACTGAGATGGGTTCAGTACGCCCGAACGTTCACCGCTGACGAAAGTCTGCACCGAGCCTCGAATAACTGCCGGATCCAATTGCCTCAATTCTGATGGCCCATTCTGTTGGATATCAGCTGTAATTGCATCAACCTTTTCATTATCGTCATCAATTTGCTGAGATGTATACGGCTTGGAAACGTATTTTGATGCTTGTGGGGAATCAGAGAAATAATTGTGTTCAACGTCTCTTCGGTTAACTAGAAAAACGATGATTATTATACCAATAAATAATCCCGCTATCTTTAATGGTTTACTAGACATTTTTAAATTCATCCGTGTCCGTCAAAATTAAATCGCATATCAGACTAAGAGGCGCAACTGGCCGATATTCGATTGGTATCAAATTTTTATTAAATAAATGAATTTATATTTCGATATAAATTTTATTTATGAAAAATTTAACTATTTTTATAAACTATATATTTTTAAGCTGAATGATTGAAGTTTATTTTTTGAAGAAGATAATATATATTGCATCACATCATACATGCAGAAAACGCTTTTTTTTGTGCGTCAATAGGATTTAAATCCGGATCATTATAAATTTCCTGGACTAAGTTTGTTAAATTCTCGACATCAAACTGCTTTGCTGCAGCGATCAGATCACCCACCGGTACTCCTCGATCTCTCGCGCCTACGATTGCATTGGCAATTTCACCAGTTTTTTCGCATTTCTGTTGATGGGATAAGTTGTTTAAATCCTCTTTAAACTGTTGCGCAGGCGGACCAGCGAGCGGGCCATTAAAATCATGCACCTTTTCGCATAAAGTGTCGGGGCCGTAATTTGTGTCTGCCGAATTGTATATTTGATGAAGATTTAAATGCCCGTCATCCATGAATTTATATTGATAGCGCCATTCTGTCGTCTCGCTCTCAATGCTTTTACCGCCATTTAAGTCAGGAGTTTCACCTTCCGTAAATGCCAGGATCAATATTCCCTGATCGTTAGAGAATTTTCCTCGATTTGCGATCGAACCTCCGATTCCTTTCGTTTCCCATTCCACTGAGTTGTCCTGTCCAAAGGTGAAACGTTGGCTGCCGTCTGAACATTGAAATTTCCCTACCAACTCGTCGACGTGCCGATCCTTGCATCCTTGCAACATGGCGGCACTCAGTGTCGCTGCTAGACAAGCGATGGACAAAAAAACGAAGCGTTTAACCCACATAATGTTGGCTCCTTGGCCATTTTTAGTTTTCGATCAGGAACAATAAACCATTTGGTATTCATTAACAACTGATCGGTTATCAAAATTTGTAACCAATATTCCACACTGCGGAGATGCCTCCCATAGATGAAAAACAAGCCTTTACTGCTCGCCTAAAACAGGTACTCAAACGCAGCTCGAAGAAGGTCGAGACAGCGTCGGAATTGGCTACGCAGTTCAATCTTCGTCACCGAGCGGATCCCATTACGCCACAAGCCGCCCAGAAGTGGTTGACTGGTACCGCTCGCCCGACCGTCGATAAAATCAAAACGCTTGCAGAATGGCTGGATGTATCGGAACAATGGCTCCGGCACGGCGTGACCGACACTCGGCGGAGCAGCAGGCCGAAAACAGGCAAGTCAAGCGACGATGTGATCCGTCCCACGGTCGAGGAAATTGAATTGATTCGTCGGTTGCGCGGGCTATCGGAATATCGACGTCAACTCGTCGAGGGCATGGTGGAGCAGCTTTCGCTGGACAGCGAGGTCTGGAAAGACTGATGCCCCTCATCCCAAGTGTGGCCTAGATCGCTGGATGGTCGGCGTAGCCTGCTGTGTAGCAGTGTACTTCGTATCTATATATAAAAAATTTCCGAATCCCGAAAAGCTAAGCCAGGCAAGCATTTGCGAGAATCTGGAACCCACGAATTTTATAAATTTTGCGGGTTTATTCTTGGCTTTCCTTGATCTCGGCGCCTTGCGTGATCGCCTGTACGCTCAATACCAGCATGATCCCTTGGTACAAGAATAATATAGGATGCATTCCGCCTCCGAAATCTGCCTGGGAGCTACCGTGAGAAATACTGTTTTGAGTTTTCTGCTTACCATCCTGATTGAAGCCATCACGGCGGTGATCGTTTTCTTGAAAGATAAATTGACGGTCCATCTGCGCCGTACTAGCCAAGATGACGGCTGGACCAACCACGCCGAATTCGTTTAAGCCTGCCTGCATTTCCCGCTAGCCGCTCTGGCTACATCGCTTTACTTCCTCGTCATCCGTTTCCTATGCCTGGCTCATACCCCGGCGGCATCCGTTCGTCTATTCAAGGAGCACAAAATGCATCTCGTACAAACTATGGCCTATGCCGGTGACGTGCCTTGGCACGGCCTGGGTAATCAGCTTGCCCCGAACCAACCGTTGGAAGTATGGGCAAAGCAGTCCGGCATGGACTGGAAAATTGAAGAGTCCGAAGTCCGCTTCATTGCCGGAAACACCGGCCTTGGCTCCATCCATGCTTTCCCTGACCAGAAGGTTTTGTATCGCAGCGATACCAAGGCCCCGTTGTCGGTTGTCTCGGGTCGCTACCAAGTCGTTCAACCAGCTGAGATTCTGGAATTCTATCGGGACCTCACTGAAGTCGGCGGCTACCAGCTCGAAACCGCTGGTGTTCTCAAAGGCGGTAAGAAGCTATGGGCATTGGCTCGTACCGGGCAATCTACCTCGCTGAAGGGCGGAGACCAAGTGAATGGCTATTTACTGCTCGCCACGGCATGCGATGGAACCTTGGCCACGACGGCTCAGTTCACGTCCGTGCGGGTGGTGTGCAACAACACGCTCGCAATTGCTTTGGGCGACAACACAGGCGCGGTCAAAGTCCCACACCGCAGCCAGTTCAACGCTCAAGCCGTCAAACAGCAACTTGGCATTGCGATATCGTCTTGGGACACGTTCATGGCCGGCATGAAGGCAATGGCCAACCGCAAGGTCAAACCGGAAACAGCTGAGGCCTATTTTAAGCGGGTTCTGACATATCCGGCAAATACTGCCTCAGGCGATGCCCTTGCCACAGTAAACGACAGGGCTATCAAATCAGTCTTGGAGCTGTTCGCAGGACGTGGCAGAGGCGCGGGCCTTGCTTCGGCCGCAGGAACCGCCTGGGGCCTTTTAAACAGCGTCACGGAGTTTGTCGACCATCACCGCCGAGCTCGAAGCGATGATAACCGCATCGATGCAGCTTGGTTTGGACCTGGTGCAACCATCAAGCAGAAAGCCTGGGACGAAGCTTTGAAACTGATCGCATAACAATCCGCAATCTAACGTTGTGAAGCAGCCCGGTCGAACTTCGGTTTAGCCGGGCTGTTTGCACTCTAGGAGCCATTCATGAGCATTGCAATCAAAGCAGACAAAGTTATCAAAACTCAGCCTGCGCTTCGCTTGGTCAACACGTTGAATATTGACCATGACGAATGGTTGGCTGTCAGAAAAACGGGTATCGGCGGTTCGGATGCAGCGGCAGCAGTAGGTTTGAGTCCGTACAAATCTATGCTGGAGCTGTGGCTTGAAAAGACTGGTCGTGATGCCGAACTCGAAAAGCCAGATCCAAATGACACCACCCATCCTGTTTTCTGGGGAACGTTGTTAGAACCTATCGTTGCGGCGGCCTACACCCAGCAAACCGGTAATAAGGTTCGCAAGGTCAACGCCGTGCTCCGGCATCCGACAGTGCCGTTCATGTTGGCGAATCTTGACCGTGAGGTGGTTGGCGTACCTGGTGTGCAAATCCTCGAATGCAAAACGGCTGGCGAGTTTGGTTCACGTCTTTGGAAAGATGGAGTGCCTGAATATGTGCAGTTGCAGGTCCAGCATCAGCTTGCAGTGACAGGTAAGCAAGCTGGAGATGTTGCCGTTCTACTGTGCGGTCAGCAATTGGCCGTTCATCGCATCGAGCGTGACGACGAACTGATCGCTCGGCTGATCGAACTCGAAGCCCGGTTCTGGCGCTACGTTGAAAGCGACACGCCACCGCCAGCGGACGGTTCGGACTCGGCTGATCGAGCCTTACGCTGTTTGTATCCCAGGGATGCCGGAAGCAGCATCGATTTTACTGAGGATCGCAACCTGTCTGCCGTCTTTGCTGATCTGGTCTCAGTTAGGGCCGACATAGAGACCCGAGAACAGCTTGAAGCCAAGCTCAAGCAAAGCCTTCAACAGGCAATGGGCGAGGCCTCCAAGGCCTTGTTCGAAACCGGCTCCGTCACCTACAAACGTAGTAAGGACGGTTCCGGCGTTGACCTGAAACGTCTGCTTGCAGAACACCCCGAGCTGGAACCTCAGTACGCAACCACAAAAGTAGGCTCACGCCGATTCGTCATTTCCATTTAATCAAAGGAGGTCATATGCTAAAAGGACTTGCAATTACACCACCTGTTATCGGGCGAATTTCGATAGGTCGGATCGTTGAAAAGGACGGAAAACGCTTACCGCAGAGGGACGACCAGTTCTCCATCACGACGCAGATCCAAAACCGTGACGGCTGGATCTTGCATCCGTTCGACGAGGCTTTACGCAAAGCCAGCAACGGCAAGCTACGCTCAATCCCGGTTCGGCTATTGTTCAACGACCCCGACCTGAACCTGCGAGCCGAGTACAGTGTCTTTGATCGGGCAACCGGAAGGCCAGTATGTGTCGGCAACGGCGACGCTTGCAAACGGGTTGTTGGCGGCGTTGTCGAAGCGTTGCCGTGTCCGTCGCCCGATGGCTGTCAATTCGGCCACGCCAATGGGTGCAAACCTTATGGTCGATTGAACGTTGTGATTGGCCCCGAGGATGAGCTGGGAAGCTTCATTTTCAGGACGACCAGTTACAACAGCATCCGCACGTTGGCGGCGCGGCTTCATTACTTCAGCGCTGTGTCGGGCGGGTTGCTGGCGAGTATGCCGCTGGAGCTGAAACTACGGGGTAAATCCACGACTCAAAGCTATCGGTCAGCGATTTACTACGTGGACTTGCTGGTGCGGCCCGGTACGACGCTGGAGGAAACCATTGTTGAAGCTCGGGAACTCGATGGTCAGCGTAAGGCTTCAGGCTTCGATCAGGCCGCGCTGGACCAGGCCGCACGGGTAGGCTTCAGCAATGGGTCATTCGAGGAATCATTCGAGGACGTGTCCGCAGTCACCGAGGAGTTTTACCCGGAACCCGAAGATGGGATTGAAGGAGAGGCCGAATCGGGCAATGGCACGGCGGGAAACAGCTTGAAGGATAAGCTGACACGCAAGGCCGGATCGTTGAAGGAGGATGCGCCATGATCGTCCTTCATTTGGTTGCGTGGTTAATCGTGGCTCCGGTTGTTGTGGTCGTGATCGGTTTGATATGGCTATGCTTGGGCCATAAGTTGCTGCTCAGTTTGCTGGGATGCTAACGTGTCCCAGTGCTCCCATGAATGTGGGGGCTTTTTAGGTTCTGGGATGTTCGCTGCGCTTATTACCGTCGCCACTCCACAATGGCGAATACATTCATTGAGTCCAGAGGTATGGTCGTGCTAAGCTAAAACGTTTTGCAATTGCTGTTGTCGGATTCTGCGGATTGTCGATTGATAAAAGTGCTGTGATCAAGGAAACTGATGTCGAGTACCGGAGAGGGCATGGCAATCAAAAAGCGAATCCGAACAATCGGTTCGGTCTCCAAGGAGTTGCTAAAAAAATCGCGTGAAGCTGCCCTGGCTGCGGTGCAAATCTTTAACAATCCAGCGATCACGTTCAAGGCCGAAATCTATGTCGTCTTGATGGTCATCTCCTGGACTTATCTCTTGCATGCCCATTACCGCAAGCATGGTGTCGAATATCGCTATCACCGGATGGCTGGCAAACGGAGAAGATTCGACCACACCAAAAATGGAGCTGAAAAATACTGGGAACTGGAGCGCTGCATCGACGAAGACGCATCTCCTGTTGATGGTAGTGCAGCAAACAATCTGCTTTTCATGATTGGATTGCGACACGAGATTGAGCACCAGATGACAAATTGCCTTGACGATTTGTTGAGTGCGCGTTTCCAAGCCTGCTGTCTAAATTATAACGATCACATCAAAAAGCTCTTCGGGGATGAGTATGGCATCGACAAACATCTGGCGTTCAGCCTGCAATTCTCGTCGATAACTCGTGAGCAGGTCGATCTTCTTGATCAGACCGTGGGCTTGCCCGGCCATATTTTGGCATTCATCAAAGGCTTCGATTCAAAGTTGACTCCTGAAGAATTCGATGATCCTAAGTTTGCTTACCGTGTGCTGTTTGTCCCGAAGACTGCGAATCATATAGGACAGGCGGATCAAGTTATCAAGTTCATCAAAGCGGACTCTGAGCTGGCAAAAGGCGTAAACGCGCAATATGCCGTGATCAAGGAAACTGAGCGGCCCAAATATCTACCGAGTCAAGTTGTAGCTTTCATGAAGACGGCTGGTTACCAAAAATTCAACATGCATCATCATACGCAGCTTTGGAAACAGGCTGACGCTAGAAATCCAGCAAAAGGGCTGGGCACTAAGGTTGTGACGACATGGTATTGGTACGAACCGTGGGTCGAGCAAGTGAGGGCGCACTGTGTCAGCAATGCATCCAAGTATCGATGATTTCGTACTTACGAGCGGTATGAGCGGCAACCCAGGCGTCAAGCATGGCAATAATCTGATGTGGCCCGCTGTGTTTTCTAGCGGGGTTGGCGCTTTGTGATCATCAGCTTTCTATGCTATATATTAGAAAATGATCAGGTCTGGATAGCCTTTATTTATAAGGCTTTTCGAACTTAAGACGCCCACGAATTTTTAAAACTGGTGGGTGAGATTGATGAAATTCATGCTCAACTACAGGCAATGCAAGACTTACAGCCCAGCGGCCGGAATGGCGTTTCATTCTTCGCTCTTGAGACATCATTCTTTCAGCATGTCGAGCTTGGCACTGAGCTCACGAGCTGTTTCCAACAACCCGCCGTATCCAGGCCGAGCATGTTCGGGTAGGTCTGGGTCACCAATCAACGCACCGATTGTCTCGGCCAAGCTATAAAGAAGCCCCTTGGCCGCACTCACCGCTATGTTTCCGGAGTGAATTGACTCCCCTACATGGGTAATTGCTGCCCCAAGCTGTTCCAGCTGAGGTTGTTTGTCAGTATTTGGCTCGTCCGATAAATTGTTGGTCATATACAGCCGTGCCTCCTAAAATTTGGGTGAGTATTCAGGGTTATCATGCATCCGTTATGTATGGCGGTCAACGGGACGTCTTCACCACCACCTAACCAAGATGCACAGCCTTGATAAAGGTCAATTTACCCTGCTCGTAAAGGTTTTTTCAGGCTCATCACCATACTGTCTGTGGACCCTGTAAAATTTATCTCATTTTCCGGCTCGGAAACGCCAATATTTGGCCTCCGTTTCGTGCGTCGTCCCGCATACAACCGTAACGCTAGGCAATAAATCAATGGCAATCAAGAAATCGGAACTGTACAGCTCGCTGTGGAAAGGCTGTGACGAATTACGAGGCGGTATGGACGCCTCCCAGTACAAAGACTATGTACTGGTTCTGTTGTTCGTGAAGTATGTTTCCGATAAATATGCTGGCAAGCGTGATGCCCTGATTGAAGTCCCTGTCGGTGGCAGTTTCGCCGATATGGTGGCGCTCAAAGGTGACAAGGAGATCGGGGACAAACTCAACAAGATCATTGGCCGACTCGCCGAAGCGAATGAACTCAAAGGCGTAATCGATGTTGCAGACTTCAACGACGCCGAGAAGTTGGGCAAAGGTAAGGAGATGGTCGACCGTCTCTCGAACCTGGTCTCGATCTTTGATTCGCAGGGGCTCGACTTCAAGGGGAATCGGGCTGAAGGCGACGACATTCTGGGCGATGCCTACGAATATCTGATGCGTCACTTCGCCACCGAGTCAGGTAAAAGCAAGGGGCAATTCTACACGCCGGCAGAAGTCTCTCGGATCATGGCGAAAGTGATCGGCATTGGTAGCGCCAAAAGCGCTGATCAGACTATCTACGACCCGACTTGCGGATCCGGATCCTTGCTCATCAAAGCACATGACGAGGCAAAAGGCAGCACTCGCCTTGATTTGGCGATGTACGGTCAGGAAATGGATAATGCCACATCTGCGTTGGCTAAGATGAACATGATTCTGCATGATTGCCCAACTGCTGAAATTTGGAAGGACAATTCGCTTTCAAGCCCGCACTTCAAGCAGTTGAGCAACGGTAAGCTGAAGACATTCGACTTTGTGGTTGCGAATCCACCTTTCTCCACGAAAGCGTGGAGCAACGGCTTCGATCCAGCTAACGACGAGCATGCCCGGTTCGAGTACGGTACACCGCCTGATAAGAACGGCGACTATGCTTTTTTATTGCATATCCTGACGTCGTTAAAAAGCATCGGAAAAGGGGCCGTGATTCTTCCCCATGGCGTTTTGTTCCGAGGCGGCGCTGAAGGTTTAATTCGGAAACGTATCATTCAGCAGGGATACGTCAAGGGCATTATCGGGCTACCAGCGAACTTGTTTTACGGCACTGGTATCCCCGCCTGCATCATTGTCTTGGACAAGGAAAACGCCGCTGCTCGGAAAGGCATCTTCATGATCGATGCCAGCAAAGGGTACATCAAGGACGGTAACAAGAACCGCCTACGTGCTCAGGATATTCACAAGATCGTTGACGCATTCAACAAGTTCGATGAGATTCCGAAATTTGCGCGGCTTGTGCCAGTCTCTGAGATTTCGAGCAACGATTTCAACCTGAACATACCCCGATACATCGACAGCACGGAGGCCGAGGATCTGCAGGATATCGCTGCGCATCTTTTGGGTGGCATCCCGAACCGAGACATTGACGACTTAGCCCGCTACTGGGAAGTGTTCCCAAGCGTCCGTGCCGAGCTTTTTAAACCTGCTGATCGGTCCGGTTATAGCCAGCCTACGGTAGCGCCAAGCGAGGTCAAGACAACGATCTTCAACCATGCCGAGTTCGCTGCTTTCAATCAGACTGTAAATACCCGGTTCGCCGAGTGGAAGACAGCTAACTTCGAAAGCTTGAATGGCATTGTTATCGGTAGTCACCCGAAGACTCTGATCGAGGGGCTTTCGGAAAACCTCCTGGAAGTCTTCAAATCAGCGCCGCTGCTGGATGCCTACGACGTGTACCAGCATCTGATGAGCTACTGGGCTGACACTATGCAGGATGACGTGTACATGCTGGCTCAGGATGGTTGGACCGCAGTCGCAGATGGAAAGCCGAACACCGATCTTATTCCGCCGCCGTTAATCGTCGCTCGATACTTTGCTGTGGAAGCGAAGGCGATTGAAACCTTCGAGTCCGACCGTGATGCTATTTCTCGCCAGATGGAAGAATTGGACGAAGAGCATGGAGCCGAAGAGGGCTTGCTCTCTGAAGCAAAAAGCGAAAAAGGTAAGATCACTAAGATGACCGTCAAGGCACGCCTGGCGGAGATCAAGAAAGACACCGCTGCCGCAAAGGAGCGGAAGCTTCTGAATAGCTACCTCGAATTGCTCGAAAAAGAAGCCACTGCTAACAAGCAAGTGAAGGATACTCAAAAGGCGCTGGATGCCAAAGTATCGGCTCAGTATGAAAAGCTAACCGAGGAAGAGGTCAAAGTCCTCGTGGTGGATGATAAGTGGCTAGCGACCTTGGCGGTCGATGTTCAGACCGAGCTAGATCGAGTTTCGCAGTCACTCACCGGGCGTATAAAAGAGCTTGCTGAGCGCTACGAAACACCGCTGCCAAAGCTCGGCGAAGATGTCGAGGCGCTTGCTGCACGAGTGGACGAGCACCTGAAGAAGATGGGGTTTGCATGGAGATGATATCTACTCTCAAAATGACCGACCCAAAGTTATTCGCAGAGGAATGGAGAGAGTTGAAGTTAGGTAACTTGATCAATCTTCAGCGTGGTTTCGACTTGCCGAAACGCTACCGTCGGCCCGGCAGTGTCCCAATCGTGACTTCGTCTGGACTTGGTGATACCCACAACATTGCAACAGTCGTGGGCCCCGGAGTGGTGACCGGGCGATACGGAACAATAGGCGAAGTTTATTTCATTGAGAATGATTTTTGGCCGCTCAACACGACACTTTTTGTTAAAGATTTCAAAGGAAATTATCCTCTCTTCATCGCCTATTTATTGAAGACTATCGACTTCAAGTCGCACAGCGGGAAAAGCGGAGTACCTGGAGTCAATCGGAATGATCTACACGAAATTTTCGTGAAACGCCCAAGCCTCGGCGAACAAGACAAGATTGCCACCGCCCTCTCCGACGTGGACGCCTTGCTTAACAGTCTGGACCAACTCATCGCCAAAAAGCGTGACATCAAACAGGCTGCAATGCAGCAGCTTCTCACGGGTAAGCAACGTCTGCCGGGATTTAGTGGGGAGTGGGAGGTGAAGCGATTGGGTGATGTGGCGCACGTCAAGACGGGTAGCCGAAACAACGAGGACAAACTTGAGGACGGTCAGTATCCTTTCTTTGTGCGCTCGGAAGTTGTGGAGCGCATCAATAGCTACTCCCACGACTGCGAGGCGATCCTTATACCTGGCGAGGGGCGGATTGGAAGCATCTTTCACTACATTCACGGACGGTTCGACGTGCACCAGCGTGTCTACGCCATTACGCAGTTCAAGCCTGAGATTTCTGGTCGGTTCACCCACTTCTATCTTTTGAAGAATTTCGGAGCCTGGGCGATGAAAAACACTGTGAAGGCTACCGTGGACTCGCTGCGCCTCCCGACGTTTCTGACTTTCGAGATGAAGTTGCCACCGACTTTAGACGAACAAACTGCTATCGCATCCGTCCTCTCTGACATGAACGCTGAACTCGCCCTCCTTGAACAGCGGCGGGATAAGACCCGAGCCCTGAAGCAAGGCATGATGCAAGAACTTCTAACTGGAAGGATTCGTCTCGTATGAGCTCCATCGGCCAAACTGAAAAGAAGACGCAAAATCGTATCGTCCAACTGTTCCAGGATACTCTCGGCTATGGCTACCTAGGCAACTGGGCTTCTCGGGAAGGGAACCGGAACGTTGAAGCCAGTTTGCTCCATGCCTTTTTGGTCAAGCAAGGTTACGATGAAGCGTTGATCAGCCGGGCGATACATCTTTTCGATAAGGCCGTTGGGGACCAGAGCAAAAGCCTCTATGATCGCAACAAGGCTGTGTATGAGATGTTGCGCTACGGCGTGAAGGTAAAGCCAGAGGTGGGCGAGAATACACAGACTGTTTGGCTCGTGAACTGGGGCCAACCGTTCATCAACGACTTCGCCATTGCCGAAGAAGTCACCGTCAATGCCATTGACCCAAAGGCCTATACCAAGCGGCCGGACATTGTGCTGTACATCAACGGCATTGCGCTCGGCATCCTCGAATTGAAACGATCAACCGTTTCGGTCTCTGAAGGCATTCGTCAAAACCTCGACAACCAGAAGAAGATCTTCATCGAACACTTCTTCTCGACCATCCAGTTTGTCATGGCTGGGAACGACACTGAAGGGCTACGTTACGGTTCCATTGAGACGCCTGAGAAATATTACCTGGCTTGGAAGGAAGAAAGCCCCGTTGAGAATTTGCTGGATCGCCATCTGACGCAGATCGGCGAGAAGAAGCGATTCCTTGAGTTGATCCACGACTTCATTGTTTTCGACGCAGGAACAAAGAAACTCTGCCGACAGAACCAATACTTCGGGGTTCGAGCAGCCCAAGATCATGTTAAGCGCCGTGAGGGTGGCATCATCTGGCATACCCAGGGGTCGGGAAAGAGCTTGACCATGGTCTGGCTGACGAAATGGATCCGGGAAAACGTCAAAGATGCTCGTGTGCTCATCATCACCGACCGCACTGAGCTAGACGAGCAGATCGAAAAGGTATTCAAGGGCGTCCACGAGGACATCTATCGGACGAAGAGCGGTGCTGACTTGATCAGCACATTGAACGCAACTTCGCCGTGGCTCGTTTGTTCACTGATCCACAAGTTTGGTGGCAAAGAAAACTCTGAAGACGTAGGCGATATTGCCAGCTACATCGAAGAGATGAAGAAGGCACTTCCAGCCGACTTCAATGCGAAGGGCGACCTGTTCGTATTTGTCGACGAGTGCCATCGAACCCAGTCAGGCGAATTGCACAAGGCAATGAAGATCATCTTGCCGAATGCAGTCTTTGTGGGTTTCACCGGCACGCCACTGCTGAAAGCTGACAAGCAAAAGAGTATCGAAATCTTCGGCCGATATATCCATACCTACAAATTTGACGAAGCAGTCAAGGACGGTGTCGTCTTGGACTTGCGATACGAAGCTCGTGACATCGATCAACATATTTCATCGCAGAAGAAAATTGACCAATGGTTTGAAGCGAAGACAAAAGGACTCACGAACCTCGCCCGGGCGCAGCTCAAACAGAAGTGGGGGACGATGCAGCGGGTTCTGTCCAGCCAGTCCAGACTCGAGAAGATCGCAGCAGACATCCTCCTCGATATGGAAACACGTGACAGGCTGATGAGCGGGCATGGAAATGCCATGTTGGTATCCAGCAGCATCTATCAAGCGTGCAAATTCTACGAGCTGTTCGATAAGACCGATCTGGCGGGTAAGTGTGCAATTGTCACCAGCTACCGACCGTCTGCTTCTGACATGAAGGGCGAGTCTGCGGAGGGGCTGACGGAAAAATTGAGCCAATACGCCATCTATAACAAGATGCTCGTCGGCCAAGATCCCGAAGCGTTTGAAATTGCAGTCAAGAAGAAATTCGTTGACGAGCCAGGGCAGATGAAGCTGCTTATCGTTGTGGATAAGCTCCTCACAGGCTTCGACGCACCTTCGGCTACCTACCTATACATCGATAAGCAAATGCGGGACCACGGCTTGTTTCAGGCTATTTGTCGAGTCAATCGGCTAGGTAGCGACGATAAAGAATACGGTTACATCATTGACTATAAGGATTTGTTCAAAAGCCTGGAAAGCTCGCTTCACGACTACACGGCTGGCGCACTGGACGGCTATGATAAGGACGATGTTGCAGGACTATTGCAGGACCGTCTCGGAAAGGCAAAAGAGAACCTGGAGGAAGCACGTGAGGCCATCAAGGCACTGTGCGAGCCGGTCGCTGCGCCGAAGGATATCAATTCCTACCTCCACTACTTTTGTGCAAAAGACTCTGGAAACGCTCAGCAACTTCTCGAAAACGAGCCGAAGCGTTTGGCTCTGTACAAGTTCGCAGCCGCTTTCATCCGTGCTTATGCGGCACTAGCAAGTGAGATGGAAGCAGCAGGGTATTCTCCTTCGCAAATTGCAGATATCAAAGCGGAGACGATCCATTTTGAGAGCGTGCGCACTGCCGTCAAATTGAACAGCGGCGACTACATCGATCTGAAACTCTATGAGCCAGCGATGCGGCACCTCATTGACACGTATATTCGGGCTGACGACAGCGAGCAGATTTCAGCCTTCGATGATCTGTCTTTGATCCAGCTTATCGTGGAGCGTGGCGCCAGCGCTGTGGGGGCGCTGCCCAAGGAGATCAAAGAGAGCAAGGAAGCGGTCGCTGAGACAATCGAGAACAACGTTCGTAAGTTGATCATAGAGGAACAACCAATCAATCCCAAGTATTACGAGAAGATGTCCGAGTTGCTTGATGCGTTGATCGAAAGGCGCAAAGCTGGCGCCGTGAAGTATCAGGAATATTTGGCTGAGATTGTTGAGCTAGCAAAACAGGTACGGGACCCATCCACTGGCACCTCCTATCCACCCAAGCTTGATACGGCGGCGAAGCGAGCGCTGTATGACAATCTCGGGAAGAACGAGGCATTGGCGCTTGGCCTAGACCTAATTGTTCAGGAAAACCGACAGGACGACTGGCGCAATAATTTCTTTAAGCTTAAAAAATTGAAGAACGCCATTAAAGCTGCGCTTCAAGATGATGAACTGCTGACGGCCAAGATTTTGGAGTTGGTACAAGAACAGCATGACTACTGACACGTTTCATATCAAAGTCAGCGGCTTAACAGTTGACATTGTTCGGAAGGATATAAAGAACCTGCATCTCGGTGTCTATCCACCTAACGGCCGGGTTCGTGTCGCTGCACCCTTGGGCGTGAGTAACGATGCTGTTCGTCTGGCTGTTATCGGCAAACTGGGTTGGATTAAACGCCAGCGAGCGAAGTTCGATGCTCAACCTCGCCAATCACCGCGTGAAATGGTCAGTGGCGAGAGTCACTATTTTCAAGGGCGCCGGTATCGCATCAGGATTGTCGAACACGAAGGGGCAGGCGTTGTATTACTGCGTAACAAGACGACGATGGAAATCCGTGTGCGACCGGAGACTACGTCCGAACAACGTTTGCATATACTACAGCGCTGGTACAGAGCGCAGTTGAAGACCCAAGTGCCGGTATTGCTGGAAAAATGGGAGCCCCTACTGGGTGTCGCCGTTGCACACTGGGGCGTCAAGAAAATGAAAACCAAGTGGGGCAGCTGTAATGTTGAGGCTGGCCGAATTTGGTTGAATCTGGAGCTTGCAAAGAAACCCCCACAATGCCTGGAATATGTCGTCGTCCATGAACTGGTTCATTTTGCTGAGCGGCATCACAATGATCGATTTGTGGCTCTTATGGAGCGACATCTTCCGAATTGGCGAACGTATCGGGATGAGTTGAACCAGGCTCCGTTAGGGCATGAGGAATGGGTTTAATGGGCGTCTGAATAGCATTGATTTTTCGTCAGCGTCCGGGACGTGGAATCTTGACCTTACCGTTTCATCTTCGAACGGTCGCAGCCTGAACGTCGCTGAGAATTACTCATACACCACGAGCTTCTACGGCGAGACCGCTTGCAATCAGACCGCGCAGGCTTTGATGCCAGCCGTCCAGGATCTCATCGGTAAGGTGGTGCATGCACCTGAGTTTCCGGCGTTGCTGAAATAGAGTTTCAAAATTAAGGTCGGCACCGAGGGTACTTGCCTTTATAAGGTCAACGGTCAAATGGCCCACATCAGCGATTTTCTTTCGACGGTCCATGGCCATTTAGGCGGCGTGCGTGCCGCACGGAATGTGTACGCAGATCGTTTTGCACCTGGCTTCCATGTTCTGCTCGAGGGACTGTATCTGAAGGTCCGGAGACTGGTACGTGAGTAGAATGAGCAGACGCGCGGCAGTCGCGTTCATTTTCTGGCGCATATTTTGGTTCCCGTTGACGTTGGAGCGATGATGAAAAATGAAATGGTTGTGTCGTCCTTTGCCCACAGTCGACTCACGCTGGTCGTCGGGTATTTTTTGCTGTCAGTGCTAGTAATCTTAGGCTTCTACGAAGCCAAGCGCATCACTTTCACCGATGTAAAGCAGTCGTTCAATAAGAATTTCGTCTTGGTTTTTGTTCATGTGTTTTCTGCGACAATCTGTGCCTTAATCCGGTTTCGGTTTATCAAGTTGCCGACGCACGGGTTTTCTTGACTCGGAATTGTGGCCCCGATGATGTGGCCCCGATGATGTGGCTTCAGGTGTAATAGCTCGGACTTGATCGTACACACCGTGTCAGATTTAATGGAGGCAAGTAGTAGGTAGTTAATCGCCGGTAGGTATCGCAAAGTGTCCAGTTTCTGGGGTTAAGCGAACCTTGGTTATCGGATGACCAGGGACCGGACTCGACCCGCTTCTGCCACTCGCGTTTCTCCGAAGCGGACGCTCCGGAAGCTACATAGGTCGAGTTGGTGGTCGTGTACTTGGCAATGTTCAACAGCACAGAACGACTGCGGGATACGCATCAATCCCTCGCGACCATCACCTTGTTCTCGTGTTTGATGCCACCAAGCTCAAAGTACGCTATCCCGTCCTGTGTCATTCCGCGAGAACGATAGAAAGAAATCGCCTTCTCATTTTGGGAGTTAACGATTAGCCAGATTGCTCGATCACCGGTTCTGGCCATCGCAATGCCTCTGGCGTGAGTCAGCAATGCCGACCCGATTCCACGACCAGAAAACGAACCTCGGATGTAGAGTGTTTCAATTTCGATGCGAACGCCGGCGTGATACGAATTGAAGCGCATGACAAGATAGCCGGCAAGATTGGCTTCTACCTCGGCAACCAATAGAACGATGCCCGGATCGTTCACTAGAGCCACGATCCTTTCCGGCGCAAATGTCGCCAAGACATATTGCGCGATTACGTCGGACACGCCCCCCGCTGCATAGGTATGCACCCACACATGTGCGCCAAGTATCGCAATGCGCTCTGCATCTTCCCGTCTGGCCGTTCTTATCGAATGGGTAGCTTTCATCTTGTTCTGTTTCTGGAGTTTGTTGGTAGAGGTGGCCAACTGATACCCAAAACGAAGTGGCTTGAATTTTCGACTTCAAAGGAGCTCTGACTGGCCTCAGACAATTGCAGCAGCCGGGAGCGCACGTTCCATCACTATCGCTTGGCCAGCAAAATCCATCGCTGGTTTGCGAAGCAACTCGATGAAGCCTTCGCGTTTCCAGAAATTGAACGCTCGCGGGTTTGTGTCAATAACGGCAATGCGCAATGCGCGACATTGCCAACCCGCACCGATTGCTTCAGCGAGACGCAGAACCTGTGGGCCAAAGCCCTGTCCTTGCGATGCTTCCCGGAACAGCAACAGGCCGATGAAAGCGATGTCGGTCTCTGGATAGCCTCGTACCATCTCGAGACATCCGACCGTCTCGGCATCGTGAGCAATTTCGTAGACGAACTTGTCCGAGTGGCCTTTGCCTGGCGGTAGCGCATCAAGTACCTCAATGGCGGCGTTCGGAGTCGGCAACTTGCCCTCGACAGCTAGGCTATAACCCGGAGCACCTTCCAGTACAGCTTGCAACCGGTCGATGTCTTTCGTCAACTGGCGGTCAATCAGGCGTAGGGTGGGTGTGGACATGATCTTGTAAATTCCGGGGGGCGAGCGGCATCGATTGTCGACCATCCGAGAGCCAAAGTCGATTGACTGCAATTGGCCGGGCGCGGTCGATACCTTACAAAATTCGTTCTACGGCTATTGACGGGAAAACGGACTTTTGTACTTATTGGCAAGATATTACCCACAAAACCCGTATGCCGTCATCTGACACATTGTGTCAGATCAAGTCATGACTTATACACTTCAGGGTCTGTCGCGGTGTGCCTAGCTCAGTATGTAACTTTTATCCATTCGCAGAGCCAAACCACTCCATTTTTTAATTCGATGCAACCCATCTTGACAAGTCGATTAACGGCCGCTACGTACTCATCTTTCGATATTGTAGATAAATTCAGCGTTTTGCGAAGTTCAATGAGCTTGGAGTAACCAATTTCTTCATTGATACGATTTTCAGAATTTTTGTTTTTCCAAAACGTCAGAATGATTGTTGCTTCTACGTCTGATAGTGGCTCTTCGATGCCGCGCCGAATTTTGTTCCATACGTAAAGTCCTAGGAACGGAACTATCCAAGGGGGTAGGGTCAACGCGCCAGCACTCGCAAGGGTAATGTCTGGCACTATGTCTATTAGCTTTGACCAATTAAGCAGCAGATTGCCTGGCTTTCTTGAATGCCCACCGCTGCGCCCAGATGAATGGATGGTCATTAGCTCAAATACCATCTCAGGCTCTTGTGGTGGCGTTAGTTGAGCGAAGACGCTGATTAAATGTGAGGCGTCGATGTTCCCACTATTCGGTATGTCCGACACTGCTGATAGTACAAGAGCCTCAAGTTCGTTGCGCTTCGTCTCAAGTGCCTCGTGATCGTATTCCATGAAAATCCCCGAAAGTTACAGATCTTCGCCCGCGTTATCACTGGCTTGAATTTGTATGGTACAGGAATTTTACCAAACAGCTTCGCCCCGCCTGACGTATTGTGTCAGATCAAGTCATGACTAATTAATACAGCTTAGGTTTTTCCGTCTTGTGATGGTGTAGTAGCCAATCGCTTGACATCAAAAATGAACTCTCTGAATTTATCTAGTGTTGGCATAATCGACCATGGATCATCGCCCGAACGGGAAAATTCTTTGTGCCGCCCGGAGTCCAATACAGTGCGTAGCGCTGACTTGACCTTATTATCACCTAGATAAAATGGTGCTGGCAAAATGTTCTCGTCGCTTCTGCAAATAGCGAGTTGTGTGTAGGGTTCGTCGACCGCGCCGTTCCGAACTATTTTGTGGACGTATAACCAATAAGGCTGGCTTCTACCATAGAATTTTCCTTTAGTAGTTGCCTGCCAGCACAATATCCATTTATGTTCTTCAATGTGGTCCGAGTCTAGGAAAGGAAGTGCGTTTTCAATGGGTTTCTCCGAACCGGAGGGAAGCTCATCTGAGAACGCCTCGTCGAGCGCACAATCGTTATATCGAATCTCGTCACCACCCCACCACGCCACATAGAATGAATCATTCCCATCAGTGTAGTCGGCGATGGTCAATTTATTTTTTGGCTTGTCTGCAACAATCACGCCCTCTGTGCAGGCTTTGTTCCAAAGTCGTTCGAGCGAGTGAATGGCTGATTGTTTTTCGGCTGCAGTGGGGAATTCATCTTGTGCGGCGTCTTTTAAGCTGTGGTATTCGTCTCGTAATTCGGCAATGGCCTCCTTTTCGGTCAATAGAACCGCCACTTCGTGAAGCAAATCTCCTCTCAAACCATTTTTGGTGAGATTGCAACTCCCTATGATTGCCTCTGTCGACCCTAGGTAAATTTTGGCATGAAGACTCTTCAGAAGATGGACATTTTGCCAACCGAGTACTTCACCTATTTCAGCAAGAGCGTAGGGATTGGTACCCAACGTTGGTGAGACAATGACCTCTTCGGGGAGAATGTTACCAAGGTATTCTCGCCAGTCTGCGCCTAGGTAGGCGACCGCGATATGCGTCGGTCTTAATTCTTTGAGAGTCGATCCAATATCTTTGCCCGCAATGATTTTCATGGTTTCTCTGGTGGTTGCTGTGCCGTAGGTGTCAATACTTTATCCTTTCTGTTCGCAGGATCTCCTCGATAACTATAATCGCTGACACGGCGAGCGGTGTCTCGCTCAGTTTTTGATGAGCGTAAGTGGCCTGAGGGATATGTCTTCCCGACTTGCTTGCTCTGCAATCAATCGACAGCCGACGACGAAGCCTTATTTGCATTGCTGTGCCGCTTTAACCCGGTGGAGTACAAGCCCGATGCTGGTGAGCAAACTCGCAAACTTATGCTTGCCGTGGCCGAACGTTTACCAGAGATATATCAGTCGTTTTTCCCAACGGCCAACAATGTCAAAGGATGGCTACGAAAAACTGGTAAAACGTTGCCGCCGGGTCAAACGACCAAAGACGTGCCGATTCTGTCTCTTGAGCATCCGGAAATCAATGTACGAATAAAAAAATGCGCGGCCAAGCTGTTTCTAAGTTTGCATTACATGCACATGGGACGCATTCTACCGAGCGAAGGTGCGGTAATCTTTCGGTGGTTCAGCAATGCAAATATCCAATGGACCAAACGACCTGAGCTCCATGCGTTCTACCAAAGTGTTTTGACCAATAGCTTCGAAGCACCGGTTGAGTCACCCTGACGCGCATTAAATAAACCTGTCACATGAATAGCTCGTAAAAATTTTGTCTCTCTATTATTAATAAGATTGCCGTTTTTGTTGATTGCGGTAGCAATAATCCAACGCTCCAAAAAATCGAGAGCTGGCAGTCCGCCATTTCCAGTATGGCGCTTCCTAAGTTTGCCCGTTGGGGTACGCATAGGTATAAAAAACAACATCGGTCGCCCTTGCTCGACAGCTATAATTTTGTTGTATTTCTCGCGATTTGCTGGGTTTAATGCCTCGCCAAGAATCGATGATTTACAGGCCTGACCGACATACCAGGGCATGCATCCTCTACCCGCTTGCTTGGCAAATACATAGCATCCACAAGCATCAGATAAACCCTGCTCCCATTCCTCCAAATACGGCTTCATATCTTTAATTGATTGATCCGTAATAATTTTTTTTCTGGTGTGTCTGCTTATTTCGAATGGGCCCGCAACGTCAAAATCCATAATGTATTTCCTCATAATAGTTTTTGTAAAATTTTCCCATCCATGCCGCCGACCAACCCCTTCAAGCAATCGTTAACCCTATACTCGTATCGAACTGGTGTATCGTGTGCGGACGCAGTCGCTGTAGCGGGCTTCCTCGATAGTACCGGCATCTAATACAGAACTCATTACTTCAGTAATACCGGAAACTCGGGCACCTAGCGACAAGATCCCGCATCGCAGGCATCAACCTTTGAGCAGTCCTAGTGCATGCCGTCTCGCCATAGAAGCGGGAAGCATACGGATGGTTTCCTGTGACGTTCAAACGGTAACTTTTGGTGGAGATGACGGGCAGGTCCGTAGTTGCTGGCACAGATGAGAAATCGATGTTGCCGAGTTATCAAGAATCTGGGCAAGCTCTTTTAGAGTGGTTACCTTATCCATCAGTTGGCCTCGGCAACTTCGCTTACAAGGTCAACTGGATTTTTCGAAATCTTTGCAATTTGGCCGACCCCACTTGCTCAAACGATTTAAGTCCCGTATATTCCAAATGCTACTCGGATTCGCCGAATAGGAAAATGACAGATTGTCAAGCGCTGCCAAACTGCTCCATGAGCATAGACGCGACGCTGACAGTACGTAGATTATGATTTCCGCCATGCGGACCTCCATATTTACACTGACATGATACTGCATCTCTAACATTAGCGGCCAAAGCTCGGCTTACCCCGAGTGAGACAATGCAAAGAACATTGGTGTATATCCGGGAGTTCGCTTTTTTGGAGTGCCGCCAACCGTCGGACTCCCGGTTTGCTAGACTCTAATGACCTCTGCCGTCGAATGGTATAAACGTCGCAGATATGTGCATTTCGATCTTCCTATAAGCGAAGATTCAGCGGCGATGATCGCAAAGAACCCTGGCATTGTAAGCCATCACGCCTTCTATCCACTTATTCGCTTCGTAATAACCAGCAAAAAAGTAAAGTGGGAAGCCGCATTGAATCGCTTAGTTACCTCTCCGAAAGAAAGGGCGGTTAGCTATGCCTCTCACGTAGACAGCCACATTTACGCATACTATGCATCGATCATCAGTAGTAAATATGAAGATTATTTAAAAAATAAACCGTATGAAAAATCTGTTTTAGCGTTTAGGCAATTGGGAAAGAGCAACATCCATTTCGCACGAGACGCTTTTTCCGCAATAAAATCGATAGGCGACTCAGATGTGATAACCGCCGACATTAGTGATTTTTTTGGCAATCTGGATCATCAGATTTTAAAGAAAACATGGTGCACTGTTCTGGGATCCGAGACGCTACCTCTCGATCATTACAACATATTCAAGTCATTAACAAAATTCTCATGGGTCGATAGACTTAATCTTTACTCAGCTCTTGGCATTTCTCGCAACAATCCAAAAAACTCTGGCCCTAGAATTTGCGAACCGGAGACATTTAGGAAAGTGGTGCGCGGATGTAAATTAATCCAGACCAACCCAGCTCCACGGGGTATTCCGCAAGGTTCGCCCATAAGTGCATTGCTCTCGAACATCTACATGACTGGATTTGATGAAGCCATGTGGTCGGCTACTTCGTCCTCGGGTGGCAGCTACTTTCGCTATTGCGATGACATGCTGGTTGTCGTCCCTAAGGGGCAGGGAAAGAGCCACTTAGAGCTTATCGAGAAGTTCGCTGCTTTATATAAATTACCTCTCCATCCCAAAAAAACGGAGGAACGTGTATTCACCCTCACAGCCGACGGACTCACTGCAGACAGGGCATTGCAGTATTTGGGGTTCATGTTCGATGGAAAACGTATAATTTTACGATCGGCATCCCTCGCAAGATATTCTGACCGGATGCGGCGTGGAGTTCGCCTAGCCCGTTCGACTATGCGCTGCCGTAACGACCTACGAATCGAACGTGGAGAATCGCCAATCCCATTGCGGAAACGAAAACTCTACAAACGTTATTCTTATCTCGGCCGGCGAAATTTCGTATCCTACGCACTCCGTGCGGCTGACATTCTTGGATCGAATTCCATCAAACGGCAGGTAAAGCCGCTATGGAAAAGGCTTCGCAAACAGATGGGCTGATCTCAGTCGGTGGAACAAATGCACCGCCAAGCCTATGATGCGAAAATTCGCCCTGGTAGCAAAACGTATCTGGCGCATCTAGTCTCGCCATCGCATTGCTAGGACGAAACACGCTGTCCAGGCAACCGCTCATGACCACGGTCAACTATTCCCAATATGCAGGCGATTTGGCTGCGAGTCGCAATCACGTCGGCAGTTTCGCCCAGCGCATCCTTGATTGTTTGAACGG
>Ga0302315_10001305_pt1 | contig 25579 bp, 23 predicted proteins | sample III_Palsa_N3_1_FD_200532 | JGI IMG/M metagenome (GOLD analysis project Ga0302315, IMG submission 200532) | Peat permafrost microbial communities from Stordalen Mire near Abisko, Sweden - III_Palsa_N3_1 | ecosystem: Environmental > Terrestrial > Soil > Palsa > Peat permafrost | place: Sweden...
GCGACAAGCCCGAACGCAAACCCGGCGAGCCCGGAAACGAAGCCCGCGATCGCACTTCCGCCAATGACCAGGAGCGCGAGGTTGGCGGTCATCGCGCACCGCTCCGGAAGCGCGTCAGGACTGCATGCCCCAGCGCTGCACCGTATGGCGCTCCAGCACCCGGAAAATCAGGTTCTCGACGGCAAGCCCGATCAAAATCACCGTGAACAGTCCGGCGAACACATTGGCGATATCGAGCAGATTTTTGTTCTCGTAAATAAACCATCCTAGGCCGCCCGACCCGGCGCTCACGCCGAACACGAGCTCCGCCGCGATGAGCGTGCGCCACGCAAACGCCCAGCCAATCTTCAGTCCGGTCAGGATGCTCGGGAATGCCGCGGGCACGAGAATTTGCAGCACATAGCGGCCGCCGCGCAAGCCGTAGTTCCTGCCGACCATCTTGAGCGTGTTGCTGACCGAGAGAAAGCCCGAGTGCGTGTTCAACGCCACTGACCACGTGACCGAATGCACCAGCACGAAGATGAGGCTGCCATTGCCCAGGCCGAACCAGATCAGCGCAAGCGGAAGCAGCGCAATCGCGGGCAGCGGGTTGAGCATGGACGTCATGGTTTCGAGAAAATCGGTGCCGATGCGCGAAGTGATCGCAGCCGCTGTGAGCACGGCAGCGAGCGCGATTCCGCAGGCATAACCGATCAACAACACATGGATTGATGCCCATGCCTTGCCCGGCAACTCGCCGCTCGCAATGCTCCTGAAGAACGCTTCAATGGTCGCGCTGAAGGTGGGGAACAGTAGCGGATTGTTCAGCCAGCGACCGTAGATTTCCCAGACGCCTGCAAGCAGTACGAGAATCACGACCTTGCGAATCCAGGCCTGGTTATAGAGCCGTTCGAACAGCGACAGCGGCTTTTCCACCACGCTGAACTCGCGCGTTTCAGCGGGCTCGCGGACCACTTCGGAGCGTGGCACGACGGCAGCCTGCTTGCGATGACCGGAACCGCCGTGAGTGAGCATGTCAGACATTTTCGGCCCTCGCGATTTCGTCTTCGAACAGCATGTGCTGGATGCGCTTTTCAAGTGCGATGGCGGCTTCGGGCGTAGCAGCGGTTTCGAGTTCTGCTTTGACCTGCCCAGGGTGTGGCGAGAGCAGCAAGATCCTGCTGCCTACCTTGATGGCTTCGGGAATGGAGTGCGTGACGAACAATACGGTGAAGCGGGTTTCATCCCACAGCGACAGGAGTTCGTCCTGCATCTTGCGCCGCGTGAGGGCGTCGAGCGCGGCGAACGGCTCGTCCATCAGCAGGATGTCTGGCTCCATTGCCATGCCGCGCGCAATGGCCACCCGCTGCTTCATACCGCCCGAAAGCGTGTGCGGATAGCTGTCAGCGAACGCAGATAGATTGACCTTGTCGATGTAATGCATGGCGCGGTCTTCTATCTCCTTGCCATAGAGTCGACGAGAAGCCTGCAGCGCAAACATCACATTCTGTCGAACCGTTTTCCACGGCAGCAACTGGTCGAACTCCTGGAACACCATCATCCGGTCCGGCCCGGGCCGCGTCACCGTCTTGCCCTTTAGCGAGATGGTGCCTTCGGTGGGCGCAAGATATCCGCCGACACTTTTTAGTAACGTCGACTTGCCGCACCCGGACGGTCCGAGCAGGATGAACCGGTCGCCGCGGAACACGTCGAAGTCCACGCGGTATGTCGCCATCACGAGCGTCTTCGGTGTCTTGTACTGGAGCGTGACGCCGCGCACCGAGAGCAACGGCGAAGTGTCAGGGTAAGCGGCGGTATCTAGCGCAGCGCGCATGTCAGCTTCCTTGCAGGGATTGAGCGACGGGAAAAAACATGTCTTTCCACGATTGCGGTTTGGACTTGATAAGCCCCGTGCGCGCCATGAAATCGGCGTATTTGATGGTGTTTTGCGGGACCGTGGTAAAGGAAACCTCGGGGGACGAAATCATCTTCTCGACGGCATCGACACTGCTTTTTTCCTTAGATATCCGCAAGTACGCGATTGCCGCCGCATGCTTGTCCCGGTTGATCCACGCTTCCGATTCAGCAAGTGCGTCCATGAACGCTTTCACCAGTTTCGGGTTCTCGTTATAAAAGCGCGCTGTGCACCAGACGAGGTTGAAGCTGGATTTACCGCCGAGCACGTCATAAGAGTTGAGTACGGTATGTACGTTTGGCTTTTGCAGTTCCTGTTCCTGGAACGGCGGCGAGCCGAAATGTGCGGTGACTTCGCTGCTGCCCGACATCAACGCTTGCTGCGCGTCTGGATGCGAAAGCGATACGGTGTACTTGTCGAGCTGTCCCTGGTTGCCTGCACCGAACGCTTTTTCCGCGGCCATCTGCAGCGTGATCGCCTGGATGGATACCTTCGCGGCTGGCAACGCAATCTTGTCCTGGCCCGTGAAGTCCTTGAGCGTCTTCACTTTCGAATTGGTCGTATTTAACAGCAACGGCATGGAGTTGATCGCGGCCAGCGCCTTCACCTCGACCGGCGTGCCCTGCGTGCGCGACCACAGCAACACGAGCGGCGCAACGCCACCCGATGCAATTTGCAGCGAGTTGGAGAGCAACGCGTCGTTCATCACGTTTCCGCCTGCAAACTCCACCCATGACACCTTGAGGTCGGCAATACCCGCCTGCGCCGCGTGTTTCTCGAAAAGCCTCTGATCCTGCATGATCATCAGGGGCAAATAACTCACGCCGTATTGCCGCGCGATCTTAACCTCGCTTACTTCGGCACGGGCGGTCCCCGCTGCGAGCGTGGCGGACAGCGCACACGCGACGCCGATCATTCGAAAGATTTTCTTCACGTTCATCGAGGACGACCCTGTGGGTGGCAAGAGCGCCGACGCGGCGCAAAAAGCGAGGAACCAAGACGCGAGCCTAGGCTTTCCTCAAGAAGGAGGGTCGATCGTGGCGTTGAGCGGGGACGGGCCGGACTTGATGACACGCGGACCCAAACGCGGCCCACGGATGAAAGAACAGGTGCGATGCATCGTGCAGTCTCCTGTTGCCGGTCGTGCGTATTGCGTGCATGGCTTGCGCGCTTCGTCCGCCGGCTATTTGTTCGTTCGCTTGGACTCCGGTCATGCGTTTCTATTGCGCCGGAAACCGTATGACGTATGGCCAAGATGCCCATGTGATTTAGGTCATCTGTATGACTGCGAAGTCTAGGCGATGGATTCCTTGAAAGCAAATTGGGGGAAACACGGCATTGATCCAGACTGCCAAAGGAATGCTGCGGCGAGCGCGAATGAGAGAACTAATGGAAAACACTCATCCAACACATATAGATGACCTAGTTGACATAGCGCAACCTGCCGCCTAATATCGATTTCAACGCAGCGCATCTGGCTCGCTGCCCACGCGGGACGCACACCGCATTCCACACACGAACGGAGACGCTAATGAGCAATCCCACGGCAGACATCAACAGCACGGCAGCAGCGGGCGCAACGCCCGAGCGCACGACTATTCACATCGTGCTGCACGAGGCGAAAGACACGGTCGGCGTGGCCGTTGTTGAGGGCATTAAGGCGGGAACGCAGCTCAACGCATGGATCATGGACGACGACGAAGTCGTGACTTTCCCCGCCAAGCAGGACATTCCTATCGGCCATAAGGTGGCGCTCAAGGATATGGCTGTCGGCGACACGGTCTTCAAATACGGCGTCGACATAGGCAAGGTGGTCGCGCCGATCAGCGCCGGCGAACACGCGCACGTGCACAACATCAAGACGAAGCGCTGGTAAGTGACACGCCAATGCGTGACATGGCCCGATCCAATCCCCCGAATTGAACCGACTGAACCGACCCAAACGAGAGACACACCATGAGCGTGATTGACCTGGATACGATTTTCCGCGGCTACCGTCGCGATAATGGCCGCGTTGGCGTGCGCAACCACGTGATCATCCTGCCGGTCGACGATCTGTCGAACGCCGCAGCGCTGGCGGTCGAGAACAACATCAAGGGCACGATGGCTTTACCCCATCCGTATGGTCGTCTGCAGTTCGGCGCCGACCTTGACCTGCATTTCCGCACATTAATCGGTGCGGGCAGTAACCCGAACGTCGCGGCGGTGGTGGTGATCGGTATTGAGGAAGGCTGGACCAAGCGCGTGGTGGACGGTATTGCCAAGACGGGCAAACCGGTAATGGGGTTTGGCATCGAGTTGCATGGCGATCACGACACCATCATGCGGGCATCGAAAGCGGCGAAGGAAATGGTGCAGTACGCAACGTCCCTGCATCGCGGGGAATGCCCGATCGCTGACCTTTGGATATCCACCAAATGTGGTGAGTCGGACACCACCTCGGGCTGCGGCGCGAACCCGACCGTCGGCAATGCATTCGACAAGCTGTACGGTCTCGGCACCACGCTCGTGTTCGGCGAGACCTCCGAGTTGACAGGCGGTGAGCAGATCGTGGCCGCGCGCTGCGCCAACGATGGCGTGCGCGAGCGCTTCCAGTTCATGTTTGATCGCTATCAGGAGATGATCAACCGCTGGAAAACGGATGACTTGTCGGAATCGCAGCCGACCAAGGGCAACATTGCAGGCGGCTTGACGACGATTGAGGAAAAGGCGCTCGGCAACATCCAGAAAATCGGCAAGAAGTGCATGGTGGATGGTGTGCTCGATAAAGCCGAGGAGCCGACGCATCCTGGTCTCTGGTTCATGGATTCGTCCTCCGCCGCGGCGGAAATGGTGACGCTGTGCGCGGCATCGGGCTTTGTCGTGCATTTCTTCCCGACGGGGCAAGGTAACGTGATCGGCAATCCGATCGTCCCTGTCATCAAGATCTGCGCGAATCCGCGTACAGTGCGCACGATGAGCGAGCATATCGACGTGGATGTGACGGGCATTTTGCAGCGCGAACAGAACCTCGACCAGAGCGGCGACAAGCTACTCGAATGCATGCTTGCAACGGTGAACGGGCGCTTCACCTCGGCAGAAGCGCTCGGGCATCGCGAGTTCGTACTGACCCGGTTGTTCGAAAGCGCCTGACGTTCAAGCGGCAGGGTCAGTGCAATAGCTGGCAAGACAGTGAAAGGCCGGCGCGCGCCGGCACGGAGAAGGCCATAAGAACGGCCTTGGCGCTCCCGTGCCGGCCGACCCATGCCGCCAACGGCGCCGGCTCAAGACTTCGCGGCAGCGAGTGGAGGAGACACCATCTTGCGCGTGCTCAAACATCTATACGTGCAGGTCCTGATCGGACTTGCGGCCGGGATTGTCGTCGGTTATTTCGCGCCTTCGTTCGGCGTGGAAATGAAGCCGCTTGGCGACACGTTTATTCGTCTCATCAAGATGCTGATCACGCTCGTCATCTTCTGCACGGTCTCCGTCGGCATTGCGCGAATGGAGAGCCTCAAGCAGGTGGGACGCGTCGGTTTCAAGACGCTGCTCTACTTCGAGGTGATGACCACCATTGCGCTGGTGATCGGACTGATCGTGGCGAACGTGCTGCATCCCGGTGCAGGCCTGAACATTGACCCGGCCACGCTGGATCCCCACGCGATGTCGCACTACGTGGCCGACGCGCACGCGGCGTCGTCCAGTTTCTTCGACCTGATCGTGCCCAACTCGGTGGTCGGCGCATTCGCCCGGGGCGATCTGTTGCAAGTGTTGTTGTTCTCGGTGCTCTTCGGCATTGCGCTATCGATCATGTCGCAACGCAGCCGGTTGCTCATGCGCGGAATCGAGCAATTCGGCGATGCACTGATGAGCATTGTCGGCATGATCATGCGGCTTGCACCGCTCGGCGCATTCGGCGCGATTGCCTTCACAGTCGGCAAATACGGCATCTCGTCCTTGCAGCAACTCGGGATGCTGATCCTCTGCTTCTATGTCACCAGCATTCTGTTCATCGCGATTGTGCTGGGGGCCGCCGCGCAGTGGGCAGGCGTCGGGCTGTGGCCGCTGCTCAAGTATTTTCGCGAGGAACTCTTGATCGTGCTCGGCACGTCGACCACAGAATCCGTGTTGCCGCGCCTGATGGAAAAGCTCGAACGCATGGGCTGCCCGAAAGCTATCGTGGGACTTGTGTTGCCGACCGGTTATTCATTTAATCTCGACGGTGCAGCGATCTATTTGACGATGACATCGCTGTTCATCGCACAAGCGACCAACACCCACCTTACGCTGATGCAGCAAATCGGCTTGCTGGCCATCCTGATGCTGACGTCCAAAGGCGGTGCAGGTGTGGCCGGTGCGGCGCTGGTCGCGCTGACGGCGACGCTCTCCACGCACAACATCATTCCGGTTGCAGGCATCACGCTGATCCTGGGTGTCGACCGGGTGCTCAACGAAGTTCGCGCGCTCACGAACATGATCGGCAATGTGGTGGCCGCGCTTGTCGTCGCACGCTGGGAGGGTGCGTTCGATCCCCGCGCGGCACGCGAGTTTCTCGCTGCACCGAGCGAGCGTCAGCAAGATCTCGTCGGCCCGAGCCTGGAACAAGAAGTACGCCAGCCCGGCTCCGTTCAACTGATGGAAAAGGCGGCCGAATGAAGAAGATCGTCATCAGCGAGTTTATGGACGAAGCCGCAGTCGATACCCTAAGAGAGCGCTTTCAAGTCCGCTTCGACGCCACCCTCGTCGATCAACCGGAACGCCTTGCTGCTGAACTCGTGGACGCGCATGCATTGATCGTGAGGAACCGCACGCAGGTGTCAGAGGCGTTGCTGCAAACGGCCACGAAACTGAGCGTGGTGGGCCGTCTCGGCGTTGGACTCGACAACATCGACATGCCCGCGTGCGCCGCGCGCAACATCGCTGTCTTCCCCGCGACGGGCGCTAACGCGCAAGCGGTCGCGGAGTATGTGATCGCTACCTCGTTCATGCTGTTGCGCGGCGCGTACCTGCGCAGCGCCGACGTTGCCGCGGGCGAGTGGCCGCGTCAGGTGTTATCGAATGGACGTGAGATCGCCGGCAGCGTGTTGGCGGTGATCGGCTTTGGTGGCATCGGGCAGATCGTGGCGAGGCTGGCGCGTGGCCTTAGCATGACGGTAGTCGGCTATGATCCGCAGCAGCCCGCGGAGGCATCCTGCTGGAACGAAACCGGCGCGCGCTACATGGCGCTTGAAGAAGCGCTGGTCGCTGCTGATGTCATCACGCTGCACGTGCCGCTCACCGAACTCACGCGCAACCTGCTCGACGCCAGGCGCATCGGTTCGCTGAAACACGGCGCCATCGTGATCAATACGGCGCGAGGCGGTACCATCGATGAAAGTGCGCTCGCTGCCGCGCTGCAAGAGAAACGGTTGGCGGGCGCTGCGCTCGACGTTTTCTCCGATGAACCGCTGCGCGCCGGTTCGCCTCTCGCGGCCGCGCCAAACCTGATCCTTACGCCGCATATTGCGGGACTCACGGTGCAATCAAACGAACGCGTGAGTTCGCTCGTCGCGGCACGGGTCGCCGCCGCGCTGGCAGAATAAGATTCACAATTTAAAAGGAATGATCGATGTCCCGACTGCTTCCCGACGCACTCACAGCGCTTGCCGTCGACGCGCTGCTTGCCGCCGGCGCGTTGCCCGCGACTGCGCAATCGACGGCCCGTGCGCTTGTCTATGCTGACTTGCGTGGGCTGTCATCACACGGGGTATCGCGTCTGCCGATGTATTGCGCGCAACTGAGCAACGGCCGCGTCGATCCATTGGCGCAACCGGCGATTGTCTCGGATCGTGGCGCGGCTGTTCTGATAGATGGCGCCGATGGGCTTGCTTATCCCGCCTGCGATCTAGCCATCAGCACGTTGACCGAACGTGCGAAACAGTTCGGTAGCGCGGTGGCGGGCGTCAGGCGCAGTCATCATTTTGGCGTCGGCGCGGCGCATCTGCAGGCGCTTGGCGCGGCAGGCATGGTCGGTCTTGCTTTCAGCAATTCGCCCGCAGCCATGCCCGCGTGGGGCGGTCGCCGTGCGCTCTTTGGCACCAACCCCATTGCCGCTGTCTTCCCGCGCCGTCAGGCCGAGCCCCTGGTGATCGATCTGGCACTTTCGCAGATCGCACGTGGCAAGATTGCCATTGCCGCACGCGACGGCAAGCCGATTCCCGAAGGCTGGGCGACCACCCGGGACGGGCAGCCGACAACCGATGCCCGCGCTGCGTTAAACGGCATGATGCTGCCGTTCGGCGGGGCGAAGGGCGCGATGCTGGCATTAGTCGTCGAGTTGCTGGCGGCGGCGCTGACCGGTGCGAACTTCGGTTACGAAGCCGGTTCGTTCCTGACGGAGGAGGGCGAGCGCTCCCGCATTGGTCACTTATTCTGGGCGATCGATCCGGGCGCACTGGCCGGTGACGATACCTATCTCTCGCGCGTGGAAACGCTGATTGAAATGATGCTCCTGGACGACGATGTCCGGCTTCCCGGTTACCGAAGGGAACGACTTGCGGAAGCATCGGAACAGCAAGGTGTCGATATTCCTGACACGTTGATCGCGCAATTGAAGCCTGGCTTCTCTTGATGAACGCCAGGCGAAGCATCGGTAAAACCTTTATTTCGCGCCGTTCGTACGACGTTGGACCGCAGGCGGCGCAGTCGTCCCGCGCACGATCAGTTCGATCGGCAGGCGTTCATGCGCCGGCGGCTCACCTTCTGCAAGCCAGTTCAGCACAGCGCGAGCGGCCCGTTCGCCTAGTTCGTAGGTGGGCAGAAGGATCGTGGTGAGGCCGGGCATGATCTGCGATGCAATCGGCAGATTGTCGCAACCGACTATCGACAAAGTTTCAGGCACCGCTATACCAAGCGATTGCGCTTCGAACAGGCAGCCAAGCGCGAGCACGTCGTTGCCGCAAAAAATAGCAGTGGGTGAAGGGCGCAGTTTCAGCAAATGCTGCAAGCCCGCACGGCCTCCTTCGAAGCCGAAGGATTGTTCGATCACAGAGGCTTCCGGCAGCGCGCAACCGTGGCGGGCAAGCGTCGCACGAAAGCCCTCCACGCGTTCTCGGGCCCGGTCGTTGTATCGCGTGAAGCCGGATATCGCGCCGAAGCGCGTATGCCCGAGAGACAGCAGATGATCGGCCGCGAGCTCACCGATATGACGGTTATCGAAACCAATGGAGGGTGGCGTGTCATCAGTGTCCGCGCTCTGCGCCGACGGATTCGACCACATGATCACCAGCGCCACCTGGCTCGCACGAATCAGCTCGTAGGTCTGCGGCGCGTGGTCCTGGCCGACCAAAAGAATGGCATCGACGGAGCGTTCGAGCAGCGCGCGCACCACTTCCGTCTCGGCGGCAAGGTTGTACTCGTGCGCGGAGATCAGCAACTGATAACCCGAATTCGATAACGTCGTCTGAAGCCCTTGAACGGCGCGCGCGAAGATCGCGTTGTCGAGCGTCGGTACGATCGCGCCGACCGTGCGCGCCCGTCCTAGCGCAAGCGCCCGCGCGGCGCCGTCCGGCACATAGCCGAGCGCCGCGATGGCTTCGCGGATCCGCGCGCGCGTGTCGGCCTTGACCACGTCAGGGTTCGATAACGCGCGCGATACCGTCGCCGTGGAGACGTCGGCGAGACGCGCGACGTCGCTGATGCGGGCGCGCGTGAGAGAGAGATCGCGCAAGGGATGATCCAGTTTCTGTCCGTCTTTCATGCTGATTCGTGTTCGTTCGCAATGTGTGTTCAGCGCGTCCCGTTAGTCGGATTGTAGTCGTTCGATGCAAGCGGACAACATTCAGTTGCCCGCACCCGTATAACTACCGATGCCAGTTTCCAGCGTCAGTATTATAGTCAAATGCAAGCGGTTGCATTTGGCGTCAAACAAGGCAAGCCGCTGAATATTAAGGAGACGACGTGCACCTTGTCATGCGTTCCGCCCGTTCAGTAGTGTCACCGCGTCTTGGGTGCAGTATTGTGACGCTCGCCACCGTCCTCTTGCTGTGGTACGCGGTGACCGGCCTGACTGGAATGGTGTCTGCGGCGCGGTTGCCGTCGCCGCTGGACGTCTGGCAGGCGCTGGTGCAAGTGACGGTCGAAGGTTACGCGGATGGCCGCCTCGACCAGCACATCGTCCAGAGCGTCAAGCTCGTGCTGTACGGCTTTCTCACGGCAACGGTGTCGGGTGTGCCGCTCGGCCTGTGGATGGGGCAATCACGCCGCGCCCAGGCTTTCCTCAACCCGATCTTCATCATGCTACGTCCGATTCCGCCGCTCGCCTGGATTCCGCTTGCGATCGTGTGGCTTGGGCTGGGTGACGCCGCGAAAGTCATGGTGATCTGGTTCGCCGCGTTTGTGCCGAGCGTCATCAACAGCTTTGCAGGGGTGCGCAATCTCGATCCGTCGTTGATCGAGGCCGCCGAGATGCTCGGCTTGCGGCGAAGCCAGTTTGTACGCGAAGTCATGATTCCCGGCGCATTGCCGATGATCTTCACCGGCTTGCGGCTTTCGCTTCAGGCCTCGTGGACCACACTGGTTGCCGGTGAATTGATCGGGGCGGTGCGTGGGCTCGGTCATTTGCTGACGCAAGGTTCACTCGACATCTTCCCCGCGATGATCGTCGTCGCCATGCTGACGGTCGCGTTATGCGGCTGGCTGATGACGGTGCTGCTGGGGCTGATCGAACGTCGCTCGATGCCATGGAGACCGTCGCGATGAAACTGCCGATGAAACTGCATCACATAGCGCGTTCGGAGATGGATCCGGTGAGCATCGTCAGGCAGACCGACGCGGCCCATGCCGCCCATCGGCGGCGTCTCGCGCGCAAGAGCGCAAGTGAAGCACGGGGCGGCGTCACGCGCCGAAGCACATTGTGGGCGCTCAGCGCAGCCGGACTGATCACATTTTTCGGTATCTGGTGGCTGGCGGCTGCAGCCCAACTGATTCCCGCGATGTTCTTGCCAACCCCGCTTGCCGTGGCCCAACGGTTCGTGGACTTGCTGACGCATCCGTTCGTTGGCTTCACGCTCGAGCAGCATCTGTGGTCGAGCTTGCAGCGCTATCTCATGGGTGTTTTGCTTGCGATGGCCGTAGGGGTGCCGCTCGGGCTGATGATGGGCTGGTTCCGCTGGCTGGACTACATCGTAAGTCCGCTTTTCGAGACTTTGCGGTTTATTGCTCCTATTGCCTGGGTGCCGTTCGCGGCGCTCTGGTTCGGGACCAGCGTGGGTGGTCCTGTCCTGATTATTTTTGCGGGCGCGTTCCCTCCGTGCGTGGTGAATGCTTACCGCGGTGCCAAGCAAGTCGATGAACGCCTGCTCGAAGCGGCGCGGATGCTTGGCCTGTCGAATCGCATGATTGTCTGCGAAGTGCTGCTGCCCGGCGCGCTGCCAGCCGTCGTGGCGGGCTTGCGGGTCGCAGCGGGCCTTGGATGGATGTCGCTGGTCGGAGCGGAACTGATCGTGGCGTCGAGTGGAATTGGCTACATGATGGTGAAAGGGCAGGCTGCCGTCGATACCGCCACCGTGATGAGCGCAATGATTGCGATCGGCATGGTAGGCGCGGTGATCGATCTGTTGCTGGGACGTACAGAGGCATTCGCCATGCGACACCGGCGCCGTGCGCGTCAATGACTTGATGCGGTGCGTGGTGACACCCCTGAAGCAAAAACTATTTCGGAGTACGACATGAGCGTGATCCGCTTCGACGATGTTTCCCGCGTTTTCAGTCATGACCGCAGCGGCGTAGTGGCGCTGGATCACGTGAGTCTCGAGATTGCCGATCGCGAGTTTGTGGCGATCGTGGGTCCTTCGGGGTGCGGCAAGACAACGTGTCTGCGCCTGGTCGCGGGACTGGAGTTTCCATCGTCCGGGACAGTGTCCGTTGACGGCAGGAAAGTCATGTGGCCCGGGCCGGATCGCGCCGTGGTGTTCCAGCAGTTTGCGTTGTTCCCGTGGAAAACGGTGTACGAGAACATTGAACTCGGGCTGCGCGCACGAGGCATGGCTGCGGGAAAGCGGCGCGAAGTGATCGAGCGGTATATGGACCTCATGAATCTGTGCGGACATGAGCAGGCTTATCCGCATCAGCTGTCAGGCGGCATGCAGCAGCGCGTGGCGATTGCGCGCGCCTATGCGCTGGCTCCAGGTGTGTTGCTCATGGACGAACCCTTCGGTGCGCTTGATGCGCAAACCCGGGTCGTGATGCAGGAAGAGCTCGTGCGTGTCACTCGCGCCAATCCAAGAACGGTACTGTTCATCACGCATGCGGTGGAGGAGTCGGTCTATCTCGCCGACCGCGTGGTCGTGATGACAAGCCGGCCTGGACGCGTGAAAGAGATCATCGACGTGCGGCCCGTGCGCGAGGCCAACCGGTGGGATCAGTACAAGCGGATCGAGGACGTCATGGATCTTGAATCGTTCGTGCGCCTGCGAACGCATATCTGGAAATCCCTTCGCGACGAGCGCAGCGGGGCAGAGCGTGAGGTTGAGCGCGTGTCTGCGTGATCGGCGCGGTAGTTGAAAAATAAGGAGACCAGCATGACCCGTTTGCGTGTGATGTCTATCGTGGCAATGTTATGTGCCGGCACCGCGTCATTGGCGGCGGGCGCTGATGCCGCCGACCTGACAAGCATCAAGGTGACGTATCAGCCCGCTCTGTATTGGGCTCTGCCGTTTTATGTTGCGACGGAGAAAGGGTGGTGGACTGCCGCAGGTCTCGCGCCGGAATTTGTCGTGTTCCCGGCTGGCGTGCCGCAGATGGCCGCAGCGGCATCGAAGTCATGGGACGTGGGCGGTACGGGATCGGTGCCGGCAGTGCTGGGATTCAAGCGCTTCGGTGTCGAGGTAATAGGGATTACTAATGATGAATCACAAGGTAACGTGCTGATGGCGAGCAAGGCGCGTTACGACGCCGTCAAGAGCAATCCGGCGTCGCTGAAAGGACAGACGATCGTGCTCACGTCCAACTCGACCGGCGACTACGCAGTACAGGCGTGCCTGAAAAAATATGGACTGACAAAAGCTGACGTCACGCTCAGGAACATGGGACAGGCCGAGATCATATCGGCGGTGTCGTCGGGCAATGCGGACTATGCCGGCGTGTGGGCGCCGTACGACTACACACTCGAAGAAAAAGCCGGGGCACGCGTGTTGTGCAGCGGCAAGGACGGCGGCGCTTCTGTGCCGGGCGCGCTGGTCACGCGAGGCGACTATGCAAAGGAACACCCCGAGGCAGTGGCGGCATTCCTTTCCGTTTACCTGCGGGCGTGGTCATGGATGAAGGCGAATCCTGACCAGGCCTTGGCGCTGATGAAAAAGTTCTATCAGGACGGCGGCGTGACAATCAGTAATGCATCGATGCAACAGGAATTCGCCACCCGCCCGACCTTCGACCTCAAGGAGCAACTTGCTGCCATGGACCGTAGCAAAGGTCCGTCGGAAGCGGACAAATGGTTCACGAGCATCGCGCAATTCATGCGCGCGTCGGGCGCGCTGTCGGCTGTGCCCGACGCGAAAGACTATATAGACGACAGCTTGATGAAGCGCGTGCAAAGCGACCCGAAGCTTGCTGCATTCGCTACCAACACGAAATAGCCGCCTGCTGGAACGGTCTTCCGGCAAAAGACCTGCGGGCCTTTTAGGCACTTGCATGCAAGCGTTTGCATCGAGCGGTTTCACTGGATCAGAGGGCATCGACAGGAGAGAAGCGATGAGCGTCATCTACTTGAAGAAAGCGAGCAAGACACCGGAGACGGAGACCGCGACAGCGCAAAAGGTCGTCGCGGACATGCTGGCGCAGATTGAGACGAACGGGGAGGCCGCGGCGCTCGCTTATGCGAAGCAACTTGATGCGTGGGACGGCCCGATCATCGTTCCTGCGGATGAAATCGAGCGGCGTGCCGCCGAGGTGCCGGCGCACGTACGCGCAGATATCGACTTCGCGGCGCGCCAGGTGTTCGACTTCGCGCTTGCGCAGCGACGCTCCATCGAAGACTTTTCGGTCGAGCTTTATCCGGGCGTCACAGCGGGGCAAAAGGTCGTGCCGGTGAACGTAGTGGGATGCTACGCGCCGGCAGGCCGCTATGCGCATATTGCGTCTGCCTACATGGGCGTGGCGACGGCGAAGGCCGCAGGCGTCAAGACCGTCATCGCGTGTTCCAGCCCGTTCCGGGGCGGCGGTATGCATCCCTACGTGCTGTATGCGTTCAAGGCGGCAGGCGCGGACGTGATATTGACGCTCGGCGGCGTCCAGGCGATTGCCTCCATGGCGTATGGATTGTTCACCGGCAAGCCGGCGGATGTGGTGGTCGGTCCGGGCAACAAGTACGTCGCGGAAGCGAAGCGGGCGTTGTTCGGCAAGGTGGGTATCGACGTGTTCGCGGGACCCTCGGAAGTGGCGGTGATCGCCGATGACACCGCTGATCCTGCCATTGTGGCGAGCGATCTTGTCGGTCAGGCGGAGCACGGGCACGAATCGCCGGCGTGGTTATTCACAACCTCGAAGGCGCTTGCGCTGGAAGTGATGCAGCGCGTGCCCGCGCTGATCGAGAGCTTGCCGCCGACCGCGCGCGATGCCGCTGGCGCCGCATGGCGTGACTACGGTGAAGTAGTGCTCTGCGATAACCGGGAGGAAATTGTCGACGTGTCGGATCGCTATGCGTCTGAGCACCTTGAAGTACATGCCGCGAATCTCGACTGGTGGCTTGAACGTCTGACTTGCTACGGTTCGTTGTTTCTCGGCGAGGAGACGACTGTCGCTTTCGGCGACAAAGCCAGCGGTCCCAATCATGTGCTGCCAACGAAGGGCGCGGCGCGTTATTCAGGCGGCTTGTCGGTGCATAAGTTCGTCAAGACGTTGACATGGCAGCGCATGACGCGCGACGCCGCGAAGCAGATTGGTGAAGTGACGGCGCGCATCTCGAGGCTCGAAGGCATGGAAGCTCATGCCCGTACCGCGGATGACCGGCTTAAGAAATACTTCCCTGACGAACAGTTTGTTCGCGGCGAACCGGTGGTGGTGTGACCGTGGACTCCAGCATCACGAAACTGTTCAGTCTTCGGGGTCGGACCGCCTTGGTGACCGGCGGCAACTCGGGCATTGGGGAGGCGATGGCCCGTGCGCTCGGACTCGCGGGCGCGCGCGTGATCCTGATCGCGCGACGACGCGATGCGCTGGAAACCGCGAGCGCGCGCTTGGTTGCGGACGGGATCGACACGCACGCAATGTCCCGCGATCTCGCCAATGAACAAGCCGCCCGCGAGTGCGGCCTCTCGGCGCAGTGCGAGTACGGCCCGATCGATATCCTAGTGAACGCGGCGGGGATCAACCTGCGGCAGCCGTTTGTCGAGGTGACTCCAGAGGCGTGGCGTCAACAACTCGCGCTGCATCTGGGTGCACCATTCTTCCTGACGCAGACGCTGGCCCCGACGATGAAGGCACGCGGCTTCGGACGGATTCTGAATCTGGCGTCGCTACAGTCGTATCGCGCATTTGGCGACAGTGCGCCCTATGGCGCGGCAAAGGGCGGGATAGTGCAGCTCACACGCGCCATTGCACAGTCGTGGTCGCGCGATGGCATCACGTGCAACGCGATAGGCCCTGGCTTTTTCCCGACCGCGCTCACCGCTCCCGTTTTCGATAATGCCGCGATCGCCGAACAACATGCATCGCAGACCTGCGTGGGCCGCAACGGTCGTCTGGAGGATCTTTACGGCGCAACGGTGTTCCTTGCGAGCGAGGCATCCGCGTACGTTACTGGACAAACCCTGATGGTCGATGGCGGCTACACGGCGCGCTGACCTTGTCGGAGAGAGAGTCATGAAAGCATTGGTCTATACGCAGCCCGAAGAGATGCAGCTCCTCGATCGACCTTACCCGAGCGCAGCCGACGGGGAGGTCGTGCTTAAGATCTATGCCGTCGGTATTTGCGGTTCAGACATGCACGCCTATCACGGACATGACCCGCGCCGGAAGCCAGGGCTCGTGCTTGGACACGAGTTCGCGGGCACCATAGCAGAGACGCGCGCACCGCATCTGCGAGTGGGGATGCGTGTCACGGGCAATCCGCTGATCACGTGTGGGCGATGCGACTATTGCCTGCAGGGCCGCGATAATTTGTGCTCCAACCGGACCATGGTCGGCATGACGCGTCCCGGCGCGTTTGCGCAATATATGTCAATACCCGCGGCCAGTGTGATCGAGATTCCGCAGCGCATGCCCGCGGCGCATGCGGCGATGACCGAACCCGCTGCCACCGCGCTGCATGCGATCAACCTGTCGATGCGTGCGCTGCAAAGGCCGTTGCCCGAGACCAGGACGCTTGTGATTGGCGGCGGTGCGATCGGCTTGCTTTCGACATTGCTGCTAAAAAGCTATGGTTGTCGCGAGGTGGAAATGGCGGAGGTGAATCCACGACGGCGCGAGTCGGCGGAACGTCACGCGGCATGCAAGACATTTGATCCGGGTACGGCCGACGTACCGATGGACAGCTTTGACTTCGTGCTCGATGCAGTAGGGGCCAAGGCGACCCGCACACTTGCGATGCAAGTGATCAAGCCAGGCGGCGTGATCATGCATATCGGCTTGTTGGACTGGGAAAGCCCGATCGACATGCGCAAGTTGACACTCGCGGAGATTTCGCTGTTAGGCACCTATACCTACTCGATGGCGGACATGCGGGCGACCGTCGCGGCGCTGGATGGTGGCGCGTTCGGCAATCTCGGATGGACAGAGATCCGGCCGCTCCAGGATGGGAGCTGGGCGTTCAAGCAGTTGGCTCAGGGCGCTATCGGGTCCAGCAAAGTAATCCTGGTGCCGGAGTGATAGCGCGTCCGCTACAGCCTCGTATGGGCTTGCTATGTAAGGCCTACACGCAGAGTCAGGCCTTGGCTTCTCGATCACCTGGATGACTCGTACGAACTTGCGACTTTCCGCGGCACGCGTCCCGTATCACGGCACGCGGGCAATTAGCTGATGATGCGCCGTCTCGCCTATCGCACCTCGCTCGCTACCGTGTGGCGTCCCATCCGAGTGATATACAACGAGAACAGCATTTTGATGTGTCATCTGCTCCGGTGAAGTCAACTTCACTACTGCGGCGCCATTGGAGTCCGCAACAAAGGAGTTGGCGGTCCCGGCACCATCGACGGGCGTGAAGCCGATTGGTTGCTGATCAAAATGGTTTTCGAAGACACTGTAGTGACCGCCAGGCTTGAGACCATGCAAGGCCATCGTCACCTCCTCGTGGCCGTCGTTGTGTGGCGTCAAGGTCACGGTACCGCCGGCATGCAGCCATTGACCCAAGGTCATGCCCAATGGAGCACCTTTTGCGTTGTAAATCGCAGTGCCAGCAGCGTCGTCTTCGTGAGAATTCCGTACGCCTCTGACGTGTTCTTTTCCTTGCCAGCGGCGCCCTGCGGGCTCGCTCTCGTCGGTCACGAAAACCTGCGGGTCGAGTATGGCGGGCAAGGCCATTTCTTTCGAAAAAAAGGCCGCGTGCGTCACAAATGGTAGTGCTACGACCGGAGCGGTCTGTGCGTACGCAGTGTTTGCTAAAAAGCAAACAGCCGCCATGAAGGTACGGTTCATTTTCATAGTCATGAAATCACAAAGAGGGGGCGATGGCGCATGGCCATTGCCGGATGTGTGCGCGATGCCAATGAAGAAGGCTCAGACAAGCGGCCTTGCTCCGCAAATACTCAGGTAGCTCACAAACATGCTCATTCGTCTCAGATTCTCAGATGCTCGTTGCCTGCGTGCATACGTCCCCTTCCAAAGCGCCTGTCAAAGCCGCTTTACGGCCAGCCCTGCTGCTCACGAATTAATCAGATGGGATGGAATAAAAACACGAGCAATGTGTTTGCATCGCGTATGCCTCCTCGAACCCTTCCGGGACTCTTCGTGAATACTCCTGCTCAAAACCAGTCGCGGTCGCCTTTACGTCATCACACCGTCGCACGCGTTCGGGCGGGCATAGTCGCCGGTTTCGTGGCAATCCTCGTTAATACGGCGATGCTGATCGCCGCCGATCATCTGCATATTGTCACGGCGCGAGGTGGGCTTCTTACCCTGTTGCTCAAGCTGATTGGCTCGCCAGCACCAAGGATCACGACAAAATGGGGTTTTCAGCAGTTCTTCCATATATCCGTGGGCATCGGAATGGCAGTCGCTTACGCTATTTCGTTCGGCGACGTGCCTGCCTCAGCGATGCTGAAGGGCTTGATTGCAGCGGTGTTCGTCTGGGTGGTGAATGCCTGCGTAGTTCTCCCTCTTATTGGTCAAGGCTTCGCGGGATATCGTGTCCTCACGGGGCTGGGCATGCTTACTTTCGCCCTCGCGCATACGATATTTTTCGTTGCCACGGCGTTGTTGTACGAGCGGCGCAGGCGAACAGTATGAACGCGGTTCTTCGGCCAGTTGATAGACGATGAGCGTCTGCTTTCGATCAGCCCGAGTGACCGTTCAGGGGTCGATGAGACACAGTCACGTCGGCCCATAGCGATCACTGCGGAATCGTCAGCGAAGACAAAAGGCAATGCAAGAGGCGAATGCGAGTTGATCTATTTCGCTGGATGTGTTGGACCGGTCGGCTAGCCAGGCACATGGCAGTGACAGCAGTAAGCAATTAATCGGAGGCTCTTTGCAAGCAAACGCAAGAAATTTGACATAAATCAAATGATCGATTTTTAATTAGTATTATTAAGTATATTTTCTGAGAATCTTGATGGAATTTATTGCGTCGAACGTTGCCGTCGCGACCGCCCTCGAATCGACAAGGCATGAAGGTTGGTGCGAATCATCCGATCCGATCGGGTCGCTTGCGCTTGCCGATCTTGTCGGGCTCGATGTATTTCGATCCGTGATAGAAGTCTTTTTTGGGAGACCTCGGTGACCAAAGTATCGCGCATTCCCATTGCTGCGCGAGCTAGTCGCGGCTGGGCGCCTGGGCCATAAAATGGAATGCGGAGTGTATGGCTATGCTGCGTAATCTCTGCGGCAGCGGACATCTTCGTTCAGCTGGCAACGTGCCCGAACGCGCAAGCTGCCTCGGGCGTTTTGAGAGGCGCCGCCTGCACCTGCTGCATGGAAAGTTCGCTCGTAAACGAAGGACGATCAGGCACAGAACCGGGCTGAGGTTCCTAAAGTGACTAAAGTTACCCCGTTTTCCAGGTGTCGCGTCATATCGCTTTCAGGCCCGTTGAATCTGGAAGCTCTTTAAGCCCGAGATTGCCTGAGATCGTTGATGACTGGATAATGAGCCGCTGACCAACGGCAACGATTGAGACTGCATGACTGGTAACCTTATCAACAGTTCGTGGGGCGAAGACTACAAGCGCTGGCTAGCTGAACTCAAACAGAGGGTCGAGCGAGCCCGTCTTCGCGCAGTCACCAGCGTAAACTGCAAACTCGTGACCCTCTACTGGCAGATTGGCCGGGAAATCATGGATCGTCAGCAGCGCGAGGGGTGGGGCGCCGGAGTAGTTGACCAGCTCGCTCGAGACCTGAAAGCAGCGTTTCCAGACACGCGCGGTTTTTCCCTGCGCAACCTAAAATATATGCGCGCGCTGGCGCAGGCGTGGCCCGACGCGGAATTTGTGCAGCAGCCTGCTCAGGTGTGGCGCTATCCAAAAGCTTACTATCTCGAGTATCCGGAGGCTTCACAGCACACATGAAGTCATTACAGATTTTTCAACGGTGGCTGCGCGGACAACAAGAGGACGCCTGAGCGACGCCAACAACATCGCTTTGCAAGCCGTCGACGATGTTCATGGACCCTCGGCTGGCGCAAGCAGGAACGCTTGTCCTTCTTTCGAATTTATATTCAGCGCCCACAGCGGCCTGATAGCAGTCAACTGCCCGCCAAGCCATGCCCGCAGATAAGACGCGGAAAACGCGACACCTTCGTCGCATCGTTCGCGCTCACAGCCTAAGCTTGCCAGCGCCATTCGCACTGAAAAATCGATATAACGTACCGGATTGTCAACACCCGCTCTGAGCGCCTGAATGCCGTGAGCCGACGCACCTTTAAGAAAATGCGCGGCGACTTCGACGTCATCAAAATAGAACTGTCCAGCCGCTCTGCCTTTCTCCAGATCGCGTGACATGAACTTGGCCACGAGCGAATCCTCGGCCCATGCCGCCGTGCGGGTTACAAAACCAGCCCATTTTTTGTCGAGCATGGCGCGCAGGAGGAAAAGGCGAAAGCCCACGGAAAAGCGCTGCCAAGGTTCTTCCAGAATGTCGTACACAGGAAGGATCTCGGTGGTCATCTGATTGCTCAGGTCTTGCCCGATCACGACCAATACTTCATCCAGCGAGTTGAAGTAGTTGTAGAACGTCCCGCGTGACACCTTCGCATTTTCAATGACGTCGTCGATAACCGGCGTTGCGACTTCGCTATTGCCGAACACGCGCATGGTGGCGTCGATCAGACGGGCCCGCATGAGTACGCGCTTCCTTTCTGCCACATCGACGCGATGGTCGCGGACCACGGTCGCGGGTTGTTTATCAGCCTTTGCCATCGGAATCCTCGAGTTATGACGTTTTATCAGAATGACAAAATGTACTAATTCTAGTGTCAAAAAACTAGGGAAAACACCGCCTAAATACGAATTGATGTTTTTTCTGAACAGCTATAAATTGGACACATTCGTCGAAATGACATAAAAGTACATTGTTAAAAAGACTGATGCATAAGTGCGACGTGTCGCGGAAAGTCCCCTACCGTGGGGCGCCAAGACGATTTGCCGCGCTCATCTGAAATCAGGGTTGCTTTGACTTTTCAACGCCGGGCTAGACATTTCGTCGAGCATGAGACGACTGGATCGAATACAAAACCGAGCCAGTTCAAGAATGACGTTTGTGTATATTACTTTTGGAGACAAAATGACCGCTCAGTTGAAAACAGTACCTCGCGAAGCACTGGTTACGGACCGCGAGTTGATTGATCGGGCACGTGCGCTCGGCCCGTTGCTGGCGAAAAATACACTCGCATCGGAACAGGATCGGCGTGCGCATCGGGACAACATCGACGCGATTCGTGATGCAGGGCTCTTCCGCCTGATGGTCCCGAAGCGCTTTGGCGGCCATCAGGCTTCCATCAGGACCCATCTGGAAGTCACCGCCGCACTTGCCGAATCCTGCGCCGGCACCGCATGGGTCGCCGCGCTGACCAATGTCTGTGCGTGGTTCGTAGGCCTCTATCCGCGCCAAGCCCAGGAGGAGGTGTTCGGAGCCAATCCCGATGCTCGCGTGGCAGGCGTCTTCACGCCATCGAACAACAGCCAGCGCGTAGACGGCGGCCTGATCGTGTCGGGAAAATGGTTTTGGTCATCGGGCAGCTTGCACGCGGACTGGGTGACAGTAGGCGTTATGGAGCACGATCGGAACGGTGCTTATGTGGGCCAGTACCTTGCGCTGCTGCCGCGCTCCGAGATCACAATTGAGGACACCTGGTTCACGGTTGGCATGCGGGCTTCGGGCAGCAACTGCGTTGTGGCGAAGGACGTGTTTGTGCCGAACCACCGCTTGCTCGACATCCAGGCGGCGCTCAACGGCGACTATCCCACCGAATTCAAGGATGAGCCTGAGTACCGCGGTCCTTTCATGCCCGTTGCCGCGTTGGTGCTGGTTGGTGCCCAGCTTGGAATTGGCCGAGCCGCGTTGAAGTACGTCATGGAGAAGGCGCCCCAACGCAACATTGCGTACACGACCTTTGAAAAGCAGACCTCTTCCGTGATGTTCCAGGCGCACATTGCCGAAGCCTCACTGAAAATCGACACGGCCCATCTGCACGCCTTCCGGGCAGCGGCGGACATAGACGACGCGGCCCAGCGCGGCGAGAAGCTCGACTACCTGACGCGAGCGAGAGTGCGCGCCGACGCAGGTGTGGTGGTGACCTGCATTACGGATGCCATCAACATCCTGGTGTCGGCCCACGGGGCGGGCACATTTGCAGAAAGCAGTCCTTTGCAACGCATGTGGCGCGATTCGAATACTGCCGCGCGTCATGCCATCGTTCTCCCGTCCGTGGGTATCGAGGTGTATGGCAAGGCGCTCCTTGGGGTTGAGAACACAGTCACTCCGCTGGTGTGAACGCGCGAGCATCATTCAAGGACACTGAAATGGAAATAGATGCCAAATTATTCCGCTCGACAATGGGTCTGTTCGCCACCGGCGTGACCATCATCAGCTACGTTGCCGATGGCGAACCCGCGGGGATGACGGCAAACGCCTTCATGTCGGTGTCGATGGATCCTCCGCTCATATTGGTCTCGGTCAGAAAGCAATCGCGCTTCAACGATACCGTTCGCGTCGGCGTGCGCTACGGCGTGAATTTTCTGGCCGAAAGCCAGCAGGCTGTAAGCGCGCATTTTGGCGGGAAACGCGATGAAACCCTCAGCATTCCGTACGTTTATTGCAAAGAGACGCCGTTGATCCAAGGGAGTCTCGCGCATATCGTCGGCCGGACAACTGCTATTCACGAGGCAGGCGATCACCTGCTGTATATCGCGCAGATCGAGTATTTGCAACTAGGTGAGCAACGCAAGCCACTGGTATTTTTCAGCGGCAAATATAAACAGGTCGAAGCGCACGCTCCTGCAGCCGGCTGGACCGTCAACAGTGACTGCTGGTGAAGACAACGCTCCGGCTGTGTAAGCAAGCGACTTTCAATCGTGGGAAAAATATCATGGATCTGGAAGGAAATCAGTCCCGTGGCAAAGAGCGTCCGAGCAGGATGCCGCACGAGCACGGGCTCATGCTGACGAGTAAAGAGAAGTCGTTTCCGGATGACATGTGGCCGCGCAGGCGCGCGACTGTCATGGGTATGTCAAGCGCGGCCGCATCGTTGATGGGCGGGGTAACCACGAGTGCCGGCGCGAATACCGGCCCGGCCGACAGTGAAATGGGGCGCCTTGCCCCACAGAAACAAAAAGCGGGACGTATTGACGTACATGCGCATTTCCTTCCGGAACGGTACCGTTCGGAGCTGGCAGCGGCGGGGCACTCCAAGCCTTCGGGCATGCCGGGCATTCCCACCTGGAGTGTCGATCAGGCTCTGGCAATGATGGATCGTATTGGCATTGAAGTCGCCATTCTTTCTATCTCCGCGCCTGGACTGCATTTTGGCGACGACGCGGCGGCGCGCAAGCTCGCGCGGCACGTCAATGATGAAGGCGCAAAGGCCACCAGTCTGCATCCGACGCGCTTTGGCATGTTCGCATCGTTGCCATTACCCGATATCGACGGTTCCCTCGAAGAATTGGCCTATGCGTTCGACACGCTGCACGCCGATGGAATCGTGGTTGAAAGCAACCATAACGGCATCTACCTAGGGGACCGACAACTCGACCCGGTGTTCGAAGAACTCGATCGTCGCCACGCGAAGATCTTCATTCACCCGACCAACCCGCATTGCCCTTGCTGCCAGGATCCGGGCGCCTTGCCGCCTATCGGCTATCCGTTCCCGATGATCGAATTCATGTTCGAGACAACGCGCGCCGTGTTCAACCTGATCCTGTCGGGGACGCTTGACCGGTTTCCGAACATCAAAATCATCGTGCCCCATGCGGGCGCCACCATACCGGTCCTTGCCGACCGCGTTGCTGGTTTATCGCCGGCGCTCGGTCTTCCGAAGCCACTCGACGGGGCGCGTTTCTATGAAACGTTGCGCGGTCTCTACTACGACCTGGCGGGATTTCCGTTGCCGCGCCAGATCACGCCGTTGCTTGAAATAGCGGATACGAAGCACATCCTGTACGGAAGCGACTGGCCTTACACACCAGAACCGCTGGTCGCCAGTCTTGCGCAAAAACTCGATGCGAGTCCATCGCTCTCTGCGGCCATGCACCACGATTTCATGCGTGATAACGCGCTCGCTCTTTTCCCTCGGTTCGCCCGGGGCCCAGGCGAATAGCGTTCAACGAACAAGCTGGTTCGAGCAAAGACAATAAAGAAATCTGGAGACTAGACGATGCCGATAGAACAATCATCCGCGGCGCTTTCAACGCAAGCGGGTGCCTACCAATGCGCTTGCTGCCCGACACCGTCGGTCGGGCGCCGCCGGTTCCTCGCAGGATCTGCCGCGCTCGCCGCTTCAATGGCTGCGCCGCCGCTTGTGCGAGCGGCAACCAGGACACAGCGGATGATTGACGTCCACCACCACTTCGAGCCCAGTTCGAAAAACGTCGATGGCAGCACATGGTCGATCCAGATGGCAGTGGACCAGTTGGACAGTAATGGCGTTGACACGGCTATCGCATTCGCTGGCGCCATCCCTGAGACGGATGTGCGCGAGGGGCGGGCTAGAGCGCGCAGAACCAACGAATGGAGCACCAGGTATTGCAGTGACTACTCGGGACGATTTGGTTTATTCGCATCGATTCCAATGAACGATGTTGACGGCTCGCTCGAAGAGATAGCTTACGCGTTCGATGTCCTGAAGGCCGACGGTATCGGCCTCGTGACGAACTACCAGGATGCGTGGCTCGGCGATCCAAAATTCGAACCTATCTTCCAGGAGCTGAATCGTCGCAAGGCCGTGGTCTTTGTTCACCCCGCTCAGGCACCGTGCTGTACACCCGCGACGCTGAGCTATGAAAAAGATTCGATCTCGGCGCCGTGGATTGAATTTCCCACCAACACGGCTAGAACCATTCTTAGTCTATGGGGTTCGACGACGACTCGGCGCATGCCCGACATCAAATTCATCTTCTGTCACGGAGGCGGAGTGATGCCTCTCTTGTTGGGCAGGATTGCAGGGTTCTCCGACTGGAAGTCGGTTGGTCCGGATCGTTTGAAAACGTTGTTTCCGGACGGCATCTATTCGGAATTTTCGAAGCTCTATTTCGAATGCGCGCAGGCTTATGCGCCCGAAGCGTTCGACCTGGTGCGCAAGGTCGTGCCGCCGGCACATCTGCTGTTTGGAACGGACTATAGCTATTTCCCCGTCTCGCATGCGGTTGAGCAATTCAAGTCGCTTGCGTTGCCCAGTGACTTGAGGCGAATGATCGCGGGCGCGAATGCGGCCGCTATTTTGCCGCGCTGGCAAGCATAGGGCGCAAACGCTGTTGAACAATCAGATCAGATAGTCGACTTAACAGGAATTTGAACATGAAACTTTTACGCTTTGGCCCTGAGGGTCAGGAAAAACCGGGTGCGATCGATGCGGACGGGAACATGCGCGATCTTTCCCACCTGATCCCCGACTGGCGCCCTGAATTTCTCACGCCGGAACGCCTGAGCGCGATGAACTCGATTGATCTCGAGAAACTGCCTCTCGTCGATGGCAAGCCGCGCATCGGCGTACCGGTTGCAGGTGCCCGGCAATTTATCGCAATCGGGCTCAACTATCGCGAGCATGCGAAAGAGGCAGGGCTGGAGATTCCGAAGGAGCCGGTCGTCTTCATGAAAGCGATCACATCGCTGTGCGGACCGAACGACAATACAGTGCTTCCGGAGGAGGCGGTCGAAGGCGATTGGGAGATAGAGCTGGGCGTGGTGATCGGCTCGACCGCTCGTCGCGTGCCGGTGAACTTAGCGCTCGACCATGTAGCCGGTTTTTGTCTGGCGAACGACGTCTCTGAACGCCATTGGCAAATTAAACGCAACGGCCAGTGGGGCAAGGGAAAGAGTTTTGATACGTTCGGTCCGGTAGGCCCATGGTTGGTCACACGTGACGAGGTC
>Ga0302315_10001311_pt1 | contig 25519 bp, 43 predicted proteins | sample III_Palsa_N3_1_FD_200532 | JGI IMG/M metagenome (GOLD analysis project Ga0302315, IMG submission 200532) | Peat permafrost microbial communities from Stordalen Mire near Abisko, Sweden - III_Palsa_N3_1 | ecosystem: Environmental > Terrestrial > Soil > Palsa > Peat permafrost | place: Sweden...
GGTTGTGGCAGCGCAGACCCCTGGAGTCAGAGCAGTCGTGACAGTGAAGTTCGAACTAATCCCGATAACGTCATAGGTTTCTGCCGAAGTCGTCACACTGCCGGAACTGGCATTGATGTAACCGATGCCGATCTTGTTCGCTGCCGATACACGATAGCTCGCAACGCCGATACCGCCTGTCTGAGTCGGTTTGTTGACCGCCACCACGTCAGTGGTCAGCAACCCCGTACAAACGGTTGTAGTGACCTCTGCGGAGGTTGTCGCGCCAACTGCTACCGTGGCATTGGTCAACTGATATTTTGTCAGCAAACCAGTGTCGAACATCGTACCAGCGATAAGATTCGCGGGGCCAACATTGGCTTGCGCAACAGGCGTTTGCCCGTAGAGCGATACCAAGTCAGTCGCGCTTGTGCCTAGCACCGTACCTTGACTATTACCGTCAGATAGTTGCTTGGCTGCTTTTTGTTGAAATGTCATGATATTTTCTCCTGAGGAAATAGGTTATCGGTCGATTAGTTAGTCAACCGGCATCCGGTTTCCTCGTAAAAAGTAGTTGTGCCATAGAGCAAATCAACACGGCATGGCTCAACATCGTTTTGGATGTCGTACGCACGCAAGATACGCAGCGACAGCCCCTTGTACTCTTCGCTCGCGCCGAATACTTGGTTAGCAGGTACGTTCATTGGCACGGTGACGAGGCCGAAGGTGTCACGCACAAAGCCGATGTTATTCGCATAGGTTGTGCTTGCTGTGCCGGTCTTGACCACGAGAGCAGCGCCGGATGCTGGAGCGTTCGACACGTTCTGATAGGCACCAGTAGTAACGATTGCTGGGATGATTTGCAACGTCGCATTGCCGCCGCTGTCCGAGCTTGCCGTTGCCGATAACGTGAAATTCTTCAGCGTTCCGGTAGATTGACGGTTTTTCGGGTTGACGTTGAAAACACCAGCAATGGTGAACACGTCGCCAACGTTCAACAATCCTGTGATGCTCGCTGTCCATCCGTTCGTTACCAAACTCGATCCGGTTTGACCAGCACCGTTCGTAACGCCAGAACCGGCATAAGCACCGACTGTCTGGTTTTGGACGTTCTGATCTTGGTATATTTCGAAGTTGGCAATGTTGGCGAGATAGCCCTTCAATGCTGGCTGTGCGACTGCCTGCACGTACAACCCGCTCAAACCTGACGCCATCGACCAGTAGGCCGCAGGATTCAGGATCAAGCAACGCTCTTGAGGCGCTGCATTTTCGTCCATGCGCTGACCGACTGCTGCGAGTGCTGCGAAGTTCGCTGGAATCGTGCCGGGAGTGCCGACGATGTTCGATACAGATTGGAAATTGGTAATCAGGTCGAAATCCAACTGGTTCGCCAATTCTTCGGCGGCTGGCTTCAGATAACGTTCGCTGAATTCCTCAATAACAAGCGTCAATTCCTGCTGTGAGAACTGGAAATCAACGTGCTTTTGATTGGAAATCGTGATGCTGGTTGACGGCTCGGTGATATCTTGGATAGCCAAGCCGGGGCCGGAAGTGACTTTGAAGCGGTTCGGTTTGCGAATCGTGAGTGTCGAACCAATCTTTACGAACTGATTCTCAAACTTACGGTTCACCTTACCAGCCGCTACGGTGTTGTTCGCCAACATCAAGAGGGTCTCTTTCGAGATCAGACTCGGCGTTAGATCGGTATTATTGCTCATTTTCGAGAACTCCTAAACCGGCGAACAACCAATATTTCGCCTATTTTTTTGATCCCCTGTGTGCTGCGTATTCAGCCATGGTCATTTCGTTGACATGTTTCGTCACCGCTCCAGAACCGCCCGATAATGGTTTGATCGGGGCAGGGGCATTGCTTTTTTGCACTGGCGGCTTTGCGGCCATCAGTTGCGCTTTCATAACCCCAAGCTCAAAAACTTGCATCCCTGGCGGCAGTGCGGCAATGCGCTGGGCTTCTGCCGGGTTTTTCCCAAGGTGGTAAGCGATTTTTGTCCCCATCGTGTCCATCGCCATGGCATTCGCCATAGTTTCGGTAATGGGCAAATCTCTTGCCTCTGCGACTTCGACGTAATCAGGCATCTCCTGAATAGCCGCTTCGCGCCTTGTTTGAAAATCCGACCGCAAGCGCTGTTGCTGCGCCTGCATTGCCATCTGCTGCCGTTCCTGCTCTGTTCGTTCGAGTAGTGCCTTTGCTTCGATCTTCGAGTTGTGCTGCACCAGTGCTTTGGTGTATGTCGCCATATCCCGTTGATACTGTTCGGGAGTCTCGAATTCCGGTTCTTTCGGTTCCTGAATGGTTTCAACAACTTCCACCACAGGAGCCGGTTTCGGCGTTACTCGTTCAATTATTTCCAAGGCGCGATCAAGTCGTTGCTGTGACTCAATAGCGCGTTGCTCTGCAAGTTTTTGAGCCTTGGTAATCTCGCTGAACCGCTGATTGTGCTTCGTTTCCGCTGCTTGATCGGGCGTTGGCGCAGGCGTTTCAACTACGACTACGGGTTCTACTACTGCCGCTACTTCAGGCGTTTGAAGCTCGGTCGATTGACCGCCATCAACCACCGCAGATGCGGTATCAACATTTGATGCACTCATGATTGGCCCCTAGTTGATTAACAGTTCGAACGACTTGCCAAGGTCGCTGCCAGATTAATCAAATCCCGGTTGAAACTAGCCGGTAAGTGGAAAAACAAAAAGCCGCTATCCCGTTACCAGGATGCGGCTCTCGACTTCAAACTCGGATGATTCAAATTCGTGTCCATGGCCCATTGCGGAACAATCGGAACCCTTTCGGGCTTCGTGACGCCATCCCGGCGTTACGGTACAACTCTAATTCAAAACTCTATCGCCTTTTGTCTGGCCTGCGCGTGGCAAGAATCAGCTAAAGTCAGGTGACCGTTACCAACTCAACCGATTCAGACAAAAGGCGGTAAAACTCTGCTGACGTGATTATAGTGCTTGAATGTAATAACTCGCAACTATTTTGTTTAATTATGCGAAAACCAACTATTTCTAAGTCATTTCCTTCAGCATCTCATGCTTCGCAACTTCGATAAATCCGATAACCTGTGTGCATGTCGTATCTCCAAAAACCGCCCAATCGCAGAGCATTCCGGGGCGCGCACGAAGCACTATGCACGTCGCGAATTGATCTGGGTTTTCGTCTGCTAGTTGCGCTTGTTCTCGCAGCATATCGCCTGCGGATTGATGGATTTTGCAGACTGGTAGTTTGGTTACGTTGACGGTCATGTCGATGAAAGTAAATGTTGTGGTCTACGGCAAAGCATCGTTACGTATATTGATGTGGTAGTATCCCCTCCAGTTAAAACCGGTTGAACATATACCGTAAGTTCAAGAATTTGACTTACTCCATTTTGGGTTTTTGATATGGCGGTTAGAGATGGGTCGTTCAATCCATAGTAGTTCACGCCTCGATTGCTTCCATTCAGCGTAATCGTTCCTCCCGATCCAAAAGTACCATCAGCCTCAATTGATCTGTCTGCCCATTGTACGAGATTGACAGACTGGCATGTGTCACCCTGTTTCATTGGCCCCCATGACACTATCGCTGTGCAAGGGTCTTGCGCCAACTCGGTATCTAGCGTGAATGGTTTGATTACTGGAGGCCAGTTGGTACTCATCTCTTACCCCTTCTGCGTGCGTTGATGATCCAATTATATATCTTCGTCCCAACGTGATGGTGCGAGTATGGAGCACTACCAGCGAATAGCAAACCGCCTGATGCCGACCTGATGGCAGATTTGATGATTGAAGCTACCCCAGCGAAGTGAATGCCACCGCTCGGTGTCCAAGTTACGCTTTGCGTGTTGTGGTTGCCTTGTGATGGGGAGGTTCCCGAAAGGATCACCCCGCCTGTTGGCACAGAAACTCTTGACCTGATCTCTGCCGAAGTTCCTCCCAATACCATACCACCAGAAGGTGTTCTAACAATCCCACTGAGTTTTGCCGATGACCCAGCAAATACAATTCCGCCGACAGGTGTTCTTAAAGCACTTTTCAGAAGTGCCGCGCTACCGCTGAATGCCACGCCACCCGTACCCGTGTAGCTATATGACTGCGTGCTACTTTTGAATTCCCATGCGCCTATATCCCACGCGGACCCTTGCGGCCTGCTAGTATTGACGATATCGACTGCGCCGCTGATATTCGTGGTTCCTGCCGCTCCCGGCACGTTGCTTGTATCCGTATAGCCGTGATCAATACAGTCTGCGCCACTCTTGAGGCGGTAATCGTACGTTGATGACGTTACGCCTACGAATTGATTAGCATACGTCTTGGATGCTTGGTTATTTGATCCGAATCCGATTGCCTGATCCGAGCAGTTATTCAACCCTGAAAAAGTGGCCGAACCTACATAATAGTTGGTTCCAAAACCCATGATCACTGTGTTGTGAATCGTCCATGTCTCGCCGTTAGCGGCGATGCCATAGTTAGTATTTCCTACATCCGAAGGGCAAACTATGGTGCAATTAAACAGTCCGCACGTGTCATACCCAGCGCTAATACCTCGCATTCCAGCAGAATGCGCAACGATCAGCGTATTAACGATTGTTTGAAACGATCCCGGCAAGCACACCGCAGGGGTGTTGCTGCCTGTCGATTCAATTATGCAATTCGATATGTAATTGTTATTGTCTGTCTGAAGACAGTAAGATGAGCCGCCAGTTGTATTAAGGCTAAACTGCAACCGAGTTATGATGACATTGGCAATGCTCGTATAAAGCACTTGCGAATACCCTGAATTAACGCGCAATCCGACGCCATTGGCTGCATTGTATTTCAGTGCGTTGGTCTGCGCATTGGCGTTGTCCATGAACGACTGCCCCGCAGCGGCCGTCATTGTGATCGTGTTTGTGGTGTCAGTTGTGATACCACCGATTGTTACGAGAATACTGCTTGTCGTCGTATAAAATTCGGAGTCTGCGTACCCTGACAAGATGTATGGCGTATTCGTGCCGCTACTAGAAATGTTCGCAGGTATTGCCGCTACGGCCGCATTCCATGAGGAGTATTGGCGTCCTCCTGTGATGGTTGTCGAAACAACGGTTTGGCTGATGTTTACATTATAAGTTCCAGCGCCTCCGCTGCCTGTCCCAAAGCTTGAAATTGTCGTGCCACCAGTTACGCCGGTTCCTGTAAGCGTCTGTCCAACTGCGTACGTTCCTGTAATCGTTCCTGCGGCTGTGAATACCGTCGTTGTGATCGTTCCCGCAGTACAGGTTGCTGGAACACCTACGGTAAGGGTGACAGTCATCAGGCTACCTTGATTGTGGCGTTCACCATTTGTTCGTTCGACAGCGCCACTATTTTAACTGTCCGTGTTGGACCTAGTCCGAGCGCAGGCAAATTCAATAGGTGTGCAGTCTGCGGGTACTGATTGCCGCGCACACGTTGCCCAAACGAATGCTGTTGCATCAGGGTCGCAACGTGTGTCGGCAGTATGGGCGCACTGATGACGTGCCAATTAGGATTTGACAGTTCGGCTTCGCTCCAGCCCCAACCATCGGGATGCACGTCGATTACTTGTCCTGCCTTGATATCGTCAATGCGCTCACTGCGATCTAGCCCGGCGACAAGCAGTTCCATGATTAAACCACCTTATAGCCGTATGCTTCGACCAAATCGTCGCCGCCTGCATCGCGCCATACTGCCGCAACCATCGGAGTCCAGAACGTGCGGAAATCTGACAATTCACCAGTCCATGTAATTGTCATGCCAGTCAGGTTTTTGAATGCGCTGTCGAGGAATGGAACATCAAGAAAGAATGCTATATCTCGAATCGATACATCATCAGCAATGAGGCTCTCGAACCGCACCTTGAATGCGGTATCGTCCGTCATCCATCCTGAGAAGTCGCGCAAGTACCTGAGATAAGTTCCCTCTCGTATCGCGGCCATGACAGTGCCGTCAGTGATGGACTTTCCTTGCTGCCGCATCCACGATATCAATCCGTTGCGCGGATCGCGATAGATGAATAGATGTTTTGTTCCCTCTGGAAATTGAGTTCCATGTGCATAGTGGATGATTGATCCAGCGTCCTGTCCAAGCAACTCAACCGATTTCAATAGAGCGTGATTACCATGTTTAGGGCATCCATTGACAACTATCATGATCAGGTCGCCGTGATGGTTGGCGTTAGCTTGATATTGTCTCCGTTTGCGGCTGGCGTGAAGGAAGTAAACGCTTCGGCCAAATATTCACTAGTTGTATTAGTGGCACCAGTAACGAAATAGCCATAAATTGTGGCATTCGTCGTCAACGCTCCAGTGAATGTGTACGTCTGCTGCGCGTAGGAGGCCGTAGCAACGCCTCCAGTAGCAGAAATGGACCAGCTTGCGCCAGTGAGCGCTATCGAAGAGTATCCGCCTCCCGTGGCCTCTGTATAGGTTCCGAAGGTGTCAGTGTGGGAAGGTGTAACGTTCGTGGCAAACAATCGATAGACGAGGTTTTCAGTTGATGTGACCTTATTTGTCACATATCCCAATGCCTGATCCTGTCCGAATGAGCCAAAGAAGATCGTCATTTGACTGCCTCGCTACTGTGAATGTATCCGAACTTCCGCATGTGGGAATCGTAGTCTTCTACGTCTGGGTTTCGGTTTGGAATCTCATCGATGTAGGCGCGACGAACATTGATCAGAAGACCGTGATAGACCGCGTTGACAGCCTTATCTTGCTCATTCAATACCATCTTGGTAAGACCGTCAGGCTTTATCAGGGTTACATCAACCGCCGCACCATCTTGGCACCCGGTTACGATCCCGACTCCTTGAGGAGTCATGGCCCAGAAACCATATCCTAAATTGACGGCTGAAAGTGCATCCTTGTCAATGAAAGGGCGGCTAAGAACAACATTAAGAGATTGCACTGGCACTACTTCTAGTCTTTCGACAGACGGCGCGGTAACAGCCTCTTGACTGTTTGCTTTTCCATACATATTTTTAAGCCATTCAATCATGATTTTTCTCCAGTATCAGGGACATTGGCCGTTTCCGAATGCATCATATCCGCCTCTTTGTGCAATGCAGCGGATTCCTTAATCAATTCGTTGGATCGTTGGCGCAACTCTGCTGCCTCTGCTAGCAACAAATCAGCTTGGACGCGCAATAGCAAGTGCCTCTTTCGATCTGCTTGTTTCATTATGTTCTTTTGATTGGCTTGCCATCAAGCACGAATTGCATAAGAAGATTTGCTTTGTAGGCAAGTTGCTCGATGGTCTGCACATCCAAATCCTTCGCGCATGAGGCAACGGCAATCGCACAGTCAAGGCGTAGCTTCTGTTCGGTGTTGAGTGGCATCATTGTGCGTTTCAAAAACTCATTAACGCTTCGATTTTCTACGCCTCTGATAGTTGCCCTTGCATAGTCTTCAAGAGCATCTGAGCGTGGCGCTCCATGTGAATCTTCAGTAGGGCCATTCGGTGTCATTGCATCCCCCCATTAATCTCTGGTGCTTCTGGTTGATCTACCTGACCTTGTTGCTGCTGTCCTTCACGAGCGAGATTAACCTCGTCTTTACGCATTATATGCTGATGAACCTTATCCGTCATGTCAATGGCCTGACCGACTTTATCGAAGTCAAGTTTCTGCATGTTTTTGTTCCAGTCAGCAACAACCTTTGCCATCTTGGCCTCGAAATTCTTATCGATTTCCAGTTTATGCAGAGATTGATCCGTCTTCTTATCGAGCAGGTCTTTGAGCATTTGCTGACGCTCTGCCATCAATCCGGCGATCTTCTTGTTCATTGCCTGCATCAACTGCTGAATCTGTGGCGGCATGTCCTTCATGTCAGGCGTCAACAACTCAGGCGGCAATGCCTTCAGGAGAATCTTGTATGCTTCATCAGCACCAGGCCAATCGCTGTACTTGGCAAACAGGTGCGCGATAAGCTGGCCTTTCTCTGGGCTGATCCGCATGAACTGAAGCATCTGTTCGCTAGCCTCGATGCGCTTCGTGGCGTAGCTTGGGCCGATGGTTACGGTTACTCCGTACTCACCTAGTGATGGATTGAATATCTTGCGCTCGGCGGGGTTCTTGGCCGCTGGGTTACGTGACATCGGAGTTCCTGCGGTCGGATCAAGGGTTACACGCTCCTCGTTGTCATCCTCGCGCAAAATCGTGATGATGCGCTTGGTGTCGTAATACTTCGGTATCAAATCTATAAGAATTCGTCCAGTGTGGCGCAGGCTTCGGCTCGCGTTGTCAGTGAAGTGGAAGCTTCCTATGTCGGTATTACGGCGCTTCTCAATCAGAGCCTTGCCAGATTCATCGAAGGAAGAACTAGGAGCGGCTTGGTCGAAGCGAATTCCTGTAGCGGCTAGCATATCCTGCTGCGCACCCATCTCGGCCTGTACGAATCCTTCCGGTACTCCCGCCATAGGCTGACGCATTGGGGGCGGCACCATCTGTCCTTCAACAACATGTGGGTTGTACATCAACCTTGGGAAGGCACGACTGTTCGCTTGATCCCAATCAGACTCATAACCTTCGAACTGCTCCAGCGTGCCGATGAACGGATTCTTAGGCTGCATCCCCAAAACCTCAACTTTTGCCGTAATCGCGTAATTCTTGACGCGTGCAGGTTCCTTCGCGTTGCGGATTATCCCGCTACGGGTGACTTTTCCTTGAATGTCGATCTCTTCGCCAATCACCTCAACAATCGGTATCCACTTGCCAAGCCATGCATTTGTTTCAAGAATCTCAACACCAGTGATCTTGTGCCATACCACGCGAGAACATTCTGATTCGCGCTCGTTGATGATTTCCGTTTTTCCATCAGTGATTGCTTCCTTGATCTCTGGTGCTAGATCGTCATAAAACCCAACGTGCCCGGTATCCAGTTGAACAAGCCGCTTCGTTTCATATTCCATCGTGAAATACTCAGCGATGCGAATCTTGTCCTTCGTGAACCATTCGCGGTAATCGTCGCCGACGCCCTTTTCCTGCCAGGGATACTGATTAGCCTTCGGCCATTTCTCCTTGAACTCACTGCGATCCATCATGTCGGTGATGAATCCGAACTTCGCGTCTGCCCCATCTGGTTCCTGTCTGCTGTCATCCAGAAACACGGTGAATGGATTGCGGATGCGTCGAATCACCAGAACTTGCTCAAAGCCGGCTTCTTTCGCGTACTCGGTCAGTATGCGCCAGTACCCAAACCCGATATCAACAGCGGAGGTAATCGCCGTATCGTAAGCAATGTCAGCCTGACAATCGCGTTCAATGGCGTTGATCATGCCGGAATACATCTCTGCGGCTTCTTTGTCGGTCTTGTCGCCTAGCGGGGAGACGTTGATAGCCGGGCGGTTCTGCCGAATGTCGTTCGATACTTGTCGCGTCAGTGTGGGGATTTGATTGATCGTGATCGCTGGCCGACCTTCCTGCTTGCGCTTCTGCAAGTCTCGGTCATCCCATTGTTCGCCAGCCTTGAATTTCAGGTCTTCCAACGCCTTCTTGCGGTTGTCGGTCTCAGCCTCGACGCAGCGCTTGAATCGCTTGATAGCGAGCGCAAGTATCTCTTTCTCGCGCTTCTTGGCATCAGTTTGTTCCTTCTCGCTCATGCTCTCAGGTTCAGGACGGCTCTTGGCCTGCTCAGGTACGCGAGTCTCGCCGGGAGGCAGTTTGTTTTGCCCCGGCACGATCTCAGGCATTCCTATGCCGTCACCGTCCTTGATATTCTTTGCCATCACTGCTCCAGTTGTAGGATTGCGGCGCCATCCCGGCGCGGCCTATCTGTTGTTTGCTGCATTTCCCTTTGGTATTCTCTCTGCGCCGGCCTTCTTCAGGGATTCCGGCTTGCAACACCTGTAGGATATACCATCGCACAGGAAATCTAGCCAGTCTAACGTTCGATCCTGGAACGGGCTGGTTTCCACGCTATAGATGTTTCCGGCCTCGTCTCTGCCAGTCCATCGGTCATGCCAAAAATCGTATTGCAGCACCACCCAGCCGAATCGCCACATGTCGACTACGGTGTTGTCTAGGACGGTGCGTAGCTTGCTCATTCTACAAACCCAGCCTCGTTCCCCGACTCGATGTGATCCTGAATCCGTTCGAGCGCCTTGCGCCTGCGCTGAATCCACCCAGGCCCCATGTCGATTACCAAGTAATGCTCTCTCGCGTTCTCGTCAAAACCGCTTATCCGACACATGTGCTTGTCGTGGATGATATTCCAGTGCTTGTACTCTGTGTAGTGGGTCATCTCGTGCGACATCTCAATTCCCCATGTAAGTGCCGCTAGATGGGCCACTGCCGCCGCGCTTTGGCAACGGCGCACGAACAATAAATGGTTCGGCAAAGGTTAATCCGAGCGCGTCTGCCGTATCCGGCGATCTGAATCCGCGCTTCTTCATATCCTCTTTCTTCTCCATTTTCAATGCATTGTTGCTATCATACGTGTAACGAATCTGCGTCAAATCAGTCTGCAATTCGTCGCTATCTGGAACTATGGCGGGTTGCGCTTCAAGCCACAGTTTCATCTCCCCCCACATCTCAGCGCGTTTATTCGTGTATTTTACTCCGTCTATTGGCGACGATGCGCTATTTACAGAAACGACTTTGCAGACGGTTTTCGGCACAAGTTCAAGCAACCTATCATAGACACCGGCTCCGAGGCCACCAACGTCTATTGCGCACTGCTGCGCCGCTGTTTCATCGATTGCCTTCTTAACGATCCCAGCGACTTCCATCGTGGACTTTTTTATGTAGCTGCGAATCCAAAGCACTTTTCGTCCTTGCCGCAAGCATAGGGTAGTTCTGTCATCGCCGAATCGCGCCGGATCAACGCCTAGAATCTTTGGTCCGTATGGTTCTGCATGGAATGCTCGGCGTGCAGCAATAACCAGCTCTGGCTTTATGTAGGAATCAAGCCCAGATACCTGGAATGCTTCTGATGCAGTTGCCGGGTATTCCTGCCTGAATAACATCGGGTCTTTCAGTTCAATCATTTTGCTGCGTCGCCATGCCATTTGGCCTAGATCAAGTTTATAGGCACTTTGATATTCGCGTTCCTCATCGTCGAGTGTGAAGGCATCAGCAACCGACTTGCGATATTCCGTCTGCCAGTACCACGGGATGAAGATGGCTATATATTCAGATCGGCCTGATTCTGCGTCTTGCCATTGTTGATGAAAGTAATTGCCAATGCCGTGTGCCGTCCCCTCAAGAACAGACTCCGTGTCTGGCTCATCAGGTATGGCCTGCATAATTCCAGATGCATGCTCCTGGGCATTCGGCCATTGTGCTACCTCTGATCCATGAAAGAATTGAATCGTGGCGCTTCGTCCGACAGCCTTGTTGCCAGCAGTTCCAACTTTGTAACCAGAATCGAGTATGTTGAAATGCAACTCTTTGGCGTTCGCCGCGCTGGTTGACGGCTTTACAGCTTGCGGACAATTTTCGTGGTAACGCGACGTCATTTCAAACAAGTTTGCACTGGCTTCGTCCTCATGCGTCAGGATGTACGCTCGAACTCCCTTCTTATGCGTCACGCGCCAGTAGTATCGACCACCGATGTAAGTAGAGCAACCTTGTTGACGACCTTTCAAGATTATTGCTCTGACCTTGCCAGTTCTCTGGCGCTGCTCTTCTATCTTGTCGTGAATGAACTTTTGCGGTTCGTTGAGGACGAATGGCACGATTGCGCCTGACTTCGTGCGAATCTTTAGACACTTTGCAGCGTAGTGCTGAAAGTCGTCTTTAAGACGCTGACGAATTTTCAGATTTTCTGAGTCGTCCATGCCTTGAACAATACCGTCGTGTTATCAACAATGTCGCTGAAAGTAACGACACTTTCATCTACCGCAAGAATTTCTGCAACTCCGAGCCGCAAATCATTGACTGTATGATTGCCTAAATTTTGTGCAACTGCCTTTTTTTTAAGCACCTCGTCTGCTGTGGCTTTGCGGTAGAGCACCATTATTTCAAATCCTCCAAGTTCTGCTCATGTGTCGTGATGTTCGCATCAATCGGCTGAACCGCCTTGCCATAGCCGCGTTCAATAATAGCCTGTGCGGCTGCTAATCTGTTACGCTCGTTCTCGCCTTCGTTCATGATGTGGTCAAGCACAGCGAGCGCTTCTGGAGCCTTGGCTCGACAAGCTGCGATAAGGTCAATCTCTTCCGCTGTCCTCTTAGGACGACCGCGTGGATTGCCTCCAATGCCTTTGACGAATGGCTTGCCCTTGCCCCTAGGAATTTTTTCGCTGTTAGTAGCCATGAATGACATTTTCCTTTGTGTTGCTAGCATCATAAAATTTTCGATAGGCAGCACTCGCATCGCCTCCGTTTGATTTATTTGAAGCATTTCCCATAATTATTCAATTTTACATCTATCTCGAAAAATATATAAAATAGTTCTTGCGTAACTAGTTACTATACTCTATAGTTCATTCATCAGCAGCACAAACCGAACCGGAGAAAATCATGAGCACATCACAAGAATTTAATGTCACAGTCAACGGCAAAGATTACAACGTGTCAACTAGCACGCAGGGGACACGCGACCATTTTGTCATCACCGCGCACAACGGAACAATCCGCGTTACAGATCAATCAGGAGAATGCAATCCGCTTCGCACCCTGTGGGGTAGCTGGAAATATCAAACTACCCATGGCGCGGCTCGCACATCGATGGAACTCAAGTGCATCCGCGAGGCCGTTGAATATGAGGTGCAAGCGCACATCGATTTCTGTTTTGAGCAAATCGCTGACGAACTGGAAAGTGCGTAAAATGCCTAACCAGCCAAAAACAGCCGCACAGCGCATGGCAGAACAGCGCCAGCGACGTGCGGCGCTCGGTCTTGTCCAGATAAACCTTTACGCCGACAAACGCGACCATGCCGCGATTAAAGACTTTGCGGCGAAGTTGCAAGCTAAGCGCTTGACATCCTCCCTGCCCTAACCAGCTTTTGATTACGCTTTCCGCGCTCATTTTCTTTTCGCTGCCTTCGCTATACCGCCTTTGCGAGCGATGCTTGACCGTTTAGCAGGAGTGAGCGCCTTTGCTCTTGCTGGACCTCCCTTTGCCCCCCCCAACGACCCTAATACTACTGCGCTGTGATGCGGTTCCAGGGTTGTGCTTGAGCGCTTTGCCGTGTTCTTGCTTGAGCGTTTAACCATGTTAATTCACCTTTAATTCACGCAACATTGTTTGATAGGCGTGGTTTGATGTGTATCCAAAGCCTGCCTTGTTTTCAAATATACAAACCCAAGAACGTGCGTCACGTCTGAAAATATGCGGCTTCTTGCCGACCAGACCATATCGAAGAATGGAAACGAAATTGGTCATATACATTCCGTTCATTTCAGTCACTCCGCTTGATTGCAATGCTTCTGATGAATTTTCAATATCACCTCACCGAGCGAGTGGCGCGGTTCGTGGCCTCTTACCATGTTTTGAATGGCGCTTTTGTCTAAGCCGGTCATCCTGCTCACTTGACCGCTATCGATTCCTGCGCCTCTCAGGTCGAGAATGATCTGCCGCCAGTCAAGCGGCTCTATAGGCTCTATATCAACAAGCATTTTCCGCTCAATCGAAAATAATTTAATTAGTCCTTGCAAGTGCAAGTTATAAGCACTATATTACAGCATCGGAACTAAAAACGCAACTGGAGAACGATATGATTGGAATTGGGGTAATGATAGGTCAGCTTGAAGGAGGTACTGAATCTTCATTGGTGTATAGCAATGCGCTTCAAAAAACAATCTCTGATCTAGTTTTGGGCCAAGACGATCAGTTGCACTTTTCGTTTAGTGACGGCTCGAAAATCGTTCTCTATGATGATGGGCAAAGTTGCTGTGAGTCGCGGTATATGCAAACTGACGACATTCTCACTGATTTTTTGGGGTCAAAATTCCTTGGGGTAACAATTAAGTACGCGCCAAATATCGTGAGCGATGACGAATGGATTGAGCATGAAGTACAGTTCTTGGAAATACTAACTAGTAAGGGTTCGATAACGTTGTCTACTCACAATGAGCATAATGGATACTATGGAGGATTCAATATCGTTATGGGAGAGGATTGATTATAAAAATCAAAAAACCGCCGGAAATTTCAGACGAAGAATTGGCAGAACTTTTTAATTAACCAACAAGGAGTAAATATCATGATCAACATCGAACCAATCAAACTGCTTTCAGGATCACACGCCGATACCGGAACCACTGGTCAAGGCTGTTTCATGAACGTAATCGCCTACCTGAACGGCGAGGAACAAATCACCGATCAATCAACGTGCGTTTGCGTTACGATTCGTCCGATTGCAATTTTCCTGAATGATTTTGGAAATGACGAACAACGCCAAAGGTTGCTGCCATTCGTCATTCGTGCAATGGGAAGCGCTACGGATGACCGCGTTGAAATGAATCGGCGTCTTGCTGCTGTCGTGAAATATGCTGAATTCAATGCTCGATTAGCCGCCGAGTCCGCCGAGTCCGCCGCCAAGTCCGCCAAGTACGCCAAGTACGCCGCCGAGTCCGCCGAGTCCGCCAAGTACGCCGAGTACGCCGAGTACGCCGCCAAGTCCGCCAAGTACGCCAAGTACGCCGCCGAGTACGCCGAGTCCGCCGAGTCCGCCGCCAAGTCCGCCAAGTACGCCGAGTACGCCGCCAAGTCCGCCGAGTACGCCGCTCGACGTGAAGCCATATTTCAAGCTGGGGTCGATTATCTTGACGAGGTTTGTCCTGCCGCGATGGAATGCAATCAAGAAATCATTTGCCGTGCGAATAAACTCATTGAACTGGCTACGGTGTAATCATGGAAATCAAAGTCACAATAAAGAGCGTATACGGTCGCCGCACCATTTACCCAGCATGCGACAAATCAGCAATCTTTGCGCACATCGCTGGGCTGAAAACTCTGACCGATGAAATGGTCAAGGACATCAAGGCGCTGGGTTACGAGATTACCGTTGTTCAAGAAGCTGCGACTCTGTGAGGTTGACATGTACACCGAACAACAAATTGAGGCAGTCAAAATAATGCACGAGGCAACCCTAGCGGTCTTTTTGGCCTCACAGGACGTTATCAAACACCCTGAAAGCAACGCTATGGAGAGAGCGAGAAAGTTCCAATACTGCGCATCTAAGGCTATCCATGATGCCTTTAACCCTTCGTTCCGGGCCTCTGATCGCTCTTGATCCAATGTTCGACGGCAGCGGGGCCATCTCCCGCTTTTCAGACCGTGTGAAAGTGTGGTCACGATCCCCGCTTGGCTTGCGTTCACACCGTCGAATCTGGATTTAGCTAATCACCTTAATTACTTCGTCTTTCTCGATGCTCGCAACTTCTGGATCACAGAATATTTTCACGGTTTTTTCGCTATCCACAAAGCCTACTGATCCATCATCCCAAGTCATTCTTTTTTCTTGCGCTACTGATTCCGCAAGATGACAGCAGGCAATCCAGTAATCTGATGGGGATAGTTTAATGATTTTTTCCACGATTCATTCCTTGTCTGGATACTTCACGCTTGACGCCCTGAAAAACACTTGCAGCGTCTTGCCTTCTTTGTTGCGGACTTCGATAACTGATTGATCTGGCTTCATTGAAACCCATGTTGCACCGACAAACCGATTTTCTTTTCCGTTGCTGTCGATTACGTCGAAATACTCATCAGTCATACAAAGCACGGCCCTTAGATGTCAGCGCTTTGAGCGCGTCTTGCTGCTCCTGGGGCTGCGTGGCTGCAAAGGCGTCGATCTCGTCATAGACGGCCAAGTGTGGCTGGATTGCAGCGAGTTGAGCCTGTTCGCTTGCCAGTTGCGCATTCGCTGCGTCAAGCGCGGATTGTGCGGCTGTTACGGCTTGTTGCGATGCAGCGATTTTGTCTTGAAGTGCCATGATCTTGCCTTTCTTGGTGAAAAATCCTTGGAATAACCAATCGATATGAATCATACGGTTCTCGACATCGCGTAAATCCGAGCCGCCACGAACACTGGGCGAAACCTCGGTAACTCGTCCGGGATTCTGACAAAGGAGTCAAAACCCGTTAATTCTTTGTCCTGCGGTTCAATCGCTCGGTAGACCTTTAGCAGTCTACCGAGTTGTTCAACAACTGATTGCCGAACGTCTGGATTCATCAGATGTTCGGATAGGACTTGCCGTCACGGATGTTTTTCGGATCAGCGGGGGCCGAGGATTCAAGATTGTGCTTGCTCTTGACCACGTTCGAACCGCTGCCGACTGCCGTGTTTTGTGGTGCGCTGCCGCCCTTGCTAGGTGGTTGTGCGCCTTGAGGTACTTTGCCGAAAATGCCCATTTTATTCTCCAATTGGTTGAAAATGCACGGCTGTTTTACGCGTAAAGCCGTGAAATCACATATTACTACTTGCTTCGCTCATATTCAATGCGTGCGTTGATGACTTGTAAATTGAGTAATTTTATAGTTTCGTCTGTCATTTCCTGCATCGCTGTTAGATTCGCTATTTGACTGCGCATCATTGATGCGCTAGCTTTGAGCTTTGCTAACTGCAATTCTGCATCTTCAATTTCGGCGAGATTTGTCATTTCTTGCCGCACATCTTTGCTGTTACTGCTGCAATGCGGTCAGATTCAGACTGCTCCTTTAATCGAAGTACCCATCCGTCAGTTTCGCGAGTGTATTTCTCGATCATGGCATCAGCGATATCTTCAGCGCAAGGCAGATATGTGCCGCGTATCTCGAAATCAACAACCATCCCTTTGATGATAAATCGTTTTTGGATTTCCGAATCAGCGAGCGCAATATAGCCGCCTTCTTCAAAGCTAACCAAGCTGATGCCTGGATGTGCGTGCTTTGGATAAACGCTAAGAATCGTCAGTTTCATGACGTTACCTTTGCTTTGGGTTTGATGATGGTTTTGGCATGGCCCGGAACCGCTGCCGAATCTTTCATGCAAACCGCGATAGTGTTGTCCAAATAATCATTTGGATATTGTTTTTTTACGCGATCAACATGAGATTGGCATTGCTCCTGCGTGTCATAGCCAAGATCAGGAACCATCGAGTAAGTGAAGATGCCACCAGTGATATTCAGAACGAAGATAAGCCACATGATTGCCCCCTATTCGTTTGCAACGGTCGGTGAAGCGGTTTTTAAATCGCTTGGCGGTGGTACATAGGGCCGCGCCGGGGGAAGCTTGGCGAGCTTCTTTAAATCGCTGATGCTGGTTCCGGTAACTTCGTGAATCCTGATCAAAGTCAGCCCACCGACGCCAATCTTTGCGCTGCGCATCTTGCTGATTTGTGGTGGGGTCATATCCAAAACCTTGGACAGCGCCGCGTCATTTTTCAGCTTCAGGTGATTCATCGCATGGTCAAGGAGATTGTTCGCAGGCGGCTTCTCGCGAACTTTCACTGGAATCAACGAGGTCGGCGGAGTCTGGTACATGGCAATTCCTCTCTAGGGCTTGCTGAAGCGCTTGCTCAGCGTGGTTGAATGCCTCAACAAACCTTGAGGCGGGGCGAACGGGGATTTTCAAATGTCTGCAAACTGATTCATGGGATAGCTGGTACGTGTAGGCGGTCACTAGCATGGTTTTGTGAGCTTCGGATAACATGAATATGGCTTCGTCCAGCTTGCGAGCGTCAACTGGATCGCCTGCGCCGCCTTTGCACTTTACCCATAGCGCCCAATTTTCTAGTCTGTGGCGAGTGTTCATTTTATCCTCGACGAATACGCCGTATATTGAAGAACGGCATCCCGAACAGTTGAAGCTGGTACATTCAGCACCTTGCCAATCCTCTCATACCCGAATACTCCCGGATTGTGCAATTCCTTCGCTTGGCGAACTTGCTCATCGGTTAGTTTTCTTGCCCGTGTCATGCCGCAACCTCCGCGAATAAATCAGCAGTATGCGATGTTGCGGTCGCCATGTTCTTCAATGCTTGTTCGTAATAACTTGGTTTCAATTCACTACCAATGAATCTCCGACCCATTTTTACGGCTGTATATCCCTCACTTCCAACTCCAGTAAAAGGGCTAAATACAAGGTCACCTGGGGCTGTCCACAACTCCATTGCGCGTTCAATGACGTCAAGTTGCAAAGGGCAAATATGTTTGACGTCATCGTCTTCTCGTGCATCACGGAAATTCAATGTGCGCGACTGGTCGATATCAAACCAAACAGGCGATGCATATCGCTGCCACATTGTTACCGGAAATTCCTCTGCTGTATGACTGATGAACTTTTCATTCTGTCCAGGCTTGCGGAAAACTACAAGATAATCAGCCAGTCCTTGACGGCTCATCGAGCTGTCTTTCTTGATTGTTTTGTGCAGTAGTCCAAGTGCTTTCGTGCGCTGCATCGCCACAACCGGATCTTTCCAAATGCATACTTCCGAATGGTAGATGAATCCTGCAGCTTGATGCGCACGGATAATATCGCCACGGAAGTCACGAATACCAATAAAACCATCATTCGCTTTTGATGTCGTCAAATTCATGCAGTGGACTACAACTAAACGACCAGGCTTCATCATTCGATAATTCTGTTCAATTAGGAACTGGTAATGAATCCTGAAATCTTCCGTTGACTTGTTGTTACCCATATCCCGGTCAGAGTTCGAATAGGTAAATAGTGATTCGAATGGTGGACTATAAATTGTGAAGTCAATAGATTCATCGACAATCTCTTGTGATAAGTCGATGCAATCTGCGTTGTGAATCGTCCACTGTGGGGTTTCTTTCACTTGCCGCACGTAGTCCATTTTCTCCTGTGTCGCGCCGAATATTTCCTTTTTCATCGAATCACTCATGAATTTCACCATCTCCGATCCCATAGTTTCGTTTTGTTCTTCTTTTCGTTTTATGTTGGCAACGACCGCACCTTCTGATTCTGCGCTAATAACATGTACATTTACTTCTGATTCCTGACCAAACCTATAGAACCGGCGAATTGCCTGATAATACTGTTCCCACGAATCAGACAGTCCGACGAATGCCGTGTTGTGGCAATGCTGAAAATTCATACCCGCTCCAAGTATGCGTGGTTTGCTAATCAGAACACGGATACCGCCGTCAATGAAGGCGTTGACACACTCCTCTTTATGTTCGATGGAATCGCTGCCAGCTACATCAACCGCGCCATGAATCAACTTAACGAGCTTCTCCGCCTCTTCATTGCGATGACACCAGATAACCCATTGCTCGGTCGATGCATTGACGACATCGGCGCATTTTTCAACGCGATCATCGATGCTTTCCTTGCGTGCCTTGTTGCGATCCATAAGACCACATGCGATATCTGCGAATAATCCGTCGGTAGTTTTAGACTCGACAACATGATCGAACATATTCAATTTTGGCAAAACATACGATGAACCGTCAAAGCCAAGATCGGACGGACTCCTAATAACGCACGCCCATGTTGATAGCCATTCCCAGAACTTGGCCTTCCCGTGACCCTTTAAAATCCATGTTCCAGTATCGCCAGCGTCATTGATGAAAAACATTGCCAGCATTTCAGTCATACTCATGATGCCAAGGAACTCCGATTGATTGCCCAATTCCATGAAGTCATTCGGGCTTGGCGTTGCCGTGCAACTCAGTCTATAAGGGACTGTCTGACATGCGGAAATAATTGCATTGCGTGTTTTCCCATCGCGGTTTTTGATAATACTAGATTCATCCAACACAATGCCGTGAAAGTCATCCAGATTGAATCTGTCAAGCATCTCGTAATTCGTGATATTGATACCTGGCTTAGAATTTTCCTGATCGCGGCAAAAGTTGATATCAATGCCGAATTTAATTCCTTCGCGCACTGTTTGTTGTGCTACGCATAATGGAGCCACAATCAACACATCACCATCGGTATGGTCGATTACAGACTTCGCCCAACTTGTCTGCATCAATGTCTTGCCAAGACCTGTATCAGCAAAAATAGCGGCACGTCCACGCTTCAATGCCCACTTCACAATGACTCTCTGGAAATCGAACAAGTTCACATTGAGTGATTCAAGTTCAACATCAAATCCTGAAATAATCGGCGTGATCTTTTTTCTTTCTAAGAATTTTTGGTATGTTTCATTCATTTTTTTAACTCTTTCAGTTTAGCCACGTATTGGGCTTTGATCCGCTTCAGTTCATCAATCGACCACTTGGCAGGGGTGTTGTTGCTCTCCAGTGCTTCGTTAGTTTTCTTGCGCGTGTCATGCAGCACCACCTTAATCACACAGACCGTATGATGACGCACATACAGTTGACTCGTGGAGTTCGGTCAACAGTGAAAACTGTTTACCGCCTCGGCTAGTTTTCGACCATTCGACAACCGAGTAAATGTTGTTTTCTTTGGCGTAGGCTTGCTTATTCATGACGACTTCTCCCATCCACGGCGCAGGAATAAACGTCGCGGCTTGCCGTTTGCTACAAGCCGCGACCTTCTTTTCCCATTCAGATATCCTCTCGATGTGTTCCGGGAAGCGCAGCGCAATTTCCTTAATTTCTCCCTTGTTGGCATTGATGCATGGCATGCAACCAACTCGTCCCATTCCGCATTTGTATAGTGGATTGGGTTCGATACCATGGCTGGCGGCGTAGACGAATGTGTCATCGGCAGTCCAGTCAACAATGGGTCTGTACACATAAAGCTGGTCAGAAATTTTCTCGAATTTCTTAGCGTGACGGCGGTTCAGAGATTCGTCACGCCGCACGCCTTGCCAACTAACGACTGTATGACCAGCGTCAACCAGTTCTAGCTGGTATCCGACCGCCATGTCACGCTTTAAGTGCTCTGTGCAAAACTGCGCTTTTCTAGAAGGGAAGCGGCCTTTCCACATGCACATATCTAAGAAAGGGTTGCCGGTTGGGTATAGGTTCGCAAGAGCGCGGCGCTTTGCCTTGTTTGTCCAGCGCACGCGCTTACCTCCGCCGATCTTGATCGTCTTATGGACTGGCTCGCCCTTCTTGTTGAGAACAATGTTGCCCAGTCCGTCACGCTTCGGTACTGGTGTCTTGCCATCGACCTCGAACACTGGCTTGGTGTCATATTCCCTGCGTGTGCGCTGATCGCGAGCGATAAAATACCGTTTTGCGGCAATTTCCGCGTCAAAATTTGCGCACAAGATGACGATCTGAATACCAGTTTCGCGCTCCAAGTAATCGCGGTGTGACCAAACAAGTTCGCTCTCGTTGCCGGTGTCGCAAATTATTCCGCGCACTCGATGCGCGCCGAAACGCTCCTTAGCTAGCAACAATGTCGCTACGCTATCCTTACCAGTTGAGCATGATACGACGTGAATGATACTCATTTTTTCAACTCTTTCAGTTTAGCCACGTAATGGACTTTGATCTGCTTCAGTTCATCAATCGACCACTTGGCAGGGGTGTTGTTGCTCTCAAGTGCTTCGACGGCTTCTAGGCCTATTTTGGCGATTAGCCGAGGCCGATACTTTGCGATGTTTCCAGACAAATACGAATTACACTTTTCGCACTGCAAATGCACGTTCTGTTCATTGAACCTCAAATGTGGTGCTGCACCCACAGAGAGGAAATGCCCAGCGTTCACCTTGCATCCGCTTGAAGTGCCGCAGGAAATGCACGGCTGTCCGGCATCACGCTCCCTGATGAATTTATTGAAAACAACTTGCGCCTCCTTCAACCAGTCAGACCGCGACTTCAATTTATCCAGACGATCCTTCTTTGCCTTAGTCGCTAGTTTTGATGCCGCCCTTTCATTCTTTGCGCGAATTGCCAGTGCAAAATTAATCGCGCAATCGGGGCTACAAACTACCGCGCCGAAATTATGATGCGGCTGAAACTCCTTTCGGCATGCTTTGCAGCGGGGGAGCTTCACTTTATTTGTGCGGTTAAGCATCAGAATCTTCCTGAAAGGATGGTGAATGCTGTTGCAGCCACTCGCGGACATTGCGCATTCCCAAGGGCGACAAGGCGCTCCAATCTGTGGGGAAATCCATCCTCTGTTCCGTCCAGCGTGGGCAGATTTTTAATCTGCCAATCTCGGTTCCACGGTAAATGTTTCCACTTCCCCCTAATTCCTGAAGTGTGCCGCCCCAATGATTGCTTCCAGCGTTCGGTGTTGGGATCATTCGTCTCAATAGATGTTCGCCTAATCGCACTCCTCTTGATGTCGCATGTTGGCGCTTGGATACAAGCGCCAAGCTCATGCTCTCCGATCTGCAATCCGTTGCCACTGGCGTGGGCAACAATCCAGATTCTCTCTCTTTCGTGATTTCCTCCCAGTGCCCCGACTGAAAATATTCCCCATTCCGAATCGAACCCCATCTCGACCAAGTCTCCGAGAACTCGGTGTAACCCCCTAGAAGTGAGAGCTGGGCTGTTTTCCACGAAGACGATTCGCGGTCGTACTTCGCCAATGATGCGCTTGAACTCTGCCCACAATCCGCTTTTATCGCCGTCGATTCCTGCCCCTTTTCCTGCGGTGCTGATGTCCTGACAGGGAAACCCGCCCGCGACAATATCGATGAGTCCACGCCACTTTGTTCCGTCAAATTTCGCGACATCATCAAAGATTGGAAAGAAGGGAAGACTCCCGTCTTCCTGCCGTGCCGCCAAGACTTGCTGGCAATAGCTATTGATTTCGACTGCGCAGACGGGTTGATGTCCGAGTAGTATGTCGGCAAGAATCCCTCCGCCAGCGCCTGCAAATAGATGCATAGTTCTGAGTCGCTGCAATTTACTGGCCCTCCCATTTGTTTTTCTTCGAGCAGTTTTTCGTGTGCCACATTGGGCGTAGATTGTTTCATCACCGAATCTCGCCACGCTTAGCAGCCGCACGGTGTTCTGTGGTTTGCTTTGCCATGAATCGCATGAACTTTTGTGTCTTTGCGAAGGTTTCAGAAGATAGCGCAGCCAGGAAGCCGAACGATGGCCCCCAAGCTTCGCCGGTTGGTGCGGTTTTGAAGATGTGCTTTTTCATGGCTATGCGCTCACTTGTTCGCCAAACAGTTCATGGACGTTTTCAGGCGCAGGCGGCACAAGCTTGATTTCGATTTCTTGCTGGATCATGTCGCACAACTTGCCAACGTCTTTTACTTCAGGATGAACGATCACGCGAAATTCAATTCCTACAGACCCACCGCCGTATGGCGTGAACTTGAATTTATCGACCTTGCAATCCATGAGCTTGATGTCACTCTTGCCGCCAACGCCGTAGCCAACGGTGAGGTGGTATCCGGTTCCGGTGTAATCCCACTTGATCGCTCCCATCTGCGGAAATACCAGTTCGGTCAATGCACCGTCTTCTTCCTGCTGCTCGATAAAATCCGGGTTTGTCGCTTCTTTGAAAATCATCTGGCGCAAACGCGGGTGAAATTCGATAAGCTTCTCGTTATTGCAATCGGCTGAAAACTTCAAATCGAATGCAGCTTTTCGCTCATCTCCATGAATCTCTGCGCGTGCATTCACAGATACAAGCATTACTTTCTGTTCAATTTCAAACATTCTTCTTCTCCTTGGGTTGTGCTACAAAATACCGCGTTGCTTTTGAAAATCGCGGAATAACATGGTGTGTTTCTCGTACCACAGCTTGCATCGTCCTTCCCAATCGCCATTGCGCTGCTTGTCGCAAATCAGAATTGAGTCTGGTACGTTTTCCTCCACGTCTTTCCCCGCTTCGATGTCGCGCTCTTTTTTCTTGTTTCGCCACACAATCAAAACATTGTCTGCCATGTTGCTGATGTCCGCGCTTCCACTCACATCAAACCGTGTCGGCATGCGTTCGTCGTTGTCCGGCTTTTTCAAATGCACAACGAGGTGAATGTGGATACCGTAGTCGCAAGCCGCTGCCGTGATCTCGTTCAAGAATTTTTTCTGCTCGCTTAGATCGTCTGCCTTGGTCATGATCTTCATTAAGCTATCCACCACTACATGCTGACATTGCAGCTTCTCTGCGCAGTGTTTGATGACCGCTATCATGCGATCTGGCCTTGTTGTTCCTTGCTGATCGTAGAGCCAAATTTTTCCATTTGTGCGCGTCAGAAAATCAAGAACTTCATCACGCCTTGGTTGCGCATTGCGGAAAACTTGTCTTACAATTCTGGCCAATGTTTTCACTGGCTTCATTTCAAAGCTAGCGATGCAAATCTTCTGCCCCTTCTCTGCAAGATTCGTCAATACCTGCCCAGTGAGCATAGACTTTCCAGAACCGTTGTACCCAGACCAAAGCGTAACCTCTCCCGGCCTGAAGTCCAGCCAAGTGTTCGCAAACGGCAATCGCGGATACATCGATTGCTCGTTGACCGGCGCAAGCGTGTGCATGATCCCATCAAGAAAATCACGCGCTGGTTTGATTTTTTCAAGATGATCCGTTTCCTTGAGATACTCATCGAAATTGATGGTGTCCGGCTCCAGAATCCCCGCGAATTGCTCAATATGCATTCCATGCCCCATCTTTGAAAATCAGCATTGGATCAATCTCGCCAAGCGTGCAAAGTACCACCATGCGCGCTCCAGCAGCCGCTAGGCGCTCCGAAAGGTCGATCAGGTCATCACACATCGCGGGTGCATGCAAATGCACTGTGCAGTCGTGGACGAATCTAAAATCTTCTTCGCGCCATGCTTCCGCAATTTCCATTTCGACGGTCGCATGCTTTTTCGTCCGCAGGAAGGTTTCAGGGTCGCCCATCAAGCCGCGTCCAAGATCAACCTCAAAAAATATTGATCCTGGCTTGTACCCTGCTTTGCGCGCAGCGCGGATAGTTTCTTGTCCGTTCATTGCATGAACCAATCTGGCGAATTGCCGTTTTTATTTTCCTTGTCAAGCCAAGAAGCCTTGAACCCGGCCCACCCATTTGCGCAGCATGTTTTTAAAACATCGTTTGGCAAGAGGGAGGTTTTTTTAATTTCATTGAAAATAATATCGAACGCTGTTTCTGTTGGAGCAAGCTTTTTTACTTTCCTAACTGCAAGCCAGTCTTTTGCCACTTTTTCATCTATCCCGCGATTTTTCAAATCATCAAGCGGTGAATATTTTGAATTCTTTGGTGCTATGTTTTTGTTTTTTTTATTTAAAGGTGAAGGTGATGGTGATGAGCATGAATCAAGCATTGCTTGAGCATTGCTTGGAGCATTGCTTGGAGCATTGCTTGGAGCATTGCTTGGAGCATTTTTTTTGTCTCTCCATCTAGCCGCAGCACCAGCAGCAGCGCGGCTTTGCGCTGTTTCTCTATTTTTATCAGCTTTGGCTAACTCTTCGTCTATCCGACCATGCCGCCAATATCCATCGACTACATTGAAGTAATGCTTGATCGATGCTTGAGCAATGCTCCAAGCATCGATTGTCATTCTAGTAATTTGCGCAAGAACTTCAGGATTGTCGGGAGGCGGTCCGCTTTTCCAATAATCCATCATCAACAGAAGGTAAGCCCCATGTTGTTGTGTGGTAAGTCTGGAGGTAGCCGCCAAGTAGTCACCTATGTAAATTGGCATCCAGATATCAGCCTTCTCAGCCATGCAAACCCTTTGAAAACCCCACGCAAAAGTTAGCGTCCCGGAACGGTCGTCTAGCGACTGGAGGGCATTTACGTGGAGTTATCGAAAGATTCACAA
>Ga0302315_10001322_pt1 | contig 25370 bp, 22 predicted proteins | sample III_Palsa_N3_1_FD_200532 | JGI IMG/M metagenome (GOLD analysis project Ga0302315, IMG submission 200532) | Peat permafrost microbial communities from Stordalen Mire near Abisko, Sweden - III_Palsa_N3_1 | ecosystem: Environmental > Terrestrial > Soil > Palsa > Peat permafrost | place: Sweden...
ACATGATACAGAAAGCCGCCGAACAAGTCCTGGCGGCCGGTCAATAGCGCTACGCCACTGCGTCAAAGGCACGTAAGCCATCTAAATCCAGGATGGTGATGCTGCCGTAATCGACCCGCAACAACCCGGCTTTCTCCAATACTTGTAAGGCCTGGTTTGCGCGCTGTCGCGAGGTGCTGCACAAATAGCCGACTTCCTCTTGCGAAATCTGCAAAAGTCGCTGCTTGCTGGGATTTAAATAAGGGTTGAACAAAGCCGCCAGGCAACGTGCGACGCGGGCGTCGGTATCGAGCATGCGGTCATATTCGACCAGGGAAATGAAGACGCCCAACCGTTCGTTCAGTTGCAATAACAGGAAGCGATTAAACGGAATGCTGTTGTCGAGCAGCCAATTGAAGGTTGCGCGCGGCATGAACGCCAAGCGACTATCGCGCAAGGCAATCACGTCGTAGCGACGCGGCTCGGTTTTCAACACCGATCCCTCACCGAACCAGCCGCCGGTCAGCAAGCCGGTAAACGTGACGGTTTTCCCTTCGGGCGAAACGCTACTCATCTTCAGCAAGCCGTCGACCACCCCGATCCAGTGATCGACCGGATCGCCTTTGCGGCAGACGTAACCGCCAGCGGGGACGAAACGTTCAACCACCTCGGCTTCGACGCGGGTCATTTGTTCAGCAGTTAACGAGCGCGCCCATAACGCTTGATGCAACATTGTTGATAATGCTGGTTGACCTGAATTCATTGTGCAATGCACCACCGATAGATTGCAATTAAGCCCAGATTGTCAGATGAATGACAACACACAGGGAATGAAGGTTCTAGTATTCTGTGCAATATGGCAATAAGCGAGACATTGTAAGCGGATATCGGGTGCCTGGTAATCAAAGAAAGTAATGGCAGATGGCGGAGACAAACCCACAGACATTCCCTGCGACAACAGCGTCGACGTTTCCACGCCTGCTGTTGCAAAACGCGCAAATCCGTCCCACCCTGCCGGCCATTCGTGAAAAAGATTTGGGCATTTGGCAAGTATGGAATTGGGCGCAGGTCAATAGCGAAGTGCGGGCTTTCGCTTGCGGCCTGGCCGCTCTCGGTTTCCGGCGCGGGATGACGCTCGCCGTCATCGGCGACAATCGGCCGCGCCTGTATTGGGCGATGGCGGCGGCGCAATGCTTGGGCGGCATTCCGGTGCCACTGTATCAAGACGCACCGGCTGCGGATATGGCGTACGTGCTGGAAGATGCAGAAATCGACTTCGCGATCGCGGAAGACCAGGAGCAAGTCGACAAGTTGTTTGAAATCAAGCAAACGCTACCGCGCATTTCCCACATCATCGTCGACTACGAACGCGGCTTGCGCCATTATGCGCAACCGGAACTGCATTCTTTTGCCAAGATCCAGGAACTGGGCCGCGACTATGACCGCGCGCATCCCGAATTTTTCATGAATGAGCTGAACGCCGGCAGCGCACAGGAAACCGCGATCATTCTCTATACGTCGGGAACCACGGGCAAGCCGAAAGGCGTCTGCCATAGCCATCAAGCGATGATCGCGACCGCCACTACGCTGGTCAATTTCGATGGTCTTAATCAAGACGACAACATCCTGTGTTACCTGCCGCTGGCCTGGATCGGCGATTACCTGTATTCGTTCGCACAATCGCTGCTGACCGGCCTGTGCCTGAATTGCCCGGAATCGCCGCAAACCGTAATGACCGATTTGCGTGAAATCGGCCCGACTTATTATTTCGGGCCGCCGCGCGTCTATGAAAATATTTTGACGCAAGTCATGATACGCATCGAAGACGCGAGCTGGATCAAGCGCAAGATGTTTCATTCTTTCATGGCAGTGGCCAAGCGCGTCGGCTTGCGGATTCTCGACGGTGCTACAGGAATTAGCTGGAGCGACCGTTTGTACTATGCGCTTGGCGAGTTGCTGGTATACGGGCCGTTAAAAAATGTCCTGGGGCTATCACGCGTAAAGGTGGCCTATACCGGCGGTGAAGCGATCGGGCCGGATCTGTTCGATTTTTATCGCTCGATCGGCATCAACCTGAAGCAGTTGTACGGAATGACGGAAACCTGCGTCACCATCTGCATGCAGGCGTCCGGCGATGTCAAACTCGATACAGTGGGGCGGCCGATGCCGGGGGTCGAAGTAAAAATTGCCACCGACGGTGAAGTGCTGGTGCGCTCTCGCGGTTTGATGCAAGGTTATTTCAAGCGCCCGGACGCTACCGCCGAAGCGATCGATGACGACGGCTATTTTCACACCGGGGATGCAGGCTTTTTCGATGGCGATGGTCATCTGAAAATCATCGACCGCGCCAAGGATGTCGGCAAGATGGCCGACGGCACGCTGTTCGCTCCCAAATATATAGAAAACAAGCTGAAATTCTTCCCCTTCGTCAAGGAAGCGGTTGCCTTCGGCGATGGCCGCCAGGAATGCACCGCGTTCGTCAATATCGACATGGATGCAGTCGGCAATTGGGCGGAACGGCGCGGCATCTCCTACAGCGGTTATACCGATCTGGCGGCGCAGCAAACGGTCTACGACCTGATTCGTGATTGTGTCGAAAAAGTGAATGTCGATCTGGCGCAGGATACCTTGTTGGCCGGTTCGCAAATCTGCCGCTTCCTGATCCTGCATAAGGAACTCGATCCGGACGACGATGAATTGACGCGCACCCGCAAAGTGCGTCGCCGCTTCATCGCCGACAAGTACGCGATCCTGATCGATGCGCTCTATGCGGGCAAGGCTTCGCAATACATCGAGACGCAGGTGAAATTCGAAGATGGGCGGCTCGGCAAGGTATGCGCAGATCTGAAGATCCGCAGCGCCAAAACTTTCACCGAGGCCAGGAAAGCGGCCTGAAACAGATGACAGACCAGCGCAAAATTGGAGAAGTAATTCTGGATCTACAAGGGATATCGCTCTCCTTCGGCGGCGTGCGCGCACTGACGGATATTTCGTTCGACGTGCGCCAGCATGAAATTCGCGCCATCATCGGCCCCAACGGGGCCGGCAAGAGTTCGATGCTCAATGTCATCAATGGTGTCTATCATCCGCAGCAAGGCAGCATTGTCTTCCACGGCGAAACCCGCAAGGCGATGAACCCAACCCGCGTTGCCCATCAAGGCATCGCTCGTACTTTTCAAAACATTGCCTTGTTCAAGGGCATGACCGTGCTCGACAACATCATGACCGGGCGCAATACGAAAATGCGCAGCGGCTTGTTCTCCAACGCGATTTGGTGGGGCAAGGCGCGCAACGAGGAAATTGCGCATCGGCGCAAAGTGGAAGAGGTGATCGATTTCCTGGAAATCCAGCACATACGCAAAACGCCGGTCGGTCGCTTGCCTTACGGCTTGCAGAAAAGAGTGGAGCTGGCGCGTGCCCTGGCAGCCGAGCCGAATATGCTGTTGCTGGATGAACCGATGGCCGGCATGAACGTGGAAGAGAAACAGGACATGTGCCGCTTCGTGCTCGACGTCAACGACCAGTTCGGCACCACCATCGTGCTGATCGAACATGACATGGGCGTGGTGATGGATATTTCCGACCGCGTGGTGGTGCTGGATTACGGCAAGAAAATCGGCGACGGCACGCCGGACGAGGTCATGCGAAATCCCGATGTCATCAGTGCCTATCTCGGTACGTCGCACTAAGCAAGGACAATTCAAGGATTATTGAGATGCAATTCTTCTTCGAGATCGCGATCAACGGCATGCTGTCCGGCTTGATGTATTCGCTGGTCGCGCTCGGCTTCGTATTGATTTACAAGGCTTCCGGCGTCTTCAATTTCGCCCAGGGCTCGATGGTGTATTTCGCCGCATTGGCGGTGGTCGGCTTAATGGACAAGGGTCTGCCGATGTGGGCGGCCATCGTCGGCGCCTTCGTCGTCATGCTGATTGTGGGCCTGGCGACCGAAAGACTGGTGTTGCGGAAACTGGTCAACCAGCCGCCTATCACACTCTTCATGGCGACCATCGGTCTGAGCTTTTTCCTGGAAGGCCTGGGACCGCTGCTGTTCGGCAGCGAGGTGCGCGCCATCGATCTGGGCATCGTCGACGAACCGATCGAAGCGATCATGAATGCGACCGGCATCGGCATTTCCAAATTCGATCTGTTTGCCTCGGGCATGGTGATCGTGCTGGTTACGTTGCTGAGCCTGTTCTTTCAAAAAACCAAGGTCGGGCGCGCGCTGCGGGCGGTGGCGGATGATCATCAAGCCGCGCTGTCGCTCGGCATTCCTCTACAGCATATCTGGGCCATCGTCTGGGGGCTGGCGGGATTTGTCGCTTTGGTGGCTGGCTTGCTGTGGGGCGCGCGCAATGGTGTGCAATATGCGCTGACGATGACGGCGTTAAAGGCGTTGCCGGTCTTGATACTGGGCGGATTCACGTCGGTGCCGGGCGCCATCGTTGGCGGCTTGATTATCGGCGCATCGGAAAAACTTGCCGAGATTTATCTGCCGCCGATCATGCAGGACATGTTCGGCGGCAATTTCGGCGGCATCGAAGGCTGGTTCCCCTATGTGTTCGCACTGTTGTTCCTGCTGGTGCGGCCCGAGGGTTTGTTTGGCGAAAAACACATAGACCGTGTTTAGGAGATTACATGCTGTATCGTGAAGCCGGACAATTCAAGACCTCCTACCTTGCGGACGGCCAGATTTTCCCGATCCGGCAAGACCGGGTTGCCTTTGCGTTGCTGTTGGCTGTAGCCTTCGTCCTGATCCCGCTCGGCGCCAGCGAATACTGGTTTTCGGCAATACTGACGCCATTCCTGGTATTCGCGCTGGCGGCCCTGGGCTTGAATATCCTGACCGGCTACGCCGGCCAGCTGTCGCTTGGCTCCGCGGCATTCATGGCGGTGGGTGCTTACGCCTCCTACAATTTTCAGTTGCGCATTGAAGGAATCCCGATCCTGCTGTCGTTCGTACTGGGCGGCCTGTGCGCTGCCGGCGTCGGCGTTCTGTTCGGCCTGCCGTCCTTGCGCATCAAGGGCTTTTATCTTGCGGTGGCAACGCTCGCCGCGCAATTCTTCGTGGTGTGGGTATTGACCAAATTCCCGTGGCTGTCGAACGATAGCTCTTCCGGTGTCATCAGCACGCAAAGAATCAATATTTTCGGCATCGCGATCGATACGCCGATGAAGAAATATCTGTTGGTGCTGGCAATCGTAACGCTGCTGGCTTTATTGGCGAAAAATCTGGTGCGTTCCTCCACCGGACGCGCCTGGATGGCGGTGCGCGATATGGATGTGGCGGCCGAAGTGATCGGCATTCCATTGATGACGACCAAATTGCTGGCATTTGCGGTCAGTTCATTTTATTGCGGCATCGCCGGGGCACTGTATGCGTTTTGCTACCTGGGCTCGGTCGAGCCGGACGGCTTTTCGCTCGACTTATCCTTGCGCATCCTGTTCATGATCATCATCGGCGGCGTCGGCAGCATACTCGGCGCATTCCTCGGTTCGGCCTTTATCCTGCTGTTGCCGATCCTGCTCGACAATTTCCTGCCGCCGTTGGCCAGCATGCTGCATCTGCCTTTGCGCAGTGAATCGATTTCGCATATCCAGTTGATGGTATTCGGCGGCCTGATCATCTTTTTCCTGATCGTCGAGCCGCATGGCCTGGCGCGATTGTGGCAAATCGCCAAGGAAAAATTGCGTCTGTGGCCGTTCCCGCATTGAATTTTTGACTGGTACGCGCATAATTCAAAGCATGTTTTGCAGAGGATGATTGAAGGAAGTACTGAACTACCGCAAGTGAATCAGAATCGTTACCGGAAAACGACACCCGCCCATCGAGTAAGAAGGAGACGAAATCATGAAACACATAAAAAAACTGTTGCTGTCTTTGACCACCGCTGTCGCCCTGGTTGCGCCGCTTAGCTCGGCACTTGCCGACAGCGACGGCCAATTCATTGCGCTGCCAAGCTACCGGGTTGGCCCTTACGGCGCCAACGGCCAGGCGTTCTATGGCGGCTTTGTCGACTACCTCAACTATGTCAATCTCAAGGAAGGCGGCATCAATGGCGTCAAGTTGTCGTGGGAAGAGTGCGAGACCGAATATAACAATGCCAAGGGCGTCGAATGCTATGAACGCTTGAAGGGCAAGAACCCAGTCACCAAGGGCACTGCCTACAATGTGATGGCGACCGGCATCGCCTATGCGCTAATCGACAAATCGGTGGAAGACAAGGTACCGTTGATGATGGTCGGCTATGGCCGCACCGATGCGGTCGACGGCTCGGTCTTTCCTTATGCCTTTCCGCTGGTGACGACTTACCAAATGCAGGTATCGGCAATCGTCAAATTCCTGGCCTCGAAAAATAACGGCTCGCTGGTTGGCAAGAAAATCGTCTACCTGTATCACGACTCCGCCTACGGCAAGGAACCGATCGTGGCACTGGAAGCCGAGAGCGCGATCGGCAAGTTCAAGCTGGTCGAAATTCCCGTCGCCCATCCCGGCAATGAACAGGGTGCGCAATGGTTGCGCATACGCCAGGAAAACCCGGACTATGTGATTTTTTGGGGCTGGGGTGTAATGAATCAAACGGCGCTGAAAGCGGCGCAAAAAGTCGGCTTTCCGCGCGACAAGATGATCGGCTCATGGTGGGCCGGATCGGAAGAAGATACCGTCCCTGCGGGCGAAGCCGCCAAGGGCTATATGAGCGCAACCTGGAACGTGGCTGGCACGAGCGTGCCGCTGATCGCCGATATCGAGAAGGTCGTGTATGACGCCGGCAAGGGCAATATGCAAGACAAAAACAAGGTCGGCACGATCCTGTATAACCGCGGCGTTTCGGTCGCCGTCGCGACGGTGGAAGCGATACGCACCGCCCAGGCAAAATACGGCAAAGGCAAGGTCATCAGCGGCGAGCAAATGCGCTGGGCCCTGGAAAACCTGAATATCACCAATGCCCGCCTGACGCAATTGGGAGCCACCGGGCTGCTGCCTGAGATCAAGACCTCCTGCGCCAATCATGAAGGTTCCGGCATGGTCAAGATCCAGCAGTGGGATGGGGCGAAATGGAACATCATCACGCCTGACTGGATCGAGGGCAACAAAGCTTTGATCCATCCGTTGTTCATGGCCAATGCCGCCAAGTATGCGAAGGAAAAAGGCATTGCTCCGGCTTGCCTGAAATAACGCACCTGAACAAGGAATCCAGGATCATGAGTACTGGCCTCTGCGTCAATAATATCGAAGTGATCTACGACCACGTGATCCTGGTCTTGAAAGGCGTCTCGCTTGATGTTCCGGAAGGAAAAGTCGTTGCCTTGCTCGGCGCCAATGGCGCCGGCAAGAGCACCACCTTAAAAGCAATTTCCAATTTGCTGGCGGCGGAGCGCGGCGACGTGACGAAAGGCAGCATCGAATATCGCGGCCGCCGCATCGACCGTTCGACTCCCAATGACTTGGTCAGGAGCGGTGTGATTCAGGTAATGGAAGGACGTCACTGCTTTGCTCACCTATCGATCGAGGATAATTTGCTGGCCGGCGCGTATACGCGCGCCGTCGGCCGTGCCGAACTCAAGCATGAACTGGAAAAAATCTATACTTATTTCCCGCGCCTGAAAATCCGCCGCAAGTCGCTGGCTGGCTATACTTCGGGCGGCGAACAGCAGATGACGGCAATCGGCCGCGCCATGATGGCCAAGCCGTCGATGATACTGCTGGATGAACCGTCAATGGGGCTGGCGCCGCAAATCGTCGAAGAAATTTTCGAGATCGTCAAGGATCTCAACCGGCGCGAACAGGTGTCCTTTCTGCTGGCCGAGCAAAACACGATGATCGCACTGCGCTACGCCGATTTCGGTTACATCCTGGAAAATGGGCGCGTCGTCATGGAAGGCGCGGCGGAAGAACTGGCCGGCAACGAAGACGTCAAGGAATTCTACCTTGGCGTGTCGAGCGGTGAGCGCAAAAGTTTCCGCGACATGAAATTCTATCGGCGCCGCAAGCGCTGGCTGGCATAGGGATGATCATAAACAATGGCGACGAAATCCGCAGCAAGCTCTTTTGCATCGCTCTGCTCCGCCTGCGCGGCGCTGCCCGGTGTCACGCAAGACGTCAAATGGGGCGAAGACCTGGTGTTTTCGGTCGGCAGCAAGATGTTTGCGGTAACCCGCACCGACGGCAGCAACATCTTCAGTTTCAAGGTCGACGACGAGCGTTTCCTGGAGTTGACCGATCGCCCCGGCATCATCCCGGCGCCTTATCTGGCGCGCGCCAAATGGGTGCAAATCACAGATGCCAAAGCCCTCACCAATGCGGAAGCGATTGCATTGCTGGAGCGCTCCTATCATTTGGTATTCGCCAAGCTCACCAAAAAATTACAGCAGGAAATCGGCCATGAGTGAGTTTATGGATGCATTGGAAATCCGCGCTCCGCAAGTGCGCGAACGTGCCGCGCTGGCCGCATTGCCGCATTTGCTGGCGCAAGCCAAAGCCGCTCCAGGATGGGCGCGGATACTGGCTGACGTAAGCGCCGGCGATGTCGATTCACGCGCAGCCCTGGCGCAATTGCCGCTCACCCGAAAATCCGATTTGCATCAATTGCAGGACCTGCAGCAGCCATTCGGCGGTTTGACGCTTGCCGCGCCAAATCGTTTGCGCCGGCTGTATATGTCGCCCGGCCCGATCTTCGATCCGGAAGGGCATAGCGCGGATTGGTGGCGTTGCGCGCGGCCGATGTTTGCGGCCGGAGTACGCGCCGGCCATATCGTGCAAAATTGTTTTTCGCATCATTTCACACCGGCGGCGGCGATGGTGGATGGCGGCGCGGCCAGGCTTGGCTGCGCCGTGATTCCGGCCGGCATCGGGCAGACCGAAATGCAAGTGCAAGCCATGTCCGTACTAAGGCCGGACGTCTATGCCGGCACGCCTTCGTTCCTTAAAATCATCGTTGAAAAGGCGCGCGAAATGGATGCCGACATCAGCAGTGTGCAGCGCGCGATTGTCGGCGCCGAAGCCTTGCCGCCTTCCCTGCGCGCCTGGTTGCGCGAAAACGGCGTGCCGCACGTATTGCAAATGTATGGCTCGGCCGATATCGGCAACATCGCCTACGAATCGACTACCGACGGCCAGGTCAATCCCGGCATGATCCTGGATGAAGAGTTGCTATTGGAAATCGTGCGGCCCGGAACCGGCGATCCGCTGCCCGACGGCGAAATCGGCGAAGTCGTCATCACCTCCTTCAACCCGGATTATCCCTTGATACGCTTCGGCACCGGCGATTTGTCTGCGGTGCTGCCGGGCCTGTCTCCGTGCGGCCGCACCAATACCCGCATCAAGGGCTGGCTGGGACGCGCCGACCAGACGGCCAAGGTGCGCGCGATGTTCATCCATCCATCGCAGGTGGCGCAGGTGCTGAAGCGCTATCCGCTCATCTCGAAGGCCAGATTAATTGTCAGCGGCAACATGGGCAACGATGATATGACGCTGTACTGTGAAGTCGAACAACCGGATGCTGCTGCCGAGATGACCGCGGCGGTTGTCGATAGCATACGCGATGTAACGAAATTGCGCGGCGAAGTGCGCTTCGTCGCTCGCGGAAGTTTGCCCAATGACGGCAAGGTGATCGACGATATGCGCAAATACGAATAGCGTTATTCCGGGACCTTGTATTTCTTCAGCAATTGCGCGTACGTGCCGTCCTTCACCAAGGCATCGAAAGCCTGACGCAATGCGGCAATCTCGCCTTCGCTAAATCCGCCTGACGCTGCCAGCCAGATGTCGCCGCCGCCCAGCGCGACGCCGACATGATAATCAGATAACTTGCGGCCGCTGGTGCGAATGGTTTCAGCGCAGATGGCTTCGCCGCCATAGTAGGTATCGACGATACCGGCATCCAGGTCCTTCAGTCCGGCTTCCACGCTGGCATCCTGAAACAGGCTGGATGGCGGAAAATGCTCGTTCAAGGCAAAGTCCACGGTCGGCGACCCTCTCAGCACACCTATCCGTTTTATTTTACGCGCCGCATCGATCGATGCGATCGGCGTCCCGTTGATTTTTGTGATGAACACATATTGTTGCTGATACAGCCTGACCAGCCACTGAAAATGAGGGGCGCGCTCGGCGGTGCGTGTCAGGGGAATCACCGCAAGGCGAGGCGTCGCTTGCGCCAACGCAAACGCCCGCGCCCACGGATAAAATTCAACTTTGATCGGTTGCCCCAATCTTGCGCCGATGGCTTCGACCAACTCCACCGTCAGTCCCGGCGCTGAAGTTTGATTTTCAACCGAGAAAGGCCGCAGATCTGCGGTGACCACGCGGAAGGGGGCTATGGCCGGATTTTCAGCGCGCGTATCCCATGACATTAACAGGGCCAAAGCAAACAGTGCCGACCGTACCGAGCGCATCGGGCCTCCTCGTGGCATATCGAACTTCATCTACCACGGGTAGTGTAGCACTTAGTCTTTTGACTCATTCACCAAGGTCGCCGGCACAGACAATGTCAAAGCAGCCCCCAGCACCAAAGATGCGGCCAGCGCCAGCATGCCGATATTCGTACTATGGGTGGTGTCCTTCAGCCAGCCCACCAGGTAAGGGCTGACAAAGCCGGCCAAATTACCGAGGGAATTGATCAAGGCAATTCCCGCCGCTGCCGCCACACCGCCGAGAAAGGCTGTAGGCAAGCTCCAGAACAAGGGTAAGCTGGTGACAATACCGGCGGTTCCCAGGGTCAGGGCGGCCATCGCCAGCCAGGTATTGTCGGCGTACACAGTGCTCAGCACCAAGCCCACGCTGCCAGCCAGTGCGGGAATAGCCACGTGCCAGCGCCGTTCGCGACGCGCATCGGCACTGCGGCTGACCAGTATCATGACGACTGCCGCGCTGGCATACGGGATCGCCGACAATAACCCGATATCCAAGGTATTCTGGACGCCGCTCGCCTTGATCAGGGTCGGCAACCAGAAACCGACGCCATACAAGCCCATCACCAAAGAAAAATAAATCAAGGCCATTAACCAGACACGCGGATTGGCAAACATGGCGGCAAGTCCATGTTCGGATTTACGCCCTGCTTCGCGCGCGATATGCGATTCCAGTATTTGCTTTTCCTGCTCGCTCAGCCATTTCGCGTCGCGTATCCGGTCCTGCAGATAAAAAATGACGAGCAAGCCGACAAGGATCGAGGGCAGCGCCTCGCAAATAAACATCCATTGCCAGCCCGCCATGCCACCGACCCCTGGCAAGCTTTGCATGATCCAGCCGGAAAGCGGACCGCCAACCACCCCGGATAGCGGTATTGCAGCCATGAACAGGGTAGTGATCTTGCCACGCCGGTACGACGGATACCAATAGGTGATGTACAGGATGATGCCGGGGAAAAATCCAGCCTCGGCAGCACCAAGGAAAAAGCGCACGAGGTAAAACGTGAGCGGGGTATTGATGAAGATCATCGCCCCGGATATCAGCCCCCAACTAATCATGATACGGGCGATCCAGATGCGGGCACCGACGCGATGCAGAATGATATTGCTGGGAATTTCAAACAGAAAATAGCCGATAAAGAAGATACCGGCACCCAAGCCAAAGACCGTGTCGCTGAATTGCAGATCCTTCAGCATTTGCAGCTTGGCAAAGCCGACATTGACGCGATCCAGATAGGCGACGACGTAAGAGATGAATAGCAAGGGCATCAATCTGCGCGTGACTTTCGCGTAGATTGCGGATTCGAAGGCCGCTTCGCTGTGTTCTGCGGGTCCAGGCATGTGCTTTCCCCTTGGAGACTGTTGCAAAGTAAATATCCCCCGGTAAAGGCGGGGGCTTTAGTTGTGAGCGCCTCAACGGCAACGATAAAACTATCGCCGCCCAGGGCGGCAGAATTGCTCCTTCCCCTTTGCAGGGGCGCCCGGCGTAGGGGGAAGGTTGGGATGGGGGTAGTACGTTTGAAATACCGCATGCCAATTCTCGACCGCACTACCCCCCTCCCTAACCCTCCCCCTGCATGGGGGAGGGATTGTTAGTTCTTCTTGCGTGCCTGAATCACTTCGATCTCATCCATGATCTTGTTCATGCGGGCAAACACCGCCTGATACGGTGCCGGCGTCGCCAAATCAACCCCCGCTGCCTTGACCAAATCATAAGGATAGGCCGAACCGCCGGCGCGCAGTATGTTCAGGTAGCGGTCGCGGGCGCCCGGTTCGCCGTTCAGGATGGATGCAGCAAACATCGATCCGGCCGAAATGGAGGTCGCGTACTGAAACACGTAGAACTGGTTATAGAAGTGCGGAATGTAGGCCCATTCCATCGTGTACAGGTCGTCGATCTTGACCACGCCTTCCTTGTCGCCATGATAACGACGCAGGATATCGCCGTAAATCTTGGTGAGGTCTGCACCGGTCAGGGACTCGCCTTTATCGACCTTGGCATGCACTTCGCGCTCGAAATCGGCAAACATCGCCTGACGGAAGAACGTGGTGCGCAGGTTTTCCAATGCCGAACCGAGATAGAGCATGCGCTCGTCGTCAGTCTTGGCAATTTTCAGCATGTGGTCCAGCAACAAGGTTTCGTTGGTGGTCGATGCAATTTCTGCGGTGAAGATCGGATAATCGGCGGTGATGAACGGTTGCGCGTGGTTAGCCAGATAGGAGTGCATCGCATGGCCCCATTCGTGCGCCAGGGTCGAGACCGACTCGTAATCGTCGTTATAGTTCAGCAACAGGTAGGGATGGACATCGTAGGCGATGCCATTCATGTACGCGCCGGACAACTTGTGCGGACGCGGGTAGACATCCATCCAGCGATGTTGCAAGGCATCGGCCATCGCTGCTTCATAGTCGGGGCCCAACGGCTTGACTGCATCGAGCATCAATTGCTTGCCTTCGGCGACTGGGTATTTCAAGTCGCTGCTCAACAGCGGCGGATACATGTCGTAATAATGGAGGTCGCTAATGCCAAGCAGCTTGGCGCGCAATTTGAAATAGCGATGCAGGGTCGGCAAATTGGCGCGGGTCTGGTCGATCAGCATGTTGTAGACGGCAGGCGGAATATTGTTGCCATCCAGCGCGCGACTGAGCGAATCCGGATAGCTACGTACCTTGGTGTACACCGCTTCCTTCTTCAACTGCTCATAAAACGTCACGCCGAAAGTGCGTTCAAATCCCTTCCATGCCCCCCAGAAGGCATCGAATACTTTCTTGCGGTCTTCGCGGTTTCCCGATGCCCGATACTTGGTATAGGCCGCTTGATCCAGTTTAACTTCGGTGCCATCGGACAGCTTGACCGTCGGCCAAGGCAAGTCAGCATTGGACAACATCGTGTAGATGTCGCCGCCGGCGCCGGTTGCCAGTCCAAATTGTGCCACGATCGCTTCACCCTTGGCATCCAGCGTATGCGGCGCGGCGCGCAAGATCTGGTCCAAGGGATGACGGTAAATCGCCAGCGCTTTATCTTCCTTCAGGAATTGATCGACTTTCTTGTGACCAAGCGCCAGCACTTCCGGCCTAATGAACGACGTGGTCTCGTCGACCTTGCTACTCAAGATATCGGATTTCTGGTTGAGGTCTTGACCGATGTTGGCGCCGGTATCCTGGTCATGCGTTTGCGATGCGTAGGAGGCAAGGCGCTCAAAGCGCCGCATGATGTCGGCATTCATATCCAGGCAAGCCTGGAAACGCTTGGCCGATTCACCCAGCTTTCCTTTGCAGCCGGCAAAGTCTTTCAACTGGCCTTCCAGCTTGACGCTGTCGGCCGTCCACGCATCGGTGGTGGCATACAAATCGGTCAGGTTCCAGCGGTCATTTTCGGTTTCTGCGCTTAGGCCCAACAGCGGCGTCAACGCGAATAAAGCTACAGGTAAATACTTATACATGGCATCGGTCCTGGATCTCAGTTGATGAAATGATTCTTTGTATGATTTTTTGTACAATTCTTTGTATGTTTTTTTCTGCAAAGCAGCTTGGATAAAAGCATCCGCCTGCAGGAAACTCCGTGATTGGCTTGACTCTTAATTAAGAATAGTTTTACCGCCAAGCACCGATTGTAGTTATTTTGACGGCTTGCAGGCAATTTTTATCTGCTGCGAAAGCTTGCGGTGTATCTATCAAACAAAAATTTACTGGGGGCAATTATTTCGTCACTAGCGCTAGCCTTTTCTCAAGCAGCGCATGAAACGCGCCAAATACTTTTCTCGCTTGAGCTTGTTTGTACGGAAAGAGTTGCGCCGAATCCATCGCATGGATGACCGCCGCGCTATCGATCTCGAATACCAGTAATCGCCCGTCCGGCGCTTCGGCGCAATCGATCACCAGATAATCGAGACCGGCCGCCTGATCGATTGCCTGCAAGGCTTGCCGATGCCGCGCCCCAAAGCCAGTATCGAAATCCCGCATGAAAGCGGCTTCTTCATCGCGTTTTTCCTGGCTGGCGCTCATATGCGCGTTCAGATAATGGATCATCCAGTGCTCGGAGATCGCCATATGGCCGGCGTACGCTTGACCATCGACCAGCACGATCCGGTATTTTCGATACAGGCCATCGGCATTGCGATAGTCGACGAAACGCGACAGGAAAAACGCTGGCTCGGGCCTCGCTTGCAGATACACCGCAAGCTCGCCAGGCCCATCGATTTTTTCCAAACCATGACCCGCATGCGAATCAACCGGGCGCACAATCACTGGATATTGCCCGTCCGCCAGCACAGCGGTAAGCGCCGACAACTCCGTGCCAAGCTGCGCCAGGATGGTGCTGGAAATCTGCACCGAGACCGGCATGTCGATGCCGGGCAGCGATTGCAGCATGCTGCTGACGCTGTCGCGCGACAAGCGGCTGATGCGCTCGGGATGGTTCAACACCGGGCGGTTCCAGTCGGCCACCTGTTGCGCCAACAACTTCAGCAACGGGCGACTGCTCTCCGACTCGCCTATCGCAATAAAAATCAGGTCATGCTCGGGCAAACCGGAGGGAAGGCCTCGCACGGGGTCCAGATACAACATATCCAGCGCAATGCCGCTGTCCTGCACCAGAAACTCCAGCGGCGTATTGGCAGCCAGGTCGCCGTGCTGCATGACAGCAAGCAAACGGATTTTCGCGCCCTCTCTGGCTGGCAGCTGATACAAACGTCGAACCTGCAAGGCGCGCGCCTGCGTCGCCAGGCCGATATCATGTTTGAACCACAGATGCGAAATGACAGCCAGATCCATCAGCGCGTTGGCATCGCGGGGATTGCGTTTGAGCCGCTCGATGAGTTGATTGGCAATGTCGGTCAGTGGAATGCCGGAACAGGCCTTGGTCATCAGGACGGCCAAGCCCATTAGTGGGGCTTCTGGGGCTTCTGGCGATTCATCCATCGGTGCATTAGACAAAATGACTCCTTGTGCAGCAAGTTTGCAACCGCAGGCGTTCAAATTTCATGATCAAATAGGTCCCCAATGGAGATGCCCGAACACGATAGCATATGCCGAATAGTGGAACAAATTACCGACACCAAAAGTTATATCCGATGAATTTACTGGAAATAAACAAGCGACGACTGTTTTTGCCACTTTGCAGCCTGCTTCTATTACTCGCTTTCGCCGTATTAACACCGCCAGCGGCACATGCAGTCGACATGTCCAAGACCTTGCGGACGCTGATCAAGAAGAGCGAAACCGGCCTCGACCCGGCGACCGCATCCGATGTCAGTACCCTGGAAATTATTGAAAATATCTTCGACCCGTTGCTGCGCTATGACTATCTGGCGCGGCCGGTGCAATTGAAACCGAATACTCTGGCGGCGATGCCGGAAGTCGATAGCCTGGGAACCACCTACACCTTTCATATCCGACCCGGCATTTATTTCACGCCGGACCCCGCATTCAAAGGCAAAGCGCGCGAGCTGACCGCAGACGATTATGTCTACAGCTTGCAGCGCCTGTACGATCCAGCAATCAAGTCGCCCTGGCTATTTGTGCTCGACGCAAAAATCGTCGGCGATGAAGTTCTGAAGCGCCCGATCAATTCATCTAAGCAAAGCGTCGACGTGCCGGTGGAAGGCTTGACGGCTATCGATCGATACACACTGCGCATCCGCTTGAAACATCCCGATCACAATTTCCTGTTTGACCTGGCGATGCCGGCCACTTCGGCGCTGGCGCGCGAGGTGCTGGATGCGCATTCGCGCGAACCGGGAGAGCACCCGGTCGGCACCGGCCCCTATCTGCTGAAGGAATGGCTGCACAGCGAAAAAATCACGCTGGAGGCGAATCCAGGATTCCGGGAAACACTGTTCCAGGACCAGGCCGGCAGCGACCCAAGCGATCAAGCAATTGCGACAGCCTTGAAAGGCAAGCATCTGCCGCTGATCGGCCGGATCGAAATCAAGGTGGTCGAAGAACAACAGGCGGACATGTTGAGCTTTCTCAGTCATCAATTCGATTATCTGGAACAAATCCCACCGCCGCTGTCCGGCATGGCATTGGCGGACGGCAAACTGAGACCGGAGCTGGCACGTCAGGGAATTCAATTGTCGCTATTTGTTCCGCTACACACCTACTACATGTGGATGAACATGGAAGACCCTGTGCTGGGCGGCTATACCCCTGACAAGGTTGCACTCAGGCGCGCAATCTCGCTGGCCTACAATCGGGAAGAAGATATCCGGGTGCTGGAACGGGGGCTGGGCGTGCCGGCACAGTCGCCGCTGCCGCCGGATGCATTTGGCTATGACCCACATTATCGCGGCACCTCGGGTCACGATCCGCAACTGGCGCGCGCGCTGCTGGATAATTACGGTTATCGCGACATCGATCATGACGGCTATCGCGAAACACCGGACGGCAAGCCCCTGACGCTGACCATGCATACCCAGGCCTCCACCACCGGACGCCTGCGCGACGAATTATGGCAACGCAGCCTGGAAGCGATCGGCATCCGGGTGGTGTTCAAAAGCGATAAATATGCTGAAATCATCAAGCAGTCGCGCCTGGGGAAGGTGCAAATGTTTGAAACCGACTGGATCGCCGATATTCCGGACGGCGAGAATTTTTTCCAGTTGCTGTACGGCCCGAACCGCAACGGCGTCAACTATGCGCGCTTCAACCTGCCCGAATACAACCGTCTCTTCGAACAATCGCGCCCTCTTGCCGACTCCCCCGAGCGCACGCTGTTGTACCGGCAAATGGCGCAATTGATCGACGGCTATGCGCCGTGGGTACTACGCATTCATCCGATTTCTGCCGACCTGCGCTATCCGTGGGTCAAGAATTACAAGCGCCATCCGATGACATTCACCAACTGGCGTTATCTCGATATCGACAAATCGGCACAGCACTAGAAACACCAGATTGCGCGAGAACGGGTATGATGACAATTACACCACTCAAATCCAATCAATCGCCGTAATCCGAGACCTTATGCTCCAGACTCCCGCGCTTTTTACTCCCTTGATTTCTGCTGCCGAACATGCGAACCCAACCACGTTGATATTTCGCGGCGATGAACTGCTGTTGCGCGAATCGGATTTGAGCCCTGCTTACGGTGCCGTGTCGATCGCAATGGATATCCGCCCCGCGCAGATACACCCGGTCGGGATGATGGGGGACCGGTATTTCCAAACTGCCTGGGTAGAGCGTGGCGCTGCCCCCGCCACCGGCTACAGCTTCAAGAAACTGCGCTCATTATTTGGCGTCATCGACGATCACCTGATCGGCATCGCCGCGCGTGCCTGCCAGATCGCCGAATGGGCGCGCAGCCATCGCTACTGCGGCGCCTGCGCCACTGCCACCGAACTGGTCAAAGGCGAGCGCTGCCTCAAATGTCCGGCTTGCGGCATGGTTGCCTATCCACGTATTTCGCCGGCGATGATGGTATTGATCCGCAAGGGAGACGCAATCCTGCTGGCCCGGCATACTGCATCGCCGACCAACCGTTTCAGCGCATTGGCCGGATTTCTGGAAGCCGGCGAGTCGATCGAAGAGGCGGTGCATCGCGAAGTATTCGAGGAAGTCGGCCTGAAGATACACAATCTGCGTTACTTCGGCAGCCAATCCTGGCCGTTTCCACATTCGCTGATGATCGCCTACACTGCCGATTACTTAAGCGGCGAAATCAACGTCGATGCAAATGAAATTGCCGAAGCGCGCTGGTACGGGCCGGCCGATGCTTTGCCGGAATATGCAGCAACTATTTCAATTGCCGGCGCCTTGATCAACTCACATTTATCGGCAGTACCCCGCAAATAAAGCCGCGCCGGTAGCGCGCCCTCATTGGGTGGATGCTGACATCGCCAACGCTTGATTATCCACGGCGTCCCAAAGCGCATGGAGCTCCTTTGCCATTGATTCCTCGCCGATCTTTGCATGCTTGGCTGCGGCGGTCTGCACCAGAACCGTTTTGCTCGCGGGGTCGACATAGATTACCTGCCCGTAGATGCCGAGTAGCGCAAAGCGCCGTCGCTCACCGGGGAAGGTCCAGAATTGATAGCCGTAGCCATAATAGGGCGTCGCTTGCCCCGGGGAAAATGTCAACGGCTGCAGATGCCAATCGGTCGCTTCCAGCAGATACGATTTGGGCAATATCTGCTTGCCATTCAATTCGCCATCATTCGCCAACAACATACCCAAGCGCCCATAGTCGCGCAATGTGGCGCTGAAATGACCGCTGCCGATCTCCATGTCATGCGGATCGACAACCCAGGTGGCATCGGCCTCTGCGCCCATCGGCTGCCACAATTTTTGCTCCACATAAGCACTTAAGCTCTTGCCGGTGGCGTGCGCCAACACCAGCCCGAGCGTCACCGATTCAATCGATGCGTAATGGAAATGTGTTCCGGCGGCGGCTTCCCGGTCGCCAAAGGCCTTTACTGCTGCGATGGTGCCTTGTTTTGTCGCCAGTTGAAAGAAGCGCGCATCGTCACTTTTGCCGTTGTAATTTTCCTCGAACTTGAGCCCGGACGACATGCGCAGCAAATCACGGATCGTCGTGTCGCCATAGGCATTGCCTCGCAACTCCGGTACATAGTGCGCGACCTTGTCATCCAGACTGGCAATCTTCCCATCCTCCAGAGCGAAGCCAATTCCCAGGCTGGTAATCGACTTGGCCATCGAATTCGAAAGGAAGCGATCCTCTGGGCGGCGCGCATATTGATAGCGTTCGACCAGGATTTTGCCGTCCCTGATAATCAGTAAACCCATCGCACGCTGATGTTGCAGGTAATCGTCGACCGTATAGTCTTTGCCTTCAAAGCGATAGCGCAATGGCGGCTCCATCGCCGCTCGCTTGAAGACGCTCGGTTCGGCAGCCTTTGCCAGGGTATGGTGTGGCCAAAGCGAATCGATGTGGGTAAAGGTGCCGACGCGCGTCGCTTCATTAGCAAAGGACGTGTTTTGCGTCCCCACTGGATAACCTTGCTCCTTGCCCAAGAGGACTTCGTCCGGTGCTGCCTCGGCGGCAGCGGAAATCGATAGGACAATTGCAAGGCTGAGAATGGCGATGTTGTGCATATTGCTTGGGATGAAAATGGTTTCTAGGCAGTCAACGAATCGATCTCGCGCGTCATGTTCGACAGCGCGGCATCACCATATTGCTCGGCGAAATAGGGATCGCCGTAGAGCAAGCCTGCCCGGCCCTTGTCGCGCAAATGAATCAATGCGTTGCGCCGATTTGTCTTGAATTCCGCATCAGGTATATGTTGATATTCACGCCGGATCGCGAACGCATACGCGTCGTAGATCTCCTCTTCTTGCCCAAGGATGGCAAGATCGACGCCAAGCATCACCTGCTTTAACGGATGGTTGATAGCGGTCGCCTGAAAGTGATCGGTGGCCCGGATCAAATCCGCGCTGCCATCTGCGGCGCCCAAGTCCAGCTTGCTTTCCAGCCATAACCTGGCGCTGGCTTCCTCGTCGCTTACCGGTTCTTGCGCATGCCCATACACCGCATCGTGAAACCAGAATGCCTTTTTGAGCGTGTCGATCTCGGTTGTAGTCGCATTTGAGCGTCCGGCCCATACCCTGATTTCAGTCAGCCCGTGCACCAAGTGATCGAGGTTGTGATAATGGCGGCCAGCGCCGCCGTAGGATGCTTCACCGGTCAGGTAGTTGAACCAATAGTCGGAATCCGCCACGTTCACCTGATCCGCACTCTGCGATTGCCACAAAGCATCCCACTCTTTGCGCAACCAATCCAGTATCCACGCGCGGTAAGCGGGGCCGGGAACGAATTTTTTCATGTTCCAGTGCCAGCCAACCGGCCCCTGCAGGGTTCTGACGAAACTGGAACTGACCGAACCGAGGTCGCGCGGCGGCATCACGAAAATGGTCTTGGACCCGTGCAGCACGTCGACATTGGTTTGCTGAATCAGGTTTTCATAGTCAAAATCGCTGGTATTGCGGATCCCGCGAATCAGGTAGTCGATGCCTCTTTTCTTGGCGACGCGTGCCGTATAGTCGCCTTTGACAATCACCACCCGCACGTTTTTCCAGCCTCTTTCGGCAGCGCTAAGTTCAATGATCCGCTTTCTTTCTTCCGCCGGGAATTGCGGCTTTTTCAGCGAATTTTCCGATAGAAATATGGTCACTTCATCGGCCAGCGAACGCGCCTCGCCGATGACCCACATATGGCCATTGGTGATCGGGTCCAGGGTTCCGGAAAATGCTATTTCTTTCATCTTTTCTCCAACGCTCCACAATGGGGTGGTCTGCTCATGCAATACGCGACAACTTGAACAAATTGTTTGACAATGCCGATAAAGGATAAACTAGCACCATTGCGCAAACGAATTGCATTACCAACAAGAAACCAATAACGCCACTTTACCTGCAATTAAGCCGCCATGACTACCTTCAACATTGAAAATATCAACGTTACTTCTTTCGATGCGATGCCCTCGCCGGAAGATTTGCATTTCCGTCTACCCTTGTCGGAAGCCGCCGGCAACGCCGTGACGCAGGGACGGGAAGCCTTGCGCAATATTCTGGACCGCAAGGATCCGCGGCTATTCGTCGTGGTTGGCCCATGCTCGATCCATGACCCGATTGCGGGGCTGGATTACGCCCGCCGCCTGCGAAAATTGCAGGATGAAGTCGGCGACACGCTATTGTTGGTGATGCGCGTGTATTTCGAAAAGCCGCGTACCACGACCGGCTGGAAGGGTTATATCAACGACCCCGACATGGACGATTCGTTCCACGTCGATCAGGGTATGTACAAGGCGCGCAAGTTCCTGCTGGATGTCTGCGAACTCGGGCTCGCCACCGGTACTGAAGCGCTGGACCCGATCTCCCCGCAATTTCTCGGCGATCTGGTGGCCTGGACTGCAATCGGCGCGCGCACTACCGAGTCGCAAACCCATCGCGAAATGTCATCCGGTTTGTCGACCCCGGTCGGTTTCAAGAACGGCACCGATGGCGACATCGGCATTGCCATCAATGCCATCCTGTCGGCCTCGCACCCACATTCTTTTCTTGGCTTGAATGGCCTGGGCAGGGTCTCGATCGTACGTACGCGCGGCAATCGCTATGGCCATGTGGTGTTGCGTGGCGGCGACGGTCGTCCGAACTACGATACGGTATCGATCGCCATGGCCGAGCAAGCGCTAGCCAAGGCCGGCTTGGCTGCCAATATCGTGGTTGATTGTTCGCACGCCAACAGCTACAAGAAACCGGCCCTGCAGCCCCTGGTAATGACCGATGTGGTGAACCAGGTGCGCCTGGGTAATCGTTCTCTGGTCGGGGTGATGATTGAATCGAATATCGTCGCCGGCAGGCAGGATATTCCCGCCGATTTGTCGCAATTAAAATACGGCTGCTCGGTGACCGATGGCTGCGTCGACTGGGAAACTACGGAAACCATGATACGCGATGCCGCCAAACTGCTGCGTCCATTGCTGACGGAGCGTTTGAAATAGCTGCCAGGCGCACGCGTTCAAGCGGGAAATGAGTAAGGTCGCGTGTTAGGATTCGCTGCACAGCTGGCTGATTGCTCGTCGGCAATCGCAAGTTGCCGGCTTCGCGATGGGATCACCTATCTGGTTCCATCCATATTGCTGGCCATGCTGATCGGCTTTTTGGCAAGACGCCACCCGGCGTTTTTTCTACTCCGACTGGCCGGCACAGTTTGTCATGAACTTGCGCATTTCACGGTCGGCTTCCTGACTGGCGCCGAACCGCGATCGTTGTCCATCATTCCACGCCGTAACGGCAATTCCTGGCAGCTCGGTTCCGTGATGTTGACCAATATCCGCTGGTACAACGCCGCTCCGGCCGCATTGGCGCCGATGCTGATCATCTTGATTCCCGCCTTGGTTGCATTTTGGCGCACACAGCATGGCTTGAATTTCGAGGCGATCGATATCGCATTGGCTTTCTTGCTGGCACCGCAGTTTCTTTCCTTTATGCCGTCCCTCACCGATTGGAAGATCGCCCTGCGGTCGTGGCCGTATCTGCTTCTGGGCGGCGGCCTCTGGTGGTTGTGGGTCAATTTCCAACATTGAGCCAAAAACAAAACAGGGGCGAAATCGCCCCTGTTTAAACCTGCTCTAATAATGCTATCGTCCTTGCGACGATTACTGCATATGCCAACCGTGGCTGACGGTGATCGATTGTCCGGTCAAGGCATTTGATCCGAACGATGCCAGGAAAATCGCAGTTTGCGCGACATCCTCAACCGTCGTGAATTCGCCGTCGACGGTTTCTTTCAGCATCACGTTCTTGATGACGTCGGCTTCGCTGATGCCCAATTCCTTGGCTTGCTCGGGAATTTGCTTGTCAACCAGCGGTGTGCGCACGAATCCCGGGCAAATCACGTTGGCGCGAATCTTATCCTTGGCGCCTTCCTTGGCAACCACTTTCGCCAAGCCGATCAAGCCGTGTTTAGCGGCAACGTACGGCGCTTTCAACGGCGAGGCTTCGTGCGAATGCACTGAACCCATGTAGATGACTGAACCGCCGCGACCAGCGGCAATCATGGCGCGCATGCAGGCACGAGTGGTCAGGAATGCGCCATCGAGGTGGATCGCGATCAGTTTTTTCCAGTTGTCCAGGCTGAGGTCGACGATCGGGCTGATAATCTGGATGCCGGCATTGCTGATCAACACATCCATGCCGCCAAACGCTTTTACCGCGTCGGCTACACCCTTGTCGACCTGGGCTTCGTCGGTGACATTCATTGCCACTGCCATTGCCACGCCGCCGGCCTTGACGATTTCATTGGCAGTTGCGGTAGCGGCATCGAGCGCCATGTCGGCAATCACCACTTTGGCGCCTTGGCGCGCATATTCAAATGCGATTTCCTTGCCAATGCCGCTGGCAGCGCCGGTAATCAATGCGACTTTGTCTTTTAGTAACATGGTGTGTCCTCTATTTCGATTGGTTGAGGTAATCATGGGCGACCGTTCCGTACGGCAAGGTCAGGTCGGCCATGATATGAACTGCAGATAATATTTCCAGCACCGGCAATGCCGCGACCGGCGCCAGTGCATGCGGGTTCAATTCCAGGGCTCCCGGTCCGCTCCAGGCGCCTTTGATGATGATATCAGTCAGGCTGTATTGCACCAGCTCGCAGATGCGTGGCGTGCCATCTACATGCGGAATGATTTTCAACAGGAAGCTGGGTGCTTCCATCGATTTCTTGATTGTGGCAGCATCCAGGGTCTTATGCTTGAAGCCCATTGTACCGGTGGCTACCCGGAAATCGCTGTAGTCCAGGGTTCCGATCAGAGTATCCTTGTGGACGCGCAATTCGGGTTCGCCCAGCTTTTTCGGAAAACCCCAGAGCTCGCGTCCGGCTGCGATCGGCGGATGATCGTTCAGATACATGCTGTGCACGTAGCCGCCGGCAACGCCATTAAGCGTCACGGGAATGACCTGGCCCGATTCGCAATAGTGGCCAAAGCCGGTCGAGTCCGGCATATTGATGAATTCAAATTTGACGATCGGCTCCGTCATTTTGAGCGGTGCCGGCAGGATTTTCTGCAATAGCTCGGGATCGGTGCGATAAGTGATGATCAGGAACTCACGATCGACAAACCTGTAGGGGCCCGGCGGAAAAGCCGGATTGTGCATCGGCATCGCAAACGCGTTACTACGGACTTCGTCTTCTGTCATGGCTATTCCTGTGGAAGTTCGTGAATGATCAAGCCGGCATGGGGGGGCAACGGTTTCAACCAGGCTTTATGTTTGAGCGCGCGACGGCAATCGTCAATTCCGGCCTGCCAGCGCTTCGCTATTGTTTCAGTACTGAAATCAATATCTTTAAAGACGTTATCGTCGGGCAATGCTTTCATGACCAGATTGACGACGTTAATCGTATGGTCGCAGCCCATTTCAATCAACGGCTGCAATTCCTCTTTTTGGCGCGCGGCTGGCGACAGATTCTTCGCCAATACGCGAATCGCCCGCTGCATGTCCTGAAGCTTTTGGTGCATCATCAATTGTTCCGCCGACCGGCTCGCATATTGAATGTTTTTATAGCGCGCCAAGGCTTCTGCGATCGATTCCGGCCTGCTTTCTGTCGCGTCCCATAGGTCCACCATGAAACAGAGCGCATCGTTCTTTTCATCGGCTTCCAGAAATACTTCCAGGGGAGAATTGGAATACACGCCGCCATCCCAATAGGCGCGACCATCGATTTCAATCGGCGGAAAACCGGGCGGCAAGGCGCCGCTGGCCATGATATGTTCGGCACGAATCTTATCCCTTGTGCTGTCGAAGACGGCACTTTGCCCGCTGTCGATATCGACTGCGCAAACACTAAGGCGCATCGCACCCTTATTCAGGTAATCGAAATCGACATATTTCTCCAGCGTCGCCTTGAGCGGGGAGGTATCGTAGAAACCGGCATGGCTTAATGGCACCTTGGCATGAATGTCCCAGGTCGCGCCAAAACGCGGTTTGAAAAACCCCTCCACACCCTTGAGCAGGGTGCCGACGGTGCCCATGGAATGGGTCAAATTCATCAATGGCTGCATGCTCGGCCAAAAGCTCGGAGCAGGTGCCGGCGCGAGGCTATTCCAAAATGCCTGCAGGTTTTTCAAGCGTGATTCCGGTGGATTTCCTGCAATCAGCGCACTATTGATTGCCCCGATGGAAGTCCCGATAACCCAATCGATCGGCGTGTGGTGTTCCAATAGATTCTGATAGACGCCAGCCTGGTAAGCCCCCAACGCCCCGCCGCCCTGCAGAATCAAAACCGTATCTTGCTGTTGCATGCATTCTTTCAGTAATGTTGCGAATTTTACAAATTGAGATAGTAAACGAAATTCCCAAGATTTACCTGCAGAGCTGATTACCTTATTTGATTTGCGTGAAAATCGGGGAAATTGAACTATTCCGGCCAGCAATATTGCAGCTGATATTATGCAGTCATGTCATGCGGAAATTATGTCAATTGCGTGACACCCTTTTCGTGGAAGTTACCTAGCAAGAATGAATGCGTC
>Ga0302315_10001323_pt1 | contig 25347 bp, 25 predicted proteins | sample III_Palsa_N3_1_FD_200532 | JGI IMG/M metagenome (GOLD analysis project Ga0302315, IMG submission 200532) | Peat permafrost microbial communities from Stordalen Mire near Abisko, Sweden - III_Palsa_N3_1 | ecosystem: Environmental > Terrestrial > Soil > Palsa > Peat permafrost | place: Sweden...
GTTTTAAGCACTTGATGAAGTGGGGTAAAGCCTGCAGCATTAGCTCCAATCAGCAATTGTTTGTATTCGGTTGCTGTAATAATGTTTGTTGTGCGGGCATTTTGGACTGCTGCAAAATAAGCCTGCATATTTTGAGGCTGAGCAGATATAAGCGCTTCATGTAGGGGCGTAAAGCCTGCATTATTGGCGCCTATTAATAATTGTTTGTATTCATCTTTGGGAATAATGTTGTCTTTGTAGGCTTGCTGTACTGCTACAAAATAAGCCTGCATGTTTTGAGGCTGACCGGATTTAAGCACGTCGTGCAGTGGGGTAAAGCCTGTCTTATTGGCGCCTACCAACAATTGTTTGTATTCGTTTGCTGTAATAATGCTTGCTGCGCGGGCATTTTGTACTTCAGCAAAATAAGCCTGCATGTTTTGAGGCTGAGCGGATATAAGCGCTTCATGTAGGGGCGTAAAGCCTGCCTTATTGGCGCCTACCAACAATTGTTTGTATTCGTTTGCTGTAATAATGTTTGTTGTGCGAGCATTTTGGACTGCTGCAAAATAAGCCTGCATATTTTGAGGCTGAGCGGTTTTAAGCACTTGATGAAGCGGGGTAAAGCCTGCAGCATTAGCTCCAATCAGCAATTGTTTGTATTCGTTTGCTGTAATAATGTTTGTTGTGCGGGCATTTTGGACTGCTGCAAAATAAGCCTGTATATTTTGAGGCTGAGCAGATATAAGTGCTTCATGTAGCGGGGTAAAGCCTGCCTTATTGGCCCCTATCAGCAATTGTTTATATTCGGTTGCTGTAATAATATTTGTTGTACGGGCATTTTGGACTGCTGCAAAATAAGCCTGTATATTTTGAGGCTGAGCGGATATAAGTACCGCATGTAAGGGAGTGAAACCTTCAGATTCAGGCTCTAACAATAAATGTCTCAATGCTTTAGTAGAGTGTAATTCTTTACTTTTCTTAATTAAGAATTGAAAAAGACAATCAATTGTTTCTGCTATTAGAACGGGACTGTTTTTGTGTGTTTGACTGGTGATATGAAAGACATCTATCAAATGAGAATGACCATTAGTACTTTTCTCTAAAAGGGCATTTTCATCTACGTTCGCGCAAGCTTCTTCCAATGCTGTTAACTGCATTCCTCGATGAATGTACTCTAGAATGGAATTATGTAATTTTTGAGCTTCAGCCGAACGGTATCCCATGAAAAACTTCTTTATTTTAGCGGAAAAACAATTGACATGCTAACTTATTTTTTAATTTTTAACAATCAGTATTTTTAGCATTTTCAACAGGTGTAAATACTTTTCGAATCCAAAGAAAATGCAACAGATTTAGTCGAGCAATTAAAACTAAAATACCCGAGTGTTTTGACTTAAAATTATCCCTTATCATAAAGTTAGATTGATAGATGTTAGTCGTCTCCCCTTTACACTGAAATCAATTTATAGCAGACTGACCTATTGTTTAATGCGCCAGTTAAAATGGTGAATCAGGGGGAGATACAATGTCGTCTGTTCGAGGCAAAAGTGGTGTATTAAGAGCCTGTTTTATCTGGGGTTTTGCAACACTTTTTTATTTTTACGATAACCTGTTACAAGTCTCTCCCAGTGCCATGAAACCTGAATTGTCACTCGCATTTGTGAGAGATGCCGAGCAATTTGGGAGTTTATCGGCGTATTGCCTCTACGCCTACGGATTCATGCAAATTCCAGCCGGTATTTTAATGGATCGTTTTGGTCCGCGCCGTTTATTAACGTTAGCCTGTCTTTTTTGCAGTGTGGGCAGTTTATTATTTGGATTAGCTGAAGGATTATGGGAAGCCAAATCTGCGCGCGCCATGATTGGTGTGGGAGCAGCTTTCGCTCTTGTGGGTTGTTTACGATTAGCGCGCAATTGGTTTTCAAGCAAAAGTTTTGCTTTAATCACGGGCTTAACAGTGACGGTTGGGTTTTTAGGCGCCGCCTTTAGTTTATCGATGGTGAATAAAATTGTTGAATGTGTTGGTTGGCGCGAAAGCATGCGCTTGGGCGGATTGATAGGGCTAGTCTTAAGTTTAGTGTTATGGCTGGTGATCCGTGATAAGCGAGGATCAGAAAAAAACTCAGAAAAAAACAATGCACTTTCTCATTCCAACACGGCTGCCGTCGAAAATTTATCGGATATGTGGCAGGGCTTAATGCAGGTCTTGCGCCATCAGCAAACGTGGATTGCCGCTTTATATGCAGGCTTAATGTTTGTGCCAACTTTAGCCTTTGGTGGTTTGTGGGGTATTCCTTTTTTAGTAGAAGCGCATGGATTTGATCGTGCCACTGCGGGCATGTGTATTTCTTTAATTTATGTGGGTTGGGTGGTGGGGAGTCCTTCTTGGGGATTACTGTCTGATTATTTGAAGCGACGTAATTTACCGATGAAAATTGCGACGATCATGACCCTGGGTAATTGTATCCTACTGCTTTATTGTCATCCGTTACCGCTGCCTGTTTTAAGCATTTTGTTATTTTGTTTAGGCTTGTTTTCAAGCGGCTTTATTTTAGCTTTTACCGTGGTGCAAGAAAGTAATCCAGCCAGAATTGCAGGCACTGCGATTGGATTTACCAATGCGTTGAATACTTTGTGGGGCGCATTAGCGCAACCCATGATTGGTTGTATTTTAGATCTGAATAGTCCAGTGCTTGATCTCGAGACAGGCGAAAAAATATTTTCATTGGCCCACTATCAGCATGCGTTGCTGACTTTACCCATTGCATTAGCACTTTCTTTTTGTTTATTGCTTTTTTTAAAAGAAACGCATTGTCAAACGAAAGACTGACAATAATGTTCTGCTAATATCTTTTGAGTGAGTACCGTTCTTAAATAAAATCCTTTCGGATTTGTTTGAATGAGCTCGTTTAAATCATTCACTGCAGGACTTAAAATTCGACTATGCGCCGCTTTGGGGCGTAATTGTAAATATCTCCCTATTTTAGCGGATAGCAAAGCACTCTGTCCCAGTTGTAACATAGCAGAGAGTTCTTCCCAATCTTCCCGTAGAATTTGGGCAGTCGCTTTATCGGGGCTCCAGAGTAAGGCGTTACCAATACGGCGTTTGGGGAGGGGGATGCTGGGATCTGCTTCGAAAGGGACCCACAAGACACGTGCTAGCTTTTTCTGGACACGGGAATTTTCCCATTGCTCGGTACAGGCTTGAATAGTATAGGGCGCTGTACAAACATAAGTGGTTTCTCGGGGTAGCCCGTTTGCGTTTAGGGGTAATGTTTTGAGCTCAATTCCTAAGTGCGGAAAATCGGGTTCTGGTTGATTAGCGCTGAGTGCTCCTAGTGCTTGTTCTATAAGTTGACCAACAAATCCCTTTGCTTGATGGAGGCTTTTAGGGATAGTTTGGTGATAGAATGAAGCTATTTCTTGCAGTTCTATGCCGGCGAGTGCTCGGCAGCGCTGCAACAGTTCTGACTCATTTTGAAGTGGGGTCAAAGTTTTCATCGTGCCGTTAATATACCAGGATATAAAACGAATGCTAGAACCGAGTTGGCAGCAAGTGTTGGGCGAGGAGTTTAACAAACCCTACATGCAAGAATTACGCGCATTTTTGCGTCAAGAAAAAGATCAGAAAAAAGTGATCTATCCGAAGAGTGAAAATATTTTTCAAGCTTTTACGCTAACGCCGATCGATACGGTGAAAGTCGTGATCTTAGGCCAAGATCCGTATCATGGCCCAGATCAGGCGCATGGCTTGTGCTTTTCTGTTCAGGAAGGCATTTCACTACCGCCGTCTTTAGGGAATATTTATAAAGAACTCTATACAGATCTCGGTATTGCCCCAGTCAAAAACGGTTGTTTAATCCCTTGGGCTAAGCAAGGCGTGTTATTACTAAACAGTGTGTTAACGGTTGTGCGTGGGCAAGCGGCTTCTCATCAAGGAAAGGGCTGGGAGATTTTTAGCGATAAAGTTATTCAAACGCTAAGCGAGCAGAAGAAAGGACTGGTTTTTTTATTATGGGGTGCTTATGCGCAAAAAAAGGGTCAGTTTATTGATGCCGCGCGGCATTTAGTATTGAAATCTCCGCATCCTTCTCCTTTTTCTGCCCATCAAGGATTTTTAGGGTGTCGGCATTTTTCTAAAGCCAATCAGTACTTGGTGCAGCAAAATAATCTGCCGATCGATTGGCGAATATGATCAAAAACTTAAGTCTTGTGATGCTGTGGATGTTGCTCGCACCTAGTATTCATGCGGGGGTTTTTCGATGTACGGATCCGACGGGGCATATGGTTTTTCGAGATACACCTTGTGAGAGTGCACTCGAGCGACAAGAAGTATTACCTTATGAATCCCAGCCCACTAGTGCGAAAGTTGTGCGAGAAGAAGAGCGAGAAGCAAAAGCGATTTTAAAAAAATTTTCCAAACAGGAAAAAGAAAATGGCCGATTAGAGAATCGTTTGACCAAACAAGCCGAAAAAGAAGAGAAAAAACAGGAACGTTTAAGCGTACGTTGTGAAAGAACGCGAGAAAAAATAACAGAAATTGAAGCGGAATTACGTGTGGGTTGCAAGGTTGGCCGTTGCCAACGATTAAAAAAAGAACGAAAACATCATGAAGCCATGGGGCGTCGTTATTGTGCAGGAGAGAGTTAAAAAATGCCAACACCTGTGCTAGAACTTTTAAGTGGTGCGATTGAGAGGGTGACTTTTCATCATGAAGATTCCGGCTTTTGTGTCTTAAAAGTGAAAGCAAAAGGGCAGCGCGATCTGGTGACAGTCGTTGGGAATGCTGTGTCAGTGACAGCTGGGGAATATATCGACTGCGAAGGCATTTGGATCAATAACCGTGAATATGGGCTGCAATTTAAGGCAGAACAACTAAGAGTCGTTATGCCCTCTACGCTCGCTGGGATTGAAAAATATTTAGGATCGGGTTTAGTGAAAGGCATTGGCCCGCACTTTGCGAAGGCGTTAGTGGAAGCTTTTAAAGAAAAAGTATTCGATATTATTGAGACCAACCCTGAGCGTTTAATGGAGTTGCCAGGGATTGGGCAACATCGTCACGATCAGGTGATTAAATCTTGGCAAGATCAAAAGATTGTTCGGCAGATTGTGGTTTTTTTGCACTCTCATGGCGTTGGGACGGCTCGTGCTGTGCGCATTTATAAAACGTATGGGCAACAGGCGATCGAAAAAGTTCGCGAGAATCCTTATCGATTAGCATTAGATATTCAAGGGATTGGTTTTAAAACAGCCGATATGCTCGCAGAACGTCTAGGGGTTTCGAAACAATCACTGATGCGCGCAGAGGCAGGCGTGCGGCATGTGCTGCAAGAACACAGTAACGATGGTCATTGTGCGATGTATCTGAAAGAGTTAATTGAAAAATCAGTGACTTTGTTGGAGATCCCGGAAGCAATTATTGTAGAAGCTGTACAGCTTGAAACCACGGCTAAACGTTTAGTGCAAGAAATGATCGAAGGAGAAGCAGCCCTCTTTTTAGCGAGCATTTATCGAGCTGAGGTCGGTATTGTCGCGCATCTAAAACGCTTGCAAACGCATCGCAGCGATTGGATGAGAGAGATTGATCTGCAAGGGGCTTGTCAGTGGGTCGAGGCGCGAACGCAATTGAAATTATCCCTGATGCAAGAGACTGCCTTGCGAACAGCTTTACAACATAAAGTAGTGATTATTACGGGGGGACCTGGGGTTGGTAAAACGACTCTCGTGAATAGTATTTTACAAATTGCCAAAACCAAAACAAAGCACATCGTCTTAGGGGCTCCCACTGGAAGAGCTGCAAAACGCTTAGCCGACTCAACCGGTATTGAAGCAAAAACGCTACATCGTTTATTAGAATTTGATCCCAGAGAACGTCAATTTAGACGAAATGAGCACACGCCATTAGAGGCAGAATTAGTGGTTATCGATGAAATGTCGATGGTCGATGTCAACATGATGTATCAATTGTTAAGAGCTATTCCTGATACAGCGGCTTTGTTATTGATTGGCGATGTGGATCAATTACCGTCTGTGGGCGCAGGTGCTGTTTTATCAAATCTGATCGAATCTACCATTATTCCAACGGTGCGTTTAACCGAGATTTTTCGTCAGGCGAAAACCTCGCAAATTATTGTGAATGCGCATTTGATTAATCGCGGTAAAATACCTGAATTGTCTAAAGTGGAGACGGGTGAAACAAAGCCGGCGTTATCGGATTTTTACTTTATCGAGGCAGATACTCCTGAGATCATCCACGATAAACTCATGCAGGTGGTGACCGAACGGATCCCGCGACGATTTGGGTTGCATCCTATTCGTGAAATCCAAGTATTAGTTCCCATGAATCGAGGGGGGCTTGGGGCGCGCTCATTAAATGTAGAACTTCAAAAGAAGCTGAATCCTTTAGGGAAAAATGCGGTTTCCCGTTTTGGATTTACTTATGCCGAGGGAGATAAAGTCATCCAAACAGTCAATAATTATCAAAAAGAAGTGTTTAATGGAGATATTGGATTTATCACGAGTATTGATGAGAACACAGGTCTGTTACAAATATTATTTGAAGGACGTTTGGTGGAATACGAATTGGATGAATTAGATGAATTGTCGCTTGCTTATGCAACAACGATTCATAAAGCACAAGGATCAGAATATCCGGCTATTGTTATTCCACTAGCGATGCAGCATTTTATGCTATTGGAGCGCAATCTGCTTTATACCGGGGTGACGCGTGGGAAATCGTTAGTGGTGATTATTGGCCAGCGTAAAGCCTTAGGGATGGCTGTGCGTACTGTTCGTTCCAGCAAACGCCTCACCCATCTGACCCAACGCTTATTTCAGGGTTCAAAACGATAGAATAGGTGTGCGATATTGCCTTTACTCTCTCCGATCTATCGTCTAACATTAGACAGAGTTTATCCGGCTTTTATAAATTTTAAGAAGGGAGAATCCAGTATGAAGAATTGGTTGGTTAGTTTGGCAGTCGTCGGTGCATTAGTTGCTCCTGGCGTGTATGCAGAAGGCGAAGCAATGGCAGGGCAAGCGCCTGCAGCAATGGTCGAAACGCCTGCACCTGCAGAAGCACCAGCTGCTGAAGCCGCAAAAGAAGCGCCTAAGAAAAAATCTCATCATGCTAAGAAAAAGAAAAAACATGGCAAAAAAGGGCACAAATGTAAAAATTGCCACGACAAGAAAAAACAAGTAGAAGCAGCGTCTAATGAAACGCCTGCCGAACAAAAGATTGATCAAGAAACTGAGTTAAACAATCGTTAAATTTTAGGTCTCGTGTAAATTAAACGGGGCTTAGTAGCGGGGGAGAGGAAGATAAGTTTTCCTTCTCGGTTGAGATAAAATCGGACGCTGTCGCTGATCTCCCCCAGCGGCTTATAGCAAATAGCGATAGATTGTGGACTAGGTTGCTTTGAGACGTTAACGCCAATCTGGTTTAATTTATTTGTAATTTGTTGAATAATATAAGAATTATCTAACCTTGGGTTAACGCGAACATGCTGCAACTCAAAAAGAAACCCCTGTAAATTGCTTATTGCGTGTTGAATAGTTTGGATCACTCGCCGGTTTTCTGGCGTTAGCCGTAGGCATTCTCGTATTTCTAGCGTATCGTTTAAAATAAACTCGTAGATATCGCCTTTATTGGAGGCGGTGAGTTGGTGGGAACTGATCAGTATTTCAGCGGCAGTCGCAAGCATACTATTTTTATCGGCACGAAGGATGTGCTTCTTGATATGATCCAGAGAAAGACCGGGAGAAGACATCATGCATAAAACAAAAGTATCCTACACCTGCACGGAATGTGGCTCGATGAGTCCTAAGTGGAGTGGTCAATGTGGCGACTGTGAGGCTTGGAATTCTCTGACCGAAGTGGTGATGATCAAAGCCTCTGCAGAAGGGGCAAATTCTCGTTTTAAAGGCTATGCAGGGGTAGAGGAAACCGGCGTCGTTTCTTTGGCATCTGTGCCCATGTCCGCCGATATTCGGTTGTCCTCGGGCTTGTCTGAACTAGACAGGGTACTGGGTGGCGGCTTAGTGATGGGATCGGCCGTCTTGATTGGGGGCGATCCGGGTATTGGTAAATCGACCGTTTTATTGCAAACATTGGCAAATTTAGGCGATAAATGTCGAGCACTGTATGTCACGGGTGAAGAATCTTTACAACAAATTAAACTGCGATCAGAACGCTTAGGTTTTGCCAACCTCGGCTTAAGCTTATTTGCCGAAACATCTGTCGAACGTATTTTAGAAACAGCGAACAGAGAAAAACCGCAGATCATGGTGGTCGACTCTATTCAAACGATGTATACCGAATTATTACAATCGGCGCCGGGCTCGGTGGGGCAAGTGCGAGAAAGCGCTGCACAATTAGTGCGATATGCGAAACAAAGTGGTATGGCTCTTTTTTTGGTGGGCCATGTCACTAAAGAAGGGACGCTCGCGGGGCCTCGCGTGTTAGAGCATATGGTCGATACGGTTTTATATTTTGAGGGGGAAGCAGATAGTCGTTTTCGCGTGATCCGAGCGGTTAAAAATCGCTTTGGTGCGGTGAATGAATTGGGTATTTTTTCAATGACCGATCGGGGTTTAAAAGAAGTGAGTAACCCCTCTGCTATCTTTTTATCGCGCTATAGCGAGCCCATTTCAGGAAGCGTGGTGATGGTGACTTGGGAAGGCAGTCGTCCCATGTTAATCGAAGTACAAGCCTTGGTGGATGAAAGCCACTTGGCGAATCCGCGTCGGGTGACCGTTGGGTTAGAGCAAAATCGATTAGCGATTGCGTTGGCTGTATTACACCGACATTGTGGGGTGGTGACTTATAATCAAGATGTTTTCGTGAATATTGTGGGTGGGGTGCGAGTCAGTGAAACGGCAGCCGATCTCGCGATGCTACTAGCCGTTGTTTCAAGCCTTAAAAATAGACCGTTGCCGGCTGATTTAATTGTCTTTGGTGAAGTGGGGTTAGCGGGCGAAATTCGACCTGTGCAAAGTGGGCAGGAGCGACTAAAAGAAGCCGCCAAACATGGTTTTAAACGAGCGATTGTGCCTTATGCGAATGCGCCTAAAACACCCATTGAAGGCATGGAAGTACGAGCAGTTAAAAATTTAAGTGAAGCCTTGATGTAAAACGTATATTTTTCTGATATTTTCAGTTAGAATGACTCTTCGAGCCCCAGACATTAACTCGAGCGGTTAACAATAGCTTCCAAGGAGGGAGAGATGAAAACGCGAGAAACGCCATTCAGCAAAAAAAAATCGGCAGAAACCGATTCCCCGCATATGCTCGGCGCACTGAGAGCGTTTGGTGGAATTTTCACAGCCGTATTAAGTTTCTACCTTTTAAGTTTATTAACTAAACATTTCCCATCGAGTGGTTGGGTGGCATTGCCGCTCATGATTATTTTAGTATTTTTAAGCGGCCTTTCAGTTTTCCTGATTGAGTTTTGGCTTAGCCGATCTGCTAAGCCTTAGTTTATTTTGCAGTGTTTAGTAGTTTGGCTTGGGTTTTGTGTTGTCTGCGGCTGCTGTCGTGAACGAGACAGCAATAACGTTCGTGGTAGTGGCAGTGCTTCTGAAACTTCTTTTAGAAAATAAAAGATGTCGGGATTAGCGTTAGCACTGGTTTGCGCGAGTGCTGCTCTCAGCTGTTGTGGTTGTCGGAGGGGACCTGCTTCTATCGCCCTTGCAATGTCTGCTGGCGTAAAAATCTCTGCTTCGATGCTTAATACCAGAAATGCATAATGCTCATTACCTTTGTCTTGAAAATCCATATCAGGATTGAATAAATGCTCGATAAACGCTTGAATAAAAGCCGCACGGCCTTGTTCTAACCCTTGGTGTCTGTCAGAAATCTCATAGAGCCTTAGGGTTGCTAAGGTATAAGGCAAGTGACCTGCAATTTCATAGGCTCTTGCGTTAATAGGAGCGCCTGCTGCCAAAAAAATTTTTACACAATCAATACTGTGGGAAAGAATTGCGTAATCCCAGGGAGTGTCACCGTGGCGATTTTGGATATTGATAGGGTTTATGGGTATTAGCAACTGCTGTTGCGATAAAGTTCTTAAATGAACAACATCACGCATAGCGGTATCACAAATTATTTCAAACATTTCCTGTGTGATAGCATGGTTTCTAATATCGGTAGGGTGAAATAATAAATTCAATACTGCATTGAGATCTTCGGGGTTTTGAGATAAAGCCGCCATGTGTAAAGGTGTATTATTATCAGGGGGATTATTGTGTATACTGCGTGACATCAATTTTCCTTTTTATTTATAGTACATTTTGTAATTTTTTGTACTTAATGCGATGCGGTTGCAAGGCGGCTGTGCCCAGACGACTTTTACGATCGGCTTCATAATCGGTATAAGTTCCTTCAAACCAAGTGATCTGTCCTTCATCTTCGAAGGATAAAATGTGCGTCACAATCCGATCTAAAAACCACCGATCATGTGAAATCACCAAAGCCGATCCTGGGAAAGATTGTAAGGCTTCTTCTAGTGCTCGTAGCGTTTCAACATCTAAGTCATTGGTTGGTTCATCTAATAATAAAACATTGCCGCCACTTTTTAAGAGCTTGGCAAGATGGACGCGGTTTCGTTCACCACCAGACAGGGTGCCAACCATTTTTTGTTGATCAGAACCTTTAAAATTAAAACGACCCACATAAGCGCGAGAAGGCATTTCAAATTGTCCGACTATCATGATGTCTTGCGCATCCGATATTTCTTCCCACACGGTTTTTTGATCATTTAATGAATCACGAGATTGATCGACATACGCCAAGCGCACCGTATCGCCAAAGCGAATGCTACCTGTATCTGGTTGTTCTTGACCAGTGAGTAATTTAAAGAATGTCGATTTTCCGGCGCCATTAGGGCCGATGATCCCAACAATTGCCGCTTTTGGAATGCGCAGAGAGAGATTTTCAAACAAGCTTTTATCACCAAAACCTTTGGAGACACTGTCTAACTCGATGACTAAATCACCTAAGCGTGGACCTGGTGGAATGTAGAGTTCGGTTGTTTCTGCGCGTTTTTGGAATTCTTTGGAATTTAATTCTTCAAAGCGTGCGAGACGAGCTTTGCTTTTCGCATGGCGTCCTTTAGGATTTGTGCGAACCCATTCTAACTCTGCTTTGATAGTTCTTTGATGGGAAGCTTCTTGTTGTTTTTCCATCGAGAGTCGTTTTTCTTTTTGTTCAAGCCAAGAAGAATAATTTCCTTCGAACGGAATTCCTTCGCCACGATCTAATTCTAAGATCCAGCCGGCCACATTATCGAGGAAGTAGCGATCATGGGTGACAGCGACGACGGTTCCTGCAAAATCGTGTAAATAACGTTCTAACCAAGCAACGCTTTCTGCATCTAAGTGATTGGTCGGCTCATCTAATAATAATAAATCGGGGGTTGAGAGTAACAAACGGCATAAAGCCACGCGCCGGCGTTCTCCACCTGATAGGTGCTCGACAGACGCATTCCAGGGAGGCAGTCTTAAAGCATCGGCCGCCATTTCTAAGGTTCTATCGAGATCCCAGGCATTGACGCTGTCAATTTTATTTTGAAGTTCTCCTTGTTCATGTAACAAGGCATTCATTTCGTCATCAGACATAGGTTCGGCAAACTTCAAGCTGATTTCATTGAACCTATCTAATAGTGCTTTGACTTCTTTGACCCCTTCTTCCACATTGCCCCGCACATCTTTGGTGGGATCGAGTTGAGGTTCCTGCTCAAGGTAACCAATTTTAATGCCTTTTTGTGCGCTGGCTTCTCCCACGATATCTTTTTCGATCCCTGCCATGATGCGCAGTAAAGTCGATTTTCCGGAGCCATTTAAGCCTAAAATACCGATTTTTGCGCCAAAATAAAAAGACAGAGAAATGTTTTTTAAAATCTGGCGAGATGGTGGAATAATCTTACCAACGCGGTGCATCGAAAAAATATATTGAGACATTGTTTTACTCTCGTCTAAGTTAGTTAATCTAAACCTACTGGGGGGCTACCATTCTGTGCTAGCATTGTATCATGTTTAAAACGGATCTTTAATCGCATGAAGCGGTGTGTTGCTTACTGTACAGCTATTTCCTTTGACTTAGTTAGGCTAATCAGTCATTTTAAGTCTTCTTATCCTATCGTGCGTTATCGCGATGTGGTGCATGTTTCTCGGCCAGAAGGGGAAATTTTTGTTTTTTCTTATGGGGCTATTGTCTGCTGGGGTTTAGAAGAAAAAAATGAACAGCAGGTCCTAAAAGAGATCAAACCCTTCGAACAGCAAACTTTAGACGTCGTGGAAGAAGATGTCTTGCACTATTTAGAAGGGGATCAAGCCAAGATTGAAGACGACGAAATTACCCTACCCAATCAAGAAATATTAACAAAGTTAGCCATTTCTCATGGGCTGGCACAGTCAGTTAAGCTCGGATTTTTTGAGCGAACGATTCGCATTACCAGCGATTTAACCAAAGAAATGCCGGTATTATTAGCACGTGAAGGAAGCATTAAGCTTTCGCGTAAAGATATCCGCCGCATGATGGGACGTTTGTTTATCGATCGCAGCTCAGTCAATTTGCATCAGGAATTGTTGGATACGCCAGAGTTTTTTTGGGAACAAACCGATCTCGAACCTTATTATAATTTAGTGAAACATTATTTAGAGAGAGATAGGCGAGTGGTGATTTTGAATCAGCGCCTAGCAGTTTTACAAGAACTTTTTGATATGTTGGCAGCAGAGCTAAACCATCAACATTCTTCGCGTTTAGAGTGGACCATTATTTGGTTGATTGTGATCGAGGTATTGTTGCATATTGTGACTGATATATTTGGATATTTTTAAGGGGATGAACATGAAACAATTATTATTCATCGTCTGCTGTCTTGCGCTCAGTGGTTGTGAACGCCCAGCTCCGTCAACGCCAGCTGAGGAAGAAGCACAAGTAGAAAGAATGCGGGGCTTCTTAAAAGATTCTTCGCCTCGTAATATGAATGAGCATCCTAAAGTGGTGCCAGAATTTACCACGACCTTCGACACGAGTAAAAGTCGTGATAAAGCCGATAAAACTCAAGATGCTGCATCAGCCTACGCGTTAGATGAACTCACCGACGGCGATTAAGCAGCCTATTCTACAGTGCAATGACTCGGTGCATATTTTTTAAAGGGCGCTGTGGTGGTGCATCCCCACTGGATGGTTCCTCCCAATCGTCTGGGCGTTAAGTTAAGTGATACATCGGCATCGTCAGAGAGTCCCAAAGTAGTTCCATTGCCAACGATTTGAATAACGCCCGCGTTGACTATCAAGCTTTTGAGCGAGCCGATATTCTCCATTTTTTCTAGGCCTAAAGCTTCATGGCTAATGTCTGCTAGCACTTTTCCGTTAATGAGTGCCTCAGTAACTGCGAGTTTTGCCGGTTGAGCGAGAGCAAAAAACTCCATCACTTTTGCTTTGACCATGTAGTCTTGATAAGCGGGCACCGCGAAACTCCCTAGAATGCCAATAATCGCTAAAACCACCATGAGCTCCACCATGGAGAATCCTTTTTCATGCGCTTGAGATAAAACGGTTTTGTTCATAACGGTCCTTTTTTGCTAATTAGAAAAACCTATTTTTGCGAATATTGAAGGGTTCGACAATCCGATATTGCGCCGATTAGTATGGGTGCCCTATAATCGCCCATTCTGTCATCGCTTCTCTCTATTGCCGGGGTAGCTCAGTTGGTAGAGCAACTGATTCGTAATCAGTAGGTCCGCGGTTCGATTCCGCGCCCCGGCACCACTTGTAAGTCCAGCAACGTCTCAAAATATCCAAAAACACCTTGATTTTATTAGCATTTTTCGACACCCTTAATCCATAGTCATCCAACAAAATTTTCTGAAATTCCCTAATAATTTGGGGTATTATAAGGGGCATTGTTGGTAACCAGATTATCAATACCCCCACATGGGAGTTGCTATGTCATTAACTGATACCAAAATCCGCCACGCTAAGCCTAAAGATAAGCCCTTTAAACTCTTTGATGAAAAAGGTCTCTATTTGCTAGTTACAAGGCAAGGTTCTAAATGTTGGCGTTGGAAGTATCGGTTTATGGCTAAAGAAAAAGTACTGGCTATTGGTTTATACCCGGATATCTCCTTAGCTGATGTTAGAGATAAACGAGATATTGCCAAAAAGCAATTGGCTGGTGGTATCGATCCGGGGGTTTTAAAGCAAGCTGTTAAACGTGCTGAGAATCAAGTATTAGACAATAGTTTTGAGGCAGTAGCCCGAGAGTGGTTTGTTAAGTACTCTCCTGGTTGGGTGATGAGTAGCAGTCGTAAGGTGTTCGGTCGCTTAGAGAAAGATCTTTTTCCCTGGATTGGTTCACAGCCGATTGCAGATATAAAAGCGCCCGATTTACTAATAGTTTTACGTCGAGTTGAATCAAGAGGTGCTTTAGAAATAGCCCACCGTGTCCATCAATATTGCAGCAGAATTTTTCGTTATGGAATTGCTATTGGAAAATGTGAACGCGATATAGCCGCTGATTTACGCGGGGCAATTCCGCCCGTGAAGGTGCGACATCGGTCTGCTATTTTAGAGCCTAGTAAACTGGGTGAACTACTAAGAAGTATTGAGGGTTATCAGGGATACTTCGTGACTCAATGTGCTTTGAAAATGGCACCACTCGTTTTTGTGCGGCCAGGCGAGTTACGGCACGCTGAGTGGTCGGAGATTAGCCTAGAAAGTGCAGAATGGTCTATCCCAGCAGCAAAAATGAAAATGCGGCAGCTACATCTGGTGCCATTATCAAAACAAGTCATCGCTATTTTACAGGAGCTCTATCCTTTGACGGGCAGAGATCAGTATGTCTTCCCTGGCCTGAGATCTAAAAGTCGCCCCATTTCTGACAATACCTTAAATGCAGCGTTACGAAGGTTAGGTTATAGTCCCGCTGAATTAACAGCACATGGCTTTCGTGCCAGTGCCAGAACAATCTTAGATGAAGTCTTAGGGTTTAGGCCCGATGTCATTGAACATCAATTGGCGCATGCCGTTAAAGATCCGTTAGGCCGGGCTTATAATCGTACCTCTCATTTAGATCTCCGCCGGGATATGATGCAAAAGTGGGCAGATTATTTAGATGGGTTGGCGAAAAAATAACACAACAGCCGCTTACCACAGCGGGGACGGGGACAAGAAAATTTATTATTTCCATTTTTTTTTAAACTTGCTCAATACTTTTCAAAGTTACTCACACGATTTTTACGAGTATCTATCAGATTTAAGTCAATACCATCCACCTATAGTTGAAGGGTGTAGATTAACCGATATCCTAATGCACGCTGATCTCGATGACTATGAACACTTAAAAAACTCAGAAGTTCTCGCTTGTTTTGCACGATCGCTTAAAAGTTCTGGAAAGATTAGTCCTTGAAGAGAAAACAGTTGAGCAGCTTTTCTGCTATATCATGCGCTTCATCCGATAAGGCCTGACCGTTTTTAACAGAAGTTGCTAGAAATTTATCCATCAAGCAATAGGCCATAATACTGTAATGAGCTGTCTTTTTTTGCAATTTATCTGTCAGTGCTTTAGGCGTCGGTAAATTTTGTGTTTCTAAAGCAGTTTGTAACAAAAGCCTAACCGTATTGCTAACGTTTTCCAGGTCACATTCTTGCATGGTGAGCAGTGCTTGTTGATACAATTTTTCAGGCAATTTAACAGAAACTTTTGGCATGTTTATTTACTCCTCTCACTGAACACCCTAAGAGATAAAGAACAGTGTCCGACGTTGTCGCACTAAATTCTGATGATCGTCTTCTATTGTATGACAAATGGCGGACAAATTCATACACCCTATAGTTGTAGTTTATTGATTTTATCGACATTTTTTTAAACGTCGGACAACGTCCTCTTAATGGTATGACTGCGTCCGACAACCGTCGGAAAGTGGAGGACGCCAATGCTTAAAATATTTTCTCGAAAAATATAAAAACGCCGAAAATATCAGTAATATTTAAAAAATGACACCAGCGCGTCAGGTGTGCGACTACTTTTTAGCGATTTGCTTTAGTGGTTTTCTTCTTGGGCTTTTCTTGAGATTTCATACGTTAGGTTGCCTTTAAGTCTTAAAAAAAGTGAGCCCAGTGGCGAGGAATACACCCTAAGAACGCCAACAGTACAACGGGTTTTAATCAAAAGCAACCTCAGTGAAAAGTATTTCATTGCTTAAAAAAACAAACATGGGTAACAACGTTTTGATGTAAAATACAGTAAAGAATCGCTTAAAAAAAACGAAAAATTATTTTCGAAAAAGTGAAAAAATATTCTATTTTAAGAGGTTTTTATCTATGCTGCCGTTCTGAGTCTATTTCTTTTGAAATGGCAAACACTCTAAAAGCTATCGAAGGCTTAAATCTAACCGTTGAAATTTGCAATTCTTGGATTTGGGTTTTTGACGCTAACGCCTCACATGAAACACCTTTAAGGGCAGCAAACTTCCAGTGGTCTTCCCAAAGGGGCTGCTGGTATCTGTGCCCTAAAAGCGGTAAATCCCAAAACAATAAACCTCGTTCTGATTATCAACTCTGGGAAATGCCTAAGATACGCACCTGGTATGGCAGCTAATTGGTGCGCGTTTAATCAAACGAGGAAAGACATGTTTTAATACTCAGCTTCAATAAAGGAATTTTAATATGATGAATCATCCGTTAGATAATACTGCTTTGTTCACCATTCAAGAACATCCAAAAATATACGTTGCCTGCCTGTCTTCTTACACGAACGGTATTCTTTATGGAGCTTGGATTGATTGATCTTGCCCCGCTTTAGCGGAGAAATCGAACAAGAAATTGGGCAACTATTAGCCAACAGCCCTATGCCTGATGCAGAGGAAATTGCGGTGTATGGCTTTCAGGGTTTTGAATCTTTACGGATAAAGGGATACGAAAGCATTACAGAAATCACATTACATGGTGAAAAAATAGGGTGGTGGATGCGTTGAAGCAGTGGAGAGGATGGTGAAAGTTTAATTTCTCTTTACGCTAACATGTATTGATTGTCCTGGAGAGAAACCTTAAGAGAGTTAGGTAAAGATTTTGGTTTGGAGCGAGAACAAGAAGAACATCATATTCCGTACGCTCAAGAAAGAGAAGCTATTCAAGACAGTAAATTAGAAGAAGAAAAGGACAGACAGGGGTACATCCAAAAAGCATTAGACCTTTATAAAAGTGTCATTCCCATTTTTGGCACCTTAGCAGAAAAGTATTTACGCGGATTTTCTTGAACCAAGATGGCATCAAAATAATGGATACATATATGAACGTCAAAGGTGAGACTAGCAAGTAACCGATAAAGCAAGTTTAGAAGTATCAAAAGAAGGAGCAGTGGTCGTGCAACAAGGTGATTTAAACACAACCTTGTGGGTCGCCGAAGGTGTTTTAAGTGTTGCACTTGCTATTCCTAACCAAACGGTTTTAGCAAGCTTATCCGTCAACCAATTTGAAAGTATTCCTGTGGATCTTGAAGTGCAAAAAATAGTGATTTTAGCAGACAGGGATGAGAAAGGGTCAAATACACCTGAAGCAGTCATGAAGTCGATTGAGCATCACTTATCGCAGGGGAAAAGAGTTTTTATTGCGATTCCTCCTGATATAGGACTTGAAAAATGCGATTTTAACGATTTAATTCAACATAGGAGGATTGAGGATGTTAAGGCCAGTGTGGAAAATTGGGTTGAAATTAAACAAGCTGAATTGGTAATGATGAGGAAAGAGGGATTTTTAGAAACGGTTAATAGGTTGCAAAAATCATCAGTAAAAGAGAGAGATTCGTTTGATGTTTTTTTGCAGGCAGGGAAGATGGAAAAAGAATTGGAAAGATAAAATCGTGATTGACAAAAGCACGAAGACTTGATTCAAGAAATCTGACGGATTTCCAATTTAGGATTTGCTTCAGGTTTTGACCCTATTGCCCTGGCTCAATACTAGCTTCATGCCCTTATGTTAAAAGCTCATAAGTAAATATTTTGTTCAATGTTGGCTAGATAGCTGGATGGGGGCAGAATAACAATCTTTAAAAAAATGGTTTGAAATAATCAGGAAAAACTGTAATCTAGTATTAAGAATATAAATAGATATGTGGAGATCTGAAAAGTGTTTTTCTTGCCTGGACTCACTTCCGACACTTCTTATAAGGCCACTTTAAAGGGGGATGTTTTTCAGCTTAAGTTATTAATGGCTGTTGCAATCACTGCGCATTCTAGAGCATTAAAATTTGTACTTAATACTGAAGTAAAAGAAGCTGATAAATTTGATGATTTAGTAATAGAATATGAGGATGTTGCGACAGTATTGCAAGCCAAACATTCTAGCAAGACCGATAATTATAATAAAAATGATTTTAAAGCAAAACGAAAAGGAGAAGCATCCTTAGCAAAGTATTTTGATTCTTTTATTAAAATTAGTGAAAAAGATAAGACCTTTAGTGAAAAAAAAGTAAATTACGTTTTTTTCACTAATAGGGGACTTGAACAAGATGGCTTTTTTGAATCCTTAGAAGAAGCAGAAGAATTTGACGAAAATCTGAGCTTTAAAACTGAAGCATCCAAATGCTGGCAATTTAGTAAAAGCTTTAGAGAAAAAAAAGAACATAAAGAGATTTATGAGGAATTATGCCAGGCAATTAAAGAAGGTTCATTGGTTTATTATAAGCTATTAAGTAAAGATTTACATATTGATATAAGTGAGCACAAAGACCGTTTAAAGGTTGACTTCGAAAATTTAGTTGTAAAAATAAGTGATGGTTTTCATGCATTGTATACTCAAAAAAATGATGAGGATAATTATACTATAGATTTAACAGGAAAATGCGGCTGTACCGATAGTCGCAATTTGTTAATTAGTATGCTGCAGCGTCATGGTGACAGTACATACGCTGCTTTTTCAGAAGAGTTTGTAAGTGATATTAGTTTAACGGCATTTCAAAAGCAGTTTAGGGAAAAATTATTGGCTAAATTATGTGAGAAACTTGAAATAAAAAAAGAAGCATGCTTGCCGTTCTTAAATCGAATTATTTTTAAACTTCCAAAAGATTTATTTCATTATGTTTGGATGCCAAGAAATGGGAAGAACGAAGTCAATATTGAGATTAAACAAGATGAGAAGGGAGATACCATATTCACTTGGAAACCCACTCAGCTACAGGCGTATTATGTTTTAGGAATGTTTGGAAAGTGTGTGTTTACTTATGATCCTGAAACAAACTCTCCATTGTCAGACCTGCCTATGTTTAGCGGCCTGCATGCTGCAATTATTGGAACACTACAAAAAACGCAAAATAGTAATGTGCAAGAGGTGGAAGCTGTTTTTTCAAAGTATTTAGTCGGTTTTTTTTCTGCATTTAAAATAAAAGCAGGGCAACCTAATGAAGACGAACTTGAACAGATTTTACAAACAAAACTTCACGCCACCTTAATGTTTTCTGGAGACGAATATTATTCCCAGTTACTTAAATTGTTTTTAAATTGGCTTAAAGACTTTGCGGGAAAACCCATTACCAAGGAAAAATTAGATGATTTTTTTAAGTGCGTGAGTGTTGGTATACAACGACTACACTTAGTTGGTTATAGCGAACACGTCTTAAAAACTTTGGATGATTATCCAGTGGACTTGTTTTCAGAACCTCACGTTAAACCCATTGAAGATTTTATCATGCAAGAAAGTAGTCAACCTGTTTTGTTATTGACAGGCAATGATGCGCTTAGTTTAACATTAGCTGCGTCTCAAGTTGTAAAGAGGTTGAAAGAAAATAAGCAGTTAAAGGAAGATAGTTGGGGATTTGTAAGTTCTGATTGTCGAATTTTGGATAAAGTTCCTGATGTTTTATCACAACATTATCAATTGATGGTCATTGACCATGTGGATGAACTACTATCACAACAAGAACTTTTATTGAAAATCGTTCGCTCAGCAATTGATAGCAAAAAAAAATTAGTGTTAATTTGTCAAGATAGTTATTTGAAGACCCTCGAAGAGTTGCTTGTGACTAAACCTGAAAAATATATCTTCCCAGATTTGACGGACGAAGAAATAGAAAATGCATGTAGAAAGCATAAAGAAAAATATATTTTTGTTTGCGGGCGAGAGATTCAATTGCACGATATCTTAAAATCCAAGAAAGGGGGCGTTTATAAAGCAATGCATTCGGCAAGCTTGCTATCTTTAATATTGAAACTTTCAAAAGAAAATAGTGCAAATCAAGATAAGCAAAAAGAACCAGTATATATACCACAAAAAGTTAAAGAGCATGCGCCCTATTATACTTTTCAGCATGTGATTCAGAGATTGCCATCAAAATGGTTTTTAGCTTTGAAAGGCATATTTCCTGAAAATATTGAAGCTCAACTATCAACATCACTTGTATTGAGTGCAGCCAAACTGATTCTGTTTAATGAGAAATCTCTTGAAGAAGATGAAAATTATTTTTTAAAATTTATAAAAGCTGCAATAGCTAAAGAAATTAAAGATGAAGAGCTGGAAAAACAGTTAAAAAACAAAAGCTTAATTATTGTTAATATCTCTGAATCTGTTGATTCGATGCAACAGTTAGTAAAACCTCTATTGTACTTAAGAAAAGAACACAAAATAATTCTCTTACATAATAAGAAAGAAATCTATATTGATGAATTACCATGTGTTTTTGCAAACTGGTTAAATCAATCTGAGGAAATACGGGTATTAATACCATTAGCCGATCGTCATCATTTTGGGCAACCTGAGTTTGTGCTTTTGCCTGACGCTCAGAGTTCAGACTATACGGAACTTGATTTTTTAAGCAGACAAAATCAGAATTGTTCGACGTGTGTAACGGCGGACCCTGGCACTGGTAAAAGTGAAAATTTCCGTGAATTAACGAGATATTGGTCAGCCAGTGTCAATTTGGAAGTTCATTATCACTGGGTTATACAGGTTAATCTAATTGATATTGATGAACAATTTGTAAACCAGACATTAGAGAAATATTTGATCTCCTATTTGTGTAAAACAAAATTTCCTCATCTAACAGAAGAGCAACAACAATTATGGGTAGGAATTTTAAAACATGATATTAACATTGGTTATGTGAAATTATTACTTGATGGATGGGATGAAGCAGAGGCTAATGAGGCTCGACGTTCACTATGTTTGAACTTTATTGAAAGCCTTCCAGAAACTGTTCACTATGATATTGCCATGCGTCCATATGTATTTAATTCTTCTCCTTGTGCTGTATATCGTCGTGTGAGTTTACTGCCGTTTACAGATATAGATTTGAAAAATTATTTTGAAAGGCGATTTCATTCTTATATTGAAGTGGAAGTAAATAGTGAAAAATTGAATTTATTCGTTCAAAGAATAATAAATTGGCTTAATTCTTCTGATCAAGCAATGATGGATGTAGTGCGGATCCCATTGCTTGCATTCTTGCTTTCAGAAGCTTTAAAGGAAGATTGGTTGATTTGGATGAGTTCTGAAATATCTGAACCAGAAGGTCCATGGGGTGATTCCCCAGAATTAAACTTAGTCATGCTTTATGACATTTTTATTATTGCCAGAGCTAAAATATTTCTGAAAAGGATTTCAGGTGTAAATGAAAAAAATTTACCGAATGATAATGTTACATTACAATTGGCTTCAAGTTTTTTGATTTCTATGGAAGAAATAGCATTTTCAGAGTTGTTTGGTGAAGACATCCTTAAAAATACCAAACCTATAGACAAAGATTTTTTTCGTTCATTATTGGATTTTGGCATAGTGACAGGAAGACAAGAGGATCAATTTAACAGTAAGAAATCATACCGTTATGTCTTTTTGCAACAAACTTTTAAGGAATTATTTGCTGCACTGTTTATTGTTAGATCTTTGTCGAATCATAAGGATGATTTAACTTATTGTTCTGTTAGGGATGTGGTCTCAGAGATGCGATATGATGTCGCATATAAGGTTGTTTGGCGTTTTGTAAAAGATCTCATAAGTACAGGTTCTGCACTACTTTTTGTTACTCCCAACGTGAATGTTAGAACTGTTTTTACAGATCCGCCCGATCTTATAGGTGTTGCCTCAAGTAATTTATTATTTCAATTAGGATTGTCTGATAGAAAAATTGAAATTTTCGAACTAAATCCGCTAGCGTTTTTACCAATTGAAGAAAAAAACGTAGAAGATGAAACGCCTGTTTGTAATAATGTGGTTGATACTCAATCGATAGATGAAAAGATTCAAGCACTTTCTTCGAACGTCTCTGGACCTATAGCATACCAATTATTGTTAGAATTTCCAAACGATATTCCAACTGTTTCAAGCGTCGCTTTTTGTGTTGCAATGAGTGCTCGTTTAAGTTCGGATCGTTATAGAATGAAGGGGGCGGCTGCTGAAAAACTTGCAGCAGTTAATGTGGAAATCACGGTGGATTTGATCGACAAATTACAGGGGGTCGCATTAGATTCTAGATGTCATCAAAATGAAAGACTAGCGGCTATAAGAACAATGTTAAAAGTGAACATAGCAGAATATTCAAAGATAAGTATTAGTTATGAAAAACTGTTAGATGATAATTCGTTAGAACAGTTTTTTAAAAATGAAGTATTATTATGTCTGCAAGATATGGTGAAAAAAACTGGAAAACTTGATGATGTTGTGCTTCGTAAAGTAGAAAAAGGTTTCAATGTGAAATCAGTCGATCTAGTTTTATCTAATGAGATCTTGCTGAGGAGATTATTATTAATTAAATTTTCCATTGATAAAAGACATTCTTTTAAGGGGGTAGAAACAAAATCATTGGCAAAAGATGTTGCCTTAAATCTCAACCCTTCACGTTTAACTTTATTAATTGATTTAATTAAGCAAGGATTTATTACTTTAGATAACGTTAAAAGAGAATTGTATTCGGGTTTGTCTGCATATAACAATAGACACATTGCTGCCAATCTTTTATTAAAGTTAAGGGAAGCGTTAAAAGATTTAGATAAGAATTCTACATGGTTGGGTGATGTTTTAGCTAAAGACGCTATAAAAGAACTGAATGAGAAATCTCGCATGTTTTCTGTTACCAAACGATTATTAAATGCGAGCATTTTTGAGCTAGGTAATAATGAAAATTACTTTCGATTTTGGCGTTTGGACGCAGGAATTCCTATTGCCACACTGTTTTTTTCCGAAAATGTTTCTGTTATTGGGTTTTCATACCTTATTTTTCAAATAAGAAATAATTTGTCAGCTTACGATGTTGCGTCTAAAATTTCTTCTTTAATAGGAGCTCTATCTTGTAACGATTCCAAAACTCGATGTATGAAGCTTTATCTCATGCTTGAATATTTAATCATTCACCAGAGAAAACCAGGAAAATATTTTCAATCGATTGATAAATATTCCGGATTGATAGAGAAAATGCTTGCTGTAGCCTGGGAGCATTTTGAACAAGATAGGCGCTATCCTTTAATTGGATTAGACGTAATATTTTCCTTGGGTGTTTGTTTTGGGTTACCACTTATTCAAGTGAATAATAAATTTAAATTGTTGTTTCCAAGTATAACAAGAAAAGTACATTTTTCCCCTGAATTTAGTTTAATACAACAAAATATAATAAAAAAACATTTTGAAAAAATGCAACATATGTGTGGAAAATCATTTGTTTTAAACGAACTAATTAAAAATTTAGACCGTGAGAGCCTTGCGACAGAAAGCATTAATCTTTTTATTGCTGAAGCTGGGGATACTAAAACAGATAGTTCTTATAAAAAAAGACTGCTATTTTCCTTTTCAGAAAAAAAACTATTTCCCAATACAATTGAACGTAGGCATTCAATAGCTGAAAGAGTACCTAAGCAAAAGGGACAGACATTGACGAGTCCATTCTTCTCTTAACTTAAACTATATTAAATTCCGCCGCTGCGAAACAGGGAAGCGTAAGCTGAGTTGAGTAAGTAGACTACAGCTACCAGTGTCGACTCGGTTTGTGCCTCCATGCCTTGCAGTGGAGATATTTGTTCTGAGCTTTGTGACGCAAATGAATGAAAAGAACGCACCTCCTGCAACTAGTCAAAAGAAGTAAAAATAGCTACTGGATTCTTCCTTTGAAAACAGTTTTATGCGATAATTCTGGTTATTTCTACATTTGTTAGATAACCCTATATAAACAACAAAAGGAAGCTTGTGAAGGTATTTGAGAGAAGTAAAGAATTTACAGAAGAAACTTTATTGGGACTCGCTGCTAATCGTTATTTTTCTACAACTTTATTATGTACACACCCTATTTGTTTTTTTGATGCAGGTTTTTTATTACATTTATCGCTGGAACTTATATTGAAAGCGTGCTGTTTATGTGTACATAATAAATTTTCAGGAACCCATAAATTGTTCGATTTGCTTGATGAAATTCCACTAAAATTGGATGAAGTAGATGTAAGTTTTGTTTGTCAACTAGAAACTCTTCATCATTTACGTTATGAGTTTAATGAAGTTGGAACTCATATGCAGTCTTCTTTCAGCACACTTGTTGATAATATACTAGCAAAAATGCCGGAAAAGTTACGTAATATATGGAATGCCGAACGAGAAAATATTGAAGTACTAAGTAGCCTCATACCACAACGGGTATATAATGACCTTAATTTACAATATTCTCCTTTTGTTCAATGTCCAACATTAGAGGCTTAAAACTGTAAGTTACTTAGACCATCATGATAAACATTATGATAAGAGAGAATAAGTGTGGTCATCCTCAAAAGCAGATAGATCTCATTTACTAAATCTAAATTTTGTTTTACGGTCAATAGTTTTATTTTAGTGAGTAGGGATGAATAGATTGGATCTTTGGGAAACGTACACAAACAGATATAGCATGTCGGCCCTTAGCAGCAGATCTATTAGTTAGTGTGCCACTTCTGTGACATTTTTGATATTCAAACCACTAATTTATTTGCAGAGCGTGCTTGCGTATAGAGTATCAATCGCTGGAAAGGTATGAAATTATGGTCCTTGGCGTAAAGAAAAAGGTCCGAAAAATGGGGTACAGATCAGGTTTTATGATTCTAAGTAAATAGTAAGTGGGGTATTTGAGGGGGTATCACAAAAAAGTTAAAATACAATTACCCAGTGGTACGTGACTTTAATAGAATTTTTCGAGTCCGCGCCCCGCACCAATAAAATCAATCAATTAGCTTCATTTTTAATTTCCCTTCAAAACCCCTTGCATCATAGAATGGTCGCTGTCTATGCTTAGTAGGTTTGAACAACGTGTAGTAATTCAGACTTCGTGTGACAGTTACCCATTTTTGGCTGCTGTTTACTGTCAGTTTAAATTGAGATTGTCAACCTTCTCCTGCCAGATTTTCTTCCCATCCAGTAAAGTT
>Ga0302315_10001326_pt1 | contig 25335 bp, 24 predicted proteins | sample III_Palsa_N3_1_FD_200532 | JGI IMG/M metagenome (GOLD analysis project Ga0302315, IMG submission 200532) | Peat permafrost microbial communities from Stordalen Mire near Abisko, Sweden - III_Palsa_N3_1 | ecosystem: Environmental > Terrestrial > Soil > Palsa > Peat permafrost | place: Sweden...
TAAACCAACACCCAGGCTATAAGTTAATGATATAATTAAAGAACTGATAAAAAACCTCCGGTACTTTTTAGTTCTTAAAAAAAACAACAGCAACGGAAACACCAGGTAAAACTGGATGATAGTTGATATAAACCAAAAATGACCGCCCAACGACTCGTCCAGCCGTGACCAAAACATTTTAAATAAAAATATATGGCTCAGGTATTTTGACCATTCTGGCGGGTAAACCTTAAACCAAAAATTGGCGAGGAATATAATTGTGATAGTTATATAATAGGGAATCAATACGTTATTGAGCCTTTTCTTTAAAAATGCCAAATAAGTGGTATAATTTGATTTTGCCAGGCCAAAACCCGAAGAAAAAAAGAATAAATGAACCCCTGCACTGCCAAAAGTAAATGCATAGGTTAAAATTTTAGGCAAGGCAAGGCCTTGCGTAAGGTGAAAGACAACAATAGTAAGGATTGAAAAGCCCCTGGCATAATCAATAAATTCACTTTTCTGCATTTAGTAATTTGAGTAGACTAAAGTATAAATAATTATTCGCAGACAAACTCTTTATGAGTGAGGGGTTATAATTAAGTATAATTTTTTTAATATAAAATTATGCCCTGCCGTAAACGGTGAAAGGTAAATGATAAAGTTTATTTATTACATTTATCCATATTTTAATTGAATGAACAGGAGAACGTCAATAAAACGATTATTGCTTTTTGGGGCTGTTGGGGTGTCTTCATTTTCAGTATATGAATGGTTTAATTTTAATAAAAGCATAAACATTAATACGTTTTATACCTATAAATATTTAATCGCTGAGCTGGCCGAAACAATCATACCCCGTACAAGTACACCGGGCGCGAAAGATGCCAAAGTGGAGGAATATATTATTAAAATACTTGGTTATTGTACTGAACCCCGGACGCAGCATAAATTTTTAACCGGTTTAACCGACCTGGAAAATTACAGCAGCAATAAGTATGGACATTCTTTTGTTAAATGCGGTAAGGGCGAAAAAGCAAGTATCCTTAACCACTTTGAAGAAAAGTCGAAATACCCGGTTAACGTTTTAAATAAGATAAATAACAAATTTATTGGCAAACCTTTTTTTGTAAAACTAAAGGAACTAACGGTAGAAGGGTATTGTATGTCTGAACCTGGCGCTACACAGGGGCTGGCTTACGATTTTATACCTTCAACCTACCAATCATGTATTCCATTACAACCTAACCAACGCTCATGGGCAACAAAATAGTTTTATGTATATAGGCGGAACATCCAAAGAAAACGCCACCTATGACGCGATAGTAGTAGGTTCAGGGATAAGTGGGGGCTGGGCCGCTATGGAACTATGCAAAAAAGGCATGAAAACCCTGTTGCTTGAACGGGGAAGAAACGTGGAGCATGTAAAAGATTATACTACTGCGTTTAAAAAGCCCTGGGAATTTCCGCTTGGGATGAACCATACGTTAGATGAAATAAAGGCCAGCCCTGTTCAATCGCAGTTTGATGACCCCGGCAATATGCAGTTTTTTGTAAATGATACCGATCATCCTTATTTAGGCACTAAATCTTTTAACTGGATAAGAGGATACCAGGTTGGGGGCCGGTCGTTAGTTTGGGGAAGGCAATGTTACCGATGGAGTGACCTTGATTTTGAAGCAAATTTAAAAGAAGGTGTAGCCGTCGACTGGCCCATACGCTATAAAGATATTGCACCATGGTATGACTATGCCGAACAGTTTATTGGCGTAAGCGGAAAAAAGGAAGGGCTTGCCCAGCTACCAGATGGTCAGTTTTTGCCCCCAATGGAACTAAATTGCATTGAAAACCATTTGGCCGACTCGTTAAAAAAGAAGTATAGTGACCGGTTATTAACTATAGCACGGGTAGCCAACCTAACTACCCGGTGGGATAACAGAGGCCCTTGTCAAAATCGTAATTTATGTTCAAGGGGATGCCCGTTTGGTGGATATTTTAGCAGCAACAGTTCAACCATTCCGGCGGCATTTCAAACAGGTAATTTAACTTTACGCCCGTTTTCTATCGCAACCGAAATTTTATATGACGAAAAGAGCCAAAAAGCAACAGGGGTGCGGATAATTGATACCGTATCCAAAGAAAGCCTGGAATATTATGCTAAAATAATTTTTGTAAATGCATCTACCATTGCCACCGCAGGTTTATTGTTAAATTCAAAATCAAACCGCTTTCCGGATGGGTTTGGAAATGATAGTGGTCAATTGGGTCATAATTTGATGGATCATCATTCCTCTGCCGGTGCTTCGGGTGTGCATGATGGCTTTGAAGATATGTATTACAAAGGGAGGAGGCCATGCGGATTTTTAATACCCAGGTTTAGAAATTTAAAGCCGGGGGCCGGGCTGGATTTTTCGAGAGGATATAACATACAGGGGCACGGAGAGCGCGCAGAGTGGAGCGACCGGATGAATACGCCGGGTTTTGGCGAAGATTTTAAGGGCCAAATTAGTACCCCCGGCCCGTGGACAACGTGGATGGCAGGATGGGGCGAATGTTTGCCATACTATGAAAATAAAGTAAGTGCCGATCCTAACGAAAAGGATGAATGGGGGCAACCGCTCATGAGAATTGAATTTTCGTTTAAAGACAATGAAAATAAAATGATGAAGGATATAAAAGAAAGCTCGGCCGAAATTCTTTCATCGGCGGGGTTTAAAAATATTGATACCTTTAATTATAATCATCCCGGCGGAAGCACCGTTCATGAAATGGGAACGGCAAGAATGGGCCGCGATCCTAAAATATCAGTACTAAACGGGAACAATCAAATTCATGCGGCAAAAAATGTTTTTATAACCGATGGTAGTTGTATGACATCTTCGGCTTGTCAAAATCCATCATTAACCTATATGGCGCTTACCGCTCGTGCATGTGATTTTGCGGCAAAAGAATTAAAGAACGGAAATATTTAATAAATTGATGGCAACCGCTTAAGGCCGATTTGAATTTAAAAATGCTATAAAATTTATACCCTGGTAAGTTATAACTAAGATGTCTTTCGTAAAAAAAATATTAGCCGCAACTAAAAACGCACATTTTCAATCGTTACTGGGTAATGGCGTAGTAGCGCTTTTTGGACTGCTGATCACCGCGATTTTGTATAGGGTACTCTCAAAAACGGATATCAGTATATATCTGTCGTTTTTGGTTTACTTCGGATTGGTGGATACGCTGAGATCCGGATTTTTAACTTTTGCATTTATTAAGTTTTATTCAGGAGCCAAAGTTGATAAGGCGAATGAGATAACAGGATCAACCTGGTTTCTTTCCTTAGTAATAACAGGTGGCCTGGTAGTATTGAATGTAGTAGTGGTCTTAATGTTTTCGTCGCATATAACGGATGGTGCGGTAATATTCTTTTTAAAGTATTTTTCGTGGATGTTTTTAGCGGGCTTACCTTTTTTCATGGCAAGCCTGGTAGTGCAGGGCGACAAAAGATTTGACCGTTTATTATGGCTCAGGTTTGTCAATCAAATTTTGTTTACCGTATTAGTTATAGCGCTGGTTGTCCTGGGTAAAGCTACACTTGATACGGTTTTGCTGGCTTACATCGCTTCCAATTTAGCAGCAAGCCTGGTTGCTGTTTTTTGCGGATGGACAATGATCGGAACGATCAAATATGTCAAAAAAAATGCGATAGCTGAACTTTTCCACTTTGGAAAATATAGCTTCGGAACTAACCTGTCTGCTACATTATTTAGGGTTACCGACGTTTTTTTTATTAATCTTTATTTAGGACCGGTTGCGCTTGCGGTTTATTTCCTGGGAGGAAGATTGGTGCAGATCATTGAAATTCCTTTGGGAAGTTTCGTTTCGTCGGGGATGCCCAGCTTATCTGAATATTACAACAATGGCGAAAAAAAGCACATGATGCTACTGATGAAAAAAATGATAGGGATGGTTTCTATTGCTTTTTTTATAATCGCCATATTTTCTGTCATATTTGCCGATCCTATGATCATGTTAATAGGGGGCGCGAAATACATCCATTCAGAAGCCCCTAACCTGTTTAGGATATTCATGTGCGTAGCTATTCTTTACCCGACCGACCGCTTCTTCGCGGTAACCTTAGACGTGATCCATAAACCTAAAATAAACTTCTATAAAATATTGATAATGCTTACTATGAACCTCATTGGGGATTATGTAGGCGTAACTGTATTTAAATCGGTTTATGGTGTTGTTTTTGCCAATGTTTTCACAATATCAGCTGCTATACTTATTGCTTATGTGCCTATAAATAAATATTCTAAGTTTAATTTTTGGAATATGTATATTATAGGTTACCGAGAATCTGTATTATTGATCAAACAGACTTATCAAACAATGTTTGGCGCTAATGTTAACAAAATATAGTGCAGTCTATTATTGTTGGGAAGAGCGTGTATAATCTCCAAAAGTCCCTGAAAAATATCGCCAGGTATTTCCGTTAGTATCCTTAGGCCTCACCCTGAATTTTATTATAAAAGAGGGCATTGAAGCATAACCCGCCGGGAAATCAGCAGTTGTTATGATCTGCTTGGTTGAAAATAAGGTTTGGGCACTCAAATCCTGGCACCAATACCATTCATAGTCCCATTTGGAAGGGTCGGCTACGGTAACTCCTGCGGGAGTATTTGTAATAGTTGCCGATGGTGTATAGGTGCCGTTTACGTTTGTCCAGATTATATTACTGAGTAATATTTGATTGGTTGGTAAGGAACCCGCGCCCCACTTGGCCATTAATGAGGTCCATATTGCGGTCACCTGGTCGCTGGTGAATGTACCGGCTTTAAAATAAGAGGCAGCCCAATCAAAATCCATCGAGTTGGTAAAAACACCAATGGCATGATAAGTTTTTATCAAATTATAACTAATTATTCCGTTTGTGCTTATTGTTCCCACTTTTACACCGTTTTGCCAATATTCCGCGGTATTATTGCTATTTAAAACAACCCTTTCAATAGCCACGCTATAATTAGGTGGTAACACGCTGCCTGTAACTTCTCCGACAGTGGCATCGATTATCCGGATATCGGTTGACAAATCGCCCAAATAAAGGGCATTACCTCCGCCCTGCATCCTCGATTCATAACGCTGGCCGGGCATAATACGCGACACCATCCATACTTCAAACGGTGGATTTATCGGGTTTATATTTGCACTTTGATAATTTGTATTTGGCTGGTTATTAAACATCAGCCATTTATTATCTATCAGTTGCGGCGGTACACCCGTTATTGTAGGGTTGGGTATGCCCGCGTAAAGCACAGTAGCTGTGCCTTTTTTATCGGGTATAGTACCTATCGACTGCCCGTTAGCTGCAACAGATGTGCCATTATAAACTAACGACTGATAGGCATAATGCACATTATCAAAAAGCTGTTCCTGCGCGTTAAGTGTTCCAAATCCGACAGTATCTGCATTTACCGGTGTAATCGTATTTTGTTTAGAATCTTTTGTACAGGAAATTAAAAGTACTACTGCACATATTGTTATTAAAAGAATATTGTCTCTTTTAATTTGTTTTTTACTTATACATTTTACTAAACGCATCATTAATATCCCATACTATTTACTAACCGTAAAATTAAGAATGTTTAGCGCACCAACCTTGTTAATGTACTTAAAATAATTACTTTTACTTAGATGAAGCTGACCTCTATCATAACAGTTAATTTTAATCAGCCGGTTGCTACCATTGAGTTTCTTAAATCAGTTAAAGAAAGCACTCAAAACGATTATATTGAGGTTGTTTTAGTAGACAACGGCAGCGGTGAAGATCACCAGATTGAATTTGAAAAAGTTTTCCCCGGACTGAACTATATCCGGTCGGAAAATAACCTGGGTTTTGCCGGAGGTAATAACCTGGGCATTAAACAGGCAAAGGGTGATTTTCTTTTTTTATTAAACAACGATACCGAAATTACAGAAAACCTGGTTAGTGAGCTGGTTTCCGAACTGGAGAATAATCCGGCTATCGGATTGATCTCTCCATTGCTTCTTTATTTTCATCATCCGGATATCATTCAATATGCAGGATTTACTGAGATGAATTATATAACATGCAGGAACAGAGGGATCGGAAGTTTTGAGAAAAATGAAGGACAGTATGATAATGATAGCCGGCAAACTGCTTTTTGCCATGGTGCCGCTATGATGTGCCGTAAAGCCGACCTGGAGCAAGTTGGATTGATGGAAGAGAGTTACTTTCTTTATTATGAGGAATTAGACTGGTGTGAAAGATTTAAAAAGGCGGGTAAAAAAATATGGTTCACCGGCCGGGCCAGCGTTTTTCATAAAGAATCTATGAGCGTAGGTAAAGAAAGTCGTATTAAAACTTATTTTATGACAAGAAACAGGATGCTTTTTATCCGGAAGAATACCGGTTTAATAAACACACTTTTATTTAGTCTTTACTATATAACTATTGCCTGCCCAAAACAATTATACCTGTATATACGTAAAGGCCGGAACGATTTGGTTAAATGGTTATTAAAGGGTGTTTTATGGAACCTTACTCATTCAAAAAACAGCGACAGCCTGGGCTTTAAAATTTAATTATTTATGATAACCGTTTTTTGGATCAGCATTTTTTTAATTGTTTATACTTTTATTGGATACGGCTTTGTTTTGTTCGGTTTGGTTTCAATAAAAAGAATATTTAAAAAGCCGTTTGTTTTTAAAACCAACCAGGCACTTCCCACGGTGTCCATACTTATAGCAGCCTATAACGAAGAGGATATTATACTGGAAAAATTATTTAATACGTTCGACCTGAATTATCCGAAAGATAAATTGCAGCTTATTTTTATTACTGACGGATCTACTGACGGTACAGCTGAAAAGCTAAGAGAACATAAAGAGATAACGCTTTTGCACCAGGAAAAACGCTCGGGTAAAATGGCGGCAATTGAAAGGGCTATTCCGTTTGTTAAAGGGGAAATTACGGTATTTACCGATGCCAACACTTTTTTAAATAAAGATGCCATTTTAGAATTGGTAAAGCATTATCAAAATGAAAAAGTAGGAGCGGTAGCTGGTGAAAAAAGAATTATTATAGGTGATACAGCGGATGCAAGCTCGGCAGGAGAGGGGTTCTACTGGAAATATGAATCAAAATTAAAGAAATGGGATTATGCACTATATTCAAATGTAGGCGCTGCAGGAGAACTATTCAGCATACGCACAAATCTTTACCATCCTGTTGAACCTGATACCATTATTGACGACCATATGATTGCCATGCGTATAGCCGAAAAAGGTTATATAATAGGCTATGAGCCAAAAGCTTACGCAATAGAAACCGCATCTGTAAACATCAGGGAAGAGCTAAAAAGAAAAATACGGATAGCTGCCGGTGGCACACAATCTATTTTGCGTTTGAGAAAAGCGGCCAACCCGTTTTTAAACCCGTTATTTACCTTTCAGTATATCAGTCACCGTGTTTTACGATGGACAATTACGCCGTTTTTATTGATCGTTGTATTTGTATTAAATGCGCTGATTGCTTTTAACACGAACCTTGTTTTTTATTGGCTTATTTTTGCTTCACAGGTTGTTTTCTACACTTTGAGCATGATAGGCTTATATTTCGAACAAAAGAATATTCGTATCAAAGCCTTGTTTATCCCTTATTATTTTTGTGTGATGAATTATGCTGTATTAGCAGGTATGATCAAATATTTCAGCAAAAAACAAAGCGCTGCCTGGGAGAAATCAAAAAGAAAGTAATGTTCTTTATACGTTCTCTTTTTGCAATAACGCAGGGAAAGTTTTTAGTATTACCAGCAAGTCGTTTTTAAAACTGTGGTTCAATGCGTATGAATTATCAAGCATCAATCTTTCTTCTTCACTCATACCGGCTTTGCCTCTTTTCTCCACCTGCCATAAACCGGTTATACCGGCAGGGGCGTTAAAACGTAAAGAATTTTTATCGGTAGTCAATTTCTCGGCTTCGTATAAAGGTAATGGCCGGTTACCAACTATACTCATATTGCCTATAAATACATTCCATAGCTGTGGTAGTTCATCAATGCTTGAATTTCTAAGGAAGTTACCCAATTTGGTTACCCTCGGATCATCTTTAATTTTGATGAACGAACTATTACTTGATTTTATGCTGTTTACATAGTTCTTCTCACACAATACCGTGTTATCGGCATATACAGGACGCTGGCATTTGTTGTAAGCCAGGCAATCGTTGCACAACCGGTCTCCGGTTTGTGCAGCAGCTTCATTCGTTGTCCCGGTTCCGTCATATTGATTTAAATGTTTTAACTCCTGTAGCTTTTTATCGGCGTTGATATACATTGACCTGAATTTATAAAACTTAAATACGTTATATCCTGTACCCACTCTAAATGAATAGTAAAATGCCGGTCCGGGCGATTCAAGCTTGATCAATATATAAACCAATAAGAATATCGGTGAAATTAACAGCAACAAGCCACCCGAGAATATGATATCAAATATCCGTTTACCGATAGGTGTTTTATAGGTGGTAACCGGCTTTATTTTACGCTTGCTTTGTAAACTGGTCCAATGATTGATTATAAAATTAACCCGTGTTTCAATATTTTCAATATTTAGCGGAAATTCAAACACATCTGATATACCCTGATCAATGGCCTTATTACGAAGGTTTTCATTAAAATTTGTCACCAACAAAAAAACCGGGACACGGGGAAATTTTTTACTGGTAAGGCTTTCAATATTAATGCCTGTATTACTTATTATCTCGCTTTTTGAAATTATGGCAACTATATTAAAATGCCTTACCTGCCATACAGAGATCATTTCGGATGTGGTGCCGAAATGCATCAGGTGAAGGTTATTGAATTTACAATGATTTATTACTAAGGAGGTTTCCTTATCAAAGTTTATTAGTGCAATCGTGGGTTGCTGATCAACAGCCATAGTGATCTGTTATTTACCAATTCTTTTTAATACAACCCTTACACGAGCCTCAAGTTCAGCCGGATTAAAGGGCTTAACAATGTAATCGTCGGCACCCAGGTTTAAACATTTTATTCTCTTGTCTGATGAATCATCACCAGATATGATAATTATTGGAATTAAGTTAAAAAAACTGCTTGCTTTAAGCTGGTTAATTAATTCAAAGCCGTTAATTCCGGGAGTATTTAGATCTGATATGATCAGATCGGGCATATTACCATTTTGCAAATAAGTAAGGCCATCAAGTACATTATTAAATGTTTCTATTTCATACGACTTATTTAAAAACTCAGTTAAAATAAGTTGCATATATTTATCATCTTCAATAATTATAATTTTTATTTGATTAGCAGAAGAGAGGCTCATAGATTAAATAAGTTTTAAATAGGGGTTACAACTTGCGAATGCCATATTTTTGTTATTTACAGCTAATCTTAAAAAAAATATTAATAAATGAACTTACTTGAAGCGAAACAGTTAAGCAATTTTTTCATACGGTACTGTCGGGATGAAATCTTGAAATTTCACACATCTAATATAGTATTTATAACCATACGGGTTTCCAAATGATAAGATTTTTATTTTATTTGCGCAAAAATAAAAAATTATTGTATAATAGTAAGAAAAAGTCAACTTTAAAAGCCCGGATAACAAGCCATCCAAATGGAAGAATCGAAAAAAAATGCAGAAAATGAATTTCTGCCTGCAAACGAAAATCTTTATGATCTATCAGAAATTAAGTTAATAAGTAACAATGATGACGGCTTGCTTAATAAAATTCTAACAATACTTGTGAGCATGCTTTCTTCTGAAAAAGAAAATATCCGTGTATTGGCCAAAAAGGATAGCTGGAAAGAGGTGGCTGAAATTGTTCATAAGCTAAAAACCTCTTTAACCCACATTCGTGTTGACTCATTAAAACAAATCATCCTGGATATGGAAGAGTATGAAAAACACAGCAATGAAAAGCTTAGGCTATTAGCTGAAGAATTTTGCACCGCCTTAGATAATATACTGGTTTATTTGAAAGTCGATCTGGCTGCATCTGCGAAAGTTTAATTGATGATCAACTGTTCTGCCAGGTAAGGCGCTAAATACAATAACCTCGATACATTCTCTAAATGCCAAAAATGTATTATTTTGTTCATATTGCCCGCCAATAACGGCCCGGTTACATATAAATTGGCAGCAGCTTCGAGTTTTTCATTCACAATCAACGCTTCTCCCGATAAGTTTAAACGGCAAATATTTTTATTAACTAAATTGTAAATCAAACGTGATGAAGATGTTTGCAGTTTAGTTGAACCTGAACAATTTATAATAACCTTAAAATTAAGCGGGTGTTTTTGATGGATATTATCCGCATCAATATAATTCAATATTCCTCCATTTGTCGCCGGTTCAATATTTACAAACTCGCCTTTAAGCAATCCAAGCTTTTTTGTGGCTATTAAGTTATCTGAAGCACCTTTGTAAGCCGGGCCCGACCGGCGGATTATTTTTGTTATTTGAGGGCCATACATACTAAAGAATATAACTTTTGATTCTTCATCCAGTGCTTGCAGTAATTCAATAGTATAGCCGATGATCCTGTTTATATAAGGAATAACAACGGTATCCGTTATTGCAATTGCAAAATCTTTTTTAGCAGCCTCAACAAGGGTATGTACCGTATAATTGCCTTCTGTTTTAACAAGGTCTAAGTTATTGCATGGGTAACTGTCAAGTTCTTCTTCCGAGAGATAACAGGGCATTGTGCCCGCCCGTGATATGGTTATGATCTTATTGACATCTGTTGTTATATCGGGCCGGTTATCTAAAAGGTACAAAAGCTCAATACAACTTGCATTTGAACCTATAATAAGTACGTTCCTGTTGTTGGTATCTGGTGTTTTTAAAAGATCGTTTCGTAATGTTTTTAAATTATCATCAGCCGATGGCCCGTAAAGGTCATTAATATAAGTATACGGTTCAACTGTACCGGTTGCTTCGCCATTGTTTTTAACCGGTGCCGAACCGATTGCTATAACCAATTTTTGAGCATTAATAGCAGTAATATTTTTATCCTTATCTTCTAACGTTACTTCATAAGTGGCGTCGTCATTCAGTTTTACATCAATAGCTTCTGCCTGTATCAAAGTAACTTTGACCAATTGTTTTTCTTCTGCTGCCTGCAAAAGAGCAAGCAACTTGTTTTGCATGTAGATACCAAATACAAACCGTGGCAGGTACACTTCGGTCCATTTATCTTCCTTAATCAGGGATAGATTTTTTTCAAGCCAAGCGTGGGCCGCTTGTCCCCCGTTTAACCGATAATATTCAACCCATTCATCGTGATTGGCTTTAAGCCACTCGTTAAATAGTTTCTTTTCCTTATCAACCGAGACAAAATCAGGTGTATGGGTTATGGTTAATGCATTAAGTGATGAACGTTTGCCATAAGGTATGCCTTTAAAAAATTCAGCATATTTTTCAATGACAGTGATATTTAACTTTTTGCGCCCGCCCGGTTCATCCAATAGCTTGCTAAACACTTCTATCAGCGTGGTTGTGGCCGCTGCACCGCTACCTATAACTGCAATATCAGCAATGTCCATTAATGGTGATGATTAAAATTTATTTAAGGTATTAATTATGCTCCATACGTCATCTTCTGTATGAAAATAGGAGCAGGGCAAGCTTAATGTTGTTTGGTGTATCTCTTCGGATATAGGAAATGATTGCCCCGAAAACAAATGTTTTAAAGCATTTTGCTGATGCGGCGCTATCGGGTAATGAATGGCTGTGCCGATACCGTTCTCTTCAAGATAGGCCTTTAATTCATCCCTGCGCGGATGACGAATGTTGAAGATGTGGTATACATCATAATAATCGGCATTTTTAACAGGTAAAATAAAATTGCTGTTAAGATTTTGTAAGTACAGGTTAGCCAATTTATTTTTATGGTTATTAATATCATTAAGCCTGGGCAGCTTTACATTTAAAAACGCCGCCTGCAACTCGTCAAGTCGGCAGTTGAAACCTATAGTTTCATTATAATATTTTTTATCCGACCCATAATTGCGCAACTGTAATAATTGGGCATAATGCGCCGCATCTTTACAAATAATGCCGCCGCCATCGCCAAGCGCACCTAAGTTTTTTGTTGGATAAAAGCTAAAAGTGCCAAAATCGCCAAAAGTACCGGCCAGTTTATTTTTGTACGTGGCCCCATGCGCCTGTGCGCTATCTTCTAAGAGGTATAAATTATGTTTTTTTGTGATCGGAATAATTTCGTCCATTTCACAGCATTTTCCATACAGATGCACTACTATAATAGCTTTTGTTTTGCCTGTAATGGCCTGTTCTATTTTTCGCGGATCAATATTATAGGTATTAATATCAGGTTCAACAAGTACAGGTACCAGGTTACATTGCAGCACAGCCAATATGGTTGCTATAAATGTGTTTGCAGGTACAATTATTTCGCTGCCGACCGGAAAATTGCACGATTTTAATGATAGTATAATAGCGTCCAACCCGTTTGAAACTCCAACACAATACTTAACCGAGTTGTATTTGGCAAACTGATATTCAAATAAGGCAACTTCTTCGCCTAAAATATAATAGCCTTTTTCTACTACGCTATTAAATTTGGCGCGAAATTGTTCTGTAAACGGAGCATTTAAACGTTTGAGGTCTTCGTAAGGGATCATGCTAAGTGTAAGGTTCGTAAATATAATCAGCAGCGTCGTGGTGGGTAGATGCCAATGACACTAATATAGCGCCCGGGGTAAAATTGTAAAAGCTATGCCATTCACCAACTTCAATAATTAAGCATTGGTGCGGATTATCCAAAACTATCTCCTGCTTTGTTATGCCATCATTAATACCGACACTAAAACTGCCATGCATGCAAATTATGGCTTCAACCAATTCCATATGGCGATGCCCGCCACGTGGTAAATGATTTACACCGGTTATATAGTAAGACCTTTTTATTTCAAAAGGCAATACTTTATCAATCACCGTGAGCGTACCTCTTTCGTCTGCGTATTTATCTAAATTTATAATATAAGCCATTAATTATTCAATGATTTGTTTTGTATAGCTAAGCTCGTCTTTCAAATTGTAATTATCAATCATATCAAAGATGTCCGAATCAAGGTCTATATTGAATTTTCTGCCGTAAATGCAATCAGAAGCTGTGATATTTTCAAAATCTTCGGTTCTTAAAAATTTAGGCCGGTTCCCACCGGCCGACCAGTCAACGTATTGGTAATTATTATTTATAACTGCGTTTTTATAATCAGAATTCATAATGACGGTTGGATAAATATACTCATCGCTACCAAAAGTATATTTTATAAACCGTACTAACCTGGGATTATTTTCTAAATAATGTACTATGTGTAAAGCGCAATCCCAGGTTAACGTCCAAAAGGTTGAAAAACCGTAAAAAGTAATGTTTTCAGGAGCTTTGCGTTTTTTCATTAAAAAATTAAGGAGTATTTGAATCCTGAATTTGCCCCTGAATTTTAAATCTGTTAAGAAATAAGTTTCTAAACGTTTTTGAGCACCTGGCCAGTCTTTAAAGTCTTTATAATGAATAAACTGCTTACCCTTATTCTTCTCTAAAAAATCTGTAATATATTCAGGCGATTTAATAGGATAATCCTGTCCGCTCATCAGGCTCACATAATCATACTTTATTCCCGATTTTTCAATTTGCTTTAATCCGTTAGTTGTAGCAATTACGCTGGTAAAACTACCCCATATTATATCTACCCGGTTTTTTACAAAATACACATTTGGTACATCAAATAAAATTCGATGGGTTTCTAAGTCAAGCTTTTTATCTACGTGGATATAAAAATCAAAATCGCCATTATTAAGCTTTTTGACAAGTCGGTAAGTCTGTTGAGCAGAAGTATAGGTAATTATCAAACAAGCAACTTTCATTTATTTATCTTCAAAAATTACCTAATTAAGATGAATTATTAATTGTGATAAAATAATAACAGCATATTTACGATATCAAATATATAATATATAGCCATATGTTTTAAAATATCACCTTAATTGTTACGCTTTTTTTTTAAGGGTTAAAATTATTTGCATTCATTAACATATAATTAATTTTGATTTGGTAAATATCATTCGTATTCTTGTAAATAACGTTAAAAAATTGTAGTAGCCCGTATCCCTTTTTAATTTTTATTCCCTTGTAACCCAATTGATCTCATTTTATATTACAGGTTTCATTAATTGAAATATAAAATTCAATTGCAATTGATAACCTGTATTTTAATTAATGGCCTGATATTTATTGTTATTATATTTAAAACCGTGTGATAATGTGTGAAAATCTTTTTTATATCGATGATAATGAATATGATCACCTGATTGTGGGTAGTTTAATAAAAACCTATACCGATTGTAAAAGGACATCATTCTTTTTTAACGGGAGGGAGGCATTGGATATATTAAATAAAAATAGTCTGAATGCCCGCGAGTTACCAGATGTGATTATAGTAGATTTGTTTATGCCCGGTTTTTCGGGATGGGATTTTTTGGATGCGTTTACCAAGATCTACCCGGCATTATGCAAAAAAATTAAGGTTTTTATATTATCGTCATCCATAAAAAGAGAAGACATTGAACATTCTAAGAATTATTCATTTGTTCAATCGTACATAACTAAACCTTTAACCCAGGTTTTACTTCAAAAATTAAATAACAGCGTTAATTAAAACGCAGATAACCAGCGTATAACCGTTATTAGATTTGACAACTTTTTAAAAGTTGTCAAATCTTTTCGGTAATCACAGTAACCCTATTGCCCGTTTTTTATCCATATGATTGAAATGGTTGGTTTGGGTCCTGACCTTGGCAATTCGTCAGGTGTTGCAGTTGGCTGCAAACGGTTCAAACGTGTATAATTTGGTATAGCCAAAAGTGGCGAACCGTCGGCCCAGGTTCCGTTAATGGCCATTATCCCATTTAAAAAATCGCCTTTCCATTGTACCGAAAGCGGCTTTGAACCTATGCCCTTTGTAATATCCTGGTGATCTGCCGTTTCAACGTTATACAACAGCGGCCCGTAACGAAGGGCCACTTTTCCGCTGTCGGCTTTTACTTTAGCATCAGCTGTAACCCGTTGTACTTCCATTGGCATTTCCATATCTATCTTATCTCCTTTTTTCCACGTACGCTTTATAACCGCGTAACCATTTATTATTTTAGGATGAATTACCTGTCCGTTTACAGTAATTGACTTTAAACCCTTAACCTGGGGCACAGGAGTATATAACTCGCTGGTTTGGCGGTTGGGCACACGCACATATACCGTAAATTCTTTTGACTGTTCGGGGTTTACAATCATATTTACTTTACCGCTCCAGGGATAATCTGTCTTTTGAACCATTTCCACATTTGTACCGGCAATTTTATCAACTTTAATAGTACTGCCTACAAACAAGTTTACGTATAAGCCGTCATCACCCCTTACATAAGTCCAGGTGGGCATCATTAACAGTGTACGCGGGATATTGCCTACACAGCAGGGGCATACATGCCAGCCGTAACGGGCGGTTGACGATTCAAGCGGGTTATCATAAAAATAATCCTTACCGTCCAATGACAGCGACCCTAACAACGCATTATACATGGTCTCTTCATACAGGTCGGCATATTTGGCATCGTGATATGCCAGGTTCATTTTATATTCAAAAAATATAAGCCCGCAGCTTGAGCAAGCCTCGCAATAGGCATTGTTCCTCAGCGAGTAATCACCCCCAAACCCTTCCGAGGTTTCACCGCTGCCTATACCGCCGTTGATATAATACTTTCTGTTCACTATATTATCCCATAACGACATTACTGCGCTCTGGTAATCTACATCCTTTGTTTCGGCGGCTACGTCTGCCATTCCAGAGTAATCGTAAGTTGCCCGTACCGCATGGCCAACTGCTTCGTATTGCTGTTGCACCGGTACCAGGCTTTGGTCGTATTCTGTACGGTCGGTAGGGTCGCTGCCACGGTTATCCAATAAAAATTTTGCCAGCTTAATGTAGCTGTCGCCATGGCTGTTCTTTCCTTCCATATCATTTACAAACCGGCCAAACCTAACCAGCGCTTGTTCCATCTCCTCGTGGCCGTCGTACCAGGCCTTTTTGCCTGGGCCTATATTAGCCACCCAGCAATCGGCCAGTTTTTTAGCCGCGTTGTATAAGCGTTTGTCCTTCCCTTCGGTAAGGGTGTAATGATTTATGGCCGATTCAATAAAATACCCGGCAGTATACCCTTCATGGTTACCCCGGTTATTAGCCTCCCAATGCTCATGCCACCTGGCTGTATCGCGTAAGGTATAGGCAGTTTGCAGGTAGCCATCTGGTTCTTGTGCAGCCAGGATTATAGGTATCCATTGATCGAGGGTCTTTCTCATTTTATCCTGCGCGGCTATAATTTCGGGGTCGCCCTGCGGATCTACCATTAACGCTTCAGACATGGCTTCAACGGTTTGGTGTACCCACGCGTTTGAAAATACATAGCCTTTATGTTTTCCATGCGGTTCGCCGCGCAGGGCTTTGCCGGCCTCTATAAAATTGTCTATACCGCCCTGGCCTGTGCTAAGGTCGGTGCGGTTTATTTCATCAATACACCAGGGTATCCAGTTAACTATCATCACCTTTGCGCGGTCGTTCCATAGCTTGCTGTTAATTTTGTAGCGGCGGGTGTATACCACATCCAAACGTTTGGCCTGTGGCGGAGCGGTTACTTTAACATTAATTGACGAAAAAGCACTCAGCGTACCTTTGCCTGCGGCCAAAGTCAACACATAATTACCTGGAGCGGAAAATGAAGCGCTGCCATCCTTAGCTGATACATTACTAAATGTAACATTGCCGGGCCCGGATGTTTTGGCCCAAACTATATTTTGAACAGGTGAAGCCGACTTGATGACACCGGCCAAATAAGTTTTTCCGCCAAGCATAACATCGCGGTCGACACCAGCGGTTACAATGGGCGGGTAATCCTCGTCGGCCCTTGATTTATACACCATCCATTCCAGCAATGGGGTTACAGCCCTATCGGTCGAATCAACTTCAAGCCTTAGTTTGCTGGTTTTAACCTCATCAAAAGTTGTGTTATTTAGCTGGTCGTTCACCAATCCACATCCCGCAGCATTTTTTACGGGCACAAAAACGTTACCATCCCAGTATTGCACCCGATAGGCTTGGGGCAGGCGGATAGTACCATTATTGTTATGCCAGTAAACCGCAACTTCTTTAGTGCTAACAGGTTGTTTCCATTCATATTGTACCCATTGCTTAGCCAGGTATTGCACAGGTCTTACCTGCCTGTTGCCTGCACGCGGCGGAGTTGTCCTGTTCACCGGCATAACGCCGTCATTCAGCCTGCTGTAATCGCCCGCGCGACTTGAGCCAGATGGGGTAGCTATTATAGTAAGGTTTACTTTTGTATCGGCTTGCTGCGCGTTTGAATAAAAGCAAACGGTTAATAGCAGCCCAGTTAGGTAAAGACACTTTTTCATTACTGTTGTTATTTAATTGTATAGGTAACACTAATAATTGGGAAGCATAAAATTAATAAAATTTATGTAATAATATAAACGCCTGTTTTATGCAATCAAGAATCAAGGTTCAAATCAATCTAACTATCCAGAACCGCTCTCAATTTTACGAGCACTAACATGGCGCGGTAACTTATCTTACCAAGGATGAATTAAAAGCGCTGGCTGAATACTGGAAGATCAATATAAAATTGGATTAAAGATATTGCCAAACACCTGCCTGGCTAAATAACACAATCAATTTGACTTTCGCGCGGGGCTTGCACCCGTTAATAAGCTAACGTGAGTTCGGGATAAGAAATAGATAGAATATAGTATGACCCGTTAGGGTCTATCCCTTTGTAGAATAAATTGTTAAATTTTTATTCATGCCACGTCAGTGGCTACCCAAATTCGCAAAGGGTAGCCACTGACGTGGCATTATTGTTTTTAAAAATACTGTTGCTACAAAGGGGCAGACCCTAACGGGTCAATATTTCTTATCCCGAACTTACGTTATGGTTTTAAGGCTAAAATATATACCCCCGAAAAGTCGCTATCTTCAGAATTAAACAAGTCGTCAATGCTTTCGGGGGCGACTGGTGGTCCGAATACCAGCACCGGACCCGAGTATGGAGCGCGGTTTTTTATTGCGATCGTTTCCGCATTTAACCTGATATTATACCTGATACTTTTTACATTATTGATGGCACTTTCCAAATACTTTAATGGAATAGCCAGTTCGTAAGTGTATCTCCTATTTTTTTCAAGGCTTCCCCCAACCCTAATACCCTGGGCGTTATAAATTGATTGGATCGGGTCACTAATTTCGGTTATTCCCGTTACATATATCTCTTTGTAGGTATTCGTAAGCCCGTTGTTTGATGATGATGTTAATGAATCGATCAGGCGAATGTCGCCACCATCTTGCATTTTGTCGCCTTTTTCCTTAGAAATAACAGGAAAGGTAACCGATATGCGCGTTGCCTTTTTATCCAAAGGGATGATCGTAAAAGTAAGGCCTCCTTTAAAAATTTTTGCATCACCCTGCTTATCATCCATGCGCACTGTTAAATACAAATTGTCATCATCATTAGATAACGTATAATACATATGGTTAGGCTGGTTATGGGCCTGAAAGTGATCGTTCCACTCGGTTGTTTTGCCATCAATTTTTATATCGGCGGGTGCCCATACACTGGATGTTTGCACCTTGGGTAACTTTTGGGCGCAGGCAACACTCACCAACAATAAAAAAGCAGGTAATATTTTAATGATATTTTGCATTGTGGCTATGTTTTTAATTCTTGTGTCGCGCACTTGTCCTTCATGGTACCTATTAGGCTTGTATTATTTTATTCGATCTTCTCTGGCTTAAATGGGGGAGTTAACAGTCTCATTTCACCTTTCGGATCTTTCTTACTTTTGAGTTCCTGGATTTTAAAATAATCACGTATAATCCCTGCTCCATCAAAACCTCCGGGCCAGATTCCACCCTTGTAAACAGCAAGCCATTTCCCAGGTTTAATGTAAGGTTTAATATATACCTCCCTATAATAGTTCGTTGTACGCAAATCAACCAGGTGGGGAGCCTTGCCATAATTTTTATTCACCCACTGGTCTACTTTTCCAGGCTTTCTGATGGTATACAACACAAAATCCTCTGGTTTATATTTTGTCAGCTCTGAATTCTTGGCGTATTTTCCATCTATGCAAATTGCGTAAACATTGGGTTGTGTTTCCCATGCGGAAAGATTTTCATTTGTAGGTGATTTTTTAGGCAATTTGGCAACAGGAAGCGCTGCTTTTTCTGCCGCCGTCATTTCATCATATTTCCTGGGCATATACTTACCCTCCTTATTTTCTATCCATATGGTTGAACCTTTAAAAAAAGCTTCTTTACCAGGATCGTCTTTCACCTCAGGAGGATTGTTAAAAGCCATTGGTTTAAGTTTGGGCGCTTCTGAAACAGATCTCATGCTAAACAGGAACAGCATAGCTGCCAAAACCGGAATTACCGCTAAGCGGGCAGTCCAGGTTTTTAATTTGGAAGTGGTTTTGATCATCATGGTCAATCTTTTTTTGGTGAGTGAATAATTTAAATTACTGGTTAGCGGAACAACCATTGTTACCATAGTCCGCTCGAGCAGGAGATACTGGTATTCTGAAACTTCATACGTGCTCACAACAGCATCATCGGCAAGGAACTCGTGGTTAAGCTGGATCGCATTTTTATAAAAAATAAAGACCGGGTTGAACCAGAACAGGATCTTCAGCATCTCGATGAAAAGTATATCCAATGAATGCATCTGGCGCACATGCGCCAGCTCATGTTCCAGTAATTGCCCGTCTATTCCATCGTCCCGGTAATCATGCTCGTTAAGAAATATATGGCCCATGAAACTGTGGGGCAATACATCACCTGTTAATAGTACCAATGATGCCCCATTTATTTTGAGCCCGGCATTTTTATTGATTTGCGACCGGATACGCAGGATGTTCCAGGCAAATCTTGATGCAAAACCAACTGTTATTAATCCATAAAACAATATAAACAAAGCTTCCGAGTTATAAGGTGGCGGGGTTTGTTTAATAGCTGCACTTTCTTTTACAGTTGGCTCAACCGATGCAGGAATTTGTTCCTGGACTATTGCTTTTGACAGCATTGGCGTATAGTCAAACGTTTTTGCGGGAACTTCAATAGTTATTAGTGGCAAACTCAACCCTATTGCCAGGCTCAATAAAAGATAAAAGCGGTTAAACTTGTGCATCTTCATGTGTTCAAGAAGAAGATAATAAACGGCTAAAGGCAGGGTCAGGCACATAGCCGACTTTAACAGGTATGCTATCATTTTTTCTTTCTTTTAATTTCGGTTTCTATTATTTCTTTTAACTCATCCAGTTCTTCTGAAGTTAAGTTGATCCTTTTAGTAAAAAATGAAGCAAATTGCGAAGCCGAATCATTGAAATAATTTTTTATCAGCCCGTTAACATGTTTCGAAAAATAGTCTGTTTTAGCTACCAGCGGATAATATTCCCTTGAATTGCCATAGACTTTAAAACCTACAAAGCCTTTATCACCCATTCTCTTTAATAATGTGGCTATAGTGGTTGGCGCAGGTTTTGGATCGGGGTATGAATCGATCAACTCTTTCATAAAAGACTTCTTCAACTCCCACAGGTGCTGCATCAATTGTTCTTCAGTTTTAGTAAGTTGCATATTCTACAAATAGTGTTTTATAACTAGAAATGTAGAAACATATTTTGAATTTGCAAATTTTTTTTATTGGGAATAGAAAGGCGGAAAACCTGGAATAAATACTTATCGAAACTGTATGTCAGATCAATCCAAATGACAATAGAATTGTCTCATTCAAGTAACCAAGGCAGGAGCCATTAAATTGAAAGCAGAGGACGCTAAAGTAGGAAGTCAACCTATTGCAAATAAAAGATAACGCAGGCTTTGTGCCTCTCTGTGTAACCTCCGTGAACTTTGTGGTTAATAACTGCGGGGTGAGTTTAACCACAAAGTACGCAGATGTAGCACAAAGGACAAGTCATGGTGTGTTTATACCTCTATATTATTTCCCATATTGCTCACCCGTTACCTGTTCCATCCAATCAACAGGCGAACCGTTCAACTTTTCCTGGATGGCAATATGGCTCATGGCGGTAGTTGCCGTAGCGCCGTGCCAATGCTTTTCGCCCGGCGCAAACCATACCACATCTCCCTGGCTAATATCTTCTTTCGGACCGCCTTCACGTTGAACCCAGCCTGAACCGGCTGTGATAATGAGCGTTTGCCCAAGAGGGTGTGTATGCCACGCAGTGCGGGAACCCGGCTCGAAAGTAACCAGTGCCATCGCGACATTTGCCGGGTCGGGCGGATTAAATAGTGGGTCTATCCGTACCGGGCCGGTAAAGTATTCTGCGGGGCCTTTACCCGATGGTTGCGAGCCGCTGCGTTTAATTTCCATATTCTTTCTTCTTTATCCTGGTTAACAATAATTACTTACCAAAGTTCGGTACAAAGGTACATTAGTAAACCGGTTATCGGGAAATGGACATTTTAAGGTTTAAAAGAGTTCATCTCGGCGGTGAAAATTAAATTCTATAAACACTTCCCATTGTTGGCACCTCATTCTGTAGTTATAATAGATTGGAGGGTGGTTCTATTTTTTTATGATTTTAGGTTTGGTGCCATTTCCTTTTCCCATTTAACTGAGGTATTTTTGCTAAATACTAAATTTTGAGTAGCTTTATCGTATAAAGCTGCTTGCAATGAGCTATAATTTTCTGCAATATTTAAAAAAGAATTTGGGGTTGACCGATCTTCAGCTGGAGCAGTTGGCCCCAAGACTACGCGTTAAGATCGCCCCCAAAAACTCTCTTTTATTACGACAGGGTGAAACACGCAGCTATGTTTATTTTGTAGAAAAGGGACTACTTCGTTCATATTCAATAGACGAGACAGGAAAGCAACACATTATTCAATTCGCGCCGGAAAACAACTTTATAAGTGACAGGGGCAGTTTGTTTTTTAGTGCACCATCCAAACTTATTATTGAAGCGATAGAGGATACCACTGTAATCGTGATCGATCATAATTATACTGATTACGTCTCCAGCTTACCTGGCTACCATAAAAAGAATGAAATGATTTTGCAAAACCACGTCTGGTATTTACAAAACAGGATTGATTCCCTTCTTGGCGCACCAGCAGAAGTAAGATACCTGGAATTTATCCGGCGATATCCTAGCCTTACCCAACGCGTTCCTCAATGGATGATCGCCTCCTATCTCGGTATTACGCCCGAAAGTCTTAGCCGGGTTAGAAAAGACCTGGCCACCCGTAATTATTAAAGCGCATCAATAATCGTTTCTTACCATACATCAATGCACAAAGCCAGGCATCGCTTTAGTTTTGTTTTAAATTCCGGCAGATCGTAAAACAAAAACGCAAAGCAAACCAACACTCTTATATTCATAAAAAAGAGATAGTGTTAGCAGGTTTTGATCGGGGCGGATGAGAGCGGGGCAATCGCTGATTTATTTGCAATGTTCCATTTTTTACATTAAAACTTTGTGCATAGGCGAAATTGATATAAGACACGGTTCTGATGGATTCAGATTAACACTTATGCTTATCTATAAACTTGATAAATGATATTGGCTGTTGCCTGATTGTTAAATCAGTATGTGTTAGCTTGTCTATCAATTGTTGGCTTAAACATAATAAATTGAACAAATTAAATTTTAAATAAATAAAAAATCACAACTATGAGTATTTTAGAGTCTTTGCACTGGCGCTATGCCACAAAAAGAATGACGGGAGAAAGAGTTCCACAGGAAAAGATAGATATTATTTTAGAGGCCGCAAGAATCGCCCCTACTTCCAACGGGATACAGCCCTTTACCATATTGGTTATCACCGACAAAAAATTGATGGATAAAATTCAACCAATTGCTTATAATCAACCGCAGATTACCGAAGCTTCCCACCTTTTAGTTTTTGCTGCCTGGGACAGCGTTACCCCCGAAAAAATAGATTATGTTTATGATCAGGTTACCCGCGAGCGTAACCTTCCGGCTGGTGCATTAACAGACTATGTAAACCAGTTGAAGAATATGTTCGCTGGTTTTACGCTTGAAGAGCAGTTTAATTGGGCAGCAAAACAAGCCTATCTTACCTTCGGAATTGCTCTTGCAGCGGCATCGGTTGAAAAAATAGATACCACACCGATGGAAGGATTCATAAACTCGGAATTGGATAAACTATTGGGATTGCGGGAAAAAGGATTGCGCAGTACAACTATAATGGCGTTGGGCTACCGCGATACAGCCAATGATTGGCTGGCAAATATGAAAAAAGTTCGCCGGCCTAAAGAAGAGCTATTTATCGAATTAAATTGATATATTTTCATACCTTAACTTTGTGTAATTTTTCAAAATAATTTCCTTATAAAACTGTTCTTTATACTAAAATTCGGAGAAGTTATTTTTTGAAACTATTAATTATTTAACCAAATAAACAATAAACAAATGAAAAATTTATTCTCAACAAATCCCGGAAATGTTTCGGAATTGGTAGCAAGACTTGCATTAGGTTTTGTGGTTTTTCCGCATGGCGCGCAAAAATTATTAGGATGGTTTGGTGGTTATGGTTTTAACGGAACAATGGGTTTCCTTACGGGTACGGCAGGCTTGCCATGGATTATAGCATTGCTGGTTATTTTAATTGAGTTTTTTGGGTCGCTTTTACTAATCTTAGGTTTTGCGACGCGCCTGGCCGCATTTTGTATTATTGCCGAGTTTATAGGGGTAGTACTAAGCACCCATATACACAATGGCTTTTTTATGAATTGGTATGCAGTACCCCAAAAAGGCGAAGGTTTAGAATATTTTATTTTGTTATTTGGGTTGGCTATTATCTCATTAATAAACGGAGGTGGTAAGGCCAGCGTTGATTCGGTAATAGCAAAAAACATGTCGAAACAATAATAGTTCCAATCAATAATGAAAAGGAAAATTGCAGGCGTTTATAACAGCCATTACAAACATGCTGTTGGCGACGCATTTAGGGTGATAAATATTTTCCCCAATGGGAACAATTTTGGCGATAGGATGAGCCCATTTTATATGATCGACTATCAGCCGGAAACTTATTATGAACCCAGTGAAAAAAGGCGTGGCGTAAATGTACATCCACATCGCGGAATAGAACCTGTTACCATTGTTTATCAGGGATATATAGTGCATTCAGACAGTGCAGGCCATACCGGCGTTATCGGGCCCGGAGATGTACAATGGATGACAGCCGGAAAAGGTATTTTGCATAAAGAATATTTTGAGGATGGCTTTTCAAAAAAAGGTGGGAATCTGCAAATGATGCAAATATGGACCATATTGCCGAAAGCCAATAAATTTGTAGAGCCGAATTACCAAACACTTCTTAAAGACGAAATTAAAACAGTAACATTAAACGACAACGCCGGCACTGTTAGGGTAATTGCCGGGAGTTTTAAAGACGAAAATAGCCAGGTTAAAACCTATAGCCAAATGAACGTTTTGGATGTTATTCTTAATAAAGCGGGCAATATACAGATCACTGCGCCTGCGGAATATAATATGGGTATATTGATTTTGAGCGGACAGGTTGAGCTAAATGGTATTAATGCCGGTAAAGAACAATTTGTACTGTTTGAAAACGAAGGTACTACGGTGGACATTAGCGCTACAGAAGAAGCAAAGTTTTTGGTGTTAAACGGAAAACCATTGAATGAGCCTGCAATACATAAAGGACCATTTGTAATGAACACTGCAGAGGAAATAGATCAGGCGTTCGAAGATGTAAATTCTGGAAAGTTTGGCGATCTCGAAGAAGAAAGAGTATAAGTTTATTCCCTGGAAATTCAAAGCCTATTCGGTGACCCTTTAAGACTTAAAAATATACAAAATGCTGCTTTTGAATGATGAAACCATTGATGGTTGATACCTAACTCTCCGCACCTTTTGATAACAAAATAAAGTAAAAGCCTGCAATCATTTGATTTGCAGGCTTTTGTTTTTTACTTAAATCGGTAATTATTCGGCATTTCCGACCTAAAAATGGAGTGATTCGGTAACGGGGAAGGGGTTAATAGTAAACAAAGCCCCTCCCAAAAGAGAGAATCACACATTCCAATGCTCAGCGGTCAAACAAAAATCCCGCATGCTGTTCGTCTTTGTATTTTTTTGGCGACAAATAAAAATTTCCATCTCAATCTATTGGCGCTTTAAAATCATTTTGTAGATTTATGCAATCG
>Ga0302315_10001327_pt1 | contig 25299 bp, 19 predicted proteins | sample III_Palsa_N3_1_FD_200532 | JGI IMG/M metagenome (GOLD analysis project Ga0302315, IMG submission 200532) | Peat permafrost microbial communities from Stordalen Mire near Abisko, Sweden - III_Palsa_N3_1 | ecosystem: Environmental > Terrestrial > Soil > Palsa > Peat permafrost | place: Sweden...
CGGAATATGCCGCCTTCAAGACCATCCAGACCAAGAAGTGGGAAGCCACGCGCGGCATGAGCCACTCCTTCGGCTTCAACCGCAACGACACCGAGGCCGACTACGAGACCACCGAAAGCCTGCTCGCCACCCTGATCGAGGCGGTCTCGCGCAACGGCAATGTGCTGTTGAACGTCGGCCCTCGCGCGACGGACGCAGGCATCCCCAGCGAACAGCTGTCGCGCCTGAAAGCCATGGGCGCCTGGCTGCGGGCCAATGGCGAGGCCATCTATGGCGCGGGGTGCTGGGAGCGGTCCGATGGCGAAACGACGGATGGGACGGCGGTGCGGTTCACGGTGAAGGACGGGCGGCTGAACATCATTCCGCTGGGAACATGGTCCGGCGAGCGGGTTGTCGTTCGCGATCTGAATATTTCCGGCCGAGCCCGGTTACTGGCGGACGGCAGCCCGGTCGAGCTGGAACAGCTTGGAGCCGACGTCGCACTGACGTTCAAGACGCCGCCGTCAGGTTTTGCGCCGGTTGTGGCGCTCGACGCCCGGGCCTGACAACAGACCTATCGGGCGCCTGGGTCCAGTCGCAACGCCATGGCGTCGTCGTCAAGGGCATGCTTGTTATCGTTCTTGCCTGCATAGGCCAGACTGCGAAACCGATAGGCCAGGGCGTCCTTAGGGTTGATCGCGATCGCCGCTGTCAGGTCGACGATCGCGCCATTCCACTCGTGTTGATGAAGTCGCGCGACGCCTCGGCCACGAAGAGATTCAGCGTCGGCGGGATTCCTGGAGATTACGAGATCATAGTCTGCGGTGGCGCCGCGCCCATCCCCAGCTTGCTCGCGCAAAAAGGCCCGCTGCCGATAGGCTTCGACAGCGCTCGGATCAATCTGGATGGTCTGGTTGAAGTCGGCAAGCGCATGGACCCGATCATGCTTTGAAGCGAAGGCTTCACCGCGATTGAGATAGGCGGAAGACTGGTCGGGCGCGAGCGCAATGACCGTCGTAAAGTCGGCGATCGCTCCGTCCCAGTCCGACTCGCCCAGATAGGCGACGCCTCGATTGTTGTAGGCGGTGATCATTTTTGCGTCGAGACGGATAGCCTGGCTGAAGTCGGCGATGGCGCGGTCGCGATCTCCCTGGGCCAGATAGCTGTCGCCTCGAGCCTTGACCGTCTGAGCGTCCTGAGGATTCAGCTCGATAGCCTTGCCGAATTCCGCGATGGCTTGCTCGGACTCGCCGGCCGCCTGCAGGCTCAGGCCCAGGTTCTGATGGGCGCCACCTGAATTGGGTTCCAGCCGAGCTGCTTCGGCGGCGTCGGCGGTGGCTTTGGCGGCCTGGCCCTTGGCTCGATAGGCGAGACTGCGATACCGCCAGGCCGCCGCATCGGACGGATTGAGGGAAATAGACTGGGTGAGGTCAACGATCGCGCGCTCCCGATCACCGACCAGGAGATAGATCTCGCCTCGGCTCTCATAGGTCGCCGGATCGCGAGGCTTCAGCCGCACCGCTTGGTTCAGATCGGCGATAGCGCGCGTGTTCTCGCTCTGCGCGATGAAGATTGCGGCCCGGTTCACATAAGCCGACACCAATCCTGGATTGAGCCTTATGGCCTGGCTGTAGTCGGCAAGGGCGCGCGTCTGATCGCCTTTCTGCGCGTAGATGAGGCCGAGGTTCACATAAATCCTGCCGTTGACGGCGTCGTCTCGGGGGGCCAAGGCCAAGGCGCTGGAGTAGTCTGCGGCGGCCAAGTCGGCATGACCGCCTTGCTGATAGGCAAAGCCGCGGTTCTGCAGGGCGAGTACTTTTAGCTCGGTCAGCTGCCCGGGGTCCCGGATGATCCGGCTGCACCCCACAATGACCTCTGCTGTATCGCTAGAGCTACATTGGCGGCGATCCAGGTTGTCCGCAGCGCCGCTAATTGTTGTCGTCTGAGCCCTCGCCAACGATGCGGCGCAGACATAGGCCGAGGCGATTAAGCCCAAACATCCGATCGTCAATGAGACGGACTTGGTCATCGGAACACGTCCTCAGCACAGGAACGCTAGGTTGGATCGCCGGTCCTGCGAAGCGCATCGCGCGAAGCAGGGTGGTGGGCGGCGACGGGTTCGAACCGCCGACCCTCTCGGTGTAAACGAGATGCTCTGACCAGCTGAGCTAGCCGCCCGTATCGATCCTGAACCTTGCGTCCAGCCTCGCGACCGACCCGTATCGCTGCTTGCCGCCGGAGACAAGAAAAAGGGCGGCCGCGTCGCGACCACCCCTCCCCTCGAAAGTCGTGCGCCCTTAGTTCAGCGCGTTCTTGAGGCCTTCGCCGATCCGGAAACGGGCAGTCTTTGACGCTGCCCGCTTGACCGCAGCGCCGGTGCGCGGATTGCGCGCCGTGCCAGCAGGCCGATCGACCGGCATGAAGCTGCCGAACCCGACCAGCCGGACTTCGTTTCCGGACTTGAGCGAGTCTGTCACTGAATTGAGAAAGGCTTCCAGAGCGTCGCGCGCCTGGGTCTTATTCAGCCCCGCCTTGTCAGCGATGGCAGACACAAGTTCGGCCTTGGTCATTTTTGTCGTCTCCCAACCCTATGTGGCTGCAGGTCGAAAAGCCTGCTGCTCTACGGTTGGAAGTATGATGCGGGAAATTCGACGCCGTCAAACAAAGCCCGCGCGAGGAAACCTCGCACGGGCCAAGTTATCAGCGATCAGAGGGGTTTTAGTGGGTGATCACCGAGTCCGCGTCGGCATCGTCCACCGCGAGCGGCGCGAGCGGCGCCGCGTCGTCCTCCGTCCATTCGATCGGTATCAGCGGCGCCGAAAGCGCCTGGGCCAGCACTTCATCCACCGTGGCGACCGGAATGATGTTCAGAGCGTTCTTCACATTATCCGGCACCTCCGCCAGATCCTTGGCGTTTTCCGAGGGGATCAGGACCGTCTTGACGCCGGAACGGAGGGCCGCGAGCAGCTTCTCCTTCAGGCCGCCAATCGGCAGAACGCGGCCACGCAGGGTGATTTCCCCGGTCATCGCCACTTCCTTGCGCACCGGAATGCCGGTGAGCACCGAGATCATCGCCACGGCCATGGCCACGCCGGCGGACGGTCCGTCCTTGGGCGTCGCGCCTTCCGGCACGTGCACGTGGACGTCGGTCTTTTCGAACACGGTCGGCTTGATGCCGAAGTGGGTCGCCCGGGCGCGGACATAGCTGTTGGCCGCGCCGATCGATTCCTTCATCACCTCTTTCAGATTGCCGGTGATGGACATGCGTCCACGTCCCGGCATCTTGACCGCTTCGATGGTCAGGATGTCGCCGCCGAACTCGGTCCAGGCCAGGCCCGTGACCATGCCGACCAGGTCTTCCTCGTCGGTTTCGCCGTAATGGTAGCGGCGAACGCCAGCGTAGGAGTCCAGTCGCGCTTCGTCGATGGTGATCGAGAGCAGCTTTTCCCGCTCCAGATCGCGCACCGTCTTACGCGCCAGGTTACCCAGTTCCCGCTCCAGCGACCGCACGCCGGCTTCCCGGGTGTAGTAGCGGATCAGGCTGCGCACCGCCTCGTCCGGCACGATCCATTCGCCTTCCTTCAGCGCGTGGTCCTTGGCCAGCTTCGGCAACAGGTGACGCTTGGCGATCTCCAGCTTTTCATCCTCGGTATAGCCGGGGATGCGGATGATCTCCATGCGGTCCAGCAGCGGCTGGGGCATGTTCAGACTGTTGGCCGTGGTGACGAACATCACGTTGGACAGGTCGTAGTCGACCTCCAGGTAATGGTCGGCGAAGGTCGAGTTTTGTTCCGGATCCAACACCTCGAGCAGGGCCGAGGACGGATCGCCCCGCCAGTCGGCGCCCATCTTCTCGATCTCGTCGAGCAGGAAGAAGGTGTTGGTGGTCTTGGCCTTCTTCATCGACTGGATGACCTTGCCGGGCATCGAGCCGATGTAGGTGCGGCGGTGACCGCGGATTTCGGCCTCGTCACGCACCCCGCCAAGCGACAGGCGCACGAACTCGCGGCCGGTCGCCTGGGCGATCGAGCGGCCCAGCGAGGTCTTACCGACGCCGGGAGGGCCGACCAGGCAGAGGATCGGACCCTTCAGCGTGCCGGTGCGCGCCTGCACGGCCAGATACTCGAGGATGCGTTCCTTGACCTTCTCCAGACCGTAATGGTCGTCATCGAGGATCTTCTCGGCCTTGGCCAGGTCAATCGGCTTGGTCTTGGCCTTGCCCCACGGGATCGACAGCAGCCAGTCGAGATAGTTACGCACAACCGTGCTCTCGGCCGACATCGGGCTCATGTTGCGCAGCTTCTTCAGCTCGCCCTCGGCCTTGGTGCGGGCCTCCTTGCTGAGCTTGGTCTTCTTGATGCGCTTTTCCAGCTCGACCAGTTCGTCGCGGGCGTCGTCCTGTTCCCCCAGCTCGCGCTGGATCGCCTTCATCTGTTCGTTGAGATAGTACTCCCGCTGGGTCTTCTCCATCTGCCGCTTCACGCGGCTGCGGATCTTCTTTTCGACCTGCAGGACGCTGATCTCGCCTTCCATCAGCGCGTAGACCTTCTCCAGCCGCTTCACGACGTCGAAGGTTTCGATCAGCTGCTGCTTGTCGGTGATCTTCACCGCCAGATGCTGGGCGATGGAGTCGGCCAGGTGGCCGGGCTCGGCGATGTTGGGAATGGTCGAGAGGTTTTCCGGCGGAACCTTCTTGTTCAGCTTCACATAATTTTCGAACTGATCGACTACCGCGCGCGACAAGGCTTCGGCCTCGTGCTCGGCGCCGGTGTCCTCGACCACTTCGGTGATCTCGGCCTGATAGAAGTCGACATTGTCGGTATAGCGGATGATGGAGGCGCGCGACTTGCCTTCCACCAGCACCTTCACGGTGCCGTCCGGCAGCTTCAGCAGCTGCAGCACGCTGGCGACCACGCCGATGTCGTAGATGGCCTCGGCCGACGGGTCGTCGTCGTTCTCGTTCTTCTGGGTCGCCAGAAGGATGGTCTTGTCAGCGCCCATCGCTTCTTCGAGCGCGCGCACGGTCTTGTCGCGGCCGACGAATAGCGGAACCACCATGTGCGGGAACACCACGATGTTCCGCAAAGGCAGCACGGGCAGAATTCTTGTCTCGGACATGATGCAATACTCCTGGCCAGTCGCCCCGTCCTGGGGACGCCAAGCTTTTTGTTCGGGCCGCCCCGTTCCGTCGGCGACGCGCCGACCAGGCTGCGGCCTCCCCGTCCCGAATTCGGCGACGGCTTGGTTCGCCTGTTATGTGGCTGCTTTGCCGCGCCATTCAAGCGAGGCGGTCATTTGAGCGGCAATCCGTCCCCAGCTGAGTGGGGTAAGCTGACTGTCGCGCGGCTTCACCGACGATGCATTCCTCCACGCGTTGCGGGGGAATCCTCAAGGTCGTTGCAAACGGGTTCAGACGAGTTCGGGCAGGTCGTCAGGCTGATCCAGGACCAAGCCTTCCGGAAGCGGGGCCGTGCGCCCCGCGGCCGAAACCAAGCATATGCCTAGGACCGTAACGGCCATATCCCCCCGCCGCTTTGCGGCGGGGATGGTTCCTTCCCCCATGAAGGGGGAAGGTTGGTTTTTAAGCCGCGCCGCCGGTGTCGCGGCGTTCGGCGTAGATCAGCAGGGGTTGGGCGCGGCCTTCGACCACTTCGGCGTTGACCACCACCTCCTCGACGCCCTCGTAGGTCGGCAGTTCGAACATGGTCTCCAGCAGGATGTTTTCCATGATCGAGCGCAGGCCGCGGGCGCCGGTCTTGCGGGTGATGGCCTTGCGGGCCACCGCCTTCAGCGCGTCATCGGTGAAGGTCAGGCCGACGTTTTCCATGTCGAACAGGCGCTGGTACTGCTTCACGAAGGCGTTCTTCGGCTCGGTGAGGATGGTCACCAGGGCTGTCTCATCCAGGTCCTCGAGGGTCGCCAGCACGGGCAGGCGGCCGATGAATTCCGGGATCAGGCCAAAGCGTTGCAGATCGTCGGGCTCGACACCGCGCAGAACCTCGCCGGTGCGGCGATCTTCCGGATCGGCCACGGTGGCGCCGAAGCCGATCGAGGTGCCCTTGCCACGCGCGGAGATAATCTTCTCCAGGCCAGCGAAGGCGCCGCCGCAGATGAACAGGATGTTGGTCGTGTCCACCTGCAGGAATTCCTGCTGCGGGTGCTTGCGGCCACCTTGCGGCGGCACGGAGGCGACGGTGCCTTCCATGATCTTCAGCAGGGCCTGCTGCACGCCCTCGCCCGAGACGTCGCGGGTGATCGAGGGGTTGTCGGACTTGCGGCTGATCTTGTCGACTTCGTCGATGTAGACGATGCCGCGTTGCGCCCGTTCGACATTGTAGTCGGCGGACTGGAGCAGCTTGAGGATGATGTTCTCGACGTCCTCGCCGACATAGCCGGCTTCGGTCAGGGTCGTGGCGTCGGCCATGGTGAAGGGCACGTCGATGATGCGGGCCAGAGTCTGGGCCAGCAGGGTCTTGCCGGTGCCGGTCGGGCCGATCAGCAGGATGTTGGACTTGGCCAGCTCGACGTCGTTGTTCTTCTGGGCGTGGTTCAGCCGCTTGTAGTGGTTGTGAACCGCGACCGCCAAAACCTTTTTGGCGTGGTCCTGACCGATCACATAGTCGTCGAGGACTTCGCGAATCTCTTTCGGCGTGGGCACCCCGTCCTTCGACTTGACGAAGGCGATCTTGTGCTCCTCGCGGATGATGTCCATGCACAGCTCAACGCATTCATCGCAGATGAACACCGTTGGACCGGCGATAAGTTTGCGCACCTCATGCTGGCTCTTTCCGCAGAAAGAACAGTAGAGGGTGCTCTTGGTGTCGCCACTGGCGGCTTTTGTCATGGTCGTTCTCGCTCCGAAGCGACTCTAGCCAATAAGGCCTTCGTCGCCCAACCCCCCGCCGTTCCTATGCGAACGAACTTGCAGGATATGCGCCGGTGGTTGTCTAATCCTTGACATTCCCCGATCCGCCGCCCGATCACAAGCGTTACCACATGAGCAGGGGGTGGTTTTCAATGATACCTATGTATTTCTGTGACGGCGCGCCGCCAGGAACTCCCTAGATGGGGGACGATGACGAAGCGCGCCAGACGCAAGGCCCCTTCAGGCCTATCGTGGCGTTCGATTTCGACGGAACCTTGACCAGCCGCGACAGTTTCGTCGCTTTTTTACAATGGCGGGCGGGGATGGGACGTTATGTCGCCTCTCTGCCGGGCCTATCGCCGTCGTTGGCCGCCTTTACGTTTCATCGCGATCGCGGGCGGCTGAAGGCCCGTTTCGCCCGCGCCTTCCTGGGCGGACTGTCCCAGGATGAGATTTCCGCCCTCGCGCGCCGATTCGCCGAGACCCATGCGCGCAAGCTGCTGCGGCCCGACGCGGTGCGCAGCTGGAAACGCTGGCAGGGCGAAGGCGCGCGGATGGTGATCGTCACCGCCTCGCCGGACCTCATCGTCGCCCCGTTCGCGCGCGGGCTGGGCGCGGACACCCTGCTGGGCACGCGACTGCAGTTCGACGCTGGCGGCCGGTTCACGGGGCGGCTTGAGGGCGCAAACTGCCGAGGGGAAGAAAAGGTGCGCCGGCTGCGCGAGGTGTTCGGGGAGGATGTTCGCCTTGAGGCCGCCTATGGCGACACCGGCGGCGACCACGCCATGCTCGGCCTCGCCGATGAACAGGGCATGCGGGTATTCAAGGGATCGGCCTGAGCGATGAAGCACGCCGGCGCCACGGCTCTGGACCAGCTTGAACCGCTGATCGAGCGCGTGCGGGCGATTCCAGCGCTTAAGGAGAAGTCACGCGGCGTCTTCTACCTGAAGAGCCGCGCCTTCCTGCATTTCCATGAGGACCCCAAGGGCCTGTTCGCCGACGTCCGCACCACGGATGGCAAGGACTTCGAGCGGTTCCAGGTCGACGAACCCTCGACCTGGGATGTTTTTGTGAAGACAGCGTCCGAGCGCGTCTAGTCAGCGCTCATCCCTGCGCAAACGGGGATGAGCGCCAGAAATCGAAACCTACTTCGTCTCTTCGGCCGGGTCTTCGCGCTTCTCGATCACCTGGTCGACGATGCCCCACTCCTTGGCCTCGTCGGCGCTCATGAAGTGGTCGCGGTCCAGGGTGCGCTCGACCTCTTCGTAGGTGCGGCCGCAATGCTTGGCGTAGAGCTCGTTGAGGCGGCGTTTGGTTTTAACGATGTCCTCGGCATGGCGCACGATATCCGAAGCCTGGCCACGGAACCCGCCAGACGGCTGGTGCAGCATGATGCGGGCGTTCGGCAGGGCGACGCGCTGGCCCGCCTCGCCGGCCATCAGCAGAAAGGAGCCCATGGAGGCGGCCATACCCATGCAGAGGGTCGCCACCGGGCTCTTGATGTATTGCATGGTGTCGTAGATCGCGAGGCCGGAAGTCACCATCCCGCCGGGTGAGTTGATGTACATGTCGATCTGCTTCTTGGGGTTTTCCGCCTCAAGGAACAGCAGCTGGGCGCAGATCAGCGCCGAGACGCCGTCGTCGATCGGGCCGTTGAGAAACACCACCCGCTCACGCAGCAGGCGCGAAAAAATGTCGAAAGCGCGTTCGCCCCGGCTGGATTGCTCCACCACCATGGGCACCAGGTTCATCGCCATATCGCGCGGATCACGCATGTAGAGTCCTTTGTCTCAGCCTTGGCTCACGGTGACTCGCACCGGGCCGGTCGAGGTGGATATCGCGTGGACCGGCGCCGGTTGCAAGGCTGCGCGGACACCGGATGGCCACACCCAGCCCGCTCATCCCCGCGAAAGCGGGGATCCATGGCGCGACTGCGAAAGGTGGTGGCGCGGACCACGAAGCTTCGGCTCAATGGGTCCCCGCTTTCGCGGGGATGAGCGGAGGAGCTTACGCGGCGTAGCCTTCCGGCATGTCGTCGTCCTTCAGAAGCTCTTCCTTGGAGACCTTTTTGTCGGTGATCTTGGCCAGGTCGAACAGCATGTTGACCACCTTGTCCTCATAGACCGGGGCGCGAAGCTGGGTCTGGGCGTCGGGGTTCTGGCGGATGGCGTCGAACACCTGCTGCTCCTGGCCGCGATATTTCATCGCTTCCATGCGCATGGCCTGCAGCAGCTCCTCATCGGAGACCACGACGTCATGCTTGCGGCCGATTTCGGCCAGCACCAGGCCCAGACGCACGCGGCGCTCGGCGATCTTGCGATATTCGGCCTTCAGCTCGTCTTCCGACTTGTCCGCGTCCTCGGGGGGCAGACCGCCGCCGTCCTGGTCGGACTGGACCTGACGCCAGATGGTCTCGAACTCGGCTTCGACCATGCGCGGCGGCAGCGGGAAGCTGTGGCCCTTGTCCAACTCATCCAGCAGCGCGCGCTTCAGCTTGAAGCGGGTCTGGTTGGCGTATTCGCCTTCCAGCTGGCTGCGCATGGCGTCCTTCAGGGCCTCGAGAGTGTCGAGACCGAGCTTCTTGGCGAAGTCGTCGTCGATCGGCGCGGCGACCGGCGCCTGCACGTCCTTGACGGTGACTTCGAACTCGGCCGCCTTACCGGCCAGGTTGGCGGCTTGGTAATCGGCCGGGAAGTCGACCTTGACCGTGACGGTCGCGCCGGGCTTGGCGCCGACCAGCTGCTCTTCAAAGCCCGGAATGAACCGGCCCGAACCCAGCACCAGCGGCATGTCTTCGGCCGAGCCGCCTTCGAACGCCTCGCCATCGATGCGGCCGATGAAGTCGATCATCAGCTGGTCGTCGGTCTTGGCCTTCACCGTCTTGCCGGTGCGGGTCTCATAGGTGCGGCTGGACTTGGCCAGCTCGGCCACCGCCTCGTCGACTTCCTTGTCGGAGGGCAGATAGACCAGCTTCTTCAGCTTCAAGGTCGAGGGATCGATCGGCTCGAAGTCCGGCATCAGCTCGACGGCGAGTTCGAAATCCAGGTCCGCCTGACCGGCGAACACCTTTTCCATGTCCGATTCGGCCTTCAGGTCGGGCTGGGTGGCGGGACGCAGGTTGTAGTCTTCCAGCACCTTCGCGCTGGATTCGTTGATGGTCTGCTCGATCACTTCGCTCATCAGCGACTTGCCATAGACGCGGCGCACATGGGCCGCGGGCACCTTGCCGGGACGGAATCCCTTCAGGTTCATCTGCGGCGCGATCTCGGCGATGCGGGCGGTGAGTTTGGCGCCCAGGTCGGCGGCCGGCACTTTGACGCCATAGACGCGGCTCAGGCCTTCGCCAGTCTTTTCAATAATCTGCATCGACATCGTGATTTCCGAACCCAATCGCCTCTTACGGCGCGCGGCCATGCCGCATAGCTGAAACAGAGACGCCGCCGGGATACGGCGGCGCGAATGACGCCCTTATGTCACGCTCGCCGCGGCTATCCAAGTCCCCTGGCGGGCGGGCGGGCTCCATGGTGCGGATGAGAGGACTCGAACCTCCACGCCTCACGGCGCTAGAACCTAAATCTAGTGCGTCTACCAGTTCCGCCACATCCGCGAGGCGCAGCGGGTCTAGCGAGGGGGGTGGGCGATGGCAAGGTGGCTGCGGAACCCTGGCGCTCAGTCACCGATGTAAACCCACTCAAATTCCGATACGTACGAGCTCAACCGCTCAAACCTCCGAAGGGCTCGCCATGATCCGCACCACCCTGCTCGCCGGCGCAGCCCTGCTGTTCTCCGCCACGGCCGCCCTCGCCGTCCCTGCGGAGGGCCCCGCGCGGACGTTTCAGGCGCGCGATCTGTTCGGGCTCGAACAGGCCCAGGACCCGCAGATCCGGCCGGACGGGGCGGTGGTGGCCTATGTGCGCTCGTCCGAGGACATCATGACCGACAGCGCCCACAAGGCGATCTGGTTTGTGGATGTCGCCAGCGGCGCCCAGACGCCCGTGCCCACCGGCGGCGGTTCGGCCTTCACCCCGCGTTGGTCGCCGGACGGCAAGCGGCTGGCCTATGTGTCGACCGCGGATGGCCGCCCGCAACTCTATGTGCTGTGGCTGGCCACGGGGGCCTCCGCCCGGGTGGCGCAACTGCCGGAGTCGCCTGGCGATCTGGCTTGGTCGCCGGACGGCCGCACCCTCGCCTTCTCCATGCTGACCCTGGACGATGGCGCCAGCCTGGGCGCGCCCCTGGCCAAGCCCGAGGGCGCCAAATGGGCCGAGCCGCTGAAGGTGATCAACACGGTCACCTACCGCGCCGACGGCGAGGGTTATCTGAAGCCGGGGTTCGAGCACCTCTATACCGTCTCGGCGGAAGGCGGCGCGACGCGTCAGCTCACCTTCGGGGCCTATAATGAGGACGGCGGCCTGTCGTGGGCGCCCGACGGCCGGTCCATCGTCTTCAGCGGCAACCGCGACAAGGCCTGGGCGCTGGAGCCGAGCGAATCCGACGTATTCGAGGTCAAGCTGGCGGATGGGGTGGTGACCAAGCTCACCGACCGGTTTGGCGCCAACGCGGGTCCGCAGGTTTCGCCGAAGGGCGACAAGATCGCCTATCTGGGCTTCGCCGACCGCCATCGCGGCTACGAGGACATCCGCCTCTATGTCATGGACAGGGACGGTAAAAACGTCCGCAACCTGACCGAAAACCTGGATCGCGCGGTCGGCTCGCCGCGCTGGGCCGCCGATGGCCGCGGCCTGTTCGTGCAATACGACGATCATGGCGTGGCGAAGGTGGCGCACGTGGCGCTCGACGGCCATGTGCAGGACGTGGCGGCGGGCATGAGCGGCGAGGAACTGGACCGGCCTTATACCGGCGGCCAGTACAGCGTCGCGGCCAACGGAACCGTGGCCTTCACGCAAGGCGCGCCGGATCAGCCCGGCGATGTGGCCGTGGCGAAGGGCGGCCAAGTCCGCCGCCTGACCCACCTCAACGACGACCTCTTCTTCGGCAAGACCCTGGGCGCGGTCACCCACATGCAGGTGGCGTCGAGCGTGGATAAGCTGCCAATCGACGCCTGGATGATCACCCCGCCCGGGTTCGATCCGGCGAAGAAATATCCGATGATCCTGGAGATCCACGGCGGCCCGTTCGCGGCCTACGGGCCGGTGTTCGCCTCCGAGCTGCAGCTCTACGCGGCGGCCGGCTATGTGGTGGTCTACGCCAACCCCAGGGGCTCGACCTCCTACGGCTTCGATTTCGCCGACCAGATCAACGACAACTATCCCAGCCACGATTACGACGACCTGATGAGCGTGGTGGACGCGGCCATCGCCAAGGGCTCGGTGGACCCGAACAACCTGTTCGTCACCGGCGGGTCCGGCGGCGGCCTGCTCACGGCCTGGATCGTCGGCAAGACCGACCGGTTCAAGGCGGCGGCGACCCAGAAGCCGGTGATCAACTGGACCAGCGAGGTGCTGACCACAGATGGCTACAACGGCATGGCCCAGGACTGGTTCGGCAAGATGCCCTGGGAGGACCAGGCCGATTATTGGCGCCGCTCCCCGCTGTCGCTGGTGGGCAATGTGAAGACGCCCACCCTGGTCATGGTCGGCGAGGAAGATCACCGCACCCCGGACAGCGAGGCCGAGCAGTTCTATTCCGCGCTGCAACTGCGAAGCGTGCCCAGCGCCCTCGTCCGGGTGCCGGGCGCCAGCCACGGCGGCCTTGCCGCGCGCCCCTCGCAGGAAGCCGCCGAGGCGTCGGCCATCCTGGCCTGGTTCGGGCGGTATAGGACGGCGCCGGCGGGGTAACGGCGGTTGCGGTCCCGCTGGATCGTTCCGCCGGCGCAGGCCCCCACCGTCACGTCGTTCCGCTTCGCTGCACGCCGCGCCACCTCCCCCTCTCTCGCTGCGCTCGGGGGTGAGGAGAAATATCAGCAGTCGCGTTCTCCTCCCCGCGAGCGAAGCGAAGACAGGGGGAGGTGTCGGCGAAGCCGACGGTGGTGGCCAGCGCCGGCGGTCGCTCACCCGCTCTGGCTGAAGCGATAGTTGGACACCTGTCCCGCGCCGCGTAGGGTGGGCCGAACGCCGCGAAGCCGGCGGCGGGAGGCGTGCGCATGATCGAATTCTTCTTCGATATCTCCAGCCCTTGGACCTATCTCGCCTTCCACAACATCCGGCCGCTGGCGGCGGAGCTGAGCGCCGACATCCAGTGGCGGCCGATCCTGGTGGGCGGGATCTTCAACAGCATCAACCCGAGCGTCTATGAGAGCCGTAAAGTCCCGGTGCCGGCCACAGCGGCCTATATGCTGAAGGACCTGCAGGATTGGGCGCGGGCGGCCGGTTTGAAGATCAAGATGCCGCCGTCGGTGTTCCCGGTGAACAGCGTCAAGGTCATGCGGGCCTGCATCGTCCTGGCCGACAGCGGCAAGCTGGTCCCCTTCGCCGAGGCCGCGTTCAGAACCTACTGGGGCGAGGATCGCGACATCTCCCAGGATGCGGTGATCGAGGAGTTGTGCTCGGCGATCGGCGTAGACGCTGCCGGGCTGATGGCGGCCATCGGCGAGCAGACGGTGAAGGACCAGCTCAAGGCCAATACAGAAGAGGTGATCGCGCGAGGCGGGTTTGGCTCGCCGACGATCTTCGTGAACCGGACGGACATGTATTTCGGCAACGACCGCCTGGCGCTGGTGCGAGCGGCGTTGGCCAGACAACAAGAGGCTTAAGCGATGAGCGAGACCTTGATCACCCTCTATGACCACCCCCTATCGCCCTACGGCCAGAAGGTGAAGATCGCTCTGCGGGAAAAGGGTGTCGACTTCCGCGCCATCCTGCCGGATGGCATGGGCGCCGGCGGTGCGGCGGGCGCCTTCCTGGCCGCCAATCCGCGCGCCGAGGTCCCCGCCCTGCTGGACGGCGATGTCGCGGTGTTCGATTCCACCATCATCCTGGAATATATCGAGGACCGCTGGCCCTCCCCGCCCCTGCTGCCCGTCACCGCCGCCGAGCGCGCGCGGGTGCGCATGCTGGAAGAGGTGATGGACACCCACTTCGAGCCGATCAATTGGGCCATGGGCGAGATAAGCTGGTTCAAGCGAGCGGAGGGGCCGCTCGCGGAGACGCTGAAACAGCGCGCCGCTGGCCAGACCGCCGGCTTCTTTAGCTGGCTTGAGCGGGAGCTGGGCGATCGCCCCTGGTTCAACGGCGAGGCCTTCGGCTGGGGCGACCTGGCCGTTGTTCCCTACGTGAATGGCGCGCTGGGCGTGGGTCATCCGCCAACGGCCGGTTCGGCGCTCTCGGCCTGGCTGGAGCGGGCCAACGCCAGGCCGTCCGTGGCCGCGACGGTGGCCGACATCCGCGCCCTGAACACCGGCATGGTCGACGTCGCCAGCCTGGTCGAGCAGGGCTTGTTCAAGCGCGAATATCGCGATCACCGGCTGGAATGGATGATCAAATCCGGCGGGGTCGAGGTGGTGCTGAAGGGTCTGGAGCGCAACAACATCCGCTTCACGCCGGATTTCAACTGAGCGCCGCCCCCGTTCCCTCGCCCTTGTGGCGAGGGCCCATTGAGCGCGGCGCAGAGTGGTAGGGGCGCAGACTGCGCCATCGCGCTAAAACCGCTTACCGTTCGAGTCCAATGGACCCTCGCCACAAGGGCGACGGAACGGTGGAGAGCTTTACCGTGCGTCCCACAAGTCCTTCAGCACGCTGACGGCTAGGTCCGGCAGGTCTTCCGAGATCATGCCGGGGCCGTGGCGGCCGGCGGATTCGGCGTGGATCCAGACCGCGGCGCAGGCGGCTTCAAAGCTGTCCATGCCCTGGGCGATCAGGCCGCCGATGAAGCCCGCAAGCGTATCTCCGGACCCGGCTGTGGCCAGCCAGGGCGAGCCGTTCATATTGACAGCGCAGCGGCCGTCCGGCGCGGCGATCACGGTGTCGGGGCCCTTCAGCAGCACGACCGCGCCTGCTCGCTCTGCCGCCCGGCGCGCCGCAGTCACCCGTTCGGGCGCCTGTTTGAGCAGGCCGGGAAACACCCGTTCGAACTCGCCGAGGTGGGGCGTCAGCACGTCGTCTCTATCCAGGGCCTGGAAAAGTTCGCCGGGATCGTCGCGGAACACGGTCAGAGCGTCGGCGTCCACCACCATGGCCGCGCCGGTCCGGGCCAGGGCGAGGAAGTTGGCGACCGTCGCCTCGGTGACCCCGGCGGCGGGGCCGATGACGGCCGCGTCGGCGTCTTCAGCGGCCTCTTCCAACTCCACGTCGCTGTCGAACGGACGCACCATGACCGCCTCGACCTGGGCGGCGTTGACCAGCAGGGCGTCCGGCGGGGACAGGATGGTCACCAGCCCCGCGCCGATCCGCAGGCCCGCGCGGGCGGCAAGCCTTGCAGCCCCGGTGCTCCACATCTCGCCGGACACCACGATCAGCCGGCCGCGCGAGGTCTTGTAGGAATCGATCTTTGGCCAGGGCATCCGCGCGGCCCATAGTCGCTGATCGTTCTCGAACAGCTGGCTGGGCGCCGAGGTGAGGCCGATGTCCGCGACGACGATCTCGCCGCACAGGCCGCGGGCGGGCTCCAATACGTGCGCCATCTTCCGGCGGTGGAAGGTCACCGTCAGGGCGCAACGGGGCGCATAGTCCAGTGGTTTGGCGGCGTCGCCCGGCAGGCCCGAGGGCAGATCGACCGCCACCAGCGGAACGCCGGCCGCCTCGGCCGCGCGGAGTGTCTCCGCAACGCGCTTGCCCAGCGGCCGCGACAGGCCCGCGCCATAAAGCGCGTCCACGACCAGCTCCGCCCCCAGGATGCTGGCCGGGGACAAAGGACCGATCTCGCCGGCCCACAGGTGTGCGGCCTCGGCGGCGTCTCCGCGCAAGGCGCCAGGCTCGCTATCCAGCGCCACCGCGACCTCCCAGCCGGCGTCCGCGAGGGCCTTGGCGACGACGAAGCCATCGCCGCCATTGTTGCCTGGACCACAGAGCACCGCCGTCTTGCGCGGCGACCAGCGGGCGATGATGGCCTGGGCGACCGCCGCGCCGGCCCGCTGCATCAGGACGAAGCCAGGCGTGCCAGCCTCGATGGTGCCGCGGTCGGCTTCGCCCATCTGGGCGACCGTCAGGATATCCATCGGCCCAGTCACAGGAGACCTCGTCACAGGACCTGCGTCGCCGCCTCCGGCCCGCGCTCCACCAGGCTAAGGCGGCCGGCGTCCAGGTCGAAAGTTGAAATGGAGGCGTGGTCGGGGCGGAAGGTCAGGACCTTCTTCTCCCCGGTGATGCTGGCGATGGCGGCGTTGATGGCCACGAAATGGCTGAACACCGCGCAGCCAGCGCGTTCGGCGAGCGCCGCGCCCACCGCCTTGCGCCATTCATCGTAGTCCAGGTCGCCCTTGATTTCCGTCCAGCGTCCTTGAAACGCCGCCCGCAGCCAGGGCCCGCGTTCGTCCTGCGACAGGGCCGACGGGGTCGGGATTTCACCGAACCGCTCATCGATCTCGACGGCGACGCCAATCAGGTCGGCATAGGGCTGGGCCGTCTCTTGGCACCGCCGCAGGGGCGAGGAAAAAACCCGCGGCGGGCGGACGGGCTCAGGCAGGGCGATCAGGATTTGCGCCGCGGCCTTGGCCTGGGCGTGGCCGGCCTCGTCCAGGCCGGGATCCGGATCGGGATGTTGCCCCCAGGTCGACGAGGGCTTGCCGTGCCTGATCATATAGAGCCGCGTCATGGGTCCGTCCTCGTATCAGATCGTCGAGTTTGGCCGTCAGGGGCGCCGTTTTACCTTTTCGGTCAAGGCATTCCAGCCGTCTTGGCGCGATCTGACTTGCCGGAATGCTGTCGCGGTTTGGCGACAATTCGATGACCGCGCCGCCAATGGACCACTCACCCGTCGCACGAGCAAAGACCGGCGCGGTTTCGCTGCAATCTTGATCAACCCCGCAGTCTCTTCACCGATTGGCGATGACGCGACATTTGCAAATTCGCGCCGCGTCGCATCATGCGGCGCCAGATTAGGCCTCCGCCGCACCAGTGCGCACGTCGTCGGAGCCATCGCGCGCCCAAGACCAAGCTTCACAGCACCGTTTCTTAACGTGATGAAATTGTCGCCAGTTGACGCCTAAAATATAGGCTTGCGCATCGCCCTCACCCGCGAGGGGCGACGATCATGCGGAGGCGCCCTTGTGACGCCCATTTGGTCTGTGCTGGTTGGCGCGGCTTGCAGCGACCGGGGCAGAATATGTGTTCCCGGCTCATTTTCAGTCCAAAAGTCGGTCAATGAAAAAAGTCGAAGCCATCATCAAGCCCTTCAAGCTGGATGAAGTGAAAGAAGCGCTGCAGGAACTCGGGGTCCAGGGCATGACGGTCCTGGAAGCCAAGGGATATGGCCGCCAAAAGGGCCACACCGAACTTTACCGCGGAGCCGAATACGTCGTGGATTTCCTGCCGAAGATCAAAATCGAGGTGGTGATTGGCGACGACCAACTGGCCGCGGTGCTCGACGTCATTCAATCCGCCGCTCGCACGGGACGTATCGGCGACGGCAAAATCTTCGTGTCCGAAATCGCCGAGGTCGTGCGCATCCGCACCGGCGAAAGCGGAACGGCCGCGATCTAACCACCATCACCGCGCTCTAAAAGGGGACCTTCGAGCATGACGACCTACAAAGACATCCTGAACGAGATCAAGGAAAAGGACGTCAAATATGTCGACGTTCGCTTCACCGACATGCGCGGCAAGCTGCAGCACGTCACCTTCGACATCATGATGGTGGACGAAGACTTCCTGACCGATGGCACCATGTTCGACGGCTCCTCGATCGCCGGCTGGAAAGCCATCAACGAGTCCGACATGAAGCTGCGTCCGGACCTGTCGACGGCTCGCATCGACCCCTTCTACCAGCAGTCGACCCTGTTCCTGATCTGCGACGTGCTGAACCCCGACACCAACACCCCCTATGACCGCGACCCGCGCTCGATCGCCAAGGCGGCGCTGAACTTCGTCAAGTCGACCGGCGTCGGCGACACCGTCTTCTTCGGCCCGGAAGCCGAATTCTTCATCTTCGACGACGTGCGCTGGTCCACCGCGCCGAACAACACCGGCTATTCGTTCGACTCCACCGAACTGCCCGTGAACAGCGGCAAGGAATACGAAGAAGGCAACATGGGTCACCGCCCGGGCCCCAAGGGCGGCTACTTCCCGGTCAACCCGGTCGACTCCGCCCAAGACCTTCGCGGCGAAATGCTGTCGGTCATGCTCGAACTGGGCATGGAGCCGGAAAAGCACCACCACGAAGTGGCGCCGGCCCAACACGAACTGGGCCTGAAGTTCTCCGACCTGATCACCATGGCCGACCGGCTGCAGCTCTATAAGTACGTGATCCACAACGTCGCGGCCGCCTACGGCAAGACGGCCACCTTCATGGCCAAGCCGATGTTCGGCGACAACGGTTCGGGCATGCACGTCCACCAGTCGATCTGGAACGAAGGCAAGCCCCTGTTCGCCGGCGACAAGTATGCCGGTCTGTCGGACATGTGCCTGTGGTACATCGGCGGCATCATCAAGCACGCCAAGGCGATCAACGCCTTCTCCAACTCGACCACCAACAGCTACAAGCGTCTGGTGCCCGGCTATGAAGCCCCGGTGAAGCTGGCCTATTCGGCCCGCAACCGCTCGGCCTCCATCCGCATCCCACACGTGGACAGCCCCAAGGGCAAGCGGATCGAAGCCCGCTTCCCCGACCCCATGGGCAACCCCTACCTGACCTTCACGGCGCTGCTGATGGCCGGCATGGACGGCATCATCAACAAGATCGATCCGGGCGGCCCCGCCGACAAGAACCTCTATGACCTGCCGCCCCGCGAACAGAAGAAGATCCCGGAAGTTTGCGGCTCGCTCCGCGAAGCTCTGGAAAACCTCGACAAGGACCGCGCCTTCCTGAAGGCCGGCGGCGTGATGAACGACGACTTCATCGACGCCTATATCGAGCTGAAGATGGAAGAAGTCGCCCGGCTGCAACTGCACCCGCACCCGGTCGAATTCGACATGTATTACAAGTGCTAGGCCTTAGCGCTTAGCCGCGAGATTGAGGGCCGCGGGGCTTAAGCCCCGCGGCCCTTTTCTTTGGCGCCTACGCGGCCACACACAGAGTTCGTTCTTCCCTCGCCCTTGTGGCGAGGGCCCATTGACTCGAACGGTGGGTAATTTGGCTCGGTGGCGCCGTTCGTGCTGTTACGGCTCGCGCCAGCGCTTAATGGGCCCTCGCCACAAGGGCGAGGGAACGCGCTAAACTGAGAAAGCGTGCGAGCTCTAAGCCGTCTTGCGGCTTGCGATCCAGTCGTCCCCCACCCGCTCCAGAACCTCCAGCGGCACGCGGCCGTTGGCGAGGATGGCGTCATGGAAGTCCTTGATCTGGAACCGCGTCCCCAAAGCAGCCTTGGCCTTGGTGCGGATGCCGACGATGGCTGTGTGGCCGAGTTTGTAACTGCACGCTTGGCCCGGACTGGAGCAGTAGCGCTCCACCTCGCGGGCGGCGAAACCGGGCGCCTCGCCCTCTTGCTCGACGAAGTAGGCGATCGCCTGCTCGCGGCTCCAGCGCATGTGGTGGATGCCGGTGTCGACCACGCAGCGGTTGGCGCGGAAGAGCTGGAACTTCAGATAGCCGATCCGGCCAAGCGGATCGTTGTCGTAGGCGCCCAGCTCGTCGGACAGCTGCTCGGCATAGAGCGCCCAGCCCTCGCCGTAGGCCGGGAAGCTGGTGGTCTTGCGCAGCAGCGACAGGTGCGGATTGGATAGCGCCAGGCCGCCTTCCAGCTGGTGGCCTGGCAGGCCCTCGTGGAACACCGTGGTGGCCAGGGCGAACCGCGGCCACTCGGCGCTGTCGTGCAGATTGAAGTAGACCAGGCCAGGCCGCGATCCGTCGATGGCCGGCCCCTGGCTGAACGCCGACGCCGCCCCGGCTTCCGTCTGCGGCGGCACGCGGCGCACTTCGAACTTGTAGGGGGGCAGACGGCTGAAGGCGTTGGGCAGCAAGGTGCGCATCTGGTCCAGGCGGCTGTTAGCATAGGCGATCGCCTCGGCCTTGCCGGCGTCGGTATTGGGATAGAGCTGGGTGGGGTCGGCGTAGAGCGCCTTCATCCGCTCGCCCACCGTGCCCTGGGTAAAGCCCTGCGCCCTGAGCAGCGCATCGACGCGGGCCGACAGGTCCTTGGCCTGTTCAAGCCCGATCCGATGCACTTCGTCCGCGGTGTAGGGGGTGGTCGTCGTGTCGTGCAGCGCCGCCTGGTAGAAGGCTTCGCCCTCCTTGAACCGCCAGAGCCCAGCGTCGTGCGAAGCGGTCGCGCGCAGCGTTTTCGCCTCGGCGATCTGACGGTCGAGCGCCGGCCCGACGCGTTCCGCATAGAGTTTGGCCGCGTCGGCGGCGAAGGTCGGCGACAGCCCCTTGGCCGCGGCTCGGCGCGCGAGCGACGCAACCAGCAGATTGTCTTCCGGTCCAGGCGTGCGGGTCTTGCCCAGCTGGATCAGTGTCAGGTCGAGGATGAAGTCCGGCGGTGCGACGCCGAGCGCCGCATCGTGCTTCATGCGCTCGGTGTTGTCGTCGATCTGCACGGCCAAGGCGGCCAGACGCGAGAGATAGGCTTCGGCGTCCGCCTGCGTCTCCACGCTGTGCTTGGTGTCCAGAAAATCCGGTACGGATTGGTAGGCGCCGGTGATCTGGCTGACGATGTAGGGCGACGGCCCGAACGCAGAGCCGCCGAAGTCAAAGCCCTGCACCACCGCCGCGCTCTTCAGCGAATAGAGGATGGTGTCGTAGCTGGCCTGATCGGGCGGGCTTAGGCTCGTGCGGTCAAACGCTTCCAGTCGTTTGAGCTGGCTTGTCGTCAAGGCGCGTTGCGCCGCCAGCCCCGCGGGCGACTGGTCGCCGAGCTTGCCCTTCAGGCCGGCGTTGGCGCCCTTGTCGAGACCAAGCTGGGTAGCGTTTTCCGGGTGTAGCTGCAGCCGCTCGGCGAAGAACTGATCCAGCAGCGGGGTGAGCGCCGGGCTGGCCCCCTGCCCGTGGGAAACCTCCGGCAAGGCCAGGGCCGCAACAGCGGCGGAACCGGTCAACAGCAGCGTGCGGCGATCAATCATGCGAGGCCCTCCTGAACTCCCGCCAGCCTAGAGTGAAGCCCAGGCGGCGCCAATGTGTCGGGCGTCTTGGCCATCGGACGACACGGCGCCGCTTTCGATTGGCGTCAGGAGGTGTGAGACTATTCGCTCGACCTTCGCAATCAAGGAGACTGGCATGGCCGACCTGAAGATCGGGCGCCGCAGCCTGCTCGCGGTGGCGGGCGCCTTGGCGGCCAGCCCGGCGTTCGGCCAACTCACCAACCCCAAGGTGGTGATCCAGACCGGCCAGGGCCGTATCGTGGTGGAGCTGGCCCAGGACAAGGCGCCGATCACCGCCGGCAACTTCCTGCGCTATGTCGACACCGGCCGCTACGACGGATCGACTATCTATCGGGCGACACGCGCCGGCGGCACGGGTCCCGTCGGCCTGATCGAGGGCGGGCTGCAGAACGATCCGGGCAAGCTTTTGCCGCCGATCGCCCACGAAAGCACCCTGACCACGGGCCTGCGTCATCTGGACGGGACCATCTCCATGGCTCGCTATGCGCCAGGGACGGCGACCGCCGACTTCTTCATCTGCGTCGGGCCTGCCTCTTACCTCGACGCCGACCCAAGCGCCGCTGGCGACAACGCCGGCTTCGCCGCGTTCGGGGCCGTGGTCGAAGGCATGGAGGTGGTCCGCGCCATCCTGGCGCTGCCGACCAACGGCGTGGCCCGCAACCCGGTGATGCAGGGCCAGATTTTAGACCCGCCCGTGCCGATCGTCAGCATGAAGCGGGAGGGGTAGGACTCTGACCGTTCGCTCGCCCTTGTGGCGAGGGTCCATTGAGCGCCGAGAGATGTGATGCGAGCTCAGATAGCGTCGTCGCACCAAAATTCCTGCCGTTCGAGTCCAATGGGCCCTCGCCACAAGGGCGAGGGAACGGGGTTTTAAACGGGGTTTAGTGGAGCGGCATAGCTGATAGACCAACGCCCGATTCAGAGGGAAACCCGATGCCCGCCGCAAAGCCTTCCTCAACACGGCCCCTCGTCGAAGGCGTCTCGCTCGATCCCCAGACCCGCTGCGGCCACTGGCATAGTCCGCTGGACATCATCGCCATCAAGATGCGGTGCTGCGAGTCCTACTACGCCTGCCGCGAATGCCACGACGAGCTGGCGGGCCACGCCACGGCGGTCTGGCCGAAGGCGGAATGGAACGAGGCCGCCATTCTCTGCGGCGCCTGCGGGGTCGAGCTGAGCGTCCACCAGTATATGGGTTGCGACAACCAATGCCCCGCCTGCGGCTCTGGCTTCAATCCCGGCTGCCGCACCCACTACCACCTCTATTTCGAGCAGATCTGACGCGGCTGTCCATGCCGCAGCCCCTCAGACCGGCAAATCCGCCCGCCCCTTTCGAATCGCTGCTAAAACTCACCCATGTCCACGCCCGCCAAGAAAGCTCCCGACCTGTTCGATGAGGCGCTCGCGCCCGTCCATATTCCCGCGCCCGCCCCCACCGCCGCCGCCCCCACCGCGCCTGTCCCGACCTCCGGCTACTCCGCCAAGGACATCGAGGTTCTGGAGGGGCTGGAGCCGGTGCGGATGCGGCCGGGCATGTATATTGGCGGCACCGACGAGCGCGCCCTTCACCACCTGTTCGCCGAGGTGCTGGACAACGCCATGGACGAGGCTGTCGCCGGCCACGCCAAGATCATCGAAGTGACCCTGGACGCCGACGGCGCCTTGACGGTCAAGGACGACGGCCGCGGCATGCCGGTCGACCCTCACCCCAAATATCCTGGCAAGTCGGCGCTCGAGGTCATCATGACCATGCTGCACTCGGGGGGGAAATTCTCGGGCAAGGCCTACGAGACTTCCGGCGGCCTGCATGGCGTCGGCGTCTCGGTGGTCAACGCCTTGTCGGACCTGCTCGAGGTCAAGGTCGCCCGCGACGGGTTCGAGTGGCGCCAGACCTTCTCGCGCGGCAAGCCGACCAGCGGCCTGGAACAGCTTGGCCCATCGAAGAAGCGCGGCACCTCGGTGCGGTTTTCGGCGGATGCGCAGATCTTTGGCGACAACGCCGCCTTCAAGCCGGCGCGGCTCTACCGCATGGCGCGCTCCAAGGCCTACCTGTTCCGGGGCGTAGAGATTCGCTGGAAATGCGCGCCCGACCGCATCCACGACCAGACCCCTGCCGAGGCCAGCTTCCGCTTTCCCAACGGCCTGGCCGACTTCCTGGCCGAACGCACCGCCGGCATCGAGACCGTCACCGAGGCCTTCTCCGGCCGCATCGAGCGGACAGGTGAAGCGGGCGCGGTGGAATGGGCGATCACCTGGTCGCCGGCGGGGTTCGGCGAGGCGGACGGCTTCATGTCCTCCTATTGCAACACCGTGCCGACGCCGGAGGGCGGTACGCACGAGGCCGGCCTGCGCGCGGCGCTCACGCGCGGGCTCAAGGCCTATGCCGAGCTGACCAATGAGAAGCGCGCGGCCATCATCACCGCCGAGGACGTCATCGCCCAGGCCGGCGCCCTGATCAGCGTCTTCGTGCGCAATCCGGAATTCCAGGGCCAGACAAAGGAACGGCTGTCCTCCAGCGACGCCCAGCGCCTGGTGGAAACCGCCCTGCGCGACCCCTTCGACCACTGGCTGACCGCCGCGCCCAAGGCCGCCAGCGCCCTCTTGGAATTCGTCATCGAGCGGGCCGAGGAAAGGCTCAAGCGCCGCAAGGACAAGGATGTCGCCCGCGCTTCGGCCACCCGAAAACTACGCCTGCCCGGCAAGCTGGCCGACTGCTCCGGCGGGGCCATGGACGGCACCGAGCTGTTCATCGTCGAAGGCGACAGCGCCGGCGGCTCCGCCAAACAGGCGCGCAACCGCCGCACCCAGGCCATCCTGCCCCTGCGCGGCAAGATTTTGAACGTGGCCTCCGCCAGCCTCGACAAGCTGGGCGAGAACAAGGAGCTGGCCGACCTGATGCTGGCGCTGGGCGTCCAGGGCGGCTCGAAGTTCAAGGAAGAGGACCTGCGCTACGAGCGGATCGTCATCATGACCGACGCCGACGTGGACGGCGCCCACATCGCCTCGCTGCTGATCACCTTCTTCTATCGCCGCATGCCGGAGATGATCCGCTCGGGCCGGCTGTTCCTGGCCCTGCCCCCGCTCTACCGCATCAGCCACGGCGGCAAGACCGTCTATGCCCGCGACGACGCCCACAAGGACGAGCTGATGGCCACCACCTTCAAGGGCAAGAAGCCCGAGGTCGGCCGCTTCAAGGGCCTGGGGGAGATGATGCCGGCGCAGCTGAAGGAGACCACCATGGATCCGACCAAGCGGACCCTGGCGCGCGTCACCCTGCCAAACGACGAAGAAGACGTCCTGGCCCTGGTGGAGACCCTGATGGGCCGCAAGCCCGAAGGCCGCTTCCGCTACATCCAGGACCACGCCCCCTTCGCGGCGGCGAGTTTGGACGTTTAGGGGCGCGCCGGACCTCGGCGAGGTGATCCGCCCGGTCCTTCAATTCTACGCCGTTCCCTCGCCCTTGTGGCGAGGGTCCATTGGACTTAAACGGCCGCGGTTTGGCGCGACGGCGCCGTCTGCGCTCCTATTGGTTTGCTGTGGCGCTTAATGGACCCTCGCCACAAGGGCGAGGGAAAGGCGAAAATCAGGGTTCGCTGAACTAAGGCGAGTAGGACGGCGCCCGTGGATTGCTTAAGTCTGAAACCACCCCCTAGGTCTCCGTCGCGTAGTGCACATACATCGACTGAATCCCCACGCGACCCGGACCGGTGAAGCGGTTCAGGATCAGGTTCATATTGGCGCCGAACAAGCCTGAGGTCAGGCGGTCGATGACGGTTTCCATGCGCACGGACGGCTCCTTGTAGAGCCAGCCGCCGGGTTCGATATCGATGGTCTCGCCCGGCGCCAGGACCTTCTCAAACACATTGCCATAGCCATGCAGCCACAGAATGCCGTCGCCACGATGGCTGTGAAACTTGTCGACGAAGAAGCCGGTGCCGCCGAACATCATGTTGGAGATGCCCCGGACGCGGGTGAAGCTGTAGTCGATGGCGTCGGTGGCGGCGAGAAACTGGTGTTCGCGCACCTCGAGCTCGCTGCCCTGCGCCAGATGGATCGGCACGATGTGGCCCGCGCCGTCGCGGCTAAAGGCGATCATGCCGGGGCCGGACGCCTCGGTGACGAAGACCTGCATACCGGCGATCATCCGCTTCAGCGCGCCGGCGACCGCCTTCAGGCTGATGCGCACGCTGGAGTGTTTCCAGAGCAGAATGTGGTGTTCGAAATAGACGGGGGTGCGGCTGACATCGACGGTCAGCACAGGCACCAGTTCGCCGTCGATATGATAGGTGACGCCGCCGAAAGTCTCGG
>Ga0302315_10001331_pt1 | contig 25256 bp, 25 predicted proteins | sample III_Palsa_N3_1_FD_200532 | JGI IMG/M metagenome (GOLD analysis project Ga0302315, IMG submission 200532) | Peat permafrost microbial communities from Stordalen Mire near Abisko, Sweden - III_Palsa_N3_1 | ecosystem: Environmental > Terrestrial > Soil > Palsa > Peat permafrost | place: Sweden...
ATCCACGATCTCCCCAACCTCAAAATCACGCGCGAGGAATCCAACGGCATCCGCCGCGTCGTCTACGAACAGACCAACATCCCCGCCGGCCACCGCTACGACATCGAGCTCGCCACCAACCAGCAAACCGTTCCCTCCGTAGAATTCGCCACCGGCGCCTCCTGGGCCTCCGTAGCCAAAGCCTTCTCCGCCATGGCCGACCCCCAGACCGTCACCGCCGAAGCCGAGACCATCCTCCCCTCGCCCCTTCCCACCGACCGACTCGCCAAAATCCGCGCCATCGTCCGCGAGCTGCACCACCAGGTCCGCTACACCGGCGTAGAATTCGGCGCCGCCCGCCTCACCCCCATGCGCCCCTCCGAAGTCATCCAGCGCCACTACGGCGACTGCAAGGACAAGGCCAACCTGCTCGTCTCCATGCTCCGCGCCGCAGGAATCAAAGCCAACCTCGCGCTCCTCTCCGTAGGCCCCGGCCCGGACGTCAGCACCGCTCTCCCCGGCCTCAACCTCTTCAACCACGCCATCGTCTACGTCCCCGCCGACGGCCCCCACAATCCAGCTCTCTGGATCGACGCCACCGCCGAAACCTTCGCCGTCGGCTCTCTTCCCTACGAAGATTCAGGCCGCATGGCCCTCATCGTTTCGCCCGAAACCACCGCCCTCACCCGCATCCCCGAACCCAAACCCGAAGACTCCCTCCTCATCGAAACCCGCACCTTCAAACTAGCCGAGCTAGGCCCCTCGCAAGTCGAAGAGCAATCCGAAACCCACGGCTACATCGACGCCGCCTACCGCGCCCAGTTCGGCGGCCCCGAAACCCCCCGTATCCACGACAACATCGAGACCTACGTCAAGAACGCCTACCTCGCCAAGACGCTCACCAAGTTCGAGCACGGCGATCCCAACGACTTCGAGCGTCCATTCCTCCTCACCCTGGCCGCCGACAAAGCCTCTCGCGGCAATTCCTCGCTCGTCGACGCAGTCGTCGTCATCTTCCCCAACGCCACCCTCAACGGCCTCCAACCCTGGTTCCACCAGGAGCCCCCAGCCGAAGGCCCTGACCTCTCCGCCGACGCCAAGCGCGAACTCGATCTCCAGCGCCAGGCCCGCCCGGCCACCTTCACCGTCCGCCCCTACATCTACGAGCAGCGCACCCGCATCCTCGTCCCCGAAGGCTTCACCGTCCGCCCCCTCCCCGCCAACAAAACCACCCAGATGGGTCCCGCCACCCTCACCGAAACCTATCTCAGCATCGAGCCCAAACAAGGGGAGCCCAACATAGTCGAAGCCCGCTTCCGCTTCAACATCGGCGCATCCACCCTCACCACCGACCAGGCCCTCGCCCTCCGCACCGCCGTCCTCGCCCTCAACAAGCGCGATTATGTCGGCATCTACTTCGACCAGACCGGTGCCCGCGAGCTCACCGCCGGCCACATCCGCGAAGCCCTCGCCATCGATCGCAAGCTCATCGCCGCCCGCCCCGACGACGCCCCCCACCACCTCCAGCTAGCCCGCGCTCTACTCGACGCCGGCATCGGTGACGAGGCCCAGGCCGAGGCCCTCCGCGCCACCCAGCTCGATCCCAAACTCTCCGCCGCCTTCGCCCAATACGGCTGGACCCTCGAGCACAACGCCCTCGGCGAGCGCTTCGGCAAAGGCTTCGACCTCCACGCCGCCATCGCCGCCTACAACCACGCCATCGAGCTAGACCCCGACGACGTCGAGCCCCGCATGGACCTCGCCATCCTCAAAGAGTTCGACACCCGTGGTGAACGCTACGCCGCCGACGCCGACCTCCCCGGCGCCATCGCCAGCTACCAGGACCTCATCGACCGCAACAAGAGCAAGGGCGAAGCAGCCCTCGCCCCCTATCGCGAAAACCTGATGTACGCCCTCCTCTACGCGCGCAAGTACGCAGAGCTCGACGCCATGAACGCCAGCCTGCCCTCCACCAACTCCCACCGTCAGCTGGCCATCGCCTCCGTCACCGCGCAGCAAGGCGCGCCCGCCGGCATCGCCGAATCCGAGCGCGGCAACGTAGCCCAGGCCGAACGCAACCAGAACCTACTCGGCGCCGGCAACCTTCTCGCCAATCTAGGCCTCTACGCCCAGGCCGCCGACATCACCAACGCCGGCATGGCAGGCGCCACCGACGCAGCCGCCGAAGCTCGCCGCGTCGAGCTCTACAAATCCATCAAGAAAGCCTCGCTCATCCCGCTCCCCGCCACCGACCCCGCCCACCCCGTGCAGATCGCCACCGTCGGCACTCTCGCCGGCACCCTCACCCGCCAGCAATTCATCGACGCCACCAGCAAGCACGCCTACTCCTCGCAGCAATCGCTCGACCGCGCCGCCGACCGCGCCCTCGCCAACCTCGGCTTCCTCGCCAAAGTCGCCGACCGTTCCGGCATGGCCCCCAGCGTCATGCTCGACCTCCTCGCCGGCAACATGACCTTCACCTCCAAAGGCGACGACAACCTCGGCTATGCTGTCACCGCCACCATGCCCGGCTCCGAGCCCGACCACACCTACGTCGTCAAAGAAGACGGCGCCTACCGCATGGTCGCCGGCGACAAATATCGTCCCGATGACAACACGCCCCTCGCCCTCGAAATCCTCTACGCCCTCGACCACAACAAGCCCGCCGCCGCCAAAGCCATGCTCGACTGGAAGCGCGACCTCACCCACAAAGAAGGTGGCGACGACGCCTTCGGTGGCCCCATCCTCCCCCGCTTCTGGACCATCAACAGCAGCAAGCCCGGTGCCGATTCCCCAGCAGCCATGCGCCTCGCCGCCATCTCCCTCCTCGCGGGTTCCATGGACGCCGCGCCCTACCTCGCCGAAATTGCGGCTGCCCGCGAGAAGGCCAACGGCCTCGCCCAAACCGACCTCGACCTCCTGCTCGCCCTCTCTGCCATCTACGCCGAGCAGCCCGCCCTCGGCATGCCCGCCGCCCAGCGCCTCCTCGATCAGGAGCCCGATTCCGTCACCGCCCTCTCCCTCGTCGGCCAGGCCTACGCCCTCCAACATGACTCCAAATCCTGGCTTGCCATGTTAGCTCCGCGCTTAGCCCGCAAGCCCGACGACCGCGACCTCCTCGTCCAGCAAGCCCTCGCCTATCAACTCGCCGGCAACTGGACCGCGGCCCAGGCCACCGAACAAAAAGTTCTCGACTCCGGCAAAGCCACGGCCGCCGACTACAACGGCTACGCCTGGATCGGCCTCTTCCACAACGACCTCGGCGAAGACATCAGCAAGGCCGCGCAGGAATCCGTCCAGCTCTCCAAAAATTCAGGCTTCGCCGAACTCCACACACTGGCCTGCATCTACGCCGCGCAAGGCAAAACCACCGAAGCTCGCAAGGTCCTCGAAGAAGCCATGTACGCCAACAACCAGGTCGCCCCCAACTCCGCCGTCTGGTACGCCCTCGGCCTCATCTACGAGCAGTACGGAGCCCACACCGCCGCCGTCGACGCCTACAAAAAAGTCCAGGCCCACGAGAACGACGACCACACCTACATCGATCCCTCCGACACCTACATCCTCGCCCAAACCCGCCTAACCGCCCTCAACAAATAGCCAGCCCTCATGCCCACCAACAACCCCACCGGCGACAAGCTAGCCCGCCAGCTAGCCCGCCTCTGGCCCAACCGCGAGCACGAATCCAACGCCCTCGCCAGCTTGTGTTGCCGCATCGGCATCCACCGCTAGCGCCAGCTAGACCTCACCAACCTGGCCCCCACCCACCAAATCCGCTTCTGCTTCTGGTGCTCCGCCCTCAAAATCAACAACCAAATCCACCACCCCTAAAGCAACCCCCAAGCGAACCCGTCTCGCGTCAGAGAAGCTAGAAGCTAGAAGCTAGAAGCTAGAAGCTAGAAGCTAGAAGCTTCCAACTGACAACTGACAACGAACAACTGACAACGTTCTTACTCCTCCCGCAAAACCTCCAACGGCTTCTGCCCCAGCACCCGATGGCTAGCCGCCCACCCCGCCGCCACCGTCATCACGCCCACCGCCACCCACATTCCAAGATTCAAACCCCACTGAAACGCATACCCAAAGTGCAGCGCATGCAGCAGCAACGTCCGCGCCAGCACATTCGCAAACACCAACCCCACCACGCCCGCAATCAACCCCAACACCGCAAACTCAATCGAAAAAATTGAAGCAATCCGCACCCGCGTAGCCCCCAGCGTCTTCAACACCACCACCTCGCGAATCCGCCGATACCGCGTCCCCGCAATCGCGCTAGCCAAAATCACAATCCCCGCAAAAATACTGAACGCCGCAAGAAACTGAATCACATAAATCACCTGCAGCATCACCTGCCGAATCACCTCCAGCGTAGCCGCGACATCAATCACCGTCACCGTAGGATAGTGCTCATACAGCACCCGCCTTAGCGCAGCCGTCTCCTTCGGATCGCAATGCACACCGCCATACCAGACCACCGGCAGCGCCGCCAGCGTAGCCTGCGGCATCACAAACTCCGCGCGCGACACCGCATGCTGACTATCGGCCTCGTACACCGCCGCAACTGTAGCCGTAATCGGCTCGTCCTGCGCAGACACGGTGATCGTGTCGCCGACATTGACCTTCAGCCGGTCCGCACGCCCGCGCTCCAACGCCACCAGCGGATGCGCCGCACCATCCGCCGCCTGCTGCGCCGTCCACCACGCGCCGCGCACGACCGTATCTCCCGGCGGCGGCCCGTCGGTCGACGGCGGCCACGTAACATTCAGCGTCTGCGCATTGCGTCCCGAAGGTCCAGCCCCAATCTCCTGCCGCCGCTTCTCCAGCGTCTCCCCATTGATCTGCGTCAGCCGCGCACTCACCACCGGAATCATCTCCGGCGTCCCCTTCACCATCGGCTGCTGCGATAGCAGCGTCTTCACCCCACCGACTTCGTTCGTCCCCATGTCCATCAGAAAAATATTCGGCAAATCACCCGCAGCCGCCACCTGCATCTCGTTCACAATCGAGTGCTGCACAAAATACACAGCAGCAATCTGCATCACACCCAACCCCAGCGCAGCCAGCAACGCGGCCGAAGGATTCCCCGGCCGATACAAATTCGCCAGTCCATGCCGCAGGGTCGACGGCAACTTCAATCCCGCACCCCGCAAAAACTTTCGCAACAACCAAAGCGTCAGCGCAGCCATCCCCAGCAACACCAGCAACGACGCAGCCAGCCCCAGCGCAAACGTCCACCCTACTCGCGCCGAATCCGACACCCGCGAAGCCAATCCCACCAGCCCCAACAAAATCAAAACGCTGGCGCCAATCTGCGCCGCCGACCCACGCAGCTTCTTCATCAGCCGCGCAGCAAACGGATCATCATCCGCCTCCACGTTCCGTCGCAAAATCAAAATTGGCCTCACACCGCGAATATCCAGCAGCGGCGGCAGCGTGAACAGCAGCGTCGTCAGCAACCCCGCCCCTAGCCCCAATCCAATCGCCCGCGGCTGCAAGTGCAGCGTTGGCGTCAAGTGCAGCAGCTTCGCCAGGAAAAACGGAAACGAAAGCTGCACCCCAATCCCCAGCACCACGCCCAGCAAACCTCCGCCCAACCCCAGTAGCAGCGTCTGCAGCAAATAAATTTTCATAATCTGTCGCGACCCCGCACCCAGCGACTTCATGATCGCAATCGAATCCAGCCGCTGCTGCAAATGCGACCGCATGGCCATCGCCACGCCCACGGCCCCCAGCACCAGCGCCACCAAACTCATCAGGGACAACAACCCCGTAGCTCCATCCAGCGCCTTCGTCAGCGCCGGATTCGCCTCGCGGTAATCCGAAATCTGCGCCTCCGGCATGAGCGTCTCAAGCTTCGTCTTCAACTCTGCTACCGCCGCATCCGACAGAGCCTTCCCGCCCGCAACCGGCGCCAGCTTAAACAAATACCTCCGCGTCACGCGAGACCCCGGCGCCACCAACCCCGTCCTCCCGAGCGCCGCCTGCGAGATCAACACCCGCGGCCCCGCCGCAAATGTTCCCGACAACCGGTCCGGCTCATCCACCACCACCGCCGCAATCCTGAACGTCTCCGTCCCCAACTTAATCGAATCCCCCACCTTCAAATGCAATCGCAACAAAAGATCATCGCCCACCGCGACGGTGGTATCCGTCAACGCGGCGTTCAACGGCATCACCGGCGCCAGCACCACCGCCCCATAGAACGGATACTTCCCCGGCTCCACAGCCTTCAACGACACCAGCAGCGGATCCATCGACGTAGCCGCCGACGCCATCGACAGCATCTCCGTCACCGGCGACTCCTCGACCCCATCCGCCTCCAGCGCCGCCAATCCCCTCGCCTCATCCGGAGTCGGCGGCAGATACGTTCGCGACGCAATGTCCGCCGCCATAATGCTCCGCGCCCGCAACAACAGTTCCACCCGAAACGCCGACGAGAATCCCCGTACCCCTGTAAGCGCCGCCACCCCAATCGCCACCGACAAAATCACAAACGTAAATCGTCCCCGCGAAGAATGCAGCTCCCGCGTAGCAATCCGTGCCGCCGTCCCATACGAAAGTCCCGCCATCTAAACGCTCACCGAGCTTCCCACCTGGCGCTCATCGCTAACCACCAGCCCATCGCGCAGCGTAATCCGTCGCCCCGCATGCGCCGCCAGCGCCGGATCATGCGTCACCAGCACCAGCGTCGTCCCCTCCACCCGATTCAACTGCAACAGCAGCTGCAAAATATGTTCGCCATTCACCGTATCCAAATTCCCCGTAGGCTCATCCGCCAACACAATCGGAGGCCGCAAAATAAACGCCCGCGCCAGCGCCACCCGCTGCTGCTCGCCCCCCGAAAGCTGCACGGGATAATGATCCACCCTTCCACTCAGCCCCACCGAATCCAGCAGCGCCCGCGCCCGCTCCACCCCCGCCTTCGACCCACCCGCATCATCATTCAACTCGTAAGGCAGCAGCACATTCTCCAGCGCCGTCAGCGTAGGAATCAGCTGGTAGCTCTGAAACACAAACCCAATCGTCTTGCCCCGCAACTGCGCCAGCCGATCCTCCGCAAGATTGCTGATCACCGTCCCATTCAGCGCAACACTGCCCGACGTAGGATTATCCAACCCCGCCAGCAACCCCAGCAGCGTAGACTTCCCCGACCCCGACGCCCCCATGATCGCGACAAACTCCCCGCGCCCCACCGAAAAATCAATCCCCCGCAAAATATCCACCGTCGTCCCACCGGTCCGCAGCGACTTCCGCAAATCACTCACCACAATCATTCCAGCATCCGTGACCGCAACAGCAGGAGTATTCAAAATCGGCCGACCTCTGTCTAAAAAGATTTCGCACACACAACAATCGATTCAAAGAACAAGCGCAAAAAAATAATCCGCAAAGCACGAACTAAAATAAATTGGTGAATCAAACGCGCGTAGTCCCTAGTTTATCCACTATTGCTTTTGTCGCTCTGACCTCCCTCGCCGCCAGCCTCCTCCTCAGCGGTTGCAAGCCTGCAAACAGTAACGTGGAAACGACCGCCCCGGTTCCCGCGCCGGCACCAGCGCAATCCGCGCCCACGCCCGTCGACACCCGTCCTCTCATCATCTGCTTCGGCGACTCGCTCACCGCCGGCTTGGGCACCGATCTCGGCCAGTCCTACCCCGACCACCTCCAGCGCCTCCTCGACGCCGACGGCTACCACTACCACGTCGTCAACGCCGGCATCAGCGGCAACACCACCAAAGATGGCCTCGAGCGCGTCCAGCTCGTCATCGCCCGCCATCCCGAGATCGTTGTCGTAGAGTTCGGCGGCAACGACGGCCTCCGCGGCCTGCCCATCGAACAAACCCAGGCCAACCTCTCCGCCATCCTCGACCAGCTGCAGAAGAGCGGCACCCAGGTAGTCCTCGCCGGCATCACCCTTCCCCCCAGCTACGGCCCCGACTACATCAAAAAATTCGACGCCATGTACCCCGCGCTAGCGAAGCAACACCACGTCCGATTCCTACCCTTCCTCCTCAAAGACGTCTACGGCGTCCCCGGCGACATGCAGGAAGACGCCACCCACGCCACCGCCCAAGGCAACAAACAAGTAGCCCTCAACGTAGAAGCCCTCCTCAAACCGCTACTCAAGAAATAGTCATCGCGAAGCGAATGTTGTGACTGCACAGCTTGGATAGGCATCGGTCGCAATGTTGCCATCTGGCCCATACCCAAGCGCAAACGCTTGCTGCTGTGGATCAAATAGCAGCGTGTAATCGCCATCACGCGCAACCACTGCAAACTGTCTCCGCTCCAACAAGGTGAAGAGCTTCGGATAGTCGTAGACGGAGATATTCTGCCAATGCGGCGGCAGTAGACATATTCGCATTGCATCAATCTCAGCGGCATACTTCTCCGCCGTCCATAGCGTTCCAACGCAACCAGCCGGTGTGCTTTGAGGCGCTTTAAACTCCGCCATCTGCTTCAGCGTCAATTGTTCGATCTCATCCAGCGTCATCGTCACCCCATCACCACCATAGGCTGCACCAGCGTCCCCGCCACCCGCTTGGCCACGCACAACAACTCCCTCGGCCCCGCAAACACCTTCACCAACCCCGCCGCCGAAAACTCCGGAACATTCACCTGCATCCCATTCCGAATCTTCCCCGCTGTCTGCTCATCCACAATGACCGATGGCATCTCTGGGAGCAGCGACCGCGGATGCGGCAGCCGCGCCTCCACCTCCGCCGCCGACATCGCCTTCAACTCCTCCACCGTGACTGCCTGATCCAATCCAAACACTCCAGCCTGCGTCCGCCGCAGCGACGACAAGTGCGCCCCGCACCCCGCCAACCCTCCAAGCTCATGCGCCACCGACCGCACATATCCCCCCGCCGAAACCCTCATCACAAACGAAGCCGTATCCCCCTCTAACCCCGTCAACTCAAACTCCTGAATCGTAATCCGCGCCGCCTTCACCGGAACCTCCTTCCCCGCACGAGCGAGCTTATGCGCCGGGACCCCACCAATCTTCTTCGCAGAAAACACCGGAGGCATCTGGTCCATCTCGCCATGAAATCGCGCCGCCAACTCTCTCAACTCCGCGAGCGATTTCCCCAGCGCCACAGCCTCACCCACGCGCTCACCCTCCGCATCGAACGTATCGGTAGCAAACCCAAACCGTATCGTCCCGCTATACGACTTCTCCGCCGACCCAAAGAACTGCGCCAGCCGCGTGTACTTTCCCAGCAGCAGCGGCAGCACGCCTGTAGCCATCGGATCCAGCGTCCCAAGGTGCCCCACCGAGCGCTCCCCTGTAGCCCGGCGCACAATCGCCACCACATCATGCGAGGTCATCCCCGCAGGTTTATCGAGTATCAAAAGCCCATTCATGCAACTGCTATTGTCGCTCACCCAGCGACTCAGCGTATGTAAGTCAATCACAATACGCTCGACGTCGTTGCTCTAGTCCTTGCCTTTGCTTTTCTGGCTGTCATCCCGCAGGGATCTGCTTCTTCTTTTGCCTTTGCCGTTGCCCTTAGCTAGAAGCTAAAAGCCGCTTTATCTCTCCGCTCTAACCAGCGACAAAAACTCACTCCGCGTCTGCAACTGCGTCTTAAACACCCCGCGCAACGAGCTAGTCACCGTCAGCGAACTCTGTTTCTCCACCCCACGCATCATCATGCACAAATGCTGCGCCTCAATCACCACGCCCACTCCCTGCGGCGCAATCGCGTCTTCAATCGCCTCGGCAATCTGCTGCGTCAGCCTTTCCTGCACCTGTAACCTGCGCGCAAATACATCCACAATCCGTGGCAGCTTGCTCAGCCCCACAACTTTTCCCTGCGGCACATACGCAATGTGTGCCTTGCCAAAGAATGGCAACAGATGATGCTCACACAGCGAATAAAACTCAATGTCGCGCACAATCACCATCTCGTCATAATCCACGTCAAACAGCGCGCCATGCAGCACTTCTGCAACCGACTCCTCATACCCCTTGGTCAAAAACGCCATGGACTTCTCCATCCGCTTCGGCGTCTGCTGCAGCCCATCCCGCGTCGGATCCTCGCCCAACCGCTTCAGCAGCTCAGCATAAATCTCCTGCACATTCGCATCCGCAAGCGTCACAGCAGCAGCATCCGACGTCGTGGCGGGATCATCGTGTGTCCGCGCTGAATGCCTGCTCCCATTGCCGTTTCCCGCCGTCCCGTTCTTCACCACATCCTCGAGTTCAAACTTGGTAGCCATATCGTCCAGCCTTTCTTCCCTTCACTACCACCAAAACCTCGTCATCTCGACCGGAGCGCAGCGGAGTGGATAGACCCCTGTATTTCGCTCTTCCGTCGAGCTACCGCATCGCCGCGCCTTCACCAAAATACTCAAACGAATTATTCCCAGTCTCTTCAATGCGAATCCTCTCCAGCCGTACCTGCGGATACTCCTTCGACTCCGCAAACCGCGAGAAGATACTCCACATCTCCACACAAACATTCTCCGTCGTCGTCACCCGATCGCGAAAGGCCTCCAGCGTGTTCAGATTCGCGTGGTCAAACAAATCCAGCACCTCACGCTGCGCGAACAAGTCCAGGTCAGATAAATTCACCACCATCCCTGTCGCAGCATCAATCGGACCCGACACCGTCACCTCGACCACATAATTATGTCCATGCCCAAACGGGTTATTGCACTTCCCAAACGTCGCGCGGTTCTTCTCCTCGCTCAACGCCTCCACATGCAGCCGATGCGACGCGCTGAAGTGATATCTCCGACCGAAGTGTGCGATTACCCGGCTCATGCGCCCTCGCCATAAAAGTCAGCAAACAGATCCGGCATCTCATACACCCGCACGCGATGCAGTTTCGCATGCTCAATCTTTCCCTCCAGCCGCCGCCAGATCGCCACCGCAATGTTCTCGGTCGTCGGAATCACATGCTCAAACTCCGGCACCTCAAAATTCAAATGCCGATGGTCATACACCGACACCACCTCGCGCTCGATGATGTCTTTGAGTTGTTTCAAATCCACCACGAACCCAGACACCGGATCAATCTCCCCCGCCACCGTCACCTCGAGCGTGTAGTTATGCCCATGCCCCTGGCGATTCGAGCACTTGCCAAACACCCGCTCATTCTCCTCCTCACTCCACGCAGGATTCCAGTAGAAATGAGCGGCAGAAAAATCGGCTTTGCGCGTCAGCAGGATCATAAGGTTATTCCACCACGTCGAACCTCTGGTTGGATGCTCAGCTCGAACCCCGGATGCCATCCGTCAGAACCCGGATGCTACCAGATCAGTCCCGCCTCCTTCAGCGCCCACACTGGACAGCCTTTGGATAACTGACTGACCACTCAGGCATTCCCGCTTTCTGCACCCTGAAACGCAGCTAAAGACGTCGATTTGTGCACGAAACAGGGCTAAGTCGCACGCAAAACACACGGAATTCCCCCTAAATCCGGTATTCCCGCCCCTTCCAGGCCACTGCATGCAACACGCGATGCCGCACCCAACTCCACACCAGCAACCCAACAAACAGCGGCAGCACCACCACCGAAACCGCACAATCTAAAGGGCTAAAATTTGATCGCCGAACCCGCGTGTAGTACCGCAACAGCGTCCGCGCCCATATCAACAGAATCACCCCCTTCTGCCACATTGCGAGATAAGCCAATGGAATCAGCAAGATAGGCAGCAGCAACAACCCCACATCCAGCAGCCTCCAAGCCGCCAGCATCAGTGCATGCGGAAACAGTAGCGCCAAATTCTTAGTCCACCCCTCCACCATGTCGCTGAATCCAAAGTACATACGCGTACTCAAAGCGTCCGGCGCATACCGAAACCAGATCCCCTTCCCACTCCGCTTCACCGCATACGCCAACTCCACATCCTCCAACACCGACCGCCCCACCCCCCGATGCCCGTCTACAGCAAAATAGGCCTCCCGCTCGACCATCAAAAACTGCCCATTAGCAGCCGCAAGTCGTTTATTTGGATCATTTACCTCGGCCATCTTGTAGACGCTTGCAAGCTCTGAAAACACCAGCGGCATCAGCGCCCGCTGCCAAAACCCCACCACCACCTGCCGCGGCGAATACGACAAAAGCCCCACATTTCGCCCCTTTATCTCCTCCAAAGCCCTCAACAAATCCCCCGGCTCATGCACCGTATCCGCGTCCGTAAACAGCAAAAACCGCCCTCGAGAAGCCTCCGCCCCAAACCAGCAAGCGTTCGTTTTCCCAGTAAATACACGGTTTTCGGCACTCAAATCCAGCGCCGGAGCCTCCAGCACCTTCACCCCCTCAAACCCCTCAGCAATCGACCACGTCCCATCCACCGAAGCATCATCGACAACGATCAACTCCCAATCCCGTCCCAGCAGAAACGCCTCACCGCTCTGCTGCGCCAATGAATTCAAACACTTAGCAAGATTGCGCTCCTCATTGCGTGCCGGAACAATCACGGAAAGCTGAATAACCACCGCAAAATCAGACGAAGTAGGCGTGTCGTTCACAACTTCGTATTATAGGAACAGTGCGAGGATAAAGACTTTATGCGGCAAATCAAACGTGCGGGACTTCTCATCTTTCTCACCTGCACCCTCGCCACCGGTTGCGATCGAGGCACACTTTCCGACCAGATCGGGCGCCCCGCCCCAACCTTCTCCATCAACGACGGCCAGCGCTCCGTCGACCTGCAAAGTCTTCAAGGCAAAGTCGTCGTCCTCAACTTCTGGGCCAGTTGGTGCGCCCCCTGCGTCGAAGAAATGCCCAGCCTGCAGGCCTTTCAAAACCAAATGCCGGGCGTCCAGGTCGTAGCCATCTCCAGCAACGAGGCCTTCGCAAAGTACCAGCATTACGTTGCCCAGCAGCATCTCACCCTGCTCACCGTCTTCGACGAAAACCAGACGTCCAACAAGCTCTACGGCAGCTTCAAATTCCCTGAAACCTACATCATCGACAAGCGCGGGATCATCCGCCGCAAACTGATTGGTCCACAGGATTTCACCAACCCAAGCTTCCTCAAATACATTCAGAAGCTCAACTCCTAGGCCGCGCCCTGCGCGCGTAAAATCAATACCATGACACAGCTTGATGTGATGTATCAGTACGGCTCGGCCCCCAGCGAGGCCGCCATGATGGCCCTCGCACAAGTTCGCAAGGTCTACGGCATTCGCCACCTTCAACTCAACGAAACCGAGAAGACAGTCCGCGTCGAGTACGACGCAACCCGCCTCACCGAGCCCATCGTGCATCAACTCCTGCGCCGCTCAGGCCTCGAGATCCTCGAGCGCCTCTCCCTGTTCCCGCCCCAGCCGGAGCCGGTCGCCGCTGCGCCTGCAGCAAGCTAAACAGCGTCTGCGCAGGCTAAAGTTGATCGCAGCGCTGCCATCGGTTATTCTTACTTAGTTGCATCCTTGCAATGTGCGCCCGTAGCTCAGCTGGATAGAGCGCCTGGCTACGAACCAGTAGGTCGGAGGTTCGAATCCTTCCGGGCGCACCATTAGAATCAAATACTTAACTCATCCAACCAATTTCAGACGACGGCGTACCGGGGGATTTACCGGGGACTCCCTGATGAAAACCGGAGAATTGCTGCTCATCAGGTCGGCGGCTCCCCGCAACTCATCCAGGCTGAAGTGTCCGTACCGCGCCGCCATCTTCACCATGGTGCTAGGCGACCATCCGACGATCTTCGCGATAAGCGGTAGCGGCGTCTTACCCTTCAACATTCGGGATACCGCCGTGTGTCTCAGATCGTGGAAGCGGCACTTGAGCGGTGGGGCCGTCTCGCCCATGGTGGGATTCGTATCGAGGATCTTCCCCGCTCTCTTCTTCGCACCCTCCCATGCCTCCTTTATGCTCCCAATGGGCTTCGTCGGGTCCGTCGCGTAGGTCATGGCCGTAAAGTCGTCACCTTCAGCCGCGCAACGCTCTGCCGGGAATACATAGTCCGTGGGCTTCCGATCGGGGAAGCTTTCGGCCCACAGCTTCAACGCATCCGCAGCTCGCCCATTCAGCGGCACAACACGGCCCGTCCCTGCAACCGTCTTGTCCTTCCCCCAGCGAAGGAATCGGCCTTCCAAGTCCACAGCGCCCCATTGCAGCGTCCGAATGACGCCATAACGGGCACCCGTCTCGATAGCCAACGTGACGAACGGAAGCAGAAGCCGGGAGCGGGATTGGGCGCAAGCTGCTAGCAATGCAGCTTCTTCAGTCTCCGAAATTGCAATCCCCACATCCTCATTCACCGCCAGCATCTTCATGTCCGGCAGGATGCGCTCCCACTGGCCATTACGTTTCAACACGGCCCGAAGGGTGCCGATCTCAAGATTGACGGTCTTTGGTGCGGCTCCTTCGAGGGTGCGTGTCTTCTGGTAACGGGACACGTCGTGGGCGCCAATATCGCACAGGAGCATCTTCCCGAACACCGGCAGTAGATGCGCAAGACAGCCTTTCGTGATGCCTATGGAGCTTGGCGCAAGAGTGCCCTTCTTGAGCTCCAGCCAGTCCGCGGCGGCGAAGGCAAACGCCTTCGGGCTTACCGACTTTTTGATGCCAGCCGTGCCCTCTTCCAAGTCGCGCCGCCGCTTGGCTTCGATCTTCTGTGCGAGAGTCTTGGAAGACGTGCCCGTGCTCTCCCGGATGCGCTGTGCGTGGAACACGAAATCCATCGTCCAAACCTTGCTGCGTTTGTAGCGGTAGACGCTCATGGTTTACCTGCCTTTCGTTGGTTGCGTTGAATTATTTGAAGCTGACTCCGCGAGCAATGCCATCTTTCAAATTCTTGCGGTAATTTCGTTGGTTAGCTGCTTTACGTTCCCGGTACTCGTCCGAGTGGGTGTGGAAGGCGTCCCGGCATTTATAGCTACAGAATCGATCCATGGTGGGCCGTATAGACACGAGCCAGCGCTCCCGGCAATAATCGCAGACGCGAACCATATACAATTTCCGGTTTACGGCCAGCCGCGCCAAAGCTGTGATGACAACCGGTTCGGTCACGGAAATGCGGCGCGGTAGGTACGCAAACCCTTGGCCGTGCATCTCTACCTGCGGACCGTGCGGGCGTTTGGGAACCATGTCCAGGCCCCAGAATCCGCTGGCAAGGCTGTAGTTCAACTCCGGCTTGAAACTGTAGCGGGCCATTTGGACGTCGAGCCTTTCATGCCGAGTCTGAAGGTCTGCCATGACTCTCACTTTCACTGCAGAACCTCTCGTCTGTTTGAGACGGTCTAGCTCTGCTCGCAATTCTTCCAACTCTTGTCGCACTTCAAGCACGCGCCGATAGGCGGCAGTCCCCTGGGCCGCGTTCAGCCATTCGACTGCAACACACGCATCGTTGAAGGATTGCGACCGAATCCGCTGCTTCAATTCCGTCCCCGTTTTTGCGGGCGGGTCTGTAACTGACACCAAATTTCGCTTTTTGGTTACCACGATGCTTGTTCCTCCAATGCGGTCATCATATCTCTAGGTGTAAAGAGACGTCAAGACGACAATGTGGGCATGGCGATCACAAAGAAGCTATTGACAATCAAAGATGTGGCTGAGATGACAGGATGGAAGCCGAAGACGGTTCGGATGAAGGTCTGGCGCAGAGAGCTGGAGTTCGTGAAGCTGGGCAGGAGTGTCCGATTCCGCGAGGAGACGATCAACCAACTGATTGAGCGCGGCACAGTCCCGGCGCTGGAGGGGAGATGACGGCGGCGCAGCTTTTTTATCGTGGCCTTGAGTGTCGCAGATTCTACATTGGAGCGGGTGAAGGAGGTACGCGATGACCGCCGACGCCTTCGCCGCTCTGGTGCATGGACGCCCTACTGGCGCAGGCCGCTGGGTTGCAAGATGCCCCGGACACAACGATCGCTCGCCTAGTCTCAGCATCCGTGAGGGTTTGGATGGCCGGGTGGTTCTGCACTGTTTCAGAGGGTGCGGCCTGATCGAGATTCTTGCCAAGCTCAAGCTGTCGATCTCTGATCTGTTCTCCGGGCCGCCGCCAACACGGGAGCAGCTCGCCACACTTCGAGCAGAACGGTCTGTGCGTGAGGGCGAAAGACGCAAGCTGGGAATGTGGCTCGCGGCGCCTTGCGATAACGAGCGACGGTTTCACGTCGTTGCGACTGCGCTTGCAGCCAAGCTGGCGAGCGCACCGGAGCATGACGGGGAGCCAATCGCTGCGGCGTATCACCACTCGCTAGAGCAGGCGCGATGGTGGCAGGCCGAAGGCGAACGGAGAACATCGCTGGTCGAAGCGGGGGTGACGGGATGAATAAGACCGAGACAGACGTTCCATTATCGCCATTTTCAGGATTATTCACTGAAAGCGACCGCCTCGCTGGCATCACAGGGCAGGATGTGGGAGCGGAAATTGCCTCAGTGCTGGGCTTGCCAGCCACCCCCCTTCTTGAATCATCGGCGGACGTGATCGCTGGAGTAGAGAGTTTCATTCGACGTTTCTGCGTATTGCCAGACTCGGCCTATCTACCACTGGCCCTGTGGATCTTCACCACGTATGTAGCAGATGCTTTTGATTGTTTTCCATATATCGCGCTTCTCAGCCCCGCGAAACGATGCGGCAAGACGCGAGTGTTGGAAGTCTTGGAGTTGCTTTGCTCGAAGCCCTGGCGCGGAACCTCACCCACTAGCGCGGCTCTGTATCGCATGATGGGCGAATCTCCCACGCTGCTGCTGGATGAAGTGGAAACGTTACGGGGTAAAAATGTCAGCGAGACTCAGCTCGCCATTCTTGCCGTGCTGAATGCTGGGCATCGAAAGGGCGCGACGATTCCCAGATGCGATGGGCCAAAGAATGAAGTAAGGCATTTCCCGGTTTACGGGCCAAAGGCGTTTGCCGCAATTGGCGGACTGCCGGACACCCTAGCCGATCGCAGCATCATCATCGCGATGCAAAGAAAGGCATCGACGCAGGCGGTGGAACGCTTCCTCTTCAGCAAGGCAAGAGCCTTAGCGACGCCTATCGCCGCTGCACTGGAAGCGTTGGCCATCGCGGAGAGAGATGAAGTCGAAGCTGCTTATGCTGGGATGCCTGATCTCGGCTTTTTGGTTGATCGCGACGCTGATTTGTGGATGCCCTTGTTTGCAATCTGTGCCGTCGTTTCGCCGGAACGAACGGCTGAGCTGAAAGAATGCGCGTTGACCCTGACAGGGGCGAAGGCTTCCGACGATGCGGAAGATTCGTTACCACTGAAGCTGCTAGGTGATATCCGAGCCTGCTGGCCAGACGGTGCAGCCAACGTGAGCACCACGGTACTCCTGGAAAGGCTCAAAGGCATCGAGGACAGTCCATGGTCTGAATTCGATTTGTCAGCTCGAAAGCTGGCCAAGTATCTCCGGCCATTCGGGGTCGAGCGACGACAAATTCGCGTCGGGACTCTCACGGGAAAAGGCTACATTTTTGAGCAACTTGAAGCCGCATTCTCTCGCTATCTAGGCTCACACACTGATTTATCGGAAACATAGGTAACAACCCGCATGAACATTGGCGAATACAACGATTTGAAAAGGAAACATAAGCCATGTGTTTCCTATAGGAAAAATGGCTAAAACCCGCATGAATACAGGATTGTTTCTGATGTTTCCGATGAACGGGGGATATAAGGCATGAATGCACAAAGCGACACACTCCGGCGGGCAATGGAAGCATTGGAATCCGTCTGCACAAAGGCAACCGCGAACGCCGCTCCATCAGTTCAACCATCTTCTGTGTTGCGCTCACAACAACCGCCCCCGCCGCCATACGATCTTGCCGAATGGCGCGAGCCGTTGGCGAGATGGATGGAGTCCGACTGCGTTGCGCACTGGAGGCTCAACGGCTGCGTAGGCAGGCTGCACGTCGCGTTCTCCGAGTGGGAGGCAGGGAAGGGTGAGGTCCCGTGCACACGCGCCGTATTCGAGGCTCTGTTGCAGGAGCAAGGCTTTGAGATTCACCCTACGCTCGCCTTCGTTGATGGCCTCATGCTTCGGGCGGACGTAGACGGGGACGAGTCTGTCCAAAAGTTGCTGTAGCGTCAATCACGTTAGGGAAGCCGAGAGAGGCCCCCAGGGCTGCCCACTCTTTTTGAGTTTTCTCCTGTCTGATGGATAGAACCATCCGCGCCTGCGCCGCGTCATGAAAAACCCCGTTTTATGCTTGAAATACGCAGTTCTATCCCGGAAGGCCCGTGACAATGAATGGCGCAAGATATCGGGGTGGAAGAACTATGAGCGTTTTTCAACTTGGCGATCAAAGCCGACGAGGCCCGGACACGCCTCAGACGCCCCCCTGCCCCTGCCGTTAGATCCGGTATGGGGAAAGCCATCACCAATCTCCAGCGACGCATCCTAGGGACTGGAAGGGGGGGCGATTTGTGCTGTGACGGGTGCGCCCGAAGCGCCTCGCCGGTCATTGGGTCAAAGTATATTTTCTGCTGTGGCGAGGCAGTGGGCTTCCCCTGCGCGTCATACTCCGTAGCTGGAAGGGTCTGCCTGTCGTTCGGTTCTGCTACTGCGGAGGCTGGGGAAGTTGCTTTGGGTGGATTCTTAGACTCCGTGAGAGCCCACTCCTTTTCTAACTCAACGGGTTCAGAGGCATTGTTCATCACGTAATCCCATACGCGCGGGAAGAATCTAGGCTGGAGTGCCTCTCCGTAATCATCCGTGATGTTCACGGAGAACAGAGTCTCACCCGAAAGCAGGTCTTGTACGCTGTCAAAACTCGATGCTCCCCCTTTAAAGTAAAAGGTCGTTTCCAGTTCAGCGACACAGCTATTCCGGGCAGGACTGTAATCCACCTTATCCAGCGCCGCACTCGTCCCCGTCACACCGTCGTTCTTGAGGTCAGTCTTCTCTTTCACATAGGCGTCAGCAACAGCCTTGCAGTGAACTCGCTGCTGGAAAATCTGGCTGGCCTGTACCTGTCGATAGCTGTCTTGGACCCGGCCGTAGATCTTAAATCCCGCCGTGGCCGCAGCACCAAAAACGAAAATGCCCATGAGCGCCATGATCGTGGTTTTACGATTCATAATCTGATTCATCTGAGAAGACCGAGCAGTTCCCGCTTTGAGCAAAATCTGGTTTGGATTCATCGTGTCTTCCACCGAAGGTGTCGCCACCAAGCGCTTTGCAAACCGTAACTTATCGTATGCGATAAATATGCTGCTAAGACTACTTCGATTCTGGATGGATGGCAAGCAAGGTTTCCATCCGTCTGGGGAAGCGCATCCGATCCCTACGGCTGGCAAAGGGCTGGCGGCAGATCGACCTCGCCCAACACTCTGGCATCAGGGAGGTTCATCTCTCTTATCTGGAACGTGGTCTGCGGGAGGTGGGGCTGAATACGCTAGTTGCCATCGCGAAGGGGCTGGATATTACGCTGTCAGAATTATTGCGCGACATTGAGTAAGCGGTCGCGAGTACATCGGATCGAACAGCCGAGCGCAAAGGCGGCACAACCCTATCCAAAACGCGGCTTCACTACGTATGCCGAAGGTGCTATCAAGGATCGGAAAACTATCCGTTGGGTCCGTGCGGCGGCGGAGCCAAAATGCAACAACGCCTAATGAGTCAAATTGGGGCCGCTAACGCTTCGGAAGGTAACCAAGGTCGCCAATTCCTCAGCCGAAGACAAACAGCGCTCGCGTGTAAGCTTCTACTAGCGAACGATAGGCGAAAGCCATTCGTCAGCGGAGACATTATGGCGAACAAATCCTCAATCGAGTGGACGGAGGTCACATGGAATCCCCTCCGGGGCTGTACGAAGATCAGCCCAGGCTGTAAGAACTGTTACGCGTCAGCATTCGCAGAACGATTTCGCGGAGTACCGGATCATCCCTATGAACGGGGCTTTGATCTACGAACAGTCCCCGAAAAACTCCTTGAGCCACTTACTTGGTCGCGCCCCAGCACGGTATTTGTTAACTCGATGAGTGACCTATTTCATCCAGACGTACCAGAGAATTTCCTGTTCGCGGTGGCAGCGGTGATGGCCGCGACCCCGTGGCATACATTTCAAGTTCTAACAAAGCGCGCGGACACGTTATCAAAGATGTTGAAAGGGCCCTTAGCTTATGCTGCCAAATGCAAACACATTTGGTGGGGCGTGAGCGTAGAAGACGTCAAATACGGAGTTCCAAGAATTAACGAATTGCGTAAAAGCGGTGCTCACGTAAAGTTCCTTTCGGTCGAACCTCTGCTCGAGGATCTCGGCTCCGTAGATTTTTCGGGTATCGACTGGGTGATCGTTGGTGGGGAGAGCGGCAGGCGGGCACGACCGATCGAGCATAAGTGGGTAGAGAACATACGAATCGAATGTAAGAAAGCAAGAGTCGCGTTCTTCTTTAAGCAGTGGGGCGGTGTTAACAAGAAGGCTGCTGGGCGTACCCTGAATGGACGCACGTACGACGACATGCCGAAGCTTGAGAGAAAAGCGATTCCAGATAAGGTCTCCCGTTTGGCATTATCTTCCGATCTCACTCAGAGGTTTTCCAGAGAAAATGCGCTCATCCAGATCGAAGCGGGACTCTGAAGATTGTCCGACGTTATTCCCGATGGAATCTCCTGCGGATGTGAAGCGACCGCGAACCTATAAGAGAATTGACCATCCAATTTGGTCGCACAACAAGGCTCAGTTCATCGCGCAATATCTGAAGTACTTCGTGCAGATAACTAAGCACGGCGCCTATATCGACGGTTTTGCAGGCCCGCAATATCCAGAACATCTGGACGCCTGGACGGCGTCTGCGGTTTTGGCGAGCAAACCTAAATGGCTTCGACAGTTTTTTTTGTGCGAACTCGCACCAAAAAGCATCGCCTATCTGGAAACGCTTCAATCCGCGCAGCCTCCAATCTTCGATAAGACTGGCCGCCTCCTCCCTCGGCAGGTATCGATCCACCCTGGCGATTTCAACGTCACCATAGACAAATTGCTTCGGAATGAGCGACTCACCCAAAAGGAAGCAACATTCTGCCTTTTAGATCAGCGCACCTTCGAGTGCCATTGGGTAACGCTTCAAAAGCTCGCGGCGTACAAGAAGCCGCCTTACAACAAAGTTGAATTACTGTACTTCCTCGGTGTGGGATGGATCCACCGAGCAATGTCAGGGTTGGCAGACCAGTCCCAAATGGAACCTTGGTGGGGCCGTTCCGATTGGAGCTTATTGCCCGACATGAATTGCTACGATCTGGCCAATCTCGTTTGCACTCGGTTCAGAGAGGAACTGGGTTATAAATTCACGGCTGCATACCCGATCTTCAGCCGCGAAGAAAACAACCGAGTGATGTATTACATGATTCATGCATCGGACCACGAAGAGGCGCCAGCACTGATGGTTCGCGCACACGAGAAGGCTGTGCGCGCGTTGCCGAAGGAAAAGCAAGGCACGCTCGCGTTCTGAGGCGGAAGGGGCACGGCTTCAGCCGTGCCACAAACCCGCCGGGCCTTCGTCCCTACCGCTCTGCCGAAGGCCCACGACCACCCTGTTCCTTATCGTGCTTCTAGCCCCCCGTGCTTTGCATTGGAGTCGTAGTCCTGTTTGTCGCCGCACTGTGCGACTTCTATGCTTCTCGCCTCAAAGTGGATTTCAAGCTTGCGTGTGGACCGGCGAGGCTCGGAGAGGATGAATTAGCCTTTTGGGAACGGACATTCCAGTTTGAGCCGCATTGAGGCGAAATTCAGGTCCGGAAGCTCGCTCGCATGAGATAACAAATCATGCAAACGATACGCTCGACACCAAAAGCGAGCTCCGCTTGCATACCCGGCACGATCGTTGTCATCCTTGGCGTGCCTCTTCTGGTCGTCGCTTACGATCTCTGGTCAACCCCCCGCCTCCAACGAGCCACCATCGTCGGCACTGCCTTGATCTTCGCCCTTCCTGTCACCATTTTCCCGTTCTATTTCACAACGATCGTAAAGGGAATCGATGCGCTCACGTCGGTCCCGCTTACAGCGATGGTTCCCTGGTAAGACCCAGCTGGTGGTAACTTTGGACCACTTCCTCCGCATCCATTTGACGCCAGTAAACCAAACATGGCGATGAGTGCCAAGGCTAGCGTCGCGCGCCTCCGTTTCTTGGCCGTGCCAGCAAGAGGCAACAAGAAGGGCCAGAATGCGAAGGCCCACAGGACCGATGCTCCACCACGGCCGCTTGGCCTCCGCGGCGCGCGCAGCTTCGCGGTTGTAGCCGGAGGAATCGTTAGCGTGAGCGTTGTGCTTCCGGTCGAACTCTCGGCAAAGTTGATCGATGACGGACTGAAGCTGCAGGAGACATACTGCGACAGGGATGCCGGCAGATTGCAGACAAAACTAACGGGCGCGGTGACGCTCGTCGCGGTGCATGGGATGGCATAGGTCGTTGTCCCCGCGCCTGTGATATTGATGGACGGAACCGTACAACTCACGCTGGGCGGCGGAAGAGCTATCCCTGTGAGCTGCACCAATTGCGGGCTGCCCGCAGCATTGTTCATAATCTGCAGAGTCGCAGCTTCACTGCCCGCACTTGCGGACGGATGGAACGTTACGGTAATCGAGCAGTTCGCGTTTGCAGCAACGCTTTGGCCATCGCAAGCGCTGCTGACTGCGGAAAAGTCCGCCTGATTAGGTCCAGTAATCGTCGCGCTCGGGTTGGGCAGAACGAGCGGAGCGTTTCCGGTATTGGTCACCACCACGGTCTGCGATGGGCTGGTCGAGCCTGACACGGTTGAAGCGAACGTCAGACTCGTAGGACTTACACTTGCGACCGGTGCTGTCGGAATGGGCTTTGCTGTGCCATTGAGGGGAATCTGCTGTGGGTTGCTTGCCGCGTTGTCCGCCACTTGCAGAACGGCCAATTCCGCACCCGATGCGGTTAGACTTGGTGCGTATACGACCTGCACCGTGCAGGTTGCGCCCGGGGCAAGGTTTCCTGTGGGACAGTTGTTCGTCTGCTTAAAGTCGCTGCTATTTTGTCCACTGATCGAGATGGCGCCAAGTGCCAGATTTACGCTGCCGTTGTTCGTAAGGACAAGGGACAGGGAGCTGGACGACGTTCCCGCATTCTGGATGGGGAAGGTCAGTGAAGTTGGCGCAAACGCAATGGAAGGTAAGGAGTTGACGGTGATCACGGACGCTGTTGAGCTTGACGCCGCGTCCGTGGTATCGCCTGCATAACTGGCCACAATACTGTTCGCGCCCACAGGGAGCGAATTAGCCGGGAACGTGGCGACTCCCGCCGCATTTACCGCAACTGCAGCGCCCAACGACTTGCCGTTGTCGGCAAAACTAACAGAGCCCTGGCCAACCGGGCCGTTGCCATCCTTCACCGTCGCCGTCAGCGTTACCGGCTGCCCGACGGTAATGGTGTTGGCCGATGCAGTCAGAGTCGTGGTGGTTGCGGCGGCCGCGCCTGCGGTCAGACTTGCAAAACCAGTCTCAGATCCTCCGCACGTAAGAGCATACGTATAGTCACCGTCTTTGCTCGGCGTCACCGTCGCAGTGCCGCTGTAGATGTTCCCTTTGGCAGTGCCCTTCTGCAGGCCTGTCCAACCAGAATCGCTGGCCGGCCCATTGGTGGTGGCCACACATTGCTGCAGCGTGGCGCTGGTCGCGTTGTTCACACTCCAGTTGAGGGTCACACTCTGACCTGCGTTGACTGACGATGCGCTTAGGGTCAGCTGTACCGGAGGATTCAACGCTGGCGTCAGGCTCAATTTGAAGATGCTTCCTGGAGAGGTGTTATAGGGCTGGTCGCTGTAGGTGCTTCCGTAGAAGTTGCCGTCGCTGCCCTGTATCAGTGCGAACAGCGGGCCCGTTCCATCCTGCTGGCCTGTAAACGAATACAGCAGGGTTACTGCGCCTGCTGGGGTAAGGGAAAAAAGCGTGCCTCCGTCGACAGCGCCATCACTCCCCCCTTCCTTCGTGGTCCCATAGAAGTTGCCGTCGCTTGCCAGCATGAGACTGCTTGGCTCTATGCCGTTTGCGGGCGTGAAAATATAGAGCGTCTTCAAGCTTCCATTGCTGTAGTGAAAGAACGTGCCTAAAACAGTCGCGGGATTGCCACCGGTTGCGTTCCCGTATGTGAAGCCGTATAGGCTGCCGTCGGCGGCGGGTATCACCTGCTGAGGTACGTCGCCGTCTGCCCCGTTTCCAAAGGTGTACAAGGTGCTGAACGCGCCGGAGGAAGAAACCTGAAATATCGTTCCGTATCCATTCGGGTAAGCCTGCGTACCTCCGGAATTCGTTGCGCCATAGAATATTCCGGGCTGCCCTTCCACGAGCGATGCCGGCAGGCCTCCACTGGCGGCGGTTGTAAGGGCATGCAGGACAGTGAACGTCCCGGACGGCGTTAGTTGAAACACTTCGCCATAGTCAGCAATCGAGGAGCTGTAAGGATTCTCGGTAATGGTGAGCTTGGGATTACTGAGGACGCCATAGAAATTGCCGTCCGAACCCTGGATCAGAGATTTGATGCCAGAAGAGTCCGGATACGTGAAGTTGTTGGGGATGGAGTATACGACCGATTCCACACCTGCCGGGGTCACCTTGGCGATGATGTCATTACTGTTTGCCTGCGCAAGCACCGTCAGGTAAAAGTTCCCATCGCTTCCCTGGATCAGAGACGTGATTTCGCCGAAAGCACCCGAGGGAGCGAAGCTATAAATTGTCGTCACCGTTCCACTGGGTGTCATTTTCATCAATGCGGGATTATCGCTTCCCAAGATATAGCCGAAGTAAAAATTGCCATCGCTCGCTTGAACCAACGGCGTTGTCGTTCCCCCTTGAGGAGCGAGAATCGTGAATTGCGCTGGAGTCTGGGCTCCGACCTTCAGACAGGCGAAAAAGCAGACCCATGCCACAGCCATTCGCAGCCATCCGGACTGCCAGCAAGAGCCGACAGGACGCACACGAACCCCCGAAGTGGGTTTCTCGGTTCGCTGAGGGCGGGGGTAATCTTTCACACATTGCGGGTGGGTCAAGCTAAAACCAAAGGGGGCCATCAGAATCTCCGATGACGAAACTCTGTCTCGTATGTCCGGTGGAGTCAATTTGCGCCACATGATATGTCCATGAGATTTTCATGAGGGAATAAGCTCTTTCGATTGTTGTACCTCCATAAGAATTGCAGATCGGGGAAGTTTGTCTCTGCAGAAAAACATGCTCACGTATACTCTTGCGGAATAGCGTCCTTTAGCAAAACAAGGCGTATTTTGCATTCGACTATCGATATTGGCTGACTGAAAAGAAAGGTGCGGATCGCATGGCCGTCCAGCCGACCCATCGAACATCTCGCCAGTTTGGACCGTTTTCGCTGGATGCTCAAACCGGAGAGCTGACTCGCA